>Ga0315912_10000448_pt1 | contig 78819 bp, 81 predicted proteins | sample VfabasoilMG_FD_204469 | JGI IMG/M metagenome (GOLD analysis project Ga0315912, IMG submission 204469) | Garden soil microbial communities collected in Santa Monica, California, United States - V. faba soil | ecosystem: Environmental > Terrestrial > Soil > Garden | place: USA: California... | reverse complement strand
CGCCTTCGGCGCCCTCGTTGGAGGGTCTCTCGGACAGAGTCTGGTCAATTGGCGAACGGGTGGCATGATAGCAGCCCCTTCACGGATGGACGAGACAAGTTCATGAAAATGCGCCGCACCAAGCCGCGATTCCCGGCCCTTGTCCTCGCGACATTTGCAGCCGCGACAATGATCTCCGGCATTTCCTTCGCCAAGGATGACGCGCGTGATGCCACGCTGCGGGCCGCGGAACTCAAGCGCTTCGAAGCCAATGTGAATGCGGATGCGAAAGTACTCGGCGAACTGCTCGACGACGGTCTCGAATACGTGCACTCGAATGGTGAGCTGGACAGCAAACAGTCCTTCATCGATTCGCTGACCTCCGGCCGGCGCGACTACGCGAAGTCCGAGGCCAGCATCGAGACCATCCGCTTCTTCGGCGACACCGCCATCATTCGTGGCAAGGCCAGGGTCACGGTGATCGACCAGGGAACTCCGCGCGAACTGCACATCGGCTACACCGATGTCTGGGTATTGAAGGACAAGCAGTGGCGCATGACGGCCTGGCGCTCGGCCCGCCTGCCGGACTCGCCGGTCAAGTAGCCATGCGCAATTCCGCACGCCTGGTCGCCCTGCTCGCTCTGTGCTGCGCGCCCTCGCTGCTGTTCGCCGCGGATCGCGATGAAGCCTCGGCACGCGCCGCCGTGCTGGCACGCTTCGACGCGGCGCTGCACGCGGACACGGCCAGGCTCGATCGCCTGCTGGCGGACGATCTCGACTACTGCAACTTCCAGGGTGAGTGCTCCACCAAGGCCGACTACATCGGCGAGGTGAAGTCCGGCGCGCTCAAGTACAAATCCATCGAGGGACAGGTGGACGAGGTCAAGCTGTTCGCCGACAGCGCGGCGGTCCGGGGCCGGGTTTCGGCCACCGCCACGCGCGGCGGCGTCGAGCGCAGCATTCGCGCCACCTATCTCGCCGTGCTCGCATGGCGCGATGGACGCTGGCAGCTCACCAACTGGCACACCACGCTGCTCGACCTCAAGCAGACTCCATGAGCCACCCTCGCCGCCAGACACTGTCGGTCCGCGTCGGGCGAGTCGCCGTAGGCAGCGGCGCGCCCATCGTCGTGCAGTCCATGACCAACACTGACACCGCCGACATCGAGGGCACGGCGCAGCAGATCAAGGCGCTGGCGCGCGCCGGTTCCGAGCTGGTGCGCATCACCGTGAACGAGGCGGAAGCCGCCGCTGCGGTGGCGAAGATCCGCGACCGACTCGCGCAGATGGGCGTGGGCGTCCCCATCATCGGTGACTTCCATTTCAACGGTCACAAGCTGCTGCGCGAATACCCGGATTGCGCCGAGGCCCTGGCCAAGTACCGCATCAACCCGGGCAACGTGGGCCGCGGCTCGAAGCGCGATCCGCAGTTCGCCGAGATGATCGAGTTCGCCTGCAAGTACGCGAAGCCGGTGCGCATCGGCGTCAACTGGGGATCGCTGGACCAGGACCTGCTCACGCGCATGATGGATGAGAACAACGCGCGCCCAGAGCCGTGGACCGCGCAGGAGATCATGCGCGAGGCGGTCGTGGCCTCGGCTCTCGAGAGCGCGAAGCGCGCCGTGGAGCTGGGCCTGCCGCGCGATCGCATCATCCTTTCGGCGAAGGTGAGCGGCGTGCAGGATCTCATCGCCATCTATCGCCGCCTCGGTGAACGCTGCGACTGGCCGCTGCATCTCGGCCTCACCGAAGCCGGCATGGGCAGCAAGGGTATCGTCGCCTCGACCGCCGGCATGGCAGTGCTGCTGCAGGAAGGGATCGGCGACACCATCCGCGTGTCACTCACGCCGGAGCCCGGCGGCGATCGCACCAATGAAGTGATCGTGGCCCAGGAAATCCTGCAGACCATGGGCCTGCGTTCGTTCATTCCCATGGTGGTGGCCTGCCCCGGCTGCGGCCGCACCACCAGCACCTATTTCCAGGAGCTGGCCAAGTCCATCCAGTCGCATATCCGTCATCGCATGCCGGAATGGCGCAAGTCCTACGAAGGCGTGGAAGACATGACGGTTGCCGTCATGGGCTGCGTGGTGAATGGTCCGGGTGAGAGCAAACACGCCAACATCGGAATTTCCCTGCCCGGCACCGGCGAGCGCCCCGTGGCGCCCGTGTACATAGACGGCGAGAAAGGCCCGACGCTCAAGGGCGAGCGCATCGCCGAGGAATTCCAGGAGCTGGTGGAGCAATACGTGGCGCGGCGTTACTCACGCAAGGACAGCCCCGCATCCACGCCGGAGGTGGTTTCATGAGTAGCCAGATCGGAAGCAATGACGACACGCTGGTCAACAAGAAGTGCGTGCCCTGCCATGGCGGCGTCAGCGCGCTGAGCCCGGCCGAGGCGCGGAAGATGCTGGACCGGTTGATATCGAAAGACGGCGGCTGGCAGATCGTCGAAGATGGCAAGGCCATCCGGCGCGAATTCAAGTTCGCGGATTTCTACCGGACCATGAGTTTCGTGAATGCCGTGGCGCACATCGCGAACCAGGAAGACCACCACCCCGACATCGAGTGCGGCTGGGGCTACGCGCGCATCCGCTACCAGACGCATGCCATCGGCGGGCTGCACGAGAACGATTTCATCTGCGCCGCGAAAATAGATAGCCTCGGGTAGCGCCGACCTACGAACGGAACCCCAGGCGATTCGCGAAGGCGGCCAGCGTGCGCGACATTTTGCCGCTGCCACTGGCGTACACCGAGCGCGCGAATGCTTCGTGGCATCCGCCCTTGCCGAGATAGATGCGGTAGTGATGCAGCAGTCCGGCATCCTCCGGCGCCACCTTTTCCTTCGCCACGTAGGCCTTGAGCGCGGGTGACTCGCGCACCTCGGCCACGGCCATGTCGCAGCCCTGGATGAGCGCGGGCACGCATTCCGCGTGCGGCGTGCACCGGTGCCAGCGCAGCCGGGAGAAGTGGATGAGAAACGGCGGCAGCTCGGTCATGTACACCGTCAGCAGCGACTCGCGATCCTGCAGCGAGAACGAGCAGCGCTCGTAACGCTCGGAATCCATGGTCGGCAGCAGGATGACGGGCACGACGGAAATGGGCATGGCACCAGTATCCCGAATTGAACCTCGTTAGGTCGTGACTTGCGTCGCGCGCCGCGCCTCGAAACGCAGCAGGAACAGGCCGCTGGCGATGATCACCGCGGCGCCGGCCAGCGTGCGCCAGCCCGGCACCACTGACCATATGGCGAAGTCGATGGCGATGACCCAGGCGAGACCGGAATATTCGAGCGGGGCGACACTGGCCGCGGGTGCGCGCTTGAAGGCCTCGGTCACACCCCACTGGCCGATCGCGCCCGTCAGCGCCACGCCGCCGATGATCCAGTAATGTTCCTGGCGGATCGGCTGCCAGTCGGGCAGTGCCACCGCCGTCGATCCCACCGCCATCATTCCGGTCAGCCAGAACATCATCGACTGCGTGGTGTCCGTGCGCCCGATGATCTTCACGAGATTGGAAGTGAGCGCGTAACACAGCGCCGTGCCGAGCACGGCGAGCGAACCGGCCCAGCCGAATCCCGTGCTCTCGGGCCTGAGCACGATGAGCACGCCACAGAATCCCACCACGATCGCGATCCACTGCGGCCGCCGCACGCGCTCTCCCAGCATCACCGACGAGAGCAGCGCGATCAGTAGCGGCGCGATGAAGAACAATGAATAGGCGCGCGCCAGCGACAAGGTCTTCAGCGCGTAGGCGAAGGTGATCATCATGAACACGCCGAGGACGCCGCGTATCAGGTGCAGCGGCCAGCGGATGCGCACCAGTTGCCCGGCACCGCCCATGGCCAGGGCCCAGATGAACACCAGCGGCAAGGACGCCCAGCCGCGCAGCGCCGCGACCTCCGCCGCCGGATAGTGTGCGGTGAGCAGCTTGAGACCGGCATCCATGAAGGCGAAAGCACCGGCGGCCACCAGCATGGCCACCATGCCGGACAACTGGTGTCCCCGGGGCTCGGTCATCCGCGCGCTGCCGCGGGCAGCTCGCCGGCCAGTCCCATGGCGCGTTCGATGAAGGCGCGTTTCGCGAGGCCCGAGCGGCCCACCCACGGCATGCCGCGTTGCGCGAACTCGGCGACGCGCCCGGTGCCGCGCGCCAGCAACCGGTCGAAGGCGTCGATGGCCGCGCCCATCAGTTCATTCTCGCTGCGACGCCAGCGTTCGTAGCGCCGCAGGATGCGTTCGGCGCCGGGGTCTTCGCGTCCCCGGATTCCCTCGGTCAGCACCTCGGCCAGCGCGGCGGCATCGAGCAGTCCGAGGTTCGCGCCCTGACCCGCGAGCGGATGCACCACGTGCGCGGCATCTCCGACCAGCGCGATGCGCGCGCTGACGTAGTGATCCGCCGACAGCTTCCACAGCGGGAACTTCAGGCGTTCGCTCACCAGCCGCGTCGCGCCCAGCGCCGAATCGAAATCCTTTTCGAGCTCCTGCTCGAATCGCGACGCAGTAGCAACAAGCAGCGACTCCGCACGCGCCGTGGGCAGCGACCACACGATGGAGCTCAGGCCATCGGCCAGCGGCAGGAAGGCCAGTGTTCCGTCCCCGAGAAAACGTTGCCACGCCGTGCGCAGGTGGGGCTTCGCGGTGCTGACCATCGCCACGAGGGCGATCTGGCCATAGTCCGTGCGCCGGGCGTGCAGCCCCGCGAGTTCGCGCACGCGTGACTGCGCACCATCGGCACCAATGACCAGGCGGGCGCGCAGCTGACGGCCGCCCAGGCCGAGCGTCGCGGCATCGCGCTCCAGGCTCAATGCCTCGAGTTCGCCCTGCTCGAGCGCGATACCCGCGCGACGGGCGGCGCGCAGCAGCGACGCCTGCAGCACGCTGTTTTCGGCAATGACGCCGAGATCGCGCTCGCCGATTTCCGCGGCATCGAACACCAGCGCCTCACCGCCATGCGGCGGTACGTCGCCATGCCATACCTGCATGCGTTCATAAGGCGCGGCACGGGTCTTCTGGATATCCGGCCACGCGTCCGCCGCCCGCAGGATTTTTTCGCTGGCCCGCGACAGCGCGAAGACGCGCAGGTCGACGGGCATCGCGGCGAGATCCGGCGGAACTTCCGGGAAGCGGCGATCGATGACCGCAACACGCGCAGCCGGAATGCCGGCCTGGCTGACGAGCAGCAGCGCGGTGGTGAGGCCGATGGGTCCGGCACCCACGACGGCCACGTCCATCACGCTCATTCGAGCGGCAATCCGCGCGCCAGGCGCGGCATGCGTCCGGCGAAGCCCCAGCTGACGCGTGACAGCGCGCGCTTCGCGCTCGGGCTCATGTCGAACAGCAGCAGTCCGAAGTTGCGCACCAGCCCCAGGCCGGGCAGCTCGCTGCCGAAGAGTTTCACCAGGCCATCGGTGAAGCGCGTGACGCCCTGCCGGTCTTCGGCACGCCAGGCCGCGAAACGCGACAGCAGCTCGGTGAAATCCGGGTTGGACTTCGCGCTGGCCAGCATCTCGGCCAGCGTCGCGGCATCCCGCAGTCCGAGGTTGAATCCCTGCCCCGCCACCGGATGCAGCGCCTGCGCGGCATTGCCGATGAGCACCACGCGACCGGAGACGGTCTCGGCCGCGCGCGACAGCGTGAGTGGATAGGTGTTGCGACGCCCGATCCGGTTCCAGCGTCCGGCGCGCCAGCCAAAGGACGCCATGAGCTCGGCGGCAAACTGCGCGTCGTCCAGCGCCATGAGTTCCGCGGCGCGTTCCGGACGCACCGCCCAGACCACCGTGTATCCGCCGCCGGCGATGGGCAGTACGGCCAGCGGGCCCGAAGGCGTGAACCGCTCGAAGGCTTCGCCCGTGTTGGGCTTGTCGGTGGCCGCGTTCACCACGATGGCCACCTGGTCATAGTCTTCGACCGCGGCGTCGATGCCGGCGCTGGCGCGCAGGATCGAGCCCGCGCCATCGGCAGCCACGGCCACCGAGGCCCGGACGCGCTCGCTGGTATCCGTCACCACGTCGAGCACCACGGCCTCGTCGTGCAGCGTGGCGTTCTTCACCTGCGCGGGCACGGCCAGCGTGACATTCGGCGCGTCGCGCAGCGCCTGCCACAACACGCGGCCGATGGTGCGGTTCGGGACCACGTAGCCGAAGGCCGGAATGCCCTGCTCGCGCGCATCCAGGCGGGCCATGCCGAATCGCCCCGCGTCGGACACGTGGATGGAACGGATGGCGGCGGCGTCTTTCTCCATCGCCGGCCACACGCCCAGGCTTTCGAAGATCTGCCGCGAGCCATTGCCCAGCGCCGTGGTGCGTTCATCGAAGCTGGGTTGCGCCGCCGAGTCGGGCGGCACGCTTTCCACCAGCAATGTGCGCAGCTTCGTGCCGCGCAGCGCCAATGCGAAGCTGGCGCCGACCATGCCGCCGCCGACGATCACGACGTCGGCTTCTTTCACGGCGGTGTTCTCATGAGACCGAAGCCATCAGCCGCTCGATCGCCACCGGGTCCTTGGGAACCCCGTTGGTCAGCACTTCGCAGCCGTCACGCGTGACCACGACGTCGTCTTCGATGCGGATGCCGATGCCGTGGAATTTCCTCGCCGCACCCGGCGTGCCGGGTGCCACGTAGATCCCGGGCTCGATGGTGAGGGCCATGCCGGGTTCGAACACGCGCCACTCGTTGCCGATCTTGTAGTCGCCGACGTCATGCACGTCCATGCCCAGCCAGTGGCCGGTGCGGTGCATGAAATATTTCCGGTACGCGGCCGACTCCTCGAGCTTCGCGAGGCGGCCCTTCAGCAGGCCCACGCGGATCAGGCCCTGGGTGATCACGCGCACCGCGGCTTCGTGCGGTTCGTTCCAGTGATGGCCCGGCTTCACCCGCTCGATGGCGGCGTGATTCGCCTCCAGCACGATGTCGTACAGCGCGCGCTGCTCGGGCGAGAAACGGCCGTTCACCGGGAAGGTGCGCGTGATGTCGGAGGCGTAACAATCGACCTCGCAACCGGCATCGATGAGCAGCAGGTCACCGTCGCGCAGCAGCGCGTCGTTCTCGCGGTAGTGCAGGATGCAGCCGTTGGCGCCTCCGCCCACGATGGGCAGGTAGGAAAGGTCCGCGTTGTGCAGCCGGAACTCGTGCACCACCTCGGCGGCAATTTCGTATTCGCGTTTGCCGGGTGCGCAGGCCTTCATGGCGCGCACATGCGCCTGGGCGGCGATCCGTGCCGCCTCGCGCATGGTGTCGACCTCGGCCCGGCTCTTGAAGAGCCGCATGTCGTGCAAGACATGGTCGAGCGCGACGATTTCCTGCGGTGGATGCCGGCCATTACGAGCCTGGGTGCGCAGTCCATTCACCCAGCCGACCACTCGCTGGTCGAATTCCGGATGCGTGCCCATGGCATAGAACACCTTGGCGCGGTTCTCGAGCAGGCCCGGCAATATCTCGTCGATGTCGGCGATCGGAAACGCGTGGTCCGCGCCGTAGTCGCGGGTCGCACCCTCGGGTCCGGCGCGCCGGCCATCCCAGGTCTCGCGCGCCGGATCGCGATCGCGAACGAACAGGATGTATTCGCCCTGCGGCCGTCCCGGTACCAGCACGGCCACGGACTCGGGTTCGTTGAAGCCGGTGAGATAGTAGAAGTCGCTGTCGGGGCGATAGGCGTATTCGACGTCGTTGTTGCGCAAGCGGACCGGCGCGGTGGGCACGATGGCGATGGAGTCGCGGCCCATGAGTTTCATGAGCGCGCGGCGCCGACGACGGAAGTCCTCACGACCAATGGGCTTCGGTGGCGGCGCGACGCGCGCGGCCGCCTCGCGACGAATGCGGGTATTAATGGAGGGACGCGGCACCGGGCGCCGGCTCCTGTCCTCGCGCAGGGGCGAACTCGACGAACAGCAATTGCACTCCGACTCTCACGAACTCGACCACCTCGGCGAACGCAACCTCGTTTTCTTCGGTTTCCTCGCCGGCGTCCACACCTACGTGGGTGATCTCGGTGAGATCACGGATGATCTCGCCGGCCTCGGTGGAAACCTGGGTGGGATCGGCGGCCGCGCCCGAACCCAGGCCATAGAGAAATCCCTGGCACCAGAGACTCAGCGCATCGGCGCGCTCGCTGAGCGGCACGTCGTCATCGGGCAGCAGCGGCTGGAAATCCGAATCGGCCCCGATGAGCGTGCGCACCATGGCGTCGTACACACTCTGCAACACCGAGTTCTTCAGCGCGGCGTCATCGGGGGAATCCTCGGGCAGGATCTCGTGCAGCCACTCGATCAGCCCGTAATCGCGCGAACTGCAGAGCGCTCCGGCCAGGGTGCCATGCGCTTCGGCGGGCTCCGGCAGGGCCCGCGCCTCTCTGAGAACGCGCTCGAACTCGTCGTAACTGGCGGCCAACATGGGGGAATTATGCCCCAGCGAGAACTCATTTGACCCCCGGAAGAGCCGCACCCTATAGTCCCGCGCCATGAACGACACACATAACGACAACAAGAATGTCAAAGCCGGCTTCAGCGCGGAATTCGCCCAGCTCGAACGCCGCATCGAAGAGTTGCTCCTGACCGTCGATGCCCTCAAGGAAGAGAACCGCGCCCTGCGTCAGCGCCAGGAATCGCTGGCCGCGGAGCGGTCGGCATTCGCGCAGCGCAACGACCAGGTGCGGGCGCGCGTCGAGGCCATGATCGGGCGGCTCAAGACCATGGAGCACACTGCGTGAGCGACAAGGAACCGGCGCACGTCACCGTGCGTATCCTCGAAAAGGAATACTTTGTTTCCTGCCCGCAGGATGAACGCGCCGACCTGCTCGACTCCGCCGAGTTCCTCAACAAGAAGATGCGCGAGATCCGCGACACGGGAAAAGTCGTAGGCGCGGACCGCATCGCCGTGATGGCGGCCCTCAACATGGCCAACGAGCTGCTGCGACTGCGCAGGCACGAGACCGATCTGCAAGGCAGCGTCACGGGTCGCGTCAAGAACATGCGTGAGCGCGTCGAAGGCGCCCTGCAGCGCACCCGTCAACTGGATCTTTAGAATTTCGCGCCCCGGTCAGCGCGAGAAACTGCCGACTTACGTCGCATTCCTACAGGTCCCTTGGTGTACAGTGACTCCCGCGCTGCCTGCGGTGTTCGACAGCGGGTCGGGTTACCTCTCGACCGTAATGTAAACACCCAGGGACCTAAGCCTTGCCGGCAGTACTGTGCAGGTCCGCCTCGAGCGGAAAGCCTTAAATGTCGGGGTCGGTCCCACCTTGTTGCTCTGGTTCGAGAGCAACGGCTCGCACCGGCATTGCGGGTAGCGCTTTTCTCTTCTCTTCGTAAATGACTACGAAGCAATCCCTTCGCAAAGAACTCCTGGCCCTGCGCCGTTCCCAGAACGTCGCGCAGCGCGAGCATGCGGCCCATGCGGTTGCGCGGCACATCGGCGCCACGCGCTGGCTCGCGCCCGGAAAACGCATCGGTCTCTACGCGTCGATGCCGCAGGAACTCGGCACGGGCCCGCTGATCGAGCTGGCGCAGCAGCGCGGCTGCCAGGTTTACCTGCCGCGCATCACCAGCATGCGCCGGCGAAGCATGCGCTTCGTTCCATTGAGCCCGAACGCACGGCAACACGACTTCGGCATGCTCGAACCCGAAGGTGATGCCTGGATCGGTGCGCGTTTCCTCGACACGATTTTCTGCGCGGGCGTCGGATTCGACCGCCGCGGCGCACGACTGGGTCATGGCGCCGGCTTCTACGACCGCGCATTGGCCTTTCGTCGTACTCGCGGCCACTGGCAGGGACCGCGCCTGGTGGGTATCGCCTATCACTTCCAGGTGGTGCCACTCATTCCGGTGGTCGATACCGACGTATTCATGGATCTGATCGTCACCGACAGGGGAATCGATGAATTACTGGCTGATGAAGACTGAGCCATCCACGTTCGGCATCGACCACCTGGCGAAGCGCCCGAAGAAAACCGCGATGTGGGACGGCGTGCGCAACTACCAGGCGCGCAACATGCTGCGCGACGACTTCCACAAGGGCGACCAGGCCTTCCTCTATCACTCGAGCTGCGATGTTCCGGGAATTGCAGGTGTCGTGAGCGTGGTACGCACGGCGTATCCGGATCCAACCGCCTTCGAAAAGAAGCACGATCACTACGACGAGGGCAGTGATCCGAAGAACCCGCGCTGGTTTGTGGTCGACGTGCAACTCAAGCGCCGCTTCAAGCGCGTGATCACGCTCGATGAACTGCGCAAACACGAGACGCGCGAACTGCGCGAGATGTTGCTGCTCAAACGCGGCAACCGACTGTCGATCACACCGGTGAGCGAGGCTGAGTGGGAGTTCATTCTCTCGCTCGAGTGATCATCGAGACGCGTGTCGCTGTGATTCATTCGTTGTCTCTCGATGACACTTGCTTGAAATTTGTCAACACGTGCGTATACTCGGCCTCGGACTAACCCGTAACTACTGGAGATGTGCCATGGCGAAAGCCAAGAAGAAGGCCAAGAAGAAAGCGAAGAAGAAGTAATTCTTCGGCCTTGGTTAATTCGGCGGGCGAGAGACTCTCTCGCTCGCCGCTGAATTCGAAGACGATGCCCGCCCCAAGCGGGCATCGTCGTTTCAGGGGTTCGAGATGTCGCAAAACACTGGAAAACAAGCTGCGGCGCGCGCGGCGCTGGAATTCGTCGAGGCCGGCAAGGTACTCGGCGTGGGCACCGGCTCCACGGTGAACTTCCTCATCGAAGAGCTCGCGACGCGCGGCGTGAAGCTGGCCGGAGCGGTGTCGAGTTCCAGTGAATCGACTCGTCGACTGCAGGCGGCCGGTTACCCCGTGCTGGACCTCAACGACGTCGGGGAGATCGATACATACATAGATGGCGCTGATGAAACCAATCCCGGACGGCAGCTGATCAAGGGGGGCGGCGCCGCCCTCACGCGCGAGAAGATCATCGCCGCGGCCTCCCGTCGTTTCGTCTGCATCGCGGATGAGGGCAAGCTGGTGGACACACTGGGCGCCTTCCCCCTGCCCGTCGAAGTGATCCCCATGTCGCGCACGTACGTCGCCCGTGCCCTGGAGCGGCTCGGGGGTCGACCCGTGTGGCGTTCCAATACGGTCACCGACAACGGCAATCACATTCTCGACGTGCACGGCCTGCGCATCACCGACCCCGTGGGTCTCGAGACCGCCATCAATCAGATCGTGGGCGTGGTTACCGTGGGGTTGTTCGCCACGCGACCCGCGGATCTCGTGATCCTCGGCGGTCCCGCGGGCATTCGACGTTTCTGAGGCCTCGGACGTCCGCGGACCTGTCCGATGTCCGCGTCCGGACAGATCAAGTCCACCGCGAAAGCAGCGCGCAATTGAAACGTCGCCGGTGATTTCAAGCAGATAGACGCGCGACGCGCTCGTTGGCACGCCGCATGCTTTGTCAGGGGCATGACCCTGATGCTCCGCGATGTTTCGATCCGAGGTACCCAGTCGCAGGACCGGCTGGTCGCGACTCCGCAAACCAGGGAGTTGCTGATCAAGCGCTACTGGCCCTGGGCCGCGGGCGCCCTCGCCGTGCTGGCACTGGTCGCCTGGAGCGTGAGTGCCTGGCTCTCATCGGAGAAGATTCTCCCGGCCGAGCGCATGCGAACCGCCGCCGTCGTGCGCGGCCCCTTCATTCGCGACGTCGCCGCAACCGGCCTGGTGGTAGCGGCCGTGAGCCCCACGCTGTTCGCCGAAGCACCTGGAACCGTCATCTACAAGGTGCGCGCGGGCGATGCGGTGAATGCCGGCGACGTGCTGGGCGTGGTCGAAAGCGCGGCCCTGACCAATGAATATGAGCGCGAACGCGCCAGCCTGGCGAGCGCCGATGCCGCCCTGAATCGCCAGACCATCGAGGTGCGGCGCCAGATCCTCAAGAGCAGCCAGGACAGCGACCTCGCCAAGGTGCAGATCACGGCGGCCGAACGCGAATTCAAACGCGCCGAGGACGCCTGGGGCATCCACGTGATTCCCGAGCGCGACTTCCTGCGCGCACGGGACGACCTAGAGACCGCCAAGCTCAACTACGCCCACGCGGTGGAAACCGGCGGCCTGGAAAAAGACAGCCTGCAGCTCGAACTGCGCAGCCAGCGATCGCAGCGCGATGCGCAGGCATTGCTGGTATCGCGACTCAAGGAACGCGTCGACGCGCTGACGCTGAAGTCGCCGGTGGCGGGCATCGTGGCCACGCTGGCCCAGGCCGAGCGCGCGCAGGTGACCGAAAACGCGCCGCTGGTCACGGTGGTGGACCTCACGGCGCTGGAGATCGAGTTCCAGGTATCCGAGTCCTATGCCAACGAGATCCGCCCCGGCATGAATGCCGAGGTCACGCTCGATGGCCGCAAGCTCATCGGTACCGTGGCCGGCATCTCGCCCGACGTGCGCAACTCGCAGGTCACCGGCCGCGTGCGCTTCACCGAGCAGCCCAAGGGCCTGCGGCAGAACCAGCGCTCCTCGGTACGCATCGTGCTCGACGAACGCAGCGACGTGCTCAAGGTGGCACGCAGCCCCTTCCAGGATTCGGACACCCGCTTCGTCTACGTGGTGCGTGACGACGAGGTGGTGCGCACGCCCGTGGAATACGGCGCGGCCGCCATTGGCGAAATCGAAGTCCGCAACGGGCTGGCCGTGGGCGACGTCGTCGTGCTCACCGACATGCGCGAATACAACGAAGCACCCACGGTGCTCATCGGTAACTAAGAGGAATCATTGCCATGCTCTCGATGACCAACGTCAGCAAAGTGTTTCGCACCGATCTCATCGAAACACACGCCCTGCGGCATTTTTCGCTGGAGGTGAAAGCCGGGGAGTTCCTGGCGGTCACGGGCCCATCGGGCTCGGGCAAGACCACCTTCCTGAACATCGCGGGCCTGCTCGAGCCCTATGAGACGGGCACCTACAAGCTCGACGGCGTCGACGTCACGCAGCTCTCCGACGATGCGCGCTCGCGGCTGCGCAACGAGAAGATCGGATTCATCTTCCAGAGCTTCAATCTCATGCCCGACCTCAACGTCTACGACAACGTCGACGTGCCACTGCGCTACCGCCGCATGAAAGCGGCCGAGCGCGACCGTCGCATCACCAATGCGCTGGAGATCGTGGGGCTCGCGGCCCGGATGAAACACATCCCGGCGCAGCTCTCGGGTGGCCAGCAGCAGCGCGTGGCCATCGCGCGCGCCATCGCCGGTGACCCGAAGCTGGTGCTGGCCGACGAGCCCACCGGCAACCTCGACTCGCTCATGGCCCGCCAGGTCATGGACCTGCTCGAGAAGATCAACGAAATGGGCACCACCATCATCATGGTGACCCACGACCCGGAGCTCGCGCGGCGCGCGCATCGCAATGTGCAGGTGGTGGACGGGCAGATCTCCGACTACAAGCCCTTCGAGGCTGCGGTCGCAGACCCCCATGGCGCGGCCAAGGCCGGGCAGATGGCCGTGGCGGGGGCCTGAGATGTTCGCCTATTACCTGCAGCTCGCGCTGCGCAGCTTCCGGCGCAATCCCGGGCTTACCTCGCTCATGGTGCTGGCCATCGCGCTCGGTATCTCGGTCTGCATGATCACGCTCACGTCGTACCGCGCGGCCGCGGCCAATCCCGCGGGTGAGCGCAGCAGCATCCTGTTCGCGCCTTCGATCGACAGCTGGGACCCGGATCGTTCCTATGAACGCGACGACAAGACCCTGGCGCCCAACATGCTCACCTATCGCGATGCACAGGCGCTCTATGCCTCGAACATCCCGGACCGCAAGCTGATCATGTACCGCTCCGGCGAGATCTATACGCGGCCGGACAAGGGCATGGACCCGCACTACATCCCCACGCGCATGACCACGCGGGACTTCTTCGCGATGTTCGAAGTGCCCTTCCTGTATGGCGGCCCCTGGAACGAAAAGGCCGACGCGGGCCCCGAGCCGGTCATCGTGCTCAGCAAGGAGGAGAACCAGAAGGCCTTCGGCGGCGGCAACAGCGTCGGCAAGACCCTGAACTGGCAGCAGCGCGAATTCCGCGTCATCGGCGTGCTCGATGACTGGGAGCCCATGCCCAAGTACTTCGACGTGAGCAACGGCGCATTCCAGGACATGGAGGGCGCCTACGTGCCCTTTGCCTGGGGCGCCATCCTCGAACTCGGCAGCCACGGCAATACCAACTGCTGGAAGACCGAAGTCATCGACAGCTTCAAGGCCTTCCTCAACTCCGAATGCATCTGGATCCACGGCTGGTTCGAGCTGCGCACCGCCGACAAGCAGCGCGCCTTCCGCGAGTTCCTCGACAACTACGTCACCGACCAGAAGAAGTTCGGGCGCTTCCCGCGGCCGCTCAACAACTATCTCTATGACGTCGATGGCTGGCTCAAGCGCAACGAGGTGGTCCAGGACGACAACAAGGCGATGCTCATCATGGCCTTCGCCTTCCTGGCCGTGTGCCTGGTGAACACCGTGGGGCTGCTGCTCGCGAAATTCCTCAATGCGGCACCGGCCTCGGGCGTGCGGCGCGCGCTCGGCGCCAGCCGACGCGACATCTTCTGGCAGCACCTCACCGAATCCGGCGTGGTCGCGCTGGCCGGCGGCATCATCGGCGGATTGCTGGGCGTGGCCGGCATCTGGGCGCTGCGCGCCTGGTACGGGCAATTCGTCAAGGAAGCGCCGCGGGCGCTGCCCTTCGACGAGGCCAACCTCGTGATCGTCGTGCTGATCGCCGTGGCCGCCGGCCTGCTCGCCGGACTGTATCCCGCCTGGCGCATCGGCCGCGCCGCACCGGCTTCTTACCTCAAGGCACAGTAACCATGGAAATCCGACCCATCATCTCGGCGCTGCTGCGCAACCGCGCGGGCGCCATCCTCGTGGCGGTGCAGATCGCCATCACGCTGGCCATCGTGGTCAACGCCGTCTACGTGACCCAGCAACGCGTCGAGAAGATCGGCCGGCCCTCGGGGATAGACGACCAGAACATCTTCTCGTTCTGGGTGAATGCCTATGAGAAGGACTACGACTTCCTCGGCATGGTGCGCGAGGACATGGCGATGCTGCGGCAGATGCCGGGCATCATCGACGTGACGCCGATCAACCAGGTGCCGCTGTCGGGCAGCGGCAGTTCCACGCAGTTCTATTCGCTGCCGGACAAGAAGGGCGAGAACTCGGGGTCGGCCTACTACTTCACCGACGAACACGGCGTGAACTCGCTCGGCCTCACCTTGTCGGCCGGATCGACCTTCGATGCGACGGCCGTCGAATACCAGCAGAAGGACGAACGCACCCAGGACTGGCCGGCGGTGGCCATCATCAGCCAGGGGCTGGCCAAGGCGCTGTTCAAGGATGAGCCCGCGCTCGGCAAGACGCTGTACGACGACCAGAGCGATCCGATCCGCGTGGTCGGGGTCATCGAACACATGCACGGCGCCTGGGTGGGCTGGGACAAGCTGGATCGCACCATCCTGCTGCCACGCGTGGGCCCGGACCAGTCCACGCAATACCTGATTCGCACGCGGCCAGGCGAAATGGACCGTCTCATGACCGACGTCGAGACCGCGCTGCGCAAGCGCGATCCGAACCGGGTGCTGGCCCTGCCCATGAAGAAGATGTCGAACATGAAACGCGAGAGTTATGCCGGTGACTCGCTGATGGCGGTGACGCTGACCACGGTCACCGGCCTCGTGCTCGTCTTCAGCGCGCTCGGCATCTTCGGGCTCGCCACGTTCAACGTGAACAACCGCACGCGCCAGATCGGCACGCGTCGCGCCATCGGCGCCCGCAAGTTCGACATCGTGCGCTACTTCATGACCGAGAACTGGCTGGTGACCAGCATCGGCGTGGTGGTGGGCTGCGCCCTCGCGCTGGCGGCCGGCTTCTGGCTCTCGAACGAATACCAGATGCCGCGCCTCGATCTCTATTACCTGCTGGGCGGCATTCTCGGCCTCTGGGTCGTGGGCCAGCTCGCGGCCTGGCAGCCCTCCCGCAAAGCCGCAAAAGTCTCCCCGGCCATGGCCACGCGGAATGTCTAAGGCACCTACGTCACTGCCCACTAGAAGAGTCCGACTCCAATGTCCGCCGCTTGCAACCCAAAGACAGTCCCGCGCGTCTTACGCATGACCTCAGTGACCTCCAATGTCGAGGACCGACTGGCTAACCGGACTGTTTTGGTGGCGGACGACAGCGAGGCCGTGCGCACGGCCTTCCAGGTCCTTTTGTCGCTGCACGGGGCGCGAGTGCTCGGCGCTTCATCTCCCGCCGAAGCACTCGCGACCGTGCGCTCCCAGGAAGTCGACCTGGTCATCCAGGACATGAACTTCCGGCGCGAAGCCACCTCGGGCGAAGAAGGCATCGCCCTGTTCAGGGAACTGCGCGCCCTGCATCCCGACGTGCCGGTGATCCTGCTCACCGCCTGGACGCATCTCGAAACCGCGGTGAACCTGGTGAAGGCCGGTGCCGCCGACTACATCGCCAAGCCCTGGGACGACGCGCGGCTGCTGACCACGGTCCGCAACCTGCTCGAACTGCGTGCCGCGGTGGAGGAAAACGTCGCCACGCGCGCGCAGCGCGCCGAGGCGCGGGCCCGGCTGGCCGAGCGATACAACCTCAAGGGCCTGGTGTACGAGAGCGAGGCCACGCATACCGTTGTCGCAATGGCCGCCCAGGTGGCGCATGCGGACGTCCCGGTGCTGCTCACCGGCCCGAACGGCGCCGGCAAGGAAGTGCTGGCCGACATCGTGCACGCGAACTCCTCGCGCCGCGACCAGCCCTACGTGAAAGTGAACGCCGGCGCCCTGCCCGACCAGCTCATCGAGGCGGAACTGTTTGGCACCGAGGCCGGCGCATTCACCGGCGCCAAGGCGCGCCCCGGTCGCTTCGAGGCCGCCGACGGCGGCACGTTGTTCCTCGACGAAATCGGCAACCTGCCGCCCGCCGGCCAGGCCAAACTACTGCGCGTGCTGCAGACCGGCGAGTACGAACGGCTGGGCTCGAACACCACGCGCCGCGCCAACGTGCGCGTCATCGCGGCCACCAACCTGCCCTTGCGCGACGCCATGCGCGAAGGCCGCTTCCGCGAAGACCTGTTCTACCGCCTCAGCGTGATCGAGCTGGCGCTGCCGGCGCTGGCCGAACGCCGCGACGACATCCTGCCGCTGGCGCGCGTATTCCTGGCGGGGGCGCGCCTCACGGCCGACGCCGAACGCGCGCTGCTCAATCATTCCTGGCCGGGAAACGTCCGCGAGCTGCGCAATGTCCTGCAGCGGGCCGCGCTGCTCGCGGGCGACTCACCCATCAACGCCGCCGCACTGAACCTCCCGGCCGTTTTACCCGCGCGCTCGGACGAGCCCGTGCTCGACCGCGCCACCATCGAACGAGTCCTCACCGAGAACGAACAGGTGGTGGCGCAGGCCGCGCGCCAGCTCGGCATGAGCCGCCAGGCGCTCTACCGGCGCATGGAAAAACTCGGCATCAAGGAGTCCCCGGGCCGCTGAGGCGCCGCTTCCAATGCGTTCGTGGAGCAGATGGTCGATGGCCGGCCGCGCGACCCTGTGGCTCGGTGCCGTCGCGGCGGGCGGCGTGCTGCTCACGCTCGCCATGCTGGCGGTCATCGGAATTCCCTGGCTCGCGGGCTTGACGGCCGCGCTGCTGCTGGTGCCGCTCGTGGCCTGGTGCGGCACGCGCCTCACCGCGCACTGGAGTGCCATGGCCCGCGCGCTCAGCGACGGTGTGCTCAGCCTCAAGGATCGCGACTTCAGCGTCAGCGTCACGCCCGCGAGCGACGACGAGCTGGGTGAACTGGTGCATCACTACAACGGGCTCGGCGACCGGCTGCGCGTGGAGCGGCAGAGCCTCTACCAGCGCGAGCTCATGCTGGACACGGTGATCCAGGCCACGCCGCTCGCCCTGGTGCTGACCAACGATTCCGACGTCGTGCTCTACAGCAATTCCACGGCGCGCCGCCTGTTTTCCGATGGCCGCAAGCTCGAAGGTGACCGCTTCGCGCGTTACCTGGAGCTCGCACCCGGCCCCCTGCGCGAGGCCATCGACCGCGGCGGCGACACGCTGTTCACGCTCGAGATTGGCGGTGAGCCCGAGGTCTACCACGTCTCGCAGCGCAGCTTCCTGCTGAATGCCGTGCCGCACCGCCTGCTGCTGCTGAAGCAGCTCACGCGCGAAATCAATTCGCAGGAAGTCGCCACCTGGAAGAAGGTCATCCGCGTGATCGCGCACGAGCTCAACAACTCGCTGGCGCCCATCTCCTCGCTGGCGCACTCGGGCCAGATCCTCGCGCAGGGTCCGCCCGATGCCGAACAGCTGGGGCGCGTGTTCTCGACCATCGAGGACCGCGCGCGCCACCTCGCCAGCTTCATCGAGGGCTACGCGCAGTTCGCCAAGCTGCCGCAGCCGCGCCTGGCGCCGGTACGCTGGGATGTGTTGCTGGAGCGGCTGCGCGTGGTGGCCGAATTCCGGCTCGCGGATGGGCTTCCGGAACGCGTGCTGAGCTGCGACCACGCGCAGATCGAACAGGCGCTGATCAACCTGCTGAAGAACGCCGCCGAATCCGGCGCCGGCACCGAGTCCATCGAGCTCGCGGTCTCGAGCGCTACGCGTGGCTTCACCATCGAGGTGCGCGACCGCGGCCCGGGATTCTCCGCGGCGGCGCTCGAGCACGCGCTGGTGCCGTTCTATTCGACCAAGACCGCCGGTACGGGTCTCGGCCTCACGCTGTGCCGCGAGATCATCGAAGCCCACGGCGGACGCCTGCGCATCGCCAATCGCGAGGGCGGCGGTGCCGTGGTCACGTTGTGGCTTCCGGACGGTAGTTAGCAAGCCGGGCCCGGCGATTCGACTACAATCCGCCACCATGTCGAACGACCCGATACGCATCCTGGCCGCCGCCTCCGGCAACATCGACACCCTGGTGCCGCTGGTGCAGCAGTACTGGCGCTTCGAGGCCATCGAAGGTTTCGATCCGGGAAAGATCCAGTCGCTGCTGCAGCGGGTGATTTCCGATCCCTCGCTGGGCCAGGCCTGGCTGGCCACCGTCGACGGAAAGGCGGCGGGTTACCTGCTGGCCGTCTTCGTGTTCAGTCTCGAACACCAGGGGCTCACGGCCGAAATCGACGAATTGTTCGTCAGCCCCGATCACCGTGGCCGGGGTCTGGGTGGCCGGCTGCTGGAAGTGGCGGAGCACAGTTTCAGGCAACGCGGCTGCACCCAGGTCTTCCTGCAGGTCGGGCGCGACAACGACGCGGCACGCGCCTTCTACCGCTCGCGCGGCTTCAGTGACCGCCATGGCTTCGACATGGTCGACAAGGACCTGTAGGGACGCGCCGGTCAGCCGTATCATCTGCGCCCGGCCAGTTCCGCCTCGAGGTGTCCCTGACAATGTTCGACCTGTACGTCGGCAACAAGAACTACTCGTCCTGGTCGCTGCGACCCTGGGTGCTGATGCGGGAACTCGACATTCCCTTCCGCGAGATCGTCGTGCCCTTCGGCGGCGCGGCAAACCCGGATGCCTTTCGCGCTTTCTCGCCCACGGGCAAGGTTCCCTGCCTGGTGGATGGACCGATCACCGTCTGGGATTCCCTGGCGATCACCGAGTACGTGGCCGAACGACACGCCGGCGTGTGGCCCGCGGAAATCGTGGCGCGAGCCTGGGCGCGGTGCGCGGCGGCCGAGATGCATTCGGGCTTCCAGGCGCTGCGCAATACCTGCGGCATGAACTGCGGTCTGCGCATCCGGCTGCACGCCATCGACGCCGGGCTGGATCGTGACCTGCGCCGGCTCGAACGCCTCTGGGCCGACGGTCTCGGCAGGTTCGGCGGACCATTCCTCACCGGCACGCGCTTCTGCGCGGCCGACGCCTTCTTCGCGCCGGTGGCCTTCCGCATCCAGACCTACGATCCGCCGCTGGACGCCGATGCGCGCCGCTACGTTTCGCAGCTGCTGGCCCTGCCATCCCTGCAGCAGTGGTACGCGGCGGCGCTGGCCGAAACCTGGCGCGACGCCGAACACGAAGATGAAGTGCGCGGCGTCGGCGTCTGGACCCAGGACCTCAGGGCGAGGTAGTTAGATGCTGTGGCGCGCCGTCGCGGCTTTCCTGGCGCTGCCCGGCATGGTGGCCATCGCGATACCCGCCTGGATGGCGGCGGCAGTACGGCGCGCCGGGGGCGCTTTCCACGGCATCGGCCTGCTGCCACTGGCCGCGGGCCTGTTGCTCCTGCTCTGGTGCGTGCGCGACTTCTACGTCGCGGGCAAGGGCACGCTGGCGCCCTGGACGCCACCGAAGCACCTGGTGACCACGGGACCCTACCGCCACAGCCGCAATCCCATGTACGTCGCCGTCACGCTGATGCTGCTCGGGTGGGCGCTGAGCTTCGCCTCGGAAACCATCGCCATCTACGGTGTCATCGTTTTCATCGCCTTTCACCTGCGCGTGGTCTACGGCGAAGAACCCTGGCTGGCCCGAACCCACGGCCAGTCCTGGGAGGAATACCGGGCTCGCGTGCCACGCTGGCTGATGTGAGCGCGCGAATCCGCTAGGCTTGCTTGCCGGACCTCTCCGGCCCAGGGGGAATGACATGACAAAGTTGGTTCGCGTGGCGTTGCTCGCCGCGTTCGTAGTCGCGCCCGCGCATGCCGATACGCTGCGCAATGGCTTCTCGGTCGAACGCCTGGGGCGCATCGATGCCCTGCTCGATGGCTACGTGAACGATGGCCGCATCGCCGGCGCCGTGGTGCTGGTGCTGCGTGATGGCAAGCCCGTCTACGAAAAAGCCACCGGCTGGGCCGACAAGGAAGCCGGCCGCAAGATGACCATGGATACGCAGTTCCGCATCGCCTCGCAGACCAAGGCGCTGACCAGCGTCGCCATCCTGCAGCTGGTGGAAGAAGGCAAGCTCACGATCAACGACCAGGCCGGCAAGTACATTCCGACCTTCGCGAAGACCACCGTCGCCTCGAAGAAAGAAGGCGCGACGACGCTGGACCTGGCGCCGGCGAAACGGCCCATCACCGTCAAGGACCTGCTCACGCACACCTCGGGCATGGACTATGGCACCAGCGCCAATGTCGCCGCGTTGTACGAAGCCAAGGGCCTGGGACCGGCGGCCGGATATGGCTGGTACTTCGCCGACAAGGACGAGCCCATCTGCGACAGCATCGAGCGGCTCGGCACGCTGCCCTTCGTCTCGCAGCCCGGCGATGCCTGGGTCTATGGCTACAACACCGACGTGCTCGGTTGCATCGTCGAGAAAGCGTCGGGCGTCCCGCTCGACGAGTTCTTCCGCTCGCACATCACCGGTCCGCTGGGCATGAAAGACACCCACTTCTTCCTGCCCACCGAGAAGCGTGACCGACTGGCGGCCGTGTATGGCAGCGATGCGAACGGCAAGGCGGTGCGCCAGGCCAACGATGCGAAGGGCCAGGGCCACTACGTCGACGGCCCGCGCAAGAGCTTCTCCGGAGGCGCCGGACTCATTTCGACCGCGCGCGACTACGCCACCTTCCTCGAAGCCCTGCGCAATGAAGGCCAGCTCGGCAAGGTGCGCATCCTCTCACCCCACGCCGTGAAGCTCATGACCACCAACCAGGTCGGCACGCTGCGCGGCCAGAACGCCAACGGCTTCGGTTATGGGTTCGACACGCAGGACCGCTACGGACCGGGCATGGACTCGGTGGGTGCCTGGGGCTGGGGCGGTGCCTATGGCACTTCGTACAAGGTGGATCCGGCCGAGCGCCTGACCATCGTGTTCATGGTCCAGCTGCTGCCCAACAGCACCGACCTGCGCGACAAGGTGCCGGCGTCTATCTACCAGGCGCTGGTCGACTGAACTACAACCGCTCGATTTCCGAGTCGCCGGCCGTTTCGTTGAGCATGTGCAGCCGGGCGCGCAGTCCATTGACCGCGCCCTATGCATCCCGGCGAGCCGCGAAGGTGTAGTTGAACTTGCGCAGCACCAGGCGACCTTCGCTGGCCGGCATGAGGTAGTACGACCACTCCGGCCCGACGACGGTCAGGCGCATCTCACCGTCCTGTTCGTGGATGCGCACCCGGCCCAGTCCCGGCAGCTGGTACTCGCCCGCCAGCTCCCGGTGAGCGTCGCCCAGCGGCGTGGCGACCGGGCGCGTCGGGGCGGTGCCTGGATCCTCGCCGAACGCCAGCGCCGCCAGCACGCTGTCCGAATTGAACTGCGGATACGACGCCAGGTTGAACGCGCAGACGATGAGCACGTCCGTACCCGGAAAGCTCACCACGTTCGCGCCCGCGCCGGTGACGCTGCCCTGGATCCACCAGGCGTCGCGACCGCGAATCTTGCGTGCCGAGATTCCATCCCGCGTGCCGTCTCCGCGCGCCGGTGCGGTGATCTTGCCGGCGTGAACGGCGCGGCCCCAGCGTGCCAGGTCTTCGACGCTGGCGAACAACTGGCCGCCGGTCGAAAGATATTCATCGGCGGCCGGTCGCACTTCCGCGGGAGGCGGGCCCGGCTCATGAGGTTGCGCGCAGCCGGCCACCACGCTGTGGGACTCGAATGCGCTGTGGCGCATGCCCAGCGGCGCGAACACCTGTGACTGCACCAGCCGCGCGAAAGATTGTTTGCGGACACGTTCGGCGACGAGGCCGAGCAGCTCGTAGCCCACGTTCGAATAGGCCGCGACGCCCACGTTGTCGGGAGGATGCTGGTCCAGCCAGCCGACCAGCCCGGCGGCGTTGAATGCGGCGCGCTCGCCCGGCGGCACATCGCGTGGCAGGCCCGCGACGTGGCGCATGACGGCATCCACCGTCATGCCGACGCCGTGCCGGTATTCGGGCAGGTAGCGAGCCACGTCCGCCCGGGTATCCAGCCATCCGTCGGCCACGCCGCGCGCCAGCACGGCCGCCACCATGCTCTTGGCGATGGAACCGCATGGAAACCGGGTGTCCGAGCGCAGTGGCGTTCGCCGGCTCCAGTCGGCGTAGCCGAAAGTCGCCTCGGCGATCTTTCCGTCGCGCTCGATGCGCAGCACACCGGACACATCGTGCGCCGCGGCCAGCGGCGCGTAGTAGTCACGAATGGTCGCCGAAAGATTCGCCTCGAGCGGCGCGTGTCGCGACAACGCCGGCCCGGCGAGGGCCAGCCCCAGCGAGGCGTGCAGGAAATCGCGCCGTTGCATCAACGTCAGCGTTGCGCGGCGATCCACCGGTCGATTTTGGATTCGAGGACTTCCAGCGGCACCGCGCCATCCTTCAGCACCTCATCGTGGAAGGCGCGCACGTCGAACTTCTTGCCCAGCGCCTTCTCGGCGCGCTGACGCAGCTCGATGATCTTGAGCTGGCCCACCTTGTACGCCAGCGCCTGGCCCGGGATGGCCGCGAATCGTTCGGCCTCGGAGACCGCGCGCGTGTTCTCCGACGGCGAGTTCGCCAGCATGTAGTCGAGCGTCTGCTGCCGGGTCCAGCCCTTGAAGTGGATGCCGGTGTCGGTCACCAGGCGGATGGCGCGCCACAACTCGGCATCGAGTGCACCGAAGCGCGCCACCGGATCCTGGTAGATGCCCATCTCGTAGCCGAGGTATTCGGCATAGAGGCCCCACCCTTCGATGTACGCGGTGTCGCGCGAGAAGCGGCGGAACATGGGCAGATCGGTGAGCTCGCGCTGCAGGGCGATCTGGAAATGATGTCCCGGTGCCGCCTCGTGCAGCGACAGCGACGCCAGCGCCCAGCGCGGACGGGCCTTCAGGTCGTAGGAGTTCACGTAGAAGACGCCCGGACGCTTGCCGTCCAGCGACGGGCCCTGGTATTGCCCCGAGGACGCGGACGCCTCGCGGAACGGTTCGACCAGCCGCACCTCGTAGCCCACCTTGGGCTGGAGGTTGAAGTACTTCGGCAGCACCGGCGCCACGTTCACGTCGAATGATTGATAGGCCTTGAGCAGTTCCTCGGACGACTTGAAGTACATGTCGTCGCGCGCCTTCACCCATTCGAAGAAGGCCTTGAGCTCGGGCAGGGTCTTCACGGGCTTGCGATACCCGAGGTCCTTCGCCACCTGGCGCATGCCATCCTGCAGGCGCGCCACCTCGTCGAGACCGATCTGGTGCACCTTGGCGGGCGTCATCGAGCGCATGGTGTTGTCGCGCACGTTGTGCTCGTACCAGGCGGCGCCATTCGGCAACGCGCCGCGGCCGAACGTGTCGCGGCACTTCGGCAGGTATTCATCGGCGATGAAGGCCCGCAGCTTGCGATACGCGGGATTGAGCTGCGTGCCGATGAGATTGCGGAACGCGGTGGTGAGGCGCTCGCGATCGGCGGCACTGAAGTCCTTGGGCATGTTCGTGACCGGACCCCAATAGACGCTCTTCTCCACGTCCTCGGAGATATTGGCGTCGAGCTGCGGCAGCACGCGCTCCATGAGCACGCGCGGCTCGACCAGGCCGGTCTTCATGCCTTCGCGCATGTTCACCATCGCCTGCTCGAAGATCACCGGGATGCGCGCGCCGCGCTTCAGCCAGTCGTCGTAGTCCTTGACCGTGGCGAAGGGCTGGCCGCTGGTGCCGGAGCCCAGCTGCGCGAACTGGTTGGCCACGTTGTAGAACTGGTTGACGGGCAGCAGCTGGCCCGGGAACTTCAGGTCTTCGAGTTCCGACTCGCGGTTGAGCGTGAAGATCTCGTAGGAGAGGCGGTCCTGTCCGCTGAGTCCGTCGTCACCGATGGCGCGCGCGCGGTCCAGGTATTTCTGCTGGAAGGCGCGGGTCTGCTCGAGATACTCGGCCGACAGGAAATTCGGCATCACGCCGTTGTAGCGGGGATCGCCCGCGAAGGTCGCGGTGATGGGATTCAGCGCGAGGTTCTCTTCCCAGAACTCACCGTACAGCTTGCCGAGATCCTCGGCCTTCGAGGCTGCGTGGCCGTTGACGGAGGCGAACAGGAAAACCGCGGCGAAGAAAAGGTGGCGCATCATGATGACTAACTACCCCAGGAGTTCGTGGTGGCCAAAAAAAGAAGACCCGCCTTGCGGCGGGTCTCCATGTTGGCTGGGGGACTAGGATTCGAACCTAGGTAAACGGAGTCAGAGGACCCGCTGCCCCATTCCTACCCCGCTCTACTATAGCTGCATCGGTTCTACTGATCTTATAAGTCCCCGATTCTCTTGGACTTTTTCCTTCGCTGCGTCTTACGCTGTTCGCGCGGGGTCTACCCCGCTTGCTGAATTAGCGCTGCATAGGAGTTTCAGTCATGGCGAAAGCGAAGCTAACAAAGGGCGCGGTTGAGCGGTTCGCCGCGCCACCGGGCAAGGCACAGGCGGTGCTGTGGGACACCGAGGTCAAAGGGTTCGGGATGCGCCTTTCGGTGCAGTCGAACACCCGCGCCTACTTCCTCCAGTACCGCGTGAAAGGCTCAGGCCAAGAACGGTCCATCACCATCGGCCGGCACGGAGACCCGTGGACGCCGGAGCTTGCCCGGGCACGCGCGATGGAACTGAAGGTGCAGATGTTGGGCGACGGCGTGACGGGTGTGGACCCGGTAGCTGAGGCGCAGCGCGCGGAGGCGGAGCGCAAGGCACAGGCGGCCAAGGACGCCGCGCAGTCAACCACGCTCCGGCAGGTGATGGAGTCGTACTTCGCCAGCAGGAACTTGCGCCCGGCAACCGAGAAGGACATCAAGCGCCACTGCGAGAAGAACCTGGCGGAGTGGATCGACCAGCCCGTCGCCGGGGTGACCCGCAACGACTGCCTCGCGGTGTTCACCAAGCTGTCCGCGCGAGCGCCCGGCCAAGCTAACCTCTGCATGACCTACTGGCGTGCGCTTCTCAACCACGCGCGCGAGATGCACACGGACGAGAACGGCGAGCCGACCATGCTGCTGACAAATCCGGTCACCCGCCTGTGGAAGCTGACGAAGCCGAACCCGGAAAGCCCGCGCGAGTCGCGCATCCCGCTACCGAAGGTTGGCGCGTGCTGGAACGCCCTCGTCGATCTGGGCAACGCGGCCCGCGTGGACAAGCAACGTACAGCGGCCGACTGGTGCCGCGTGATGCTGCTCACCGGTACGCGTGCGGGCGAGTCGGCGAAACTCGAATGGGACGACGTGGACTTCGACGCGCGCACCCTGACGTTCCGCGCCGAGAACACCAAGACAGGCCGCGCGCTGGTACTGCCCATGAGCAACGAGCTGCACGACCTGCTCAAGGCGCGGCAAGAGCGTCCGGTCAAGCGACCGTCCAACTACGTGTTCCCCAGCATCGGCAGCACCTGCCCTCACATAAGGAACGCGACGAGCACATGCGGCGCGCTGACCAAGATCGCGGGTCAGCATATCCATCCGCACGCGCTCCGGCGCACCGCTGACGACATTGCGCTCACCTGCGGAATCTCAGACGACACTCGCCGCATGCTGCTCAACCACGTTGGCGGCGCCGACGTGCACGCGCGGCACTACTCGAACAACCGTGCCGTCCTCGCGGCAGCGGCGCAGAAGGTGGCCGACTGGATCGGCCAGCAGGCCCTGGTCGCCGCTGGAGGGAATGTCATCCCCTTCCCGGCACAGCAGCGCGTCGAAAATAAATAGTTTTCACTAGTATCAAGGAGATGAGATAGGCTCATCTCATTCGTACAGCACGTCCTGTGCTGGTGACTCCTCCCCGCCGAGAGTGAAACCGGCGGATTCTCAAACTCTGGAGAGTCACATGTCAGTTATCTGTTTCGATGAAGAGAAGTTGCAGGCCGTCACGCCGCAGGAGCGCGGGCTGCTGAAGGCGTTGTACGCGGACGTCAATGTCGATCATTCGACATGGGTAAAGCAGCGTTACGCGGGGAAGGACGACTGCCTCTGCTGCCCAGGCGGGGACGAGTACGTCGCCGACATCAAGGGCAGCACGAGTTGCTACATCGTGGTGAAGATCGAAGACGCGCGCGAATGACCACATCCACCAGCGCCGTGGCCGCCGCGGCGCTGGCAGGATGTAAACGATCCCATGTAAATCGCTTGCGGACCAGCAAGCATCGCCCATACATTGCAACCTCAACGACAGCAGCGCGGATCACGCGCATGCAGGTCACCCGACAGCCGATCTTGGTATCCCGGCGCAGACCGGAGAGCTGTCGATGTCCTCAAATCCCGATGATCTGATCGACGAGAACGAAGTTTCTCGTCTGACTGGCGGTGCCATCAAAGCGGGCACGCTTCAACAGTGGCGATGGAATGGTCGCGGCGGACCGCCCTGGTTCAAGTTCGGCCGGAACGTTCGATACAAGCGCGGCGAGGTGATGAGCTGGATCGAGCGCCAGCGGCACACGCCGGCAGCGGACGCCCTGTCCGCGCAACGGTCCGCATTTCCCCTTCAAAAACAGAGTGCGGCTCCGCGCTCCCAGAACTGATTCAGCTACCAAGGAGCGCCACCATGGCCATCAACCCCAACTGGGCCCGTATACCGGCAGCGCTGCGCGAACGCGCGCAGTGGGCGGTTACCCCCGGCACCGACAGCGACAAGGCACCACGCCAGACCAGCGGGGCCCACGCCAGCAGCACCAACCCGAGCACGTGGACGACATTCGAGGCCGCGTGTGCTGCCGCCGCAGAGCGCGGCTGGCACATCGGCTACATGCTCAGCGCGGAGGACCCGTTCGCGTGCATTGACCTGGACGTCAAGGACGATACGCCGCAGGAATCCCTCGACCTGTATCTCACCATCATCGAGAACGTCAATTCATACACCGAAGGCTCGCGCAGCGGTAAGGGCGCGCACATTTGGGTCCTCGGCAAGATCGGTGCGGGCCACAAACGCGGCGGCGTCGAGGTGTACAGCCAAGAACGCTTCATCGTCTGCACCGGCAACGTGTGGAGGGAGCGGGAGATCGAGCAGCGCCAATCCATCCTGACCAACATGGTCTCGATGATGAAGAGCGACGAGCAGATCGAAGAGGTTCCCGACGAGCCGGAAGACGAGAGCGATGCGGAAATCGTCGCGCGCGCGACCGCCGCCGCGAACGCTGACAAGTTCAACGCGCTGGCGAAGGGAGAGTGGAAGTCTCTGGGCTATCCGTCGCAGAGCGAAGCCGATATGGCGCTAATTTCAATTCTCTGCTTCTGGTCCAAGAACAACGCACAGGTCCGGCGCATATTTCGCATGACCGAGCTTGGCAAACGCCCGAAGGCGGTCAAGGACAATCGTTATCTCAATCGCACGATCTCGCTGGTGCGCTCGCGCATTGCTGCGGACAACCAGCGCGCCAGGGCCTTCGCGGCGTCGCCCGTGGTGCAGGCGGTGCACGAAGCGATCAAGGCCACCGAGGCGCACTGGGGAAAGATCAAGGCGCGCAGCTCAGCGCCGGAAATGTCGCTTGACGACATGAAGCGGGCGCTCGTGCTGGTGGAAGGCGCGTATGTCGCGTTCTTCGACAACCCGCACAACGCCATGCCATTCGACCAGATGCGAAAGCACATGCGGCGGAACGTCACCACGTGGGAAGACGACAAGGGAAATGAGAAGTCCCGTGACACGCTGGACTTCTGGCTGGAGGACACCGACCGCGAGACCGCCGAGTGTTTCGGCTTCGACCCCGGCGAGAAGGAGTTCTTCAAGAACCCGCTCGACCACGGCAAGCAGGCACTTAACCTCTGGCGACCGCTACCCCGGCTGCCTGCGGACCTCGCGGGCATGGCCGCCCTGGCCTTCCCGTTCGTGCAGCACGTGGACTACCTGATTCCCGATCCGGCTCAGCGCGAATGGTTTTTGGACTGGTGCGCGCACATCCAACAGAAGCCAGGCGAGTTACCCGGGCACCACTGGCTGATGTGGACCCCGACGCAGGGTATCGGGCGCAATACCCTCTGCAAGATCCTCGGTCGCGTCTTCGAGGGGTACACGGCCGAAGGCTTCGAGCTTTCCGCGTACCTGAAGAACGGCTTCAACGGAGACCTGTCGCGGCGATTGCTGGTGTACGTGGACGAGGTGAAGGAAGGCATCAATCGCCACCACGAAGACACCTTCAAGAGCATGACGACCGCCAAGAACCGCAAGATCAACCCCAAGACCCTGCCCCAGCGCCAGGAGAAGAATTGCGCGCGTTGGATTCTGCTGAGCAACCACGAGAACGCGATTCCCATCGGTCTCAACGACCGGCGCTTCAACGTCGTCAGGAACCCCGACGAGAAGCGGGACCCGGCGTACTACCAGCGGCTCAACGAAGCCGCGGACGACATGGAATTCATCTTGTGCGTCCGCGAGTGGCTCGCGAGGCGGGACATCAGCGCATTCAGGCCTGGCGACGAAGCCAAGATGACCGACGCCAAGCGCGCGGTCGTGGCAGCCAGCTCGCCGCCGGAGTTCCAGCGCGCGCGGGAACTGGTTGAGCAACACACACGGGACCTCATCACGTCGCACGAGCTGTTCATGACGGTGTTCGGCTACTCACCCACGCCCGCCGAGGGGAAGAAGTGGACCTACCTGCGCGAGATTGCGAAGGCCAACGGCATCGAGAAGCTGCCGGAATTCAGCTTCGCGGGCGTGACCTACAACGCGTGGGCGCTGCGGAACACGGACGAATGGAAGGCGGCGCAGAACTACCAGCGCGCGGGCGAGTTAACGAGTGTTTAGCAGTAGACCCCCATGCCTCCCCCATATCCCCCCATTTCTAGTCCCCGCAGAAAACGAAAGGGGTACCAGCAATGAATACTCTGCAGCGCCTAAACATGGGGGGACATGGTGAGTTATGGGGGGTCCGCGCGTTTCACCAGATGCATCCGCCGTTGCGGAGTGCGTCTCCGTTGTTCGAGTAGATGCATCCGATTGTTCTTGCTGCAAATCACCGAGCCAACGCGTTTGCGCTGTTGTACGTTGCAGCCAGTAGTTAGCCAACTCCCTTTTATCAAAGGAGAACGTCAATGAGTCAGGTCAACGAACAGAGAGAATGGACCAGTCCGATGGACATGCCGGTCCAAGCTCGCAATGAAGATCTTGCGGAAGCAGCGCGCGACGCAGCGTCGAGCAGCACACGCGAAGCGGGCGACCTGCCCGCGGTGGTAGACCTTCACACGGGCCCTCGCAAGTCCAAACCGCTGGGCGCGATTGTCGATGACGGCGTGGTATCCAAGGTCGGCCCGTTCCACCCGTCGCCGTCACTGGACCCCAAGCTGATCGAGTCGCTGGACGAATACGAGGCTTTCGGCGAGGACTTGGGCGCTGTGCGTTCCTGCTTCGACACCGCGTACAAGGGCCTGGTCGCTATCGACGCGGCCCGCCAGCAGTTGCGTCGCGACCCAACGATCACCGAGGGTGCAGCGGCAGTAAAGCTCGTTGCGCAAGCGGAACGGAAGCATCAACAGATTTTCGAGTCTTTCCCGCGCGTGACCGAGCGGTTGAACAAGACCATCGAGACGCTCGAGCGGTCGCTGCGTACCCCGGTCGAGCAGCAGGCCGGACTGGGCACGGTCAATGACGCGATCCGCGCGCACTCCAAGGCGCTGACCGTCGACAAGCGACGCCAGTTCATCGAGGAAGCGTTCGTCAACCGCGACGAGAAGACGCTCGTGGCACTGATGGGATCGCCCCATTACCTGAGCGGCCTCTCGAAAGGCATGCACGATCACTACCTCCGCCAGCTCCACGAGATGCGCGAGCCCAGCACCGTGCGTCGCATCAAGGCGCTGCGCGAGGCGGTGGTGCTGATGGAGCGCGCATATCCGATCGCGCTCGCGGGCGTCGAAAAGGCCCTCGGTTCGTCATTCAAGAAGGCGCAAGAGTTCAAAGCGCTCTCCGAGAAGAGCGAAGCGGCGCTGAAAGCCATCATGACTCCTGCTGAGTAGCAGGCGATCCAGTTGATACCTGCCACGTACAGGGTTCGAGTATGAGCGACGGAAGATTCCAACCTGGCAAGAGCGGCAACCCGAGCGGCAGACCTGCGGGCTCGCGGAACAAGTCAAACGTTGTGGCCGCAGAGTTCGCGAAGGAAGGCAGCGAGATTGCGCGCGTGGTAATTGCGAAGGCCAAAGACGGGGACATGAGCGCGGCTGCTCTCGTCCTCCAGCGTCTGTCTCCACCGCTCCGTGCGGCTGCCGAAAAGATCGTCTTCGAGCTGAACCAGCAAGCTCCGTTGACCGAACAGTTCAAGCAGATCATGGCAGCAGTGGCGAGCGGAGGCATCGACCCGGACATCGGCAATATGCTGATCAACTGCCTCAAGACGGGTGCTGACCTGATCGCGACGGAAGAACTGGAGAAGCGTCTCGCGGTTCTAGAGGCCAAGCAGCTATGAGCAAGGCACGCAGTCTGCTCGCCCGCTTGCAGCGCCTTGAGACCGGCAACAAGTCACCGATCCTCAGGATCATCGGCTCGGTAGAGGAATTCGAGGCTCGCATTAACGCCCAGGTTGCGGCGGGCCAGATGTGTCCTATCGACGGCCCTTTCCTCGCCAAGTGCGTGCGGAAATGGGCTACGGGCCAAGTTCACTACACAGGCAGCGCGGGCAACGCGCGGGGATAGTCACATGTCACGTCACACGCGCTACTCACCGACCATATCGGTCATCCGCAACAATTCAGGTCGCACCTATGCGTCCGATGGCCGCGGTGCATCCAACGTCACGAGGCGCACACCCGTCGGCAAGGACCCCCTCGCAGTCGAAACCGCGAACGACATCCTCGAAGAGAGTGAAGCGGATCGCTACTACGTCTATCGCGGTGAACCGGGGGCGACGGCGGTGCGTGTGCTGTACTACGACAACGATTGGACCTTCGACGAGCCGTCGCTCTCGCAGTCAATCGCCAAAGCGAAGCTCGCGCTCCGCGCGTACCGCGCAGCACACGGGCTCGACAGTCCGTTCGCCGACGACGTGCGCTGGGCCACCATCGCGCCGGTGAAGCAGTAATGCCCCGGTACAGGAGCCACGAAGAGGGCGACATCGATCCGGACGCGCTGACGACGGATCCCGACATTCGCATTCGACAAATGAACCTCGTGCTGTACACCGCGCGATGCGCGGCGGAGAAGGCGGGCGAGGTTTACCGCGCGGCCGTCAAGCGAATGCACGCCGCTGAGATCAATTTCCATCGGGCCGTGAATCAGAAACGGCAACGATCTATCTCGGGCTCGACCCGAGCGGCGCCATAGGTGTGAGTCTCGCCGGACCTTCAAAGAACCGCACCAGTCGCGGCACTGATGTTGAAGGTTGTGAGCCTTCTCTCCCATCGGTGTGACGCGACCTTCCAGGAGAACTCCCCTGCGGGCCCGGTGCGCGGAACTGCTCGCCTGGTCGTGATCGCTCGCTCTGGGCTGCATCTCGCGCGCCGCACCTCTCCACTCGCCGCGCGAATGCCCGCGCGTCAATCGCATACGCGAGCACAACACACGGACTGCATGTCCAAACTGTCACGCGCTCGGCTATCTACTCGTTGCCCGGTCGTTCCGACCTGTCTTGTACTTCCCCGTCGATCAACCAACCAGGAGACGGACATGAGCAAGAAGGTCAAGGTCAAGAAGCCCGCCAAGCGCGCGAAGGTCGCTGCGCCCAAGGTGCTCAATGGTGTGACAGCGGAACAGAACGGCGTGCGCGCCCCGATCAAGGGTGTGTGCCGCGACGTGTGGGACGCGCTCGACAAGCTGCGCGCCGACAGCGTCGAGCCTACTTCGCGGCATGTCAGCGAGATGGTGGCCAAGCGCAAGTGGAACCAGAACAACGCCAGCATCGAGCTGAGTCGCTGGCGCAAGTACCACGGGCTGAAGCGCCCTGTGACCTTGCCGAGCGGCGAGGGACAGGCCATCTAGGCGGGGGCCTGTGCTATGCAGGTGCGGCAGCGGGGCCTTCGGGCCCCGCTTTCGCGAGCGCTGCCAACGCTGGGGCGGCAGGGGCCGAGATCGATTGGGGCTCGGTACTAGCGATTGTGATGCGGCTCTAGCTTGGTGGGGCCGGGTCTATCTTGTTTGGCGTCAGGGATTTACGATCCGGCCGGTGAAAATCACCGAGATCGTCCTGGTCCTGAATCGAGGAGCATTTGCGCAGTCGCAGGAATGGCGCGACATCCGCGACACGGTTCACTCGGCCATCAAACAAGCCGAATGGCCGGTAGGTAGCGGGTCGTTCACGATCTATCCCCAGAGCGGGAAAAAGTCAGGCGAAGGAAACGGCGTCGTACCCATCAAGGCGAAGCCGATGAGTGTGCTTCGGAAGGCGGGCTGGACGCTCGAGTACCCGTGGGAAGTTGCGACCAAGACCGGTGTCACCACGGACACGCGCAAGGGCACACGCCCGGGGGACATAGACGCCGCGAAGCGGTTTCCTCAGGGCCTTGTGGTTGTCGAGTGGGAGACCGGAAACATCAGCTCGTCGCACAGGGCGGTCAACAAGATGGCTCTCGGCCTGGTCGCCAAGAAATGCGTCGCTGGGATTCTCATTGTGCCGAACATGAAGCTCGCGCAGTACCTGACCGACCGCATTGGAAATGTCGAAGAGCTTCGGCCGTACATCCCGCTATGGGAGAACCTGAGCGTTCAAGAGGGCGCGCTTGAACTCGTGGTTATCGAGCAGGACGCTGAAAGCAAGAAGGTCCCGAAGATCCCAAAGGGCAAGGACGGACGCTCCGCCGAGGGAGCCTCAGCACTGGACAACCTCTAACCTTCGACGTAGTCCGTGTTCTTGTGGTGCGCGATGTCGTCCTCGGACATGCGTTCCTTGATCTGCTGCGCGAAGTCCAATTCGATGCCCAGCCAGTAGCGGTTCTTCTTCTCGGCTACCGCGAACGTGGTACCCGAACCGCCGAAGGGGTCCATGACCATATCGCCCTCGACGGTGCTCATTTCGACAACGCGATCCAGGAGCTTCGTGGACAGCGCGTTGGCCGGCCGATCCTTGGATTTGAACTTCCAATGACGGACCGGAGGAATGTCGGTCCACACGTCCTTCAGATTCACGCCCAACGGGTTCATCGCATGACGATGACCGCCATAGTCCTTGATGTCTCCGCCACAGTGGCGGCAGACCTCTAGCGGTGTACGAATCTTGCGGAAGGTCTTGGGCTTTCCCTTCGTGAAGTAGAGCAGCGAGTAGTGACTTGGGTAGAGCCTGCCCGCAATCGGCAGCGTCGATTTCACATCCACCGTAATGTCGTGGCGGAAGGTCAGCCCCACTGTCTCCATCAGGTAGGCGCCGAGAACGATGTTCCATCGCGGCAGGTTGTAGACGAACAGCGCGCCACCCGGCTTCAACACGCGAGCGCAGTGATCTAACCACGCCTTGCACCAGATGACGTACTCGCGCTCCGGCAGGTTGTCGTTGGACTTCGCGCCGTACTTCTTGTCGAGGTTGAACGGCGGGTCAGCAAAGACGGTGTCGATGGACTCGTCTTTGAACGTCGGGAGGACCGCCATGCAGTCGCCCTCGAAGAGCGCACCGTGCTTCGCTTTGTAGAACGGCTTCTTCGATCGCTCGACGTACTTGGACAGTTCAAGCGTCGGCAGGACGATGTCGCTCGCCGTTCGCTTGGGTGGTTCGAGCATCTCTTCGGGGAATAAATCCATCGCTCGTCTCATTGGACTAGGCACACCGTCGGTTCAACGTAGGCGGCAAATGTTAATGGACCGTTCGGAGTTGGGCAGCCAACAATTCGCTCGCGTTCGCTGAGAAATTCTGCGTACAGCTATTCCCGGTTTTCGTACTGGATACGCGAAGCTAACCGAGCGCCGGTCAACGTGAAGTGAAAGTGCGCGCGTACCGGCCGCTGAGTTGCCGCTGAATCGGCTTTCCTCTGCTCCAAAGAAAAAGGCACTTAGCGTCGCTAAGTGCCTGTTTCATATTGGCTGGGGGACTAGGATTCGAACCTAGGTAAACGGAGTCAGAGTCCGTTGTCCTACCGCTAGACGATCCCCCAATAAGCTTGGCCGTCTGGCGCGCAATATAACGAAGCTTAGCGCTTCGAGTACTGGGTTCCGCGACGGGCCTTGCGACGGCCGACCTTCTTGCGCTCGACCTCGCGCGCATCGCGCGTGACGAAGCCCGCGACACGCAGCTGCTTGCGCAGTTCGCCGTCGTATTCCATGAGCGCACGGGTGATGCCGTGACGGATGGCGCCGGCCTGGCCGGTGATGCCGCCGCCAGCCACCGTGACGGTGATGTCGAACTTGTTCGACAGCTGCACGAGTTCGAGCGGCTGGCGCACGATCATGCGGCCGGTCTCACGGCCAAAGAACTCGTCCAGCGGACGGTCGTTGACGGTGATCTTGCCGGAACCCGGCTTGAGGAAGACGCGGGCGGCGGCGGTCTTGCGACGACCGGTGCCGTAGTTGGCTTTGGCGGCTGCGGGCATTTACTTCAATTCCTTAAATTTCGAGCTGCTTGGGCTGCTGGGCGGCGTGCGGATGCTTGGCGCCCGCGAACACATGCAGCTTCTTGTACATCTTGCGGCCGAGCGGGCCCTTGGGGAGCATGCCCTTCACCGCGAATTCAATGGCGCGCTCGGGATGCTCCTTGAGCAGCTTGCCGAGGGCGATGTTCTTGATGCCACCGATGGCGCCGGTGTGATGCCAGTAGATCTTGTCCTGGAGCTTGTTGCCCGTGACTTTGATCTTGTCCGCGTTCAGCACGACGATGTGATCGCCCGTGTCGATGTGCGGCGTGAAGCTCGCCTTGTGCTTGCCCTTGAGGCGCATGGCGATCTGCGTGCAGAGACGGCCCAGGACCTTGTCGGTGGCGTCGACGACATACCAGTCGGCGCGCACGTTTTCGTTCTTGGCAAAGACCGTAGAGGCGACATTAGACATCACTGAAACTCCAACCACCGGAAGGGCCCGACCATGCGTATCTGACGGGGGCCCCTGGAAAAAGGGGCGCAAGTGTACTCAAGCCCCCCCGGCTTTGCAAAACTCCTGATGCCCCCGGTACTTGGGCCTTCAGGTGGGGCCAAGAACCCGAAATCCGGGCCTATAATTGCGCCCCATGGCCAGCGGCCCCTCTCTGGACACCTTTATCTCAGCGGCAGACCGCACGCTGCGCGCCCTGCTGGCTCCCCCGGCCGCGGGCCGGCCCCTGCCGGCAAGCACCCCGGCGGAAGCCCGCCAGGCCGATGCGGCCCTGACCCCCGACGAAAAACGCGAGTCCGCCGCCCTGATGCGCGTCAATCATGCCGGCGAAGTAGCGGCCCAGGCCCTGTACCACGCCCAGGCCCTGTTCGCCCGGGACCCCGAAGTACGGGAATTCATGCTGGCCTCGGCCCGGGAAGAAACCGATCACCTGGCCTGGTGCGAGACCCGGCTCCAGGAGCTGGGCAGCCGTCCCAGCGTGCTCAACCCGCTCTGGTACGCGGGATCTTTCGGCATTGGCGCCCTCGCCGCGCTGCTGGGAGATCGCGCCAGCCTGGGCTTCGTCGCCGAGACCGAGCGACAGGTCGAGGGCCATCTCGCCGGACATCTCGACCGACTGCCGGAAGCCGACAGCCGCAGCCGTGCCATTGTCGAAGCCATGCGACACGACGAAGTCGGGCATGGCGAGAAGGCGCAGAGCGCCGGCGGCATGCATCTTCCCAGTCCCGTCCGCGAACTCATGCGGCGAACTGCAAGGGTGATGACGCATACTGCGTACCGTTTGTGAAACGTGCCTGTGACGTGAGTCACTGTTAGCCCGTGGCCTTTTGCCTGACACAGCAGTAAGTTATGTAATACGACTTAATGCTGATTCGCAGGTCGGGGGTCCAGAAAGATGCAAGCAGCAAGGGAGATTCAGATGGAAGAGGCGGTCAAACCCCTCAGCGACATTCCGGCAATCAACCGGTTTCTGAGTTACTGCCGCATTCGCACCGTTCCGTCGAAGACGGTGGTGATCCATGCGGGCGATCTGCCCGATGTCCTCTACTACATCATCAGCGGCTCGGTCGAAGTGATGGTGGAAGACGAGGAAGGCAACGAAATGGTCCTCGCCTACCTGAACAAGGGCCAGTTCTTCGGTGAGATGGGCCTGTTCCACGAGTCGCCGCTGCGCAGCGCCTGGGTGCGCACGCGCAACCACTGCGAACTCGCGGAAATGACCTATCCGCGTTTCCGCCAGATCGCGGCCGAAAGCCCCGGCCTGGTGTTCGAACTCGCGACGCAGCTCGCCACGCGCCTCGATCGCACCAATCGCAAGTTGTCCGACCTCGCCTTCGTCGACGTCACCGGCCGCGTGGCTCACGCCATCATGGACCTGTGCGGCGAACCCGATGCGATGACGCATCCGGAAGGCATGCAGATCAAGGTGTCGCGCCAGGAGCTGTCACGCCTCGTGGGCTGCTCGCGCGAAATGGCCGGCCGCGTGCTGAAAGTCCTGGAAGACCAGGGCCTGCTGCGCGCCACCGGCAAGACCATCGTCGTATTCAATGCGCGTCCGAAGATGAAGACGCGCCCCGTCGTCGTGCCCGTGCAGGGTGGCAAGGGCAGCGGCAAGGTCAGCAATGCCCGCGTCGATGACGACGATGATGATGACGACGAGGACGACGACGAATAGACCAGAAAGATAGAGGATACGCGCTTCAAGCGCGTCTCATGAAACGCCGGCCTCGAGCCGGCGTTTCGTTTTCGGGCTCTCCTTGCAAGGAATTTCTGACATGCGAACGGCCACCTGCTTGTTAGCCGCCCTGCTCTTCCCCGCCATGCTGTGCGCGCAGCAGCCGGCGCCGGCCTCGCTGGTACGCGAAGGCGTCACCGAGAAACTCACCGAACACGTGTGGGCCATTCCCGATGGCTCGGCCTCGCTGGTGCCCAACGTCGGCATCGTCGTCGGCAAGAAGGCGGTGCTGGTCATCGACACCGGCATGGGCACGCGCAATGCGCAGACCGTGCTCCGGGAAGTGGCGAAGCTCGGGAGCGGCAAGCCCATCTACCTCGTCACCACTCATGTGCACCCCGAACACGACATGGGCGCGCATGCCTTTCCGAAGGATTCGAAGCTGATCCGGTCAAAGGACCAGGTCGCCGACATCGCCGCCGGCGCGGGTACCTCGCTGGTCCCCCTGTTCAGCTCGCGCTCCGATCTCAACAAGGAACTGCTCGCGGACGCGAAGCACCGCGGCGCGGACATCGTGTTCGACCAGGACTACAGCCTCGACCTCGGTGGCGTCTCGGCGAAGATCCGCGCCATGGGCGCCAATCACACGCTCGGCGATACCGTGGTGCTGGTCGACGGCGTGTTGTTCGCGGGCGACATCGTCATGAAGCCGCTGCCCATGTTCACCAATCCAAAGGCGACGATCACGCACTGGCTGGCCAGCCTGGATGCACTCGAGGCACTGCACCCGGAACGCATCGTGCCCAGCCACGGACCGTTCGGCGGCGTGGAGCTCATCCAGGGTTACCGCGCGTATCTCACGCGCATCCGTGCCCGCACGGCGGAGCTGAAGAAGGCCGGGAAGACGCTGGACGAGACCATGAAGACGATGAGCGCGGAAATGCCCGAATACCCGGACCAGTTCCGGCTCACCAGCGCCATCCGCGCCGGCTACAACGAGGCTAGTTAGAAGCGGCGAGCCTCGGGCCGGCGATGGCCGAGCGCATGGCGGCGATGGTGGCCTGGTAATCCTTCGCGCCGAAGATGGCCGAGCCCGCGACGAAGGTATCCGCGCCGGCGCGCGCGATCTCGCCGATGTTGTCGACCTTCACGCCGCCGTCGATCTCGAGCCGGATCGGTTTGCCCGCGGCATCGATCAGCTTGCGGACGGCGCGCACCTTGTCCAGCACCGCGGGAATGAACTGCTGCCCGCCGAACCCCGGGTTCACGGACATCAGCAGCACCAGGTCGAGCTTGCCCAGCGTGTAGTCGAGCACGTCCAGCGGAGTCGCCGGATTCAGCACCAGGCCCGGCTTGCAGCCATGCTCGCGAATCAGCGAGATGGTCCGGTCCACGTGCTCGGTGGCTTCCGGGTGAAACGAGATGTATGTGGCGCCCGCCCTGGCGAAGTCCGGCACGATGCGATCCACGGGCTTCACCATGAGGTGCACGTCGATGGGCGCCGTGATGCCGTGCTTGCGCAGCGCCTCGCACACCAGCGGACCGATGGTGAGATTCGGCACGTAGTGGTTGTCCATGACGTCGAAGTGGATCACGTCGGCGCCCGCGGCCAGGACTGACTGGACCTCATCGCCCAGCTTCGCGAAGTTCGCGGACAGAATCGAAGGCGCGATCCACGGGGTCTGCATGGCAGCAGTCTACCTCTGACGCGCGGCCTTGATCACGTCATACGCCTCGATGATCTGCTGGGTGCGTTGCTTGGCGTGTTCCAGCATGGATTCTGGCAGGCCGTTGGCCTTGAGCTTGTCGGGATGATGCTTGGACAACTGGCGACGATAGGCCTTGGCCACTTCATCGTCCGTGGCCTTGGGATCGACCTCGAGGATCTCGTAGGCCGCGGCCACCTGCATGCCCTTGGGTGCCGCCTGGCTGCCCTGGGAGCCGCCATTCCGTGCATGGGCCCGTGCCTGCTCGCGCCGGATGCGCAGCACCGCTTCCATGTGGGCGAGTTCCAGTCGCGACACGTCGAGCAGTTCGCCCACTTTCTGGATGACGGTACGCGCCGGGCCCTGCATGTCCACGCCCTCGAGCGCGGCGCGCACCTGGACCTCGAGGAACACGCGCAACAGGTCCGGTCGGTTGGCACACACCGCGGCGAGGTCGGTGACCGTGCCTTCGAGATCGAAGCCGGCATCCTTGCCCCGCGTGAAGTGACCGATGGCGGCGTGGATCTGCGCGCCATTCAGCCGCAGCTCGTTCATGACCTGGCGCGCCGCGGCGATTTCCTGTTCGGAAACACGGCCGTCGGACTTGGCCACGTGGCCCATGACTTCGAAAGTGGCCTTGAAGAACTTGAGGCCGATTTCGATCGCCTCGCCCGTGGTGGCCGGACGCGGGCGCCTCCTGGCCGCGACACCCTGGTCGTAGAAATGACCGATGATGAGTCCGAGCAGCAATCCCCAGGGACTGCGCAGCAGGATGAGTCCGATGATTGCGCCGACGAGCTTTCCGGTCATGCCCGACTTGGCTTGCTAAGATGCATGGCAACTATGCTACACGACAAATCCAGCCCGCCCGTGCACACCACCGCGCTGCGCGGCCTGAAGAAGATCCACACCGGCAAGGTTCGTGACATATACGAGATCGACGCCGACTCGATGCTCATCGTGACCACCGACCGGCTCTCGGCCTTCGACGTGGTGATGCCCGATCCCATCCCGGACAAGGGCCGCGTGCTCAATTCCATTTCGAATTTCTGGTTCGCGCGCACCGGGCACATCGTGGCGAATCACCTGACCGGCCGCGCCATCGAAGAGGTGGTGAGTGACCCGGCGGAGCGGGCCCTGCTGGCGGATCGCGCGATGATCGTGAAGCGCCTCAAGACCGTGCCGCTGGAAGCCGTGGTGCGTGGCTACGTGATCGGCTCGGGCTGGAAGGACTACCAGAAGAGCGGGTCCATTTCCGGCATCAAACTACCGGCGGGCCTCAGGCAGGCGGCGAAACTGCCGCAGACGCTGTTCACGCCGTCCACCAAGGCCGCCATCGGCGACAAGGACGAGACCATCAGCTTCGAGCAGGCATCGGCCATCGTCGGCGCGGAAGTCGCCGCGCGCGTGCGCGATACTGCCATCGCGTTGTACGAATTCGCGGCAGAGCATGCGCGCCAGCGCGGCATCATCATCGCCGACACCAAGTTCGAGTTCGCGCATGGACCGGACGGCAAGCTGGTGCTCATCGACGAAGTGCTGACGCCGGACTCCTCACGCTTCTGGCCGGCCGACACTTATCGCGAAGGCACGAGCCCGCCCTCCTTCGACAAGCAGTTCGTGCGCGACTACCTGGAAACGCTGGTGTGGAACAAGCAGCCGCCGGGACCGAAACTGCCGCCGGAAGTCATCGCGAAGACCCGCGACAAATACCTGGAAGCCCTCAAGCGCCTGACAGCGTGAGCAGTCGGCGGTGCAGCTCGCGCAGCCCGTCGGTGAGCGCCGCGGGGCCCGGCTGCAGGATGATGGATGACTTGATCTCGTAGAGATGTCCGTCGCGCACGGCGGGCACGTCCGCCCAGCCGGCACGCGCGGCCACCAGCTCGGGCCGGAATTTCTTGCCGCACCAGGAACCGAAGATCACCTCGGGCGCGCGCCGCGGGACCTCGAGTGGATCGGCAATGATGCGGTTCTTGCCCAGCGACTCGCGCGCCAGCTCGGGAAAGCAATCGTCCCCGCCCGCGATGCCGACGAGCTCCGAAACCCAGCGGATGCCCGAGATCTGCGGCTCATCCCATTCCTCGAAGTACACGCGCGGGCGGCGCGAGAATCCCGCGGCCGCGATCCTCACGCGCTCCAGGCCCGCCTCGAGCTCGTCGATGAGCGCCGCCGCTTTCGACTGGCACCCCACCATGCCACCCAGCGTGGCGATCATGCGCAGGATCTCGGCGACGCTGCGCTGGTTGAAGACGTGCACTTCGATGCCGAGGCGGATCAGCTCGGCGGCGATGTCGGCCTGCAGATCGGAGAATCCCAGCACCAGGTCGGGCTCGAGCTCGACGATGCGATCGATCTTCGCGCTGGTGAAAGCCGACACCCTGGGTTTCTCGCGGCGCGCGCGTGGCGGCCGCACCGTGAATCCCGAGATGCCGACGATGCGTTGCTCCTCGCCGAGCAGATAGAGCGTCTCGGTGGTCTCCTCGGTGAGACAAACGATGCGAGCGGGATAGTCTCGTGGCATACGCCGCAATCTAATCGTATTCTTGCCCCCGATGTATCCCGCGGTGTGGAACTGGATCGATCGCTATCTCTTCGGCGAATATTCCGAGGGCACGACCCCGGCGGCGCGCCTGCTGAGGCTGCTGCGATACCCGTACGCCATCTTGCGCGATCTGTCCCGCGGACAGGTCAATCTCTACGCGATGGGCCTGGTCTACGCGACGCTGCTGTCGACCATTCCGCTGATTGCCTTCGCGTTCGCCGTGCTCAAGGCGTTCGGCGCGCATCGTGACCTCGAACCCATCATCCTCGAGTTCTTCAAGCCCGTCGGCGCCAGCGCCACGCAGCTCACCCATCGCGTCATGGAGTTCGCCGACAATGTGAGTACCGGCGTGGTCGGCTCGCTGGGCCTGGCATTGCTGCTGTGGACCCTGCTCGGCACCATCAAGAAGGTCGAGGACGGATTCAACTTCCTGTGGCGGGTCGAGCACGCACGCAGCTTTGCGCGCCGGGTCACCGAGTACATCGCACTGCTCATCGTCGGACCCATCGTCGTGGTCAGCTTCATCGGCCTGTCGCACAACGCGCTGGATAGCGCCACCGCCGGCATCGGGCGGTACATGCCCTTCTGGGACCGCATCACCGCGTGGATGCTGGCGGTCTCGCCGTACGTCATGGTCACCGCCATCTTCACGGCCGTGTACATGTTCGTTCCCAATACCAAGGTGAAATGGAAACCGGCGGTGATCGGCGGCGTCACCGCGGGAATCCTCTGGGCCGTGGTCGGCAAGATCTTCACGGCTTTCGTGGTGTACACGACGCGCCTGTCGGTGGTGTACGCCGGCTTCGCCATCATCGTCGCGTCGCTGCTATGGACGTATTTCGGCTGGCTCATCCTGTTGATCGGCGCGCAGCTCTCGTTCTACGTGCAGAACCGCAACTACCTGCGGCTCGGGCTCACCGAGCTCCGGCTGTCGGCCGTGCAGCGCGAACAGATCACTCTCAAGGTGATGTACCTGATCGCCCAGTCCTATCTCGGCGGCAAGCCACGCTGGACGGTCGACGGACTCTCGCACGAGCTCGGGATGCCGGGTCTCGCGATTTCGCGAATGGTGAATGCGCTCGAGGCGGCGCACCTGCTCACCCTGACCGATGACGAACACCTGCTGCCGGCGCGCGACCTGGGCAAGATCACGGTGCAGGAGATCATCGACATCGCGCGCAACGAGAAGTCCGGCCTGGTGGCGCCGCGTGCGCTCAAACTACCGGCCGTCGACGCGATCGCCGCGAAGATGGAAGACGCCTGGCGCAAGAGCACGGGCGAGATGACGCTCCGCGACCTCGTCGAAAAATAAATGGGGACATTCCTGTTTTCTGTTTCCAGGCCGGCGAGGCCGAACCCGGGAAGCAAAAAATAGGAATGTCCCCATTTATCGCCAGAGCTTGCGGCTGGCGATCTTTGCGCCTTCGGCCATGGCGGCGAGCTTCATGTAGACGATGTCGGGATCGACCGCGCCGAAGCCCGCGAAGGTGCTGAAGCCGCAGTCCGAACCCGCCATCACGCGTTCGCGTCCCACGATGTCGGCGAATTTCACGAGCCGCTCGGCGACCAGCTCGGGATGCTCCACGTAGTTGGTGGTCGAGCTCAGCACGCCGGGGATCAGGATCTTGTCCTCCGGCAGTTTCGCATCGCGGAACACGGTCCACTCGTGTGCATGGCGCGGATTCGCGGCCTCGAACAACAACGCCTGCGGCTTGGCCTTGAGCAGCACCGGCAGCAGGTCCTGCATGGGCACGTCGTGGTGATGCGGGCCTTCGTAGTTGCCCCAGCAACAATGCATGCGCACGCGCGAGCCGGGAATATTGCGCAGCGCGTGATTGAGCACCTCAACGTGGTGGGCGGCGCGCCGCAGGTACTCGTCCACCGACGCATGGCGATACATGGTGTGCCGCCCCATGCCGAGATCCGGCGCGTCGATCTGCACCAGGAAGCCGGCGGCGACGATGGCCTCGTACTCCACGCGCAGCGCCTCGGCCACGGCCTCGAGGTATTCATCGGCCGTCTTATAGAAGTCGTTGGGCTGGAACAGCGCGATCACCCCGGGTGACGCCGCATTGAGAAACGCATCCGCGGGCTTGCCGGCCGTGACGCCGCGCTTGAAGTTGCGCAGATCCTCGTTCAGCGGCTCCAGCGTTTTCGTGCGGATTTCACCCACGCACTTCGGCCGCCGGTACTTCGCAGTGGAGCCCAGCTTCGCGAGCTTTTCGAGCAGCCGCGGGAACTCCACCAGGTCCTGCCCGGGATCGCGCGGCGTATCGCCGTCGAATCCGGTGAACCGGTCCGCGACGTAGGTGGCGTAGCTGATCTTGCTCATCTCGCCATCGCTGACCACGTCGATGCCCGCGGCCACCTGGCGCTTCACCACTTCCTCGGTGGCATCGGCAATGGTCCGTGCCGCGCCCGCCGGGTCGGTGATGGTGCCGTGCTCGCGGCCGAACAACACGTCGGTCACCGCCTGTGAGCGCGGCAAACTACCGACGTGCGTGGTGAGAATGCGCTCGGTGCTGGTCCGCATCAGTCAACCCCGGTCAACGGTAGTTGTTGTTCGAGGTGTGGTCGCCGGCCAGCCAGCGCTTCAGCTCCGCATGCGCCTTGCCCAACGCATCGCGGTTGATCTTCTCGACCTGGGGATGATCGAGCGTGAATTCGCAGATCATGCCGTTGGGATCGGTGACGTACACCGAGCGGCAATAGCCGTGCTCCAGCACGAAGGACTGTGGCTCGATGTAGCCCGCGTCCTTGAGGCGCTTCTCGATACCCGCCTGCGTTTCCTGGTCGACGTTCAGCGCGATGTGGTGGAACGGCGAGAACGGCATCTTCGGTCCGAATTGCTCCTGGTCACTCTTTTCCGCGAACTGGAAGAACGCCAGCGCGCCGCCGTCGCCCAGCCCGAAGAAGCAGTGCGCGTAGGTGCGCTCGGCGCCGAACAGCAGGTCCTTCTCGCACCAGGTGGCGAGCAGCGGCAGGCCGATGATCTCCTCGTAGAACTTCCGCGTCGCCTCCAGGTCCTTCGACACGTAGGCGGTGTGGTGCAGGCGCGAGGGCAATTTCGCTTTCGTGGCCATGACTATCTACTCCGATTCAAAACGAATAGGTGAACTCGACGCCGTAGCGCTGCGGCAGCGCGCGGAACAGGAACCCGCCCGGCGAGAACTCGGCGTTGTATTCCTCGTCGTTGAGGTTCTTCGACCAGGCCGTCACCGCCCACTTCTCGCCTTCCACGCCGATGCGCAGGTCGACGAGGTCAATGGGATCGCGCGAGGTCGTATTGTACGGCTCCCACCAGGTCCTTCCGATGTACTGGTAGTCCGCGCGCAGCGTGAAGGCCAGGTTGCCGCTGAAGGGCTGGCGCCACTGCGCTCCCAGGTTGTAGGTCTTGTCGGAAACCAGCGGCGCCTCGTTGCCGATCACGGACGGGTCTTCCATGCCGGTGATTTCGCTGTTGGTGATGCCGACGCCGCCGAACAACTCGAAATTGTCGGTGATGCGGGCGCTGAGCTCGAGTTCCCAGCCGTCGTAGTCGGCATCCAGGTTGCCGAGGTTCTGCGTGGAGTTCGCCGCCAGGAACACGAAGAAGTAACCGTTGGTGGACTCGGTGTTGAAGTACGACAGCCCCACGTTCAGCCGGTTGTCGAGGAACTGGCCCTTGAAGCCCAGCTCCCAGGTGTCGGCGACTTCGGCCTGGAAGGTGTCGTTGACACCGGCGATGCCGTTGGCGTCCGCCACCGCGCCCACGCCCGTCTGGTTGAAGCCGCCGCTGCGGAATCCGCGGCTCCAGCCGCCGAACAGCGTGATGTCCTCGGTGGGTTTGTAGCGCAGCGTGGCCTTGGGCTGGGTCTCGCTGAAGGTCTCGGTGCGCACCTCGCCGGTCGACGCGGAAGGATCCGGCAGGAACCCTGGCGGCGTCTCGGTGGTGTTCTCGCGCTTGTCTTCGTCGTAACGCACCGCGAGGTCGAGTTCGAACTTCTCGCCGAGCTCGAACACCACGTCACCGAACACCGCCCAGGCGTCGTTGTCCTGGGAATCGGCGAGGAAGGTGGTGCTCGGGTTGTTGCCCGTGGTGCGCGGCTCGCGGTACACCGGGTGCACGCCGGTGCCGTCGTTCATCATGTTGCCCGTGGAGATGAAACGGTCCGTGTGCATGAAGTAGGCGCCGGCGATCCAGCGCACCGGCCCCTCGTCACCCGAGGTGAAGCGCAGCTCCTGGCTCCAGGACGAAAGATCCAGGAACTGGCTCTGGTTCATGTCGAAGCCGAACAGCGCCATGAAAATGGAATTGTCGGCGGGCCGGAAGTCGTAGGCGTCGCCCGTGATGATCTCCTCGGTGGAGTTGTAGGCGGACACGGAAGACAACGTGCCGCCGCCCAGCTCGAAGTTGAGCCGTACCGCGCCGGTGAACAGGTCGCGTTCGTCGATGCCCGCGTCGTCGACCTGGATCGGGCTGGTGACGTCGTTGGCATTTGGCGGAGTCGAGAACGTGCTGAATGGATTGGCTTCGACATCTCGCGGAATCACGAAGTAGAAACCGCGCGTGTCGAGGTTTTCGTACGACAGGCGCACGTCGCCCGAGAACGTGTCGTTGGGCTCGAAACTCAGCCGCACGCGACCCGAGAGACTTTCCACCGGATCGGCCTTGCCCCCGAGGTAGGTGCTCGGGATGAAGCCATCCGTGTCGTAGTAGCTGAGGCTGGCGCGATACTTGAACACGTCACCCAGCGGGCCGCTGATGCCGGCCTGCGCGCGCACCGAGGACCCATTGCCGACGCCGAGCTTCACCTTGCCGGAGAACTCGTCGCCGGGTTCCTGCGTCTGGATGATGATGGCGCCGCCGATGGCGTTGCGTCCGTACACCGCGCCCTGCGGCCCTTTCAACACTTCGATCTGCTGGATGTCGAACAGGTCCTGGTTGAACTCGGCGGGATTGGACTCGAGCACGCCGTCGACCAGCACGGCCACCGAGGGTTCGCTGTTGCGCGCCTGCGATATGCCGCGGATCACCACGAAGGCATTGCCGGCGTTCTGCGTCTCCACCAGCGTCATGTTGGGCACGCGCGCGATGAAGTCGGCGGGTCTGTCGATGCCCGCGGCTTCGATGGTCTCGGCGGTGAACACGCTCACCGTCATCGGCAGGTCCTTGAGCGATTCACTGAAGCGCCGGGCCGTGACCACGACCTCGTCCAGCTCTTCATTACCGGTTTCGCCGGCGCCCTGGGCCGCCAGTGGTGTCGAGGCGAGCGCTGCCGCGACGGCAGTGCCAATGAGACCCATCGAGCTCTTCTTCGGAAGGTACATGTGACACTCCTACGCGGCGCGCGATAGTTCTGCACGCATGATCGCGGCGCCGGCGACCATGGCCTTGAGTTTTCCGATGGCGGTTTCACGCGGCAGGTATTTCATGCCGCAGTCGGGAGCGAGAATGATGTTTTCGGCCGGGACATGGGGCAGCGCGCGACGGATGCGCGCCGCCACGAGCTCGGGGGTTTCCACGGCCGGATCGGCGAGATCGAGCACGCCTAACAGGATTTTCTTGTCCTTGAGCGGCACGAGCGCGCTGCAATCGAGATTCGACTGCGCGGTCTCCACCGAGACCTGCTTGCAGGGGCAGCCCGAAAGCTCGCCCAGGAATGAATATCCCGACGGCCGCGCATGGATGATGGCCGCGTAGCCGAAACAGATGTGCACGGCGGTCGTGCCCGTCACGCCATCGAGCGCCTGGTTGAGCGCCTTGAGGCCGAAGGCACGAGCCTCATCCGGGCGCGCCTGCATGTACGGCTCGTCGATCTGCACCACGTCGGCGCCGGCCGCGAACAGGTCGCGGATCTCGGCGTTCACCGCCTTCGCGTAATCCATGGCCGCGGCCTCGCGGCTGCCGCCGTAGGCATCGATCTGCGCCTGCTGCGCCATGGTGAACGGACCCGGCACCGTGACCTTCACCTGCCGGTCGGTGTGCGCCTTGAGGAATTCGAGATCTTCGACCTGCACGGCGTGTTTGCGGCGGATGATGCCGGTAACGCGTGGCACGGGATTCGGATGGCCGCTGCGATCCAGCGCCGTGCCCGGATTGTCGAGATCCACGCCTTCGAGCGCGGTGGCGAAGCGGTTGGAGTAACTCTCGCGGCGGATTTCTCCATCGGTGACGATGTCGAGCCCGGCTTCCTCCTGCAGGCGGATGGCGAGCACCGTGGCATCGTCCTGGGCCTCGGCGAGATAAGCCTCGGGGATGCGCCACAGTTCGCGTGCGCGCACGCGCGGCGGAAACCGGCCGGCGAGTTTCTGGCGATCGATGAGCCACTCGGGCTGCGGCAGGCTGCCCACCAGCGTGGTTGGAAACAGTTTGCGGTTGTCGCTCATGCCTGGTCCGCCCCCTTCAATGGCCAGTGCCGATTGCCATCCATCGCGCCGCGAATCGCCGCGCCGTGTTGATCCAGCAGCGGCGCGGCGCTGACGTCGCGCGCCCGCTCACCATCGAACTGCAACGGCGGACGCACGGCCTCGCGGCCGCCCTGCTCGGCGCCATTCACGGGCACGATGAGTCCGAGATGGTCCACCTGTGGATCCTCGACCACCGCGTCGATGCCGTTGATGGGCGCGAAGGGCACGTCGGCGTCGTTCAGACGCTGGCACCACTCGGCTTGTGAGCGCGTGCGGAAGCGCTGGTCGAGCTGTTCGCCCAGCGCCTCGTAGTTCGCGATGCGCGACAGGCGCTCGCTGAATCGTGCATCGCGCGCGAGCTCGTCGGCATCCAGCGCCTTCACCAGCCCCAGCCAGAATTTCTCCAGCGACGAGAGGTGGATGGCGATGAGCTTTTCGTCGGCCGTACGCAGGATGTAGGCCTGCGCCAGCCGCGGACGATCCGAAGACTTGGGCACCTGGCCGAGCGCGAAGAAAGCGGCGAACGGTTCCACCGCGAAATGCGCCATGGCCTCGAGCATGGAGACTTCGACCAGCTTGCCGCGGCCGCTGCCGGCACGTTCGAGCAATGCGCCGAGCACACCGAAGGCCGCGTAGATGCCGGTGATGGCGTCCGCCAGTGCCGGCCCGAGGAACCTCGGCCGGTCCTGGTCCACCACCACGCTGAGGAATCCCGACAACGCCTGCGCCACCGAGTCATAACTCGGGCGCTCCACGTAAGGACCGTTGGCGCCGAAGCCGCTGATGGAGCAGTACACCAGCCGCGGGTTCAGTTCCCGCAGCCGTGCCGGGCCCGCGCCCAACTTCTCGGCGGTGCCGGGACGGAAGTTCTGGATATAGACGTCGGCATCGGCGATGAGGCGTTCGAACAGCGCGCGGTCCGCGGCCTGCTTGAGGTCGCAGACGATGCTGCGCTTGTTGCGGTTGTAGGCCTGGAAGTGCGGCGAATACAGCCCGCCCTGGTAGGCGCGATAGGGGTCGCCGCCGGGACTCTCGAGCTTGATCACGTCCGCGCCGAGATCGGCGAGCATCATGCCGGCGCAGGGCCCGGTAATGAAGGTGCCCTGCTCCACGATCTTCACGCCACGCAGCACGGGTTGCAGCGCCATCGCTCAGCCCTCTCCCGGCACGAAGCCTTCCGGCCGTTCGCCGTCGTATTCGATCGACGCCGCGCCCGAGTCCGCGAGCACGAAACCGATGGGACGCTGCTGCTCTTCCATGAGATGCGCGATGAGGCTGGCGGTGCGCGCCAGCATCGGCACGCCCTTGACCGCCAGCAGCGGATAGCCGGCGTCGAGCAACACCGCGGCGATCGCACCGGAGACATTCATGGCCAGTGGTTTGCCCCAGATCTCGGGCACCAGCCGCTCCACCAGCGAAGCCACCTCGACGTGGCGGCCGGCGAGTCCGGCCTCCGTGGCCACCGCCAGCAACCGGGCGACGCGCGGATCCTGTCGCTTGTGCAAGGGATGGCCGTAACCAGGGACCGGCTTGCGCGCCAGGCGCATCTCGGTGAGCAAGGTGCGGGCCGTGGTTTCCGGTGAGGCACCCACCGGCGCGAGGATGCTCGCGAACAATCGCGCTGCCGCATCGGCGGAGCCGAGGATCACCGAGCCACAACCCAGGATGCCGGCCGCCACCGCGCCCTGCAGCGCCTCGGGCGCCGCCGCCAGCGTCATGCGGCTCGCGGCCACGCTCGGCACCAGGCCATGTTCGGCGATGGCCACCAGCGTCGCGTCCAGCACGCGACGCTGCGCCGCCACCGGCAGTTTGCCGGTGATCAGCAGCCAGGCGTGGTCGGTGAAACTGACCACGCCCACGAGTTCGCTGCACAGGTCATGACCGCGGACCACGATGGTGTCCGCGTTGGACGCGGAAATCGCCGAGCTGCGCTGCGACTGCGGGCCTATTTTCATCCGGAAACCCCTCGCACGGCTCCGGAGATTTTTCGCATATCGAAATCAAGTTCGATTAACGAAGCCGCGCGCCGGCATGCTGGACCGCCCCGCCCCGCGCCGTCAAGCCGCCGGCACGCCCGGCTGCCATTTGTTCGCATATCGAAATAGACTTCGCGTCCATGCCCACCACCACCAAGAACAACAACGCGCGGCGCGAAGCCATGGGCGGTCTCGCGAAAGGCCTGGCGGTCATCAAGTCGTTCGCGCGCGATCACTCGGCGCTGACGCTCAGCGAGATCGCCGCGGCCACGCGCATGCCCGCCGCCACCGCGCGCCGCTGCCTGCTCACGCTCGAGGAACTCGGTTACGTGACGCGCAGCGGCCGCAATTTCCTGCTGCGCCCCAAGGTGCTCGAGCTGGGCGCGGCCTATCTCGAGTCGATGGACATCGAGCACCTGACCAAGACGCATCTCGAGGAACTCGCGCGACTCACCGGCGACTCGGCCGCGCTCTCGGTGCTCGACGGCACCGACATCGTGTACGTGGCGCGCACCTCGGTGCGCACGCTGGTGCGCCTCGAGGCCCACGTGGGCAGCCGCTTTCCGGCGCACGTCACTTCCATGGGCCGGGTGCTGCTCGCCGGTGTCGGCAACGAGCGTCTCGACCTGTATTTCCGCACGCAGAAGTTCGTGTCCCTGACCACCCAGACCATCACCGAGCCGAAGAAGCTGCGGCAGCTCATCGAGGAGTGCCGGCGTGGCGGCTACGCCGCGGTCGAGGACGAACTGGCCTACGGCGTGGTCGCGGTGGCGGTGCCGGTGTTCGACCAGGCCGGCCGCGTGGTCGCCGCGCTCAACAGCTCCAGCCATTCGCGGCGGCTCTCCAAGGCCGCGCTGGTCCGGCAACGGCTCGCGATGCTGCGCAAGGCGAGCCGCGAGATCTCGGTGGAACTCGCGCGCGTACCCGGCATCGCGCTCAGCGCGCAGACCTGACTTCCCGCGCATGGCGCCTTGACGCTGCCGGCCGCGCGCCCGTAGCCTGATCGTGTACGCGAAAACTTTTTCGGTATACGAAATCGATGAACAGCGACCTCGAACTCGCGGTACCCGGCGCACGCCTCCGTTATCGGGACGAAGGCGCGGGCCGTGCCGTGCTGTTCGTGCACGGCTGGACGCTGGATCTCGACATGTGGTCGCCCCAGGCGGCGCTGGCCGGAGAACACCGCGTGCTGCGTTACGACCGGCGGGGTTTCGGCCTGTCCACCGGGCTGCCCTCGCTCGCGGAGGATGTCGCGGACCTGCGCGCGTTCATTGCCGCGCTGCGCGTGGCGAGTCCGTTGCTGGTCGGCATGTCGCAGGGCGCGCGCGTGGTGCTGGAGTTCGCCGCGCGACATCCCGGCATCGCGCGCGGGCTGGTGCTCGACGGCCCACCGCCGCTGGTGGACACCGACCTGCCCATCGGCGAGTTCCGCAAGCTCGCCAGCCGTGAGGGCCTCGATGCGTTCCGGCGGGAGTGGATGGAGCATCCGCTGACGCGACTGCTCACGACCGACGCGGACACGCACGCCCTGCTGGCGCGAATCCTCGGCCGTTATCCCGGCCACGACCTGCTGGCACTGGCCGCCGACTCCCGCGAGGCCATCGACATCGCGCTGCTTTCCCAGGTCACCTTGCCCGTGCTGGTCATCAACGGCGCGCGCGACACCGAGACACGGCGGCGTGCCGGTCGCGCACTGACCGCCGCGCTACCCATGGCCGAGCACGCGGTGATACCGGCGGCGGCCCATCTACCCAATCTCGACTCGCCGCGTGTATACAACCTGCTCATGGCCGAATTCGCGCGGCGCCACCTGCCGGCCGCCGCCTAACCCGAGGACAGACCCATGCCCAAGATCCTGGTGCTCTACTACAGCAGCTACGGCCACGTCGAACAGATGGCCCAGGCACAGGCGGAAGGCGCGCGGCGCGTGGCCGGCGCCGAGGTCGTCATCAAGCGCGTCCCCGAGCTCGTCAGCCGCGAAGTCGCGAGTGCCGCAAAGATGAAGGTCGACCAGGCCGCGCCGATCGCCGATCCCAACGAGCTCGACCAGTACGACGGTTTCCTGTTCGGCACGCCCACGCGCTTCGGCAACATGGCCGCGCAGATGCGCAACTTCCTCGACCAGACCGGCGGACTGTGGTTTCGCCACGCGCTCGTGGGCAAGGTGGGCAGCGTCTTCACCTGCACGGCCAGCCAGCACGGCGGCCAGGAAACCACCATCACCTCGTTCCACACCACGCTGCTGCACTTCGGCATGGTCATCGTCGGGCTGCCTTATACCTACAAGGACCTGTCGACCATGCGCGAGGTGACGGGCGGCACGCCCTATGGCGCCAGCTCCATCACCGGCGCCGGCGCCGAGATGCGCATGCCGAGCGCGCTCGAGCTCGACATGTGCAAGTACCAGGGCGAACACGTGACGCGTATCACGCGCGACCTGGTCGCGGGGCGCGCGAAGGCGTAACCGGCTCGCCGCCATGGTCGCGTCCGGCACCACCCCGTTCCGCTTCTACGACAATCGCCAGAAGTACCTGGCCTTCGTCAACACCTGCAACGAGAAGCAGAAGGTCGCCGACCGCGCCGCGGAGGAACTGCGCGACATCCGCCCGCTGCCGCCGGCGCTGCGCGTCTTCGACGCGGGCATGGGCGATGCCACCGTGCTGGCGCGGCTCATGCGCAGCGCGCATGCCTCGTGGCCCGCCGTGCCACAACTCGTGGTCGCCAAGGAGATCAGCCGCGAGGACGTGCGCCTCGGTCTCGAGAAGATGGCCGACCGGTTCCTGGAGCACCCGACCACGGTGCTGGTGGTCACCAACCTGCACTACGCCGACGCGCCGGCCCTGCGCCCGCGCAACGCCGACGACGCGAGCCGGCTCAACTGGCAGGCGCTGCGACTCAAGGGCGATTCCTCGCATGAATACGCGCGGCAGATAGACGCGCTCGCCGCGATCCTCGACTACGGCTGGGCGACACGCCCCAGCGAGAACAGCGGCAACCCGGTGTACGTGCGTCCTTCGGTGCTGGTGATCTACCGCGAGGACCACGCCTTCCTGCTGGATGCGGTGATTCCGCGCCTGGAGACTCCGGCCATCGAATACGACTTCATCCTCGCTTCGCAGCCCTGGCGCGCGCGCATGTCGGCGCAGTTCAAGGTGGGCAAGGTGCTGCTGCCATTGGTCCGGAGGCTGGCGCCCGGCGGCCGCCTGCTGGTCATCCAGTCGCGCGGCGATGATCCCGGACTCGAAATCGTGCGCGCGCTGTGGCCTGGCGAATCTCCGTTCCAGGTCGACCGCCACAAGCTGCTGGCGGAGCTGCGCCAGGCGCTGGGCGCCGACGCGGCCTCGTACTCCCTGGCCGATCCACCCGACAGCGAATCGCTGTTCCGCTACGAGATGCACACGCTGCCGGCCGAAGTCGGCGATCGCATCGGTACGTCCATGCTGTTCGCGGCGTGGAATGCCGCCATCTACGTGAACCAGATCGAGGACGAACGCCTCGGCGAGGTGGTGGCGAACGGCCGGTATCTCGACGCGACGCAGGCGGTGCTGCGCAGGCACGGCGGCCTGTGGTTCAACGACGAGAGCTTCGTCGTCAGCCGGCGTAGTTAGGCGCCGGCACTAGTCGCCGGCGATGGTCATTTCCGAGATGAGCACGCTGCCGACGCGCACGCCGCCCCGCAGGTCCACGTCGGACCCGATGGCGGAAATGTTCCGGTACATGTCCTTGAGGTTTCCCGCGATCGTGATCTCGTGCACCGGGTAGGTAGCCACGCCATTTTCGATCCAGAAGCCCGAGGCGCCGCGCGAGTAGTCGCCGGTCACGCCGTTCACGCCCTGGCCCATGAGCTCGGTGACCAGCAGCCCGGTGCCGAGATCGCGCATCAGCGTCTCGAGGGGCACGCCGCCGCTCGCGGATTCCACCACCAGGTTGTGGGTGCCACCGGCGTTGCCCGTGGTCTTGAGGCCGAGCTTGCGCGCCGAGTAGCTGCCGAGGATGTAACCATCGAGCACGCCACCGCGCACCAGCTCGCGGTCACGCGTGGACACGCCTTCGGAGTCGAACGGGCTGCTGCCCAATCCCTTGCGGATGTGCGGCCGTTCCGACAGCTGCATGAAGGACGGGAACACCTGCTGCCCGGCGGCGCCGAGCAGGAACGAACTCTTGCGATACTGGCTGCTGCCGCGCACCGCGCCGAGAAAATGCCCGATGAGTCCGCGCGCCACTTCGGGTGCGTAGACGATGCGCGCCTTGCGCGTCGAGATCTTGCGCGCGCCGAGGCGCGCCACGGCGCGTACTCCGGCCTTGCGGCCGATCTCTTCCGCGGATTCGAGGTCCGCGGCATCGCGCGCCGAGCTGTACCAGTAGTCGCGCTGCATATCCTCGCCCACCTGCGCGAGCAACACGCAGCTCACGCTGTGGCTGGTGGACGGATACCCGGCCAGGAAGCCATGCGAGTTTCCATACACGCGCACACCTCGGTGGCTCCCGACAGTCGCGCCTTCGGAATTGGTGATGCGCGTGTCGACGGAACGACCCGCCGCTTCGCAGGCCCGGGCGAGCTCGACGGCCTGCTCTGGCGCGATCTCCCAGGGATGGTCGAGATCGAGGTCGGGAATGTCGCGCGCCAGTTCCTCCGGGTCCGCGAGACCCGCACATTCGTCCTCGGCGGTGTACCGCGCGATGTCGCAGGCCTTGCTCACGGTCTCGGCCACGGCCCGCGCCGACAGGTCGGCGGTGCTGGCCGAGCCCTTGCGTTTGCCGAAGTACACGGTGACGCCCATGCCGCGGTCACGCTGGTATTCGACCGTTTCCACCTCTCCCAGGCGCACCGTGGTGGTCAGGCCCTTTTGCAGGCTGACATCGGCCTCGGCCTGGGTGGCCCCGAGCTTGCGGGCCTGGTCCAGTGAATCGTTGACGATCTGCTGGAGCTCCGGAATACGGCTGCCATCAACTTCCTGGCGTGCCTCGCGTTGGACGACTGCTTGCATGGCAGAATTGTACGATGCAGGACGACGAAGATAGTCAGGAATTCTGGGACCGCCCGAGTAAGAGTGCGCGCAAACGCGAAGCCACGGCCGCGCAAAAACTCGGCCAGCGGCTGATCGAACTCAAGGAATCCGATCTCGTCGCCCTCGGGCTGCCCGAGCGGCTGCTCGATGCCCTCCTGCTCGCCAAGCGCATCACCAGCCGCGGCGGGCTGGCACGCCAGCGCCAGTACATCGGCAAGCTGATGCGGGACGTGGACCCGGGTCCGATCGAAGCCGCGCTGAACGCCGCGTCCCGCGGCGCGACCATCGACGCGGAGAAGCACAAGCGCATCGAGGCCTGGCGCGCGCGCCTGCTCGCCGAAGGGCCCGCCGCGCTCGACGAATTCATGAAGTGGCGGCCTGCCGCCGACCGCAAATCCCTGCAGTTGTTGATCACCAAGGCCACGAGTGAACGCGTCGACTCCGGCACCCGGGAAGGCGCGTCGCGCCAGCTGTTCCGCGCCGTGCGCGAATTGTTCGATGCGGGTCAGGACGGGTAGTATTCCGCGATGAAACCACTGGTTGGCATCATCATGGGCTCGACTTCCGACTGGGAGACGATGCGCGCCGCGGCCGAAGCGCTCGACAAGCTCGGCATCCCCTACGAGACCCGCGTGGTCTCGGCCCATCGCACCCCCGACCTGCTGTTCGAGTACGCCTCGTCGGCGCAGGGGCGCGGCATCGAAGTCATCATCGCCGGTGCCGGCGGCGCCGCCCACCTGCCGGGCATGACCGCTTCCAAGACCACGCTGCCCGTGCTCGGTGTCCCGGTGCAGTCCAAGGCGCTCAATGGCATGGACTCGCTGCTGTCGATCGTGCAGATGCCCGCCGGCGTGCCGGTGGCCACCTTCGCCATCGGCGTGGCAGGTGCCACCAACGCCGGCCTCACGGCCGCCGCCATCCTCGCCAACAAGCGACCCGAGATCGACGCGGCGCTCAAGAAGTTCAGGGCCGACCAGACCGCCAGGGTGCTGTCCGTTCCGGATCCCTCGAAGGCCTGAGATGACGCTGCTTCCATGAGCCCACATCCATGAGATTGGGCATCGTCGGCGCCGGGCAGCTCGGGCGCATGATGGCGCTCGCCGGCTATCCACTCGGTCTCGAATTCCTGTTCCTCGATCGCGACGCCAGGTCGCCGGGCGGACAGGTGGGGCCCATCCTCACCGGCGAGCTCGGCGACCGCAAGTTGTTAGGCGAGCTCGCGTCGCGCTGCGAAGTGCTCACCTTCGACTGGGAAAACGTCTCCGTCGAGGCGCTCGAGAGCCTGCCATCCGGCGGCGCCCGGATCTCGCCGCCGGTGCGCGCACTGGCCGCGGCGCAGGACCGGCTCAGCGAAAAGCGCACCTTCGAACTGCTGGGCATCGCGACCACGCGGTATGCCTCGGTGAACTCGCGCGCGGACCTCGAGGTCGCGGTGAAATCCATCGGGCTGCCCGGCGTGCTCAAGACCCGGCGCATGGGCTACGACGGCAAGGGCCAGTTCGTGCTGCGCAAACCCGCGGACCTCGACGCCGCCTGGGCCGCGCTCGGCTCGGCCCCGCTGCTCTACGAGAACCTCGTGCCGTTCGACAGGGAAGTCTCGATCATCGCGGTGCGTGGACGTGATGGCTCGGTGGCTTACTACCCGCTCAACCTCAACGTGCATCGCGACGGCATCCTGCGCCTGACGCGCGCGCCTTTCGGCAGCGCCGCACTCACGCGCCAGGCACAGCGCGCGGCGAAACGCCTGCTCGAGCATTTCGACTATGTCGGCGTGCTCACCATCGAATTCTTCGTGCGCCAGGGCAAGCTGGTCGCCAATGAAATGGCGCCGCGCGTCCATAACTCCGGCCACTGGACCATCGAAGGCGCGGACACCAGCCAGTTCGAAAACCACGTGCGCGCGATTGCCGGCTTGCCGCTGGGCAGCACTCGCGCCCGGGGCCACTCGGCCATGATCAACCTCATCGGCACGATGCCCTCCCGGGAGGCATTGCTGGCCGAGCCCGGGCTGCACTGGCACGACTACGGCAAGGATCCCCGCCCGGGCCGCAAGCTAGGCCATATCACGCTGGTCGAGGACAGCGCCAGACGGCGTGATTCCCGGGCTTTCAAAGTATTAGGTCGCACGGATCGCGCGACCTGGCTCGCAATTCGGTAAGACCGCGCCGGCAGGCCGCGTCCGGCGGCCGTCTTTGCCTTAATATCGGCCCGCTGTGATGTACACGACCGCATTCAAGCTCAAGGAGCTGCCCTTCCGGCTCAGCCCGGACCCGCAGTTCCTGTTCCTGTCGCGTGCCCATGCGCGCGCCAAGGCTTACATGGAGTCGACCATCTGGTTCACGGATGGCTTCGTGATCATCACCGGCGACATCGGCGCGGGAAAGACCACGCTCATCGAGAGCTTCCTGCGCCAGCTGGATTCGGACGTGGTGATCGCGCAGGTCAACCAGACGCAGGTCAACGCCATCGAGTTCCTGCAGTCCGTGCTGGCGCAGTTCGGCTTCTCGCCCTTCAAGATGAAGAAGGCCGAGCTCATCGCCACCATCAACAGCTTTCTCATCGAGCAGTACGCGGCCGGACGCAAGGTGCTGCTCATCATCGACGAGGCGCAGAATCTCGCACCCAAGGTGCTCGAGGAAATCCGCCTGCTGTCGGGAATCGAGTCCACGAAGGAGAAGGTGCTGCGCATCATTCTCGCGGGACAACCCGAGCTCAACCAGAAACTCGATTCGCCGGATCTCATCCAGCTGGTGCAACGCGTGCGCCTGCGTTTTCACCTGGGTCCGCTGACCCGCGAAGACCTGCGCGCGTACATCCTGCATCGCCTCGAAGTGGCCGGCGCCAATGGCCGCCAGATCTTCGCCGAGGACACCTTCCCCGAGATCATGAAATATTCGGGCGGCGTGCCGCGCCTGGTGAACACGCTGTGCGACACCGCGATGCTGTCGGCCTTCAACCAGGATCGCGACCACGTGACGCTGGCCGACATCGCCGAGGCGGTGACCGAGCTGCAGTGGGTGGAGTTCGCGCAGCGCGTGACCAATGCCGCGCCGAAGATTTCCGCGTCCACCACGCTGCCCACCGGCGATCGTCCACCGCGTGCGTTGTCGAAGGTGGTGTTGTCGCTCGAGAGCAAGACCGTGGCCGAGCTGCACCTGGTGCCGGGCCGCAAGATCATCGGCCGCACGCCGGACAATGACCTGCAGGTCGATAGCAAATTCGTCAGCCGCCACCACTGCCAGCTCATCACCGGCAGCGATGGCATCACCGTGATCGAAGACCTCAACAGCACCAATGGCATCCTGCTGCGTGGCAACCGCGTGCGACGCCAGACGTTGCGCGACGGCGACGTCATCGTGCTGGGCCAGCACGAGATGCTGTACGTGGACGAGGCATCGCAGGCGCATCTCGCCGATACGCATGACGACTTGAAGCCGCTCGACGCCGACGCGGCCAACGAAGAAGCGGACGAAGCTGACGAAACGCATGGCCACGGCAACCGTGGCGACGCGGCCAGCACCGGCTGAGAACGCTTCGGGCCTTACTTGATGGCGCGCAGGGGCGCCGAAACCAGGTTGCGGATCAGCGGCGCGCGCCCCAGGCGGCGCTGCAGGCGCGACGGCAGGCTCTCCAGGACCTTCTCGACCGCCTTCACCAGCCCCAGAGGCACCTTTTGGTACCGCCGGCCGCCGAATCGCGGATAGGCCTCCACCTTGCGGAATCCGACCTGGCGGAACAGCGCTTCGAGTTCCGTGACGGTGTATTCCTTGAGGTGGAAGCCGCGCGCCACGTCATCGAAGAACTTCGAGACATCGTGGGGGCCGTTGAGACGGCTCGGCGTGACGCACACGTACGAACCTCCCGGCGCGATCCCCGCGTAGAGGTTATGCAGCTGCTCCAGCGCATCGTCCGGGTGGATGTGTTCCATGACCTGGAAGCTGTAGGCCAGGGTTACCGAGCCCGCGGGCACGGGCACCGAGCAACCATCCGACCACACGGTCTGCACGCGCGGGTGGCGCACGCCGCCCAGGATTTCGCGCGACACGTCGAGCGCGTAGCTGTGCCGCGCGGTCTTCGCCACTTCGAGCGTGAGGCTGCCGTCACCGGCGCCGATTTCCAGGAACACGGTGTCCGGCGTGAGGAAGCGCTCGAGCAATGCGATCCGATCCGCCACCGCGGCGCGGCGTTCGGCCTCGGAAACCTTGCGGGTCAGCTGGGGATGCGCGGGGACGCGGCGAAACAGTTCGTCGTAGACCGCGCCGTACAGGCCCAGGCGCTCGTCGCGCGCGGCCGTGCGCAGGCGCGCGGCCAGTTCGATTTCGACGCGGTAGTGATGCTCGATGTCCGCCGTGGATCGAGAGGTCGTCCGTAGCAAGTGCGCGGGCGGGCGCGCGGTTCCGACTGCTTCCATGTCGTATCCCCAGCAGGCCTCCGGATCGTCGTCCGGTAGGCCGTAATCAGCGCGAAGGGATCAGCGGCGGCGGCCGGTCACCAGGTCCAGCAGGCGGCCGAAGATACCGGGACGGAATCCATCCACCTGCATCGCGGAACGCGGGTTCGGCGATTGACGGCGCATTTCAGCCAGCACATCGGGCGGCAGGTTGATACGAAATTCGCCGGTGGTGTCGTTACGCATTTTCGGATGACTCCGTTCTCGTTGATTTGTGTCGTCGTCACCCGCCTCGGGCAGGTGCGCGTATGCAGTTTGCTTAACCATTGGGAGGACATGTTGTGCCCGGAGTCACACTGTTTCCAATGTCGCAATTCGCGCACGTGATTATTGTCGTGTCTGATTCGGTTGTAGGCGCGGAGCGAGTCCCTTCGCTACAAAATGCTGACGCACTTTGCCGACATCCCAGTCGTCCGCGCTCTGTGATAGTGCGCCTGCCCCCTGGTGTGGGCGCACTGTGATTCAGTGCGCATTCGCGCAGATTCGTGGCGCGGCATGGCGAGGCACGGCAACGCCGCGATTCAATGGCTGGCGAGGAACGCGACCACCGTGAAGACCATCACCAGGCACAACGCCATGGTCACTTTCGTGAGCAGCGTGCAGGGGCCGCGGCGTGCGCCGACCACGGTGCTGACGATGGCGCCAAGCGCCGCCGCCGCGCCGATGGTCAACCACTTGAGCAGCACGCGCAGCGTGTGCCAGCTGTCGCCATCGCTGTGCGTGGCCTCGTATTCACCGATGAAGGGCGCGGCCACCGCCACCACGATGAGCACCAGCGCCAGGTAGATGGAACCTGGCGTGGAAGGCGTGGGTATTTCGCGCGCAGACGCCGGCCCGGGAGTCGTTTCCGGCGTCGGCGATTCCATGCCTCAGCCGGTGCCGCCGACCGTCAGGTTCTCGATACGCACCGTCGGCTGACCGACACCGACGGGAACACTCTGCCCTTCCTTGCCGCAGGTGCCCACGCCATCGTCGAGCTTGAGATCGTTGCCCACCATGCTCACGCGCGTGAGCACGTCCGGGCCATTGCCGATCAGCGTGGCGCCCTTGATGGGCGCGCCGAGCTTGCCGTTCTCGATGAGGTAGGCCTCGCTGGCCGAGAACACGAACTTGCCCGAGGTGATATCCACCTGGCCGCCGCCGAAGTTCACGGCGTAGATGCCCTTCTGCACCGACGCGAGGATTTCCTCCGGCGCGCTCTTGCCCGGACGCATGTAGGTGTTGGTCATGCGCGGCAGCGTGATGTGCGCGAAGGATTCACGACGACCGTTGCCGGTGGACGCCGTGCCCGTGAGCCGCGCATTCATCTTGTCCTGCAGATAACCCTTGAGCACGCCGTTCTCGATGAGCGTGGTGCACTGGGTGGGCGTTCCCTCGTCGTCGATGTTCAGCGAGCCGCGCCGGCGCGAGAGAGTGCCGTCGTCGACGATCGTGCACAGTTCGGATGCCACCTTCTCGCCCACGCGGCCCGCGAAGGCGGAAGTCCCCTTGCGGTTGAAATCACCTTCGAGACCGTGACCGATGGCTTCATGCAGCAGGATGCCGGGCCAACCCGGGCCGAGCACCACGGTCATGGGGCCGGCAGGCGCCGGAATCGCCTCGAGATTCACCAGCGCCTGGCGCACCGCTTCGCGCGCCAGCGCCAGCGGGCGGTCGCCACTGACCAGTTCCGGCAACGTGATGCGCCCACCGGCGCCCGCGTAACCCTGCTCGCGGCGTCCGTCCTGTTCGACGATCACCGAGACATTGAAGCGCACCAGCGGACGCACGTCGGCCGCGAGGTGACCCTCGGAGTTGGCCACCAGCACCACCTCGTGCACGGCCACCACGCTCGCCATGACCTGCATCACGCGCGGGTCCATCTTGCGGGTCTCGCGATCCACGCGCTCCAGCCAGGCGACCTTCTCGCTCGAGGTGAAGCTCGACACCGGGTCGATGGGTAGATAGAGATTGTGGCCGATGGACGGCAACACGCCGTGCGCCGGGCGCTCGCTGCCGCGGATGGCGATCGCGCGCGCGGCGCGCGAGGCTTCCTCGAGCGCCGGCAGCACGATTTCATCGGAATAGGCGAAGCCGGTTTTCTCGCCGGCCAGGGCGCGCACGCCCACGCCCTGCTCGATGCTGGCGCTGCCTTCCTTGACGATGCCGTCCTCGAGCGCCCAGCTTTCTTCGCGGGCCACCTGGAAGTAGAGGTCCGCCGCGTCCACCGAACTGGACATCACCTGCGACAGCGCCTGGTCGAGGCGCGAGTCATCGAGTCCACCCGGACGCAGGATGAGTTCGCGGGCGATGCTCAGCGGTTCGTTGGCTTTGACTGCTGCGTTCAAGTTTTCACCGTCTTCCGTACTTCAAGTGTTGTAGATCACCCGGTGCTCCAGCGCCGGGAAGCGCGTGCGCGCGTCGACACGCGCGGCACGATCGATGTCCGCCACCACGCAGCCCGTGCCGCCGGGCATGCGGGCCAGCACCTTGCCCCAGTGATCGATGATCATCGAATCACCGAAGGTCTCGCGGCCGCTGGGATGCACGCCCCATTGCGCCGGCGCGATCAACCCCGCCATGTTCTCGATGGCGCGTGCCCGCAGCAGCGCTTCCCAGTGCGCGCGCCCGGTGGGCACCGTGAACGCCGACGGCACCACGAACATTTCCGCGCCCTGCCGCGACATCACGCGAAACAGTTCGGGGAAGCGCATGTCGTAACACACGGCCAGTCCCAGCTTGCCCACGGGCGTGTCCACCACGCGCGCGTCGTGTCCGGCCACCGTGTGGGCCGACTCGCGATGCGTCTCGGTGCTGCCTGGCACGTCGACGTCGAACAGGTGCATCTTGTCGTAGCGGGCCACCCGCTGGCCCTGCGCGTCGTACACCAGGCAGGACGCGCTGACCCGACCGTCGCCACCCTGGCGCAGCGGCACGGTACCACCGACCACCCAGATCTTGAGGCGCCGCGAGCTGTCTGCAAGGAAGTTCTGGATCTTTCCGGCGCCGTCGGGCTCCGCCACCGCGCGCTTGTCGCCCGAATCCTTGCCCATGAAGGCGAAATTCTCCGGCAGCGCCGCCAGTACCGCGCCGAGCCGAGCCGCGTCCGCGAGAAAGCGTCCCGCCGCCTCGAGATTGGCGTCGATCTCGTGGCCGGAGGTCATCTGGATCGCTGCTACGCGCATGGCCGTATTGTGCCGGAACGCCCTCGGTGTCAGGCCGGCGTTTCGGCATTCCAGGCGCCCGCGCCGAATGCCGAAATGCCGGCCTGACACCGTCTTCGTCCGGGTGCCCTTCCGGTCTTTCCTAGTCCCAGGTCCCGTGCCACTGCACGCGGCGAGCCTCGGGCGGATCGGTCCAGCCGCGACGCGCGGCCGAGCCGCGCATGGCGTTCCAGGCGCGTGCCAGGCGGGCGCGGGCCGGAGATGGCACGGCCGTGGCGGCCAGCGCCACGCGTTCGTAATCGACCGTGAGGTCGTAATTCCGCGCGAGCAGTCCGATGCGGCCCTCACCCCGGAATACCTGGTCTGCCTCTGGCCCCGTGCCCTGCACGTCCGTGAGCAGGATCTGCCCATCGGCGAGCGTGGCGCGGGCCGTGAGCTGGTGCTCGCCATCGGCGCTCTCGGTGCGCAGATCGAAATGCCCGCTGAGCGATTCGGCGATGTCGCGACGCGCATCCGCCGGCCAGTCCAGCGAGCCATTGGCCTGCAGCCGGGCGGCCGGCCATTCCGCCGGGAGTTTCGTGCCGCGCAGCAGCGCCGCGAGCTGGGTGGTGTCGGCCGAGAAATCCGCGCGGCAATGGCCGTCGGCCCCGCATTGTCCGCGGCCCGAAAGCTGGTGCATCGCGACGGCGGGTGAATCGAACGCGAACGAAACCTGGTCCGTTCCGCGCGTCAGCGACGCGTGCAGCGGACCGATCACACGTTCGGCGTAGCGCGACTCCTTCACGTTGACGCGCAGCTCACCATCGGCCGGCAGCAGTGCCGCCGTGGCCGCCAGCACCTCGTGGCCGTGCTCGAGATCGAGACGGTCGAGATCGAGCTCGACCGAATGCTCCGTGTCCGCGGCGCGCCGCACCTCGCCCGCAAGACCATTGATTTCGAAGCGGGTGCGCATGACGCCCCCGCGGACCCGGCCGCTGAGCGCCAGGGTGCGGCCGCTGGTGATTTCGTAGGAGCGGATGCCATCGCGCGCCACGGAGAACTCGGCGTTCGTCGCCAGCGCGCGGGCGCGCGTCTTGCCGAAGGGTTCGGGCAGCCGGCTCTCGACGCCCGTGAAATTGCTCGACAGGGAAACCTGCCAGGGCGCGCCGTCCGCGGGCTGCTGCGCCGATCCCGTCCAGGCGAACTGGCCGGACACCTGTTCCGCGGCCGCGGGCTGGCCTAACAACCTGAGCAAGGGCGCGGCATCCGCCACGCCATTGAAAGTGAATCCGCCGCGGCGCAGCCCGACTTCGACCGGTCCGCCGAGCCACTCGCCGTTCAGCGCCAGCGCACGCACCTGGCCTGCGGAATAGCGCAGGCTGCCCTGCAGCCCCTCCACGGCGGGTAGTTTGTCCCCGAGCGGAATGCTTGCGCCGTTCACGCGCGCGCTGACGCGCCAGGCCCTGGGCTCGTTCAGTTCGCGTTCGCCGCGCGCATCCGCCTCCAGCGCCACGTTGCCGCGCAGGCTTTCCAGCCCCTGGGATTCGAGCAACGGCCGCAATACCGCCGACGACAACTCGCCCTCGAGCGATGCGTGCAGCCGCGGCGGCGCGTTGCGCGGCCAGTCGACGCGCGCCTCGCGGATGGAGAGATCTTCGAGCGCGCCGCCGTCGAGGGTGAGTCGCGTGCCGCCGCGCGCAAACTGCACCGCGCCGCGGCCAGCGGTGAGTCGCGGGATGTCCTCGCCCGTGGTCGCCAGGTCCACGAGCGCCAGTCGACCACTCGAACGACTCCAGTTCACGCCGCCGCCCTCGGCCGGCACGAGCTGCAATTTTCCTTCGGTGATGGTGCCCTGGCCGATGTCAGCGAAACCCCGCGGCATTTCCGCGTCGGCGGCCAGCATGCTGCTGAAAGCCAGCAGAAATTCGCGATCCATGGCATGCAGCTCGATGCCGAGCGTCGCGTTGCCCGGAGGTTCGACGGTCCAGCTGCCGTTCGCCACTGCGCTGCCCGCGCCACTCGCCACGGTCAGCGCGTCGAAACGCCAGGCATTCGACGGAGCCCGCTGTCGCGCGAGCTGCCCACTCAGGGTCAGCGTCCGCGGCTCCGCGCCCCCGGCACGCAGCTGCACCGCGGCCGAGCGGTCGAACTGCACGGTGAGTTCGCGTTCGTTCATGTGCAGGCGCGCCGCGAGCTGCGAGAGCCGCGCCTGGTCGGAAGCCCGCAGCAGTTCCAGCCCCGCGACCTGGGCGTCGAACGACCAGGTGCGTTGTGCCGACGCGAAGCGCACCGCGCGCAGTTCACCCGCGGTCGCGGCCCACGCGTCCGGCAGGGCCGACAACGAATGATCCACATGCGGCGCCATGACGCCGGCCACGAGTTGTCCCGCCATGAACGGCAGCCGCTCGGCCCGCACCGTGGCGCCGAGCACGTCGAGATTGCCGGCGGCCAGCTTGAGGCGCGCCGACAGCGCGGGAGCGCGCTCCAGGCGCGCGCCTCGCGCCAGCTGCAGGTCGGTGAGATCGAGCAACACGTCGCCCGCCTCTCGCGTCAGCTTGCCATTGAGGCTCACGTGGTCGAATCGCGAACCGTCGTCGAGTTGCAGGTCGCGAACGCTGGCCTGCCAGCTGCCCGACTCCAGGCGGTCCTTGCGCAACGCCAGCCGGGCATCGATGGTGCCGCGTCCCGCGATGCCCGGCAGGTCGAGCTTCTGCAGGAACACGCGCCGCGCGATCACGCGCAGGTCGCCCGACGCGGCGCCACCGGCGGCGAGGCCGTCGAGCTTGGCGGAGACGAACAGCGACTGGCCGACGTCCTGCGCCAGCAGCATGGTGCCGTAGGCGTTGAAGCTGCTGTTGCCGCGACTAACTACCGCCTGGCTGAGCGTGAAGGTGTGGCGCGCGACGCGTTCGCCGCGATTCATCAGGTGGACGCGCGCGCCCTCGACCTCGATGCGCCCCAGTGGCATGACCTCGGCCCAGGACAGGTAGTGCCGCACCAGCTCCACCTCGGCTTCGCGCGGCGGCGCTTTCGCGGCGCGCGAGCCGGCCGACACCCCGGTCCTGGCCTGCACCACTTCCGGGTCGCGGGTGATTTCGATGTCGGGTGAACGCAGCGTCACGTGCCCCAGGGAGAACTGGCTGTGGCGCACGAAGTCCCAGGTGTCGAGCTCGACGCGCAGTTCCGGGGCCACGACCCGGACGCGGCCGCCCCGGGGATCGAGCAGCTCCACGTGCGTGAACACCGCGCTGGCACCGTCGAGGTTCCAGGCGAAATGCACGTTGTCGAAACGCACTTCGAGGCCGGTGCGGTCGGCGATGAGTTTCTCGAGGGTGGCCCGCTGCTCGGGAATGCGCACCGCGGTGGCACGCGTGAAGGCGAATACCAGCGCCACGACCAGCATCAGGCAGGACATGACCGCGACCGCGCGTTTCACCCAGTGTGAATCGCCCCATTCCTGTTCCGGCATTTCTTGGTCCGGAATGGCTCCCCCTTGTGGATCAAGGGTTCGGTCGGTCATTCGCTATGTCACCTCGGGTCTACGCAAGAACCACGTCGTACTGGTCGAAGCCGTACAGCGCCTCCACCTGCAACCTTATCGGCCGGCCGACCTGGTGCTCGAGTTCCGCGAGCACCGCGGATTCGTCATCCAGCAACCGGTCGATGACGTTCTGGTGGGCCAAAATTAGCAATTCCTTGCTCTGGAACTGCCTGCTCTGGCGCACAATTTCACGGAATATCTCGTGGCACACCGTTTCGGGCGTGCGCACGAAGCCCCGGCCTTCACAACTGGGACATGGCGCACAAAGCAAATGTTCCAGGCTGTCGCGAGTGCGTTTGCGCGTCATTTCCACCAGGCCCAGCGAGGACACGCTGGCGATGTGGGTCTGGGCGTGGTCGCCGGCCAATGCGCGCTGCAGGGCTTCCATGACCTGGGTGCGGTGCGCCGCATCGTTCATGTCGATGAAATCGATGATGATGATGCCGCCGAGATTGCGCAGCCGCAGCTGGCGCGCAATGGCCACCGCCGCCTCGAGATTGGTGCGGAAAATCGTGTCCTCGAGATTGCGATGGCCGACGAACCCGCCGGTGTTGACGTCTATCGTGGTCATCGACTCGGTCTGGTCGATGACCAGGTGCCCGCCGGATTTCAGGCTGACGCTGCGCTCCAGCGCCTTGCCGATCTCCTCTTCGACACCGTGCAGGTCGAAGATCGGTCGCGCGCCCTGGTAGAGCTCGACGCTGGTGGTGCTGCCCGGCATGAAGCTCGCCGCGAATTCCAGCATGGCCTGGTGCGCGGCCGCGTTGTCCACCAGCACGCGGTCGACGCCGCGGGCCAGTTCATCTCGCAGGATGCGCGTGTGCAATGGCAGGTCTTCGTAGACCAGTTCGCCCGAGGCTGCCCGCAGCCCGCGTTCTTTCACGTGTTGCCACAGCCTGCGCAGGTATTCGATGTCCTCGCGGATCGCGGTGGCGCTCGCGCCCTGCGCGGCGGTGCGTACGATATATCCGCCGGTGATCTGCGGCGGCACGGCCTCGCCCACCAGCTGCTTCAGGCGCGTACGCTCGGCTTCTTCTTCGATACGCGCCGATACGCCGATGCCTTCGCCGCGCGGCATGTACACCATGAGTCGCGAAGGCAGCGCGACGAACGTGGTGAGTCGCGCACCCTTGGTGCCCATGGGGTCCTTGACCACCTGCACGAGGATGTCGTCGCCTTCGTTCAGGAGCCGGCGGATGTCGCCGACGCTTTGTTCACCGATCAGTGTGCTCTCGGGAACCGGCGCCGCGATGTCGGCGGCGTGCAGGAAGGCGGTGCGCTCGAGTCCCACGTCGATGAACGCGGCCTGCATGCCGGGCAACACCCGCTGCACCCGGCCCTTGTAGAGATTGCTGACGATGCCGCGCCGGCTCTGCCGCTCGACGAACAACTCCGTCATCACGCCGTTTTCGATGAGTGCGGCGCGGGTTTCGCGCGGCGCCACGTTGATCAGGATCTCGGTAGTCAATCGCTCACCTCAACGCGCCGTTCCACACCGCGACACCATGCTGTTGCAGGACCTGCGCGGTCTCGAACAGCGGCAATCCCATGACGCCCGTGTAACTACCCACGATATTCGATACGAACACCGCGCCCAGTCCCTGGATGGCGTACGCCCCCGCCTTGCCCTGAGGCTCGCCGCTGGCCCAGTAGGCCCGCATCTCATCATGGGAAATCGCCCGGAACTCGACCTGGGTTTCGGAACAGACCAGCGCCGGCGGCGCGGCACTCACCACGCACACCCCGGTGTACACCTGGTGCCGGCGCCCGGACAGCAGGCTCAGCATGCGGATGCAATCGGCCTCGGAATGGGGTTTCTCGAGGATGTGGCCATCGACGTGCACGGTGGTGTCGGCGGCCAGGACCGGCAGGTCGCGAAGACGGGTGTGCACCGCCAGCGCCTTGTCGCGCGCCAGCCGCGTGACGTAGGCGGCACCCGTTTCGCCGCGCAGCGGCGTTTCGTCGATGTCGGCCGGCGTCACCACGTGCGGCACGCCGATGAGCTCTAACAACTGGCGGCGGCGCGGCGATGCCGATGCCAGCCTCAGTACCGGCGGTTGTTCTTGTTGCTGCTGGACCATCGCCCCCTCGGCCGCGAGTTCACTCGCGGTGATAGGGGTGATTCTGCAACACCGAGTGGGCGCGATACAGCTGTTCGGCGAGTATCACGCGCACCATGGCATGGGGAAAGGTCAGTGCCGACAGCGACCAGCGCAGCGATGCCTTGACCAGGATGCCGGGACCGAGGCCGTCGGGGCCGCCGATCACGAACGTGAGATGGCGGCCGTCCTGCTGGCGTTCGCCCAGCCATTTCGCGAGCTGCAGCGTGGTCAGGCTCTTGCCGCGCTCGTCGAGCGCGACCACGTAGTCGTCGCCCAGGCGCTCGAGGATTTTCTTTTCCTCGTCACCCTTGGCGCGCCCGACCGGGAGTTCCTCGAGATCGATGCGCATCGCGCCGCGCAGGCGACGCGTGTACTCCTCGTAGGCCGTGGTGACCCACTCGGGCATGCGCGTACCCACCGCAAGGATGCGAACGCGCATATCGGGACGACGAAGGCGCTAGCGCGCGGCGCGCGCTCTCGACGCGACCTTGCGGCGCGGCGCGGGCGCGGCCTCTTCGGCCGGCGCGGCGACGTCTTCCCAGAGTTTCTCGAGCCCGTAGAACTCTCGCACCCGCGGCAGCATCACGTGCACCACCACATCGGTGAGATCCACCAGCACCCATTCACCTTCGCGCGCGCCTTCCACGCCCATGGGCTGGAAGTCGTTCTGCTTGGCGAACTGCACGATGCGGTCGGCGATGGATTTGACGTGGCGGTCGGAATTGCCCGAGGCAATGACGACGACGTCGGTGATGTCGGTGAGGTGCCGCACGTCCATGACCTTGACGTTCACGGCCTTCATGTCATCGAGTGCGGTGTTGACGATACGCAGCAGGGTCTGCGGTAACGGGGCTTTGCGCGCCGGGGCGGCGCGACGCGAACTGGTTTTCTTGGTCATTGCTCTCCGGTGATTAAGGGCGATTCCGGTTAACGGTTCCGAGCATAACACCCCGAGTCACGAATGATGTCGCGCACTGCGTCCGGCACCAGGAAACGAGGGTCACGTCCCGCATCGATGATCTGGCGCAATTCTGTCGAGGATATTTCGAGCTGCGTCACGGCGTGCACGTAGATGCGGCCGGCGAGGGATTTGTGCAACTCGTTGACGGCCCCCGTGCCGCGGTCGACCATCAATTCCCCCAAGGGACCCTGGGTGGGCGCCTTCCAGCCCGGGCGATGCGCCACCACCACGTGCGCGAGCTCGAACAGATCGCGCCAGCGATGCCAGCTGGGCAATCCGAGGAATGCGTCCATTCCGAGCAACAGGCACAGGGAACGGTTCGGAAATTCGGCGCGCAGTTCCGTCAATGTGTCGACGGTGTAGGAGGTTCCCGCGCGTCGCACCTCCCGGTCGTCGACGACGAAGGCGGCCTGGTCCGCCACCGCGGCGCGCACCATCTCCACGCGCAGCGCAGCATCCGCCAGCGTGCGTTCCCGGTGTGGCGGATTGCCGGTGGGCAGGAAGCGCACCTCGGCCAGCTTCAGCGATTGCCACAGCTCGAAGGCGGTGCGCAGGTGCCCGTAGTGGATGGGATCGAAGGTTCCGCCAAATAGTCCGATGGGCCCGGTCTGGTTCACGCGCGGTTCCCGATCAGCGGCAGCGTTCGGCGGCCGGCGAATTCAACGATCATCAGTGCCATCTCGTCCCACGCATCCGCGTGCTTGTGTTGTCCCTTGATCATCCGGTCGGCGCGCGAGACACGCGCGGCCAGGCGCGCATAGGGCAGTTTGCCGGCGCGACGGCGCGCGGATTCGAGCGCGGCCGAGGGCCGCTGCCAGCTGCGCGAGTTGACGCCGTCGTGCTGCGTCGTGGCCCAGGCGTTGCGGATCTCGCGGGCCAGCGACCACAGCGCCAGCGTGGGCTCGACACCTTCGCTGCGCAGTCCCGAGAGAATGCGCAGCGCGCGCGGCACCTCGCCGCCGAGCGCCGCCTCGCCGAGCTGGAATACATCGAAGCGCGCGCTGTCGCCGAGCGAAGCCTGGACCGCGGCGAGGTCCACCTTGCGACCCGTGGCGAGCAGCTTGAGTTTTTCCAGCTCCTGCTGCGCCGCCAGCAGGTTGCCCTCGGTGCGATCCACGACGAACTGCACGGCCGCATCGTCGAGCTCGAGATCGAGCGCGGCGGCCCGCGCCCGCAGCCACTGCGGCAGGCGCGCCACTTCCACCGCCCAGACGGGCAGCCAGGCCCCGGCGGCCTCGAACGCCTTGACCCAGGCCGAGTTCGACTGCTCGCGCTCCAGCTTGCCGGTGATCATGAGGTAGATGGTGTCGGGGCTGACGGAGCCGAGCAGCTCCACGATGGCATTCGCGCCACCCGTGCCCGGCTTGCCCGAGGGCAGGCGCAGCTCGATCAGCTTGCGCGAACCGAACAGCGACAGGTTGTTAGACGAAGCGCGCACCGCCTCCCAGTCCGCCACCCGCTCGATGAAGTGCACTTCGCGCTCGTCGAAGCCCGCGCGCTTGACGCGGGCGCGGATGGCATCCGCGGCCTCGCCGACCAGCAGTCCTTCGTCTCCCGAGACCAGGTACGCACGGACGGGTTCACCGGAGAGATGCGAACGCAGGCTGTCGGGGGTCAGTTTCAAGAATCCATTATGCCGGGAAGGCCATGCCCGGTCGACGACCACGAGGCTGGCCGCGTATTCTCCGTCTTACCCCGTCACGGAAACCGAGTCATGGCCACGATTTTCGAGAAGATCATCGCCGGGGAAATCCCCGCGACCATCGTCCACCAGGACGATCGTGTCACCGCGTTTCGCGACATCAGCCCGCAGGCGCCGGTGCACGTGCTCATCATCCCTAACAAACCCATTCCCACGGCCAACGACGTGACGGAAGCGGACGAGGCGGCGCTCGGCCACATGTTCATCGTGGCGCGCGACATCGCGAAGAAAGAAGGAATCGCGGAGAACGGCTTCCGGCTCATCATCAATTGCAACAAGCACGGTGGGCAGGTGGTATATCACCTGCACATGCACCTGCTGGGCGGCGCGCCGCTCGGGCCGATGCTCTCCGGAGGAAAACATGGCTAAGGCGAAGAAGAAGGCGAAGGCAAAGAAGACGGTGCAACGTCGCGTCAAGCCCAGGGCAGCCGCGGCACCCAAGCGCGCGCCGGGCGACTTCTATCCACCGATCAAGCCTTTCAACAGCGGCAACCTGCGCGTATCGCCGGTGCACGAGATCTATTTCGAGGAAAGCGGCAACCCGAAGGGCAAGCCGGTGGTATTCCTGCACGGTGGTCCGGGCGGCGGTACCGACCCCAAGATGCGCCGCTTCTTCGACTCGAAGCGCTATCGCATCGTGCTGTTCGACCAGCGCGGCTGCGGACGCAGCAAGCCGGCGGCGAATCTCGAGGACAACACCACCTGGCACCTGGTCTCGGACATCGAGACCATTCGCGAACACCTGAAGATCGATCGCTGGCAGGTGTTCGGTGGCTCCTGGGGCTCCACGCTGGCGCTGGCGTACGCGCAGAAACATCCCGATCGCGTCACCGAGCTGGTGCTGCGTGGCATCTTCCTGCTGCGTCGCTGGGAGCTCGAGTGGTTCTACCAGGATCCGGGTGGCGCGGCGGCCTTGTTCCCCGATCTCTGGGAGAGCTACCTGGAACCGCTCTCCGCCGAGGAACGCAAGGACTGCATCCGGTCCTATTACAAGCGACTCACCAGCACGGATGAAAAGGTGCTGCTCGATGCGGCCCGTGCCTGGTCGATCTGGGAAAGCGCGCTGTCGTACATCAAGTTCAACAAGAACTACATCAGCCGCGCCGGCGAGGCCGAGTTTGCCGCCGCCTTCGCGCGCATCGAGTGTCATTACTTCGTGAACGGCGGCTTCCTCGATCGCGAGACGCAGCTGCTCGACGACGTACACAAGATCCGACACATCCCGGCCACCATCGTGCAGGGTCGCTTCGACGTGGTCTGCCCCATGCGCAGCGCCTGGGACCTGCACCGCGCCTGGCCCGAAGCCGACCTGAAGATCGTGCCGGATTGCGGTCACTCCGCATTCGAAGTCGGCATCTCGCGCGAACTGGTCATGGCCACCGACCGCTACCGGTAAATGGGAACATTCCTGATTTCCTAGCAAATGGGGACGCGCCACAAAGGGAATTGCGGTGCGTGCGGCAGGTCTGAGAACCTCATGCAGGTCATGAACGGACTCATTCGCTGGATTGCAGCCTTGCTGGTTTTGCCGGCGTGCGCGCTCGCGGGCAGCGTCGCGCAGACCGAGCAGGTTCGCGCCGAACTGCTCGCCCTCGCCCCGCAAGGCATCGCACCGGGCAAGCAAGTCTGGCTGGGCCTCCGGCTCGAGCATCAGCCGCACTGGCATACCTACTGGAAAAACGCCGGCGACTCGGGTCTCCCCACCACGTTCAACTGGACACTGCCATCGGGCGCCACCGCCGGCGACATCGACTGGCCAACGCCGCGGCAACTTCCCATCGGTCCGTTGCTGAACTTCGGTTACGACGGCGTCGCGCTGCTGCCGGTGCCGGTCACGATTTCGTCACCGCCCGGTACGCGAATTTTTCACGTTCGGCTCGAAGCCGACTGGCTGGTGTGCAAGGTCGAATGCATTCCGCAGTCGGGCGTCTTCGAACTCGACTTGCCCGTGGGTCAGCCGACGATCAGCCACGCCACGGAGTTCGAACGCGGTCTCGCCGCACGCCCGGTCTCGTTGGACAACTCCACGGCCGAAGCGCGCATCGAGGGTGACGCGCTCGCATTCGCGGTCACGGGCCTGCCGGCCGCACTCCGGGGTCGCAAGGCCACGGTGTTTCCGGAAACCGCGGGCGTGGTCGACAATCCCGCTCCCGTCACGCAGTCCTGGAATGGCGCCGAGTGGCGGGCGCGCTGGCCGATTTCCTCGCAGCGCAGCGAGAGCCCCGCGGCACTGCCGCTGGTGCTCGCCTTTGACGGAGGCACCAACCTGCGGGTAGTCGCGACGCTCGCCACGCCATGGCCGGGCACGGACGCCACGCGTGCGGGCGCCGCGCCCACCCTGCCCGAAACTCCGCTTTCGCTTCCCGGCTTCGCCACCGCGCTGCTCTTCGCCTTGTTAGGCGGCGTCATCCTCAATCTCATGCCCTGCGTATTCCCGGTGCTGTCGCTCAAGGTGCTGGCCCTGGCGCAACACTCCGGCAGCGCGCGTGAACGCTGGAGCAGCGCCCTCGCCTACACGGCCGGTGTGGTCATCGCCTTCCTCGCGCTCGCGGGACTGCTGATCGCCGCGCGCGCCGGCGGCGAACAGCTCGGCTGGGGTTTCCAGCTGCAATCGCCCGCCACCGTGGCCGCGCTCGCGGCGCTGTTCACGCTCATCGGGCTCAATCTCGCGGGCGTGTTCGAGGTCGGCTCTCTATTGCCCTCCAGCATCGCGTCGCTGCGGGCGCGCGATCCCACGCTGGACTCCTTCCTCACCGGCATCCTGGCCGCCGCGGTGGCCTCGCCCTGCACCGCTCCTTTCATGGGAGCCGCCCTCGGCGCGGCGCTCACCTGGCCCACCGGCCAGGGTCTCGCCGTGTTCGCCGCGCTCGGCCTCGGGGTCGCGGCACCCTATCTACTCGCGAGCGCGGTCCCGGTCGTGGCGCGCTGGCTGCCGCGGCCTGGCCGCTGGATGGAAACCTTCCGCGCCGTCCTCGCTTTCCCGATGTTCGCCACCGTCATCTGGCTCACCTGGGTACTCGGCCAGCAGGCCGGCATCGACGGCGCCGCCGCGTTGCTGGTGGCGCTGCTGGTCCTGGCTTTCGCCGCCTGGTGGTGGGGACGACGCGCGGAAAATGGCCCGCGACGCGTCTTATCCACGGTGGCCATCGCGGCGCTCACCGTCGGAACATTTGCCTGGGCGGCGCCGCTGTGGCGGCCCGTCGCGGCGGACAGTCGCGCTGCCGCAAATGTAGGTGCGCTCTGGCAACCCTGGTCGCCGGAACGTGTCCAGCAGTTGCGGGCCGAAGGCCGCAAGGTCTTCGTGGATTTCACGGCGGCCTGGTGTGTCACATGCCAGTACAACAAACGGACTACACTGGCGCACCCGGAGGTGCTGGCGACGTTCGAAGCTAACAAGGTTGCCCTGCTGCGCGCGGACTGGACTTCGCGCGACGCCGTCATCGCCGCGGAACTGCGGCGGCTCGGACGCAGTGGAGTGCCGGTGTACGTGATTTACGCGGGTGCGGAAGCACCCCGGCTGCTGAGCGAACTTCCGACTGTCGAAGAGGTGCGCTCGGCGGTTGCGATCAACCAGGAAACTGCGAACAAGGAGTCAACATGAAACGTTCCGCTTCGCTGCTCGCCACCGCGGCAGCCACGATCTTCGGCGCCGCACTGGCCTACGGCGCGGCTTCGGTGGGCCAGTCCGCACCGGATTTCAAAGTCAGGGATTCCAACGGCAAGGAGCAATCGCTCTCGGCCTACAAGGGCAAGTTCGTGGTGCTCGAGTGGACCAACCCGGGATGTCCCTTCGTGCAGAAGCACTACGACACCGGCAACATGCCTGCCACGCAGAAGGCCGCCGAGTCCAAGGGCGCGGTGTGGCTCACCGTGAGTTCGACGGCGAAGGACGCGGGTGACTACAAGTCCAATTCCGAGTTCAACGCCTGGCTCAAGGAAAAAGGCGCCGCACCTACCGCGGCGCTCATGGACGATGACGGCAAGGTTGGCCACGCCTATGGCGCACGCACCACGCCGCACATGTTCGTGATCAGCCCGGAAGGCAAGCTGGTCTATGCCGGCGCCATCGACAGCAAACCCACGGCACGCAAGGACGACGTGAAGACGGCGACCAACTACGTGACCGCGGCGCTGGGTGAAGCCATGGCGGGCAAACCCGTCACCAAGGCCAGCTCCGAACCGTACGGCTGCTCGGTGAAGTACTGACGAACAAGGTTGGGAGCGGGCAGGCGGTTGGATCGCGATCCCTGAAACAACCGCGCGAGTCCGTGATCCAGCACGAGGGGACGCACCCACCGGGGCGTCCCCTCTTCTTTTGCATTCTGTAAAACCGCGGCTGAAAAGAACCCTAAAGTTCCAAAGTCCCCGGCCGTTACAGCGGCTACCGGGACTTGCGCCCGCTCAACGCAGGTACCGTCGGTCGAAAGACCGGGATGGTGGAGGCGGTCGCCCAGTTTCTGAAACGACTCCTCTGGAATTTCGCGCCGCCTCCATCCCCCCGGCCGGCCATCACTGCACCGTGAACCGGCCAATGAGCCTCTCCCCCGCGTCGTCGGGTGACAGCTCGATCTCCATGGTCTGTTCCTTCTGTCCGGGTCGGCCGAAATCGCGGTACAGCCGCGCCGTCACCACCGTGCTGCCATTGGGATTGATGGAATCCGCCGCGAAGACGTTCACGCTCACCCGGTATTCACCCGGCGCCGAACGGCGCAGCAGGTACTCCTCGGGCCCGAAACCCGAGGTCATGTCATTGGACAGCAGTCCGCCATTGGCCGTGCGCGGGTTCGAGTAGATAGCCCGTTCGCCACCGGGCTCATCCACCCACAGGTCCATGTCGGTGGCGCCGGTGTTCCACTCGATCACCACGCGCAGGTCCACGTCGAGCAGCGCCTGCAGCCTGGGATCCAACGGGGACTTGCGCACCCCGAGGCCCGCCAGCCGCGGAAGCATGGCATTGGCTTCCATGAGCGCGATCACCTCGATGCCGTCGTAGTCGCCTTCCCACGGCGTCATGATCACTTCGTTGAGCAACTGCACGGCGCGCTGCAGGTCGGCGCGCGCCGCGGCGGGCCGTGCCTCTTCCGCCCGCTTCGCCAGCGCCAGGGCCAGTGAACGGCGCGGCTGTGGCAGGTAGTCGGTCTGCTCCGCGGCGCGCTCCAGCAGCCAGACCGCGCGATCCACGCGACCGAAGCGCAGCAGGCGATCCGCCACCATCGCGGCGGTCTGTTCATTGGCCGCGGGCAGATCGAGCGCGGACAGCAGCATCTCCAGCGCTTCGGCCACGCGCTGCTTGCGGTGCAGCCACTCCGCCACGTCGAAGTAGAACGCCGGCAGCTCGCCATACTTGCGTTCCTGCGCGGCCAGTACGCGGTCGAGATCCCGCGGGGCGGCGGCGTCCAGCGCCTCGAGGTAGGGGCGTTTCAGGTCCCAGTCGGCGAGGTCGATATCGATGGTCTTCGATGTCCCGGCCGGCGTGCGTTCGAGCCCCGTGACGACGACTTCGTCGAGACTGACCTCGTCGGCGCCGAACGAGGCGACCGCCATTTCAGACCGCGCCGGTGGCGCTGCCGCCGGCCCGCCTTCCGCCCGGCTTTTTGCTTCTTCGGCCCGCTTCTGGCGGCTGCGCGCTTCGAAGTCGGTCTTCCACCAGTCGACCACCCGCTGCCATTCTTCCATCACCTCCGCGAAGCGCGCCTTTTCGGCATCACGACGTTCGTCGTCCCATTCCGCCTTGTATTCCCGGTATTCCTTCATGCGGTCGGCGGGATAGTTGGACGGCGGCTCGATGCCGGCACTCACGTAGTCATCGGCATCTTCGAGCACCAGGAACGAAAGGCCGGGACTCGCGACGGAGAACCGACGCGACGTCGCGAGGAAAGCTTTGTGCTCGCCGTCTTCAGCCGCGAGTTGCGCGACACGATCCGCCGCCCACAAGGCGCCGGCGGCGGCGAAGTTCGCCCTGCGCAGGTTCAGCGGTGAATAACGTTTTTCGATCGTCGAGCCATCGACCCCGGCGATGCGCAACACCACGACTCCATCAGCCGGAGACTCGGTGATCACCGACCAGCCCGCTGGCCCGGCGTCGAGCGTCGTGAATTTCAGCTCGCGGCCCGACGAGGATCGGGCCTGGAGCACGCGCGGCGCCTGGCCTGCGAGTCGCGCCAGGAGTTCCGCCGGGTCCGCGGTGCGCAGGTTCAGCACGGCGCCGGCCCTTCCGGCCGTGAGGCGGCGCAGGAATCCCGGGTCGGCATCGGCGGCCGACGTGATCGCGAACACATCGCAACCGGGATCGAAGCGCCGACGCGCATCGATGGTGGCCACGCCATCCGTGAAAACCAGGCACACGTCGGCGGGTGGCGCCGGCAGTTTTTCGAGGACGGCAAAACTGGTAGCACCGCGATACAGGGCACTGCGCAGCGTCACGTCCAGCTCTTCCGGTGTCACGCGGGTCACGCGCGCACCGCTGCTGTTGAACATCACCAGGTCGATGCTGCTGGGCCTGGACTGCGCGATGTAGCGACTCAGCAGCGCACGCTCATCGGATAATTTCTGGTCGCGGCGCGAGAGCGACCGGTCCCAGTACACGCGCAATCGGCGACCGACAGACGCTCCCGCCACGGACGGCGCGGCCGAATCAATGATGTGCACGCTGCGCGTGCCGTTCGGATGGCGACTGGCCAATGCCTGGGCGGAGGGAATCACCGGCCCGATTCGCAGTTCGCCGGTGAGCCGGCTCGACGACAGGCTGGCCTGCGCGGTGGCGCCTTCATCGGCAGTGAGCCACGCGGCCTCCAGGCGGTTCGGCAAGGTGAGCCGCGGCGGCTTCTGCAACGCGGAAGTACTCAGGTTGACGCGGAAGTTGCCCACGGCGACCTGGGTCTCCAGGGGCAAGGCCAGGCCTCGCACGGCGTGGATGGGAGCCGAAAAATTCAGGCGGATGGTTCGCGTCCCTTCCTCCGGGATCGGGTAGACGCGCGTGGTGAACAGGTTCGCGCGCGACACACGCCCGAAGCCCGGATCGATCTTCTGCCGCACCTGTGCCTCGTAGGTACGTCGCGCCTTCAGGGGTTCGACCAGCACGCCATCGACCATCTGGTCCTCGATGTCGAGCGCGTACCCGGTGACCACCGCGCCCTCGGGCAGCTGGAAGGCAAATTCCCCCTCCAGGGTGTCTTCGGCAGGATTCTGGAAGCGCGCGGTCAGCGTGAAGTTCGCCAATGCCCCACCCACATCCACGTCCAGTCGGAGCTGCGCAAGCTGCAGCGCCCGGATGGCCCCGGGATCATCGACACCCTGCCGGCGGGCCAGGAGCTCTGGATTGGCTGCCGGCACGGATGCCGTGAGGGTCAGACCTAACAATGCAAGCCACGCCGACAGTCCGGATTTGCGCATACCGCCTCCCTTGTTGGCGGTAAGACGTAGCGAGTCGGCAAATCTTCGAATGCAAACCCGAAGATTGGACGCGGTCTCGCGCCCGGCCCGGACATATTCAGGGCGGACCGACGAACTTCCGGATTTCTTCGAGCACCGGCATGCGATTTGGTGCCCAGCGGGCGAACGCCATGATGGGATCGCGATGGTTCCGGCCCGGATAGATGTTCAGCGTCACCGGCACATCCAGCGACTGCAGCTTTTCCGCCATGCCGCGCGAATGGCCCACGTAGGTGGATTGATCGTCGTCACCGCTGATCAACAAGGCCGGTGGCGCGCCGCTCTGTGCCAGCAGGATCGGTTGCCAATCGGCCGGCGTATACGGCGCCGCGAAAATGATGTGCGGATCGTCGGCATCGGGCTTGAGCGCATAAGGGCCGGCGAGCCCGATGAATCCGTGGATCGTGCCCGCGGGTACCCCTGCCGCCTTGGTCCATTTCCCGTCATAGGTCAGCATGGCCGCAAGATGCGCGCCCGAGGAATGACCGGCGACGTAGAT
>Ga0315912_10000447_pt1 | contig 78948 bp, 58 predicted proteins | sample VfabasoilMG_FD_204469 | JGI IMG/M metagenome (GOLD analysis project Ga0315912, IMG submission 204469) | Garden soil microbial communities collected in Santa Monica, California, United States - V. faba soil | ecosystem: Environmental > Terrestrial > Soil > Garden | place: USA: California... | reverse complement strand
ATCCAAGATGCATTCGTGCGCAACGAGGCCGTTGCTGCGGTAGAGCGTCGGGAAATGTTTCTCGAGCCGCTTGGAAATGTAATTCGCGTTGAGGATGGCGAACTTCGTCGCTTCGGTCAGTCCGTCCGCGCCCATCATCGCGATATACATCCACGAGATGGTGAGGATGCTCGCGCTGCCCCACGGCGCGGCGCTGACTGCGCCGATGGGACTTTCGCCGCCGAGATTGATGACGTTGTGGCCGGGCAGAAATTCCACGAGATGTTCCGCCACGCCAATCGGTCCGACGCCCGGTCCGCCGCCGCCGTGCGGAATGCAAAACGTTTTGTGCAAATTCAAATGGCAGACGTCCGCGCCGATGAAGCCGGGCGAGGTGAGGCCGACTTGCGCGTTCATGTTCGCGCCGTCCATGTAAACCTGGCCGCCGTTCGCGTGGATGATTTCGCAAATCTCGCGGATGGTTTCCTCGAACACGCCATGCGTGGACGGATAGGTGATCATCAGGCAGGAGAGGTCGGCCTGGTGCGCCTCGGCCTTTGCGCGCAGGTCGGCGACGTCAATGTTGCCGTTGGTGTCGCAGGCGACGGCGACGACTTTCATGCCGGCCATGACGGCACTGGCGGGATTCGTGCCGTGTGCGGAGGTAGGAATGAGGCAGACGTTGCGATGCGCGTCGCCGCGCGATTCGTGATACGCACGGATGACGAGCAACCCGGCGTATTCGCCCTGCGAACCGGCGTTGGGTTGGAGCGAAATGCCGGCGAACCCGGTGATCTCCGCGAGCCAGGTTTCAAGCTGCTCAAACATCTTCTGATAACCGCGCGTCTGTTTAATGGGCGCGAATGGATGAATCTTGCCGAACTCGGGCCACGACACGGGGAACATTTCCGCCGCGGCGTTGAGCTTCATCGTGCACGAGCCGAGCGGAATCATCGAAGCCGTGAGCGAGAGGTCGCGCGATTCGAGCCGCTTGATGTAACGGAGCATCTCGGTCTCGGAGTGGTAGCGGTTGAAGACGGGGTGTTGGAGGAATTTGCTGGTGCGGCGCGGAATGCGGCTCACGACGTCAAGTTCGAGAACTTCGGCATTCTTGTCGTCATTGAACACATTCCAGATTTCCGAGACGTCGTGATCACGCGTCGTCTCATCCAGGGAAATGCCGATGGTGTGATCATCAATCACTCGCAAATTCATCCGGCGGGACTCGGCAATCTTCGCTATGTCAGCCGACCGCTTGCTCCCGAGATTCACACGCAACGTGTCGAAGTAATTTTCCGATGTGACCGTATAGCCTAGTTTTGCCAATCCACCGGCCAGGATGCAGGTCATTAAATGGACCCGCCCCGCAATCTTCTTCAATCCCTCCGGCCCGTGGTAACAGGCATAAAGCGAAGCCATGTTCGCGAGCAATGCCTGCGCTGTGCAGATGTTGCTCGTGGCTTTCTCGCGGCGGATGTGTTGCTCGCGCGTTCCCAGAGCGAGCCTAAGCGCAGGTTTGCCACGCGAATCTTTCGAAACGCCGACGATGCGGCCGGGCATCTGGCGTTTGAATTCATCGCGCGTGGCGAAGAACGCCGCGTGCGGGCCGCCGTAGCCCAGCGGCACGCCGAAACGTTGCGCACTGCCGACGGCGATGTCCGCGCCGAACTCGCCGGGCGGCTTGATGAGCGTGAGCGCGAGCAGATCGGTGGCGACGGTGACCATCGCGCCGGCGGCGTGGGCTTTTTCCGTGAACGGCTCGAAATTGTGGATCGCGCCGAAGGTGTCGGGATATTGCACGAGTGCGCCGAAGACGTTGTTGGAGAACTCGAATGTCTCGTAATTGCCGATGACGACTTCAATCTTGAGCGCATGCGCGCGACTGCGAACGACCTCGATGGTTTGCGGATGACAGGCTTCGGAGATGAAGAAAGTGTTGCGCCCGTCCTTGAGCCGATGCGACATCGTCATGGCTTCGGCGGCGGCGGTGGCTTCGTCGAGCATGGAGGCATTGGCAATGTCGAGCCCCGTGAGTTCGCTGGCGAGCGTCTGGAAATTCAGCAGCGCTTCGAGGCGGCCTTGGGAAATCTCGGCCTGATAGGGAGTGTATTGCGTGTACCAGCCGGGATTCTCCAACACACTGCGCTGAATCACCGGCGGCGTGATGGTGTCGTAATAGCCTTGTCCGATAAATGAGCGAAACACCTGATTCTGCGACGCGATGGATTTCAATTCGCGGAGCGCGTCGAATTCACTTTGTGCGGCAGGAAGGTTGAGCGGTTTGTCGAGTCGGATGCCCTTCGGCACGGCGGCGGCGGCGAGGGCGTCCACGGATTCGTGGCCCACGACTTTCAGCATTTGCTGCGTCTCAGCGGCATTTGGCCCGATGTGACGACGGACAAATTGATCCGGATGTTTCAGGGTTTCAGAGTTTTGATTTCCAGCTTCCGAAAATGACATGGGCGGGAGAGTAGCGGGTGTGGACTACCGGGGCAAAAAATTTCAGCCCACCAAATCATGGGATAGTCAAAGGCGAGAGCAAGCCAGCGTTTGGCGAAAGGACTTTGATCCTACGGTAACTAAGACTTCCGCTTCCGGGGAAGATTTGTCAAAGCGTAGACCAAGCCACAAGTGGCGCCTATACCAGCGCCAATGGCGAACTATGCCCGCCAGTCGGTAACGCCGAGTTGATAAAAAACGGCCATAGGGTTTGCACGACGACTTGCCTTTCTGCTTAAGTACTCTCCTCGTTCCCGCCGCTTCTCTTTCTCCATCGCTCTTTGCGCGCTGCAACTTACAAAAGCTCCCCCGAGGATCGCCAGCAACAGCGTCATGAAGACAGTGAGAAAGGCAGAGGCATAAATGCGCTGGAAGAGACTGCCTTCCTCTTCTGCTTCTGGCTTCGGCCGCCAACTGACGAGCTTGGCGCAGACTTCGGAGCAGACATGAGTCTGGCTAAGGATGTTCAGCCGCGCGCAGTCCCGGCAGAGTGCCTTGTTGCATTCCTTGCAGAAGACCACGGCTACCTTGTCAGCATGTTGGAAGCAATTCATCGGTTACCAGCTTATGATTCGGTTCATTTCTCCATTGTGGAAGCAAAAGAAATGCCTGATTCATCCGGCAAACATAGGCCAACAGAGAAATTATCCACAGTCGATTTTCCGTGGCGCAAACTGCTGCCAGCGTTAAGATTCGCCCATGGCAAGTCCTCGAAAACGTGCGTTGCTCTGGGCCGCCGCCGGCTTGGCGACGATCTGGGTGCTGGCAATCTGCGGCTACATGATTTCCGGCAGTCTGCGGGTAACCGGCGAGAAGGTCCGCGCGTATGTGGATGCAGTTGACCTCGGCAAACTCTCCGCCGCGGATCGCGCCAAGGCATTGCAAAAACTCGCGGACCTGATCAACAAGCTTTCCTTCGAGGAGCGGCAGCAGATGCGACTTGGGCGAACGGCGGAAAAATGGTTTCTCCAAATGACCGAGGAAGAACGCGGCGAGTTCATCGAGGCGACGATGCCAACCGGCTTCAAGCAGATGATCACTGCTTTCGAGCAACAACCGGAGGAAAAGCGCAAGCGCGCGATTGACGAGGCGCTCAAGCGTTTGAAGGAAACCAACACCGAAGTACAGGCGGGAAAGAATCCGGCTTCAGCCAACGATACGAATCGTCCCCCGCCGCTGAGTCCCGAGCTGGAAGCGAAAGTGCGCACAATCGGTTTGAAGTCGTTTTACAGCCAGAGTTCCGCGCAGACCAAGGCGGAACTCGCGCCGGTGCTCGAAGAACTCCAGAAGCTGATGGAAAGCGGGCGCATGCCTCGCCGCTGATTCAGATTTCCAACACGCTCCCCTGACGCTAGCTTGCGGTGAGCGTGAAAACTCCCGCCTGGTCCAAAGCTGCGCGCGCTTCCGCCGATCCTGAACGGGCGCGGCACTTCTTTGAATTGCTGCAGGCCACGCCGGTAGCGCCGGCCATTGCCAAGGCGGATGAACCCCAACTCAAACTCTGGGCGCAACTCTTCGCCGGTTCGCCGGCTCTCGGCAATCTGCTGGTCACCAATTCCCAATGGCTTGAGCGATTGACACCGCAAGCGCTGCGCAGCCCGGGCAGAAAGTCCGCGTTGCAGGCTGAGTGGCGCGAGCTGGCGCGGCCATTTCTGGCCGGACGCGATCCGGCGGGCGCCCTCGCCGGGCTGCGGCAGTTCAAGCAACGCGAAATGTTGCGCATTGCGACACGGGATTTGAACCAACTGAGCAACGCCATCGAAATCACGCGGGAGATTTCGGACGTGGCGGATGTCTGCCTGCAAGCCGTTTGGGAGCTGTGCGTGCGCCAGTTCGCGGAGCGTTTCGGCACGCCGTTTCACCAGGACGCGCAGGAGCGATGGCATCCCACTGAGGCGTGTGTGTTAGGCATGGGCAAACTCGGCGGACAGGAATTGAACTACAGTTCGGACGTGGATGTGCTGTTCGTCTATGACGAAGAAGGCAGCGTGTTCAAGGAAGCGCCGGGCAAAAGCAAAGCGCCGCGCGCGGTGATGGCGAATCATCAATTCTTCAACCGGCTGGCGGAGGCGTTCATCGCCGAGATCGCGCGGTCCACGCCCGATGGCGCCTTGTTCCGAATTGACTTGCGGTTGCGACCGGAAGGCGACGCCGGCCCCCTCACCCGTTCGCTGGACAGCTACGAGAATTATTACTCGCAGTGGGGACAAACGTGGGAGCGCATGATGTTGATCAAAGCGCGTTGCGTGGCGGGGAGTGAATCACTCGCGCATGAATTCCTCGAAATGGTGCAGCCGTTCCGCTATCCGCGCTCGGTGAATGAGCGCGTGCTGCGGGACGTGGCGGTGATCAAAGGGCGGATTGAAAATGAAGTGGTGCGAGCGGGCGAACTGGACCGCAACGTGAAGCTGGGCCGGGGCGGCATTCGGGAGATTGAGTTCGTAGCGCAATCGCAGCAGTTGTTGCACGCCGGACGGCAACCATTCCTGCAAGGCGCGCAAACCCTGCCAGCGCTCGACAAGCTGTTGCAGTACCATCTGCTCGAGACCAGCGAGACGGAACAGTTGCGCGCCGCGTATTGCTTTCTGCGCGACGTCGAGCACCGATTGCAGATGGAGGAGAATCAGCAGACTCACACGATTCCCTCCGAGGCAGAAGCGTGCGAGCGCCTGGCGCGATTGATGGAGTTCAAAAACCACGCAGAGTTCGAGGCGAGACGGGCGGCGCATACCCAAGCGGTCCGCCGGGTTTACGAACGGCTGCTGCGGGTCGATCTGCCGCCCCGACGCACGCAGTTCCCCGAGCAATTCGATGGCTGCGAGGACGAATGGCGGGCGATTCTCCAGCGCCACTGGTTTCGCGATCCTGACGCCGCGTTACGGGTGCTGCGGGAATTCGTCGAAGGGCCAGGTTTTGTCCATGTCTCGCAACGGACGTCGGAACTGGCGCGCGAACTTCTGTCAAAAATCCTCGCGCTTTGCCGGTCGGATGACCGCGAGTCACCTGCCCCGCAATTACCGGAGAAAGTTTTGTCCGACCCCGATCGCGTGCTGACGCGATTGGACAGCTTCATCAGCGCCTACGGCACGCGCGCCGCTCTGTTTGAATTGTGGTCCAGCAACTCAGCCTTGCTCGAGCTGCTGGTGCTGCTTTTCGATCGCTCCGAATTCCTGGCCGAGCGGGCGATTCGCGTGCCGGATCTCATCGATGATCTGGTCCTGGCGGGCCGGTTGCGGCAACGCAAATCGCGCGCGGATATTCTTGAGGACTTGCGGCACGGCGCAAACGATGCGGATCAGTTCAGTTGGCTCCGCCGGTATCACGAGGCCGAGTTCATGCGCATCGGGCTGCGGGACATTCTCGGGCTGGCCGACATGGAGCATAACTTTGCCGAGCTGTCGGCCCTGGCGGATGCGTGCCTGCAATACGCCGTGGAAGTGGTAATGCGCCGGAACAAACTCAAATCGCCGCCGTTTGTGGTCATCGGCCTTGGCAAGCTCGGGGGTAGTGAGATCAATTACGGATCGGACCTGGATGTGATCTTTGTTGCGGACGCGAAGGCCAAGGATTTGGCGCGCGCACAGAAGTTCGCGGTGGAAGTCAGCGACCTGATTTCGCGGCGCACCGAGCACGGACTGTTGTTCGAGCTGGACGCCCGACTGCGACCCGACGGGGAAAAAGGATTATTGGTCAACACACTTACGGCCTATGAGGATTACTATCGGCAGCGGGCCCAACTTTGGGAGATTCAAACACTCACCCGGATCCGGCCGGTCGCCGGCGATATGGAACTGGGCGAGCAGTTCCAAAAGCTGGCTACGCGCCTAACCAACTTTAACCCGCCACTGATCGCCGAGAAGAGTGAGCCTCCTCACGTCAGCTGCTACGATCAGGATTGGAAGGCGCGGATTCACGAAATGCGGATGCGAATCGAGAAGGAGCGCACGCCGGCGGGCCAGGACCCGCTGGCGATCAAGACCGGCAGCGGAGGATTGATGGACGCCGAGTTCATCGCCCAGGCGCTCTGCCTGGAACACGGCTGGCATGAACCGCACACCCTGCGGGCGCTGGAAAGAGGGCGCGCCGCTGGAAGATTGCCGGAAGCGGACAAATTGATTGAGAACTATCGCCAACTCCGGCGCGTTGAGGGGATTTTGCGTCGGTGGAGTTACGAAGGCGAGACAGTGTTGCCGGATGAACCCGAGCCGTACAGTCGCGTCGCGACGCGCTGTGGATTCAGCACGCCGGAGACGTTTCGCAGCGCGCTTGCGGGTTGGCGGAGAGCGGTGCGAGAAGCCTATGGCCAATACTTCCCGGTGGATTAAGCACCTTCACTCCACGCTCACTCGATAAAAGCGTTGCGCCGGGCTGGTCACTACATTCGTTACCGTCTTGATGTTGCCGTCCCCGGGGATGGCCGGAAGCGACTGCCAGAAGGCGTCGTCCAATGAATCCTTAAATTGCACCAGGTAAGCTTTGCCGGGAACAGTTGCGAACGAGAACATAAACTCGGGTGGGTTCAAAGCGAGATCAACGATTACCGGTAATCCAAAAGCCAGCCCGCTGACTCCATTGGTCGAATCTCCGCCGTCGGACAGCACCAGGAGCGTATCGCTGAAGCTCCCTTCGCTGACGGGCGTGAACTGCACGGTCAGGTTCGTCTGGCCCAGCGTCGTCACCGCAAAACTCACGCTGCTTACGATATTGGAATCCGCCGCTACGAAAGCGAATGGCGACACTCCCAGACTGGCAGACGCATTGAGCGTTGTTCCGCCAGCATTGCTGATGATGAAACTGGCTTGCGCAACTCCGCCCGTGAGAATTGCGCCGAAGTCGAGGACCGCCGGCGACACGACGAGCAGCGGCGGCAGATTGGTAGCCAGAATGTAATTTGGGCGCGTGAGTTCATTCGTTCCTCCCAGACCCATTGCGACCAGCGTGACACTGAAGCTGCCCGCGGTCGTGTAGAGGTGTGCCGGTGCGGCCTCAGTGCTGATATTTCCATCGCCAAAATTCCACAAGAACTCTGTGGCATTGGCACTAAGATTGGAGAAGGTCACGAGCAACGGCACGGCACCATTCGTGACAGATGTCGCAAAATCAGCGATCACCGGCGGGAGGTTTGTAACGAGCACATAGTCGAATTTCGTCAGCGAGTTGCTGCCGCCCGGGCCGGTGGCTGTGAGGGTGACTGTATAAGTACCGGCGTTGAGATAAGTATGCGCAGGGTTGACAATCGGGGTGATGTTGCCGTCTCCGAAATTCCACGCGAAGCCAGTGGCGCTCGAACTGAGATTCGTAAATGAAACTGTGAGCGGCGCCGCGCCGTTCGTGACATCGGCGGAGAAATTAGCCGCCGGGACCGGGCTGGCGAGCGTGAATGAGATCACGAAATCGTCCACCGCCAGCGCGTGGTCCAACGAGTTGTTGTCATCATCCACCCAGCGCAGGTAGAAAATCTGACCGATGCCGATGGGACTCGCCGGAGCATAAACGCCCCCGAGGCCGGTGACACGGTTGGCGGCGGAATTGCCGTTCAGTGCGTTGGGCGGTCCGGCGTCCACCGGGCTGTTGAAATCAAACCCGCCGCCGAGCGGCAGAAAATTCGCGCCGTCGGTGCTGTAGTGCAGAACCAGGGCATTGTTAACGGCGCCATTGCCTCCGAGTCGCCATTGCTCACCGGAGTAGCTGATGGTGAAGGCGGCAATATCGGAGCCGGAAATATTAACGAACCGGGCTTCGGTGTTCCTTGCCGTCGAAGAGGTCGCCAAAGAACCGAGCGCGCGTTCGCTATTGCCATTGGCGCCGAAATTGTAGTGGTCTCCGCCATTCGAGGAGCCGTCACCCACGGTGACATTTGTGCTCGAGATGGCGCTCGCCCCAGTGCCGACATACCAGCCAAAAGGAGTAGCCGTACCGGCGGCGCCCAGGCTGTCGAAATTCTCGGCGTAGGGGCTGCCGGTGACTGGAATCACGCCCGGCAGAACGATGATCGTGAGCGCCGCGTTCGAGCTGGTGACGGCGCCGGCGATATTGGTCACCACGACCGAATAATCGCCCGCATCCACCGGTTGCGCACTGATGACCGTGTGCGTGCTGGCAGTCGCACCCGGAATGTTCGTGCCGCGCAATCGCCACTGGTAACTGAGGGGCGTACTTCCCGTGGCCGTCACGGTGAAATTGGCGTTGGCCCCAAGGTTGACCGTCTGGTTCTGCGGTTGCCCAACGATCTGGGGCGGCGCGTTCGTCACCAGAATGTAGTTGGTGCGCGTCAACGTGTTGGTTTCACCAAGGCCAAACACAGTAAGCGCCACGGAATAAAGTCCGGCGTTGCTGTAGCTGTTGGCGGGATGAGCAATGGTGCTCGTCTTCCCGTCGCCAAAACTCCAGGCATAACTTGTGGCATTAGCGCTGAGGTTCGTGAATTGAACGATCAAGGGAGACAGGCCATTGGTCGGACTGGCGCTGAAGCCGGCGGACAGCCCCGGAGGACCAGCGTTGGTCACGGATACATAGTTCACGCGCGTCTGAGTATTCGTTCCGCCAACACCTACAGCGGTCAACGTCACGGTATAAACACCGGCAGAGCTGTATGTATTCACGGGATTGATGGCAGTGCTGGTGTTGCCATCGCCAAACGACCACGAATAGTTCGTTGCGCCGGAGGTCGAATTTGTGAAAGCGACTACCAGCGGCGCCGCTCCATTTGTGGGGTTACCAGTGAAACTCGCCACCGGCGGGCCGGCGGGCGAGAGACTGAACGTGCCGGCGCCGGAGACGCGCTTCACCACTAACACAACATTCGTAGTGACCGCAGGAGTATAATTGATGGATTCCGCAACGCCACTGCCGGCTTGCGCGCTGGAAGCGATCAGAAGCGGAGTGCCGTAATTACCGGGTGTCCGGCTGTAGAGATAGAGATCGAAATCACCTGTGCCGGGCACCATCAGCCCCACGTTGAAAGCTGCCCCCGCGGTGAGCCGGACCGTGCGCGCCCAAACGCGCCGGTCGTTCACCGTGCCACCGAGCGCTGCGGTGGCGACCGTCCCATTCGTGTAAGCCACCGTGGCCGCCTCAACGGCGGCGTCGGGATTGATCATGCCGAATCCTTCATAGGAATCTTTGCCCACCGGATATCCACTGGGGCCGGCGGCGTTACGTTGTACCGTGGGATTGTTTGCGCCGCTGTCGCGATTGGCGTTGGATTCCGAGGCAGTGGCGCACAAGAGCATCTTTACGAGGCGTGGATGTTGACTGGAACTAAAACTCCAGTTCGTGCCGGCCTGTTGCAGTGCGTCAATCACCAGGGCCGCGCAGCCCGCGGCAAACGGACTCGCCATGGAAGTTCCCTGGATGTTGTAGTAGTCATCCGCCCGCTGATCGCCGAGGGCTGCACCATCGCCCGTGTTGCTGTCCACCGACAGGATTGAACTGTAATAAGTGGTTGACCCGCCTGGCGCCATGAGGTCCGGCTTGTAATCCTCCTCAATCCCCGAAGTGGCGCCGGGCGAACCAAAGCCGCTGCTCGTGTAATCAGTGAGTTGATTGTTGTCGTTTGCACCCGCCACCGTGAGCGCCATGGCGGCCCGCCCGGGATCGTCCATTTCGCGCTGCGAAGCCGTCGCCTTCAATCCATCGTTCCCCGCCGCGCAGACCATCACCACGCCATTATTGACCGCGCTGTTCACCTTCTGCCGTTGCGAGGTCGAGATCCCCGGATCGCCGGTGATGCCCAGGCTGATATTCAGCACCTTGATGTTGTTGGCGACGCGATTCGCCACCAAGCCGTCAATGGCCGCATTGATGGTGAGGCTCGAACCCGAGCCGGTGCTGGTAAATGCCTTGGCAGCAGCCCAATTACAACCGGGCGCGACACCCCGCAGCTTGTTGAAGCCGTCGCCAATCGCCGCAAAGCCCAGCGCGGACACCGTAATCGCGTAGCCGGACATCGAACCATTTGAAATCAACGCTGCCGAGTAGACCCGCGTGCTGCTCGGCGTGAAAGTGAGATTCAATGTGAGAGGCGAGGTACCGGTAACGCCGCTGCCTTGCACCGTCCAACTGCCGGAGGCGCCGCGGGTGTGATAAACCAGATACGATGTCGTGCTGCCGCCGCCCTGCCACGTGGCGACCAGGTTCACGTTGATGGACGTCGCGGGAAGATTGATCGGGCTGGGAAAAAAGCTGCCGCTCGCCACGCCGGTGAGATTGCCGGAGTCCGAGTAGAGCAGCGGCCCGCTCACGCTCCCAGCCGACGCACCCGCACCCAACGCAATACCCATTACGTGCGTACCGTGCTGAACCACGTCAACCGGATTTGGCGAACCATCAGCTGAATAATCCTGCCAGAAGACCCGCCGCCCATTCAGGTCTGTGTGTGATTCGTCTACGCCCGAATCCACGATACCGATGGTGATGTTGTTGCTGCCGTCGTAGCCGACAGGGTTGTTGGCAAACCCCGCTGCCCAGATTGGCCGCACACGCCCAGTGCGAGTTGCGTTGTCGAGATACAACTCTGCTGGTTTCGCTTCCTCGACCTGCACGAGCGAGTCGCCCATGCGCGCCAACAGCGCGCGAAGCTGGCCCAACGCCAGCCGCCCGTTCCAGCCGTATGATACCGATTCGTAAACGTGAGTAACCTCTCCTCCCAAACCGCGAAACTCATCGAGCTGACGTTGCGTGATCTGCCGATCAAAGATCAGTTCAACTTCCACGTGCGCGTCCAATTGCGCCTGGGCCGCCATCTGCTCGGCGATGCTTGCCGCCGCCGCCCGCGCCCCGGTTGCGGCCTGCCAGCGTTGCGCGAGTTGATCTTCCAGCCGATCTCCATCTTTATCTCGTGAATAGATGCGCGAAATCAGCGGCGGCACGGTTGGCTCAGGCGGCGGGGAAGGATTAAGAGCCGCTTGCGCGAAAGCTACCGTAAAGCAGAAGATCAACGGCAAGAGTCGCCCAACGGTTGCAAGCGGAGATCGGGCAAACAACAAATTATCCATTTAGTGACGTTATCCTGCGCAAGTCGCAATAAATATCAAGCTTCGGTTCGGCCCTCACCGCCTTATTCAGCCCAGTCCAATCGTGCAATAATGGGGAAATGATCGCTCGGAAACTGACCGTTGAATTGCGCCGGCTTGAGTTCCACTTGCCGCGTCAGCACCGGGCCGCGCGTCAGTATCCAATCGATGCGCAGGTTGTTGGTTTTGATGGCGACGAAGTCATTGAAGGAATTCAGGTTATCTCCGAGCCGGTTGGTGGTGGCGAACCATGTGTCTGTGAGGAAACCATCCTGCGTGAGTGTGGCGTGGGCCGGATTCTGGCCGCCGGCGGCATTGAAGTCGCCGCACAGAATGACCGGCAGCTTCGTCTTCAGCGATTCGATGCGTTCGCGCACAAGGGTCGCACTCTTCTCGCGCGCCATTTGGATTTGATGATCAAAGTGCGTGTTAAAGAAATAGAACTCACGCTGGCTCGATCGGTCACGAAACTTTATCCACGTAACCATGCGTCGATTTGAATTGCCCCAAGTGCTCGACCCAATGACCTCAGGCGTATCGGACAACCAGAAGTGATCGTACTCCATCGGCTCAAAGCGGGCGGGCCGGTAGAACACCGCCATGAATTCGCCGCGGCTGCCACCCTCGCGTCCCAGACCAATCCACTGATATTCGGGAAGGTCGGATGCCAATTCCTTGAGCTGCGAATAGACGCCTTCCTGCGTGCCGAGCACGTCCGGCGCCGCATCGCGGATGACCCGGGCCACGAGCGGTCGCCGCGTCGGCCAGTCATTGGGCTTCTGTTTGCTGGCGTAACGAAGGTTGTACGTCATCGCGATCAGGGAATTGGTCGCAGCAAATGAGTTCGTAGCTAACGTAATGAGCCAAATCGTGAAAACGGCGAAGCAGCCGAGGCGCTTCAGCATGTGGTGGGATTGATTGCACATGACGAAATCCTGCCAGCTTCAATTCCCGTGACAAGCGTTAGCTGCGTTCTCGCTGGCGGCTGGCTTCATAAAGAAAAACCGCCGCGGCCGCGCTAACGTTCAGCGAGTCCACCCCCGAGGTCATCGGGATCGCCACCGCCTGATCACATGTGGCGAGCACAGCTGGCGAAATGCCGTGACCTTCGCTGCCAAAAACAATGCAGCAATCCCCGCGCAGATCGGTTTGGCCCAGGAAATTTTGCTCCGTATGCGGATGCGCCGCGATGCAACGGATGCCGCTTTGGCGCAACTGCGTGAGTGTGGTGGCGAGATTTGAGGCTTCCAGCACCGGCAGACGAAAAATCGTGCCCATGGAATTCCGCACCGCCCGGCGCAGATACGGGCTCGCGCAGGTTTCACCAACGATGAGTGCCTGCACCCCAAACGCGGCACAATTCCGCGTGAGCACACCCATGTTCTCCGCGCTGGTCAATCCGTCCACGGCAACAAACAATCCGGGACGAGGCACCGCAAGAATGGTTTCCAGCGAAGTTGTGGCAGGGATTCGCCCGACCGCCAGCACGCCTTGGAACATTTCGAAACCGATCAACGCCTCCAGCACACCCTTCCTCGCCACGGCGTAAGTCGGAATCACCTGCTCATTGCGAGTGGCCAGCAACGGTTCGAATTCTGCAAGCCGCGCGGTCGGGAGCAGCACAGACAGAACTTCGAAATGGCTCTCCAGTAAGCGGCGCACGACTTTGTCTCCCTCGGCCACGAAGATGCCTTGTGCTTCGTGCTCCGTCGGGCGTCTTAAGGTGCGATAGGGAGCAAGTTCCGGCAGGTCGAGATTCTCGATGTGGCGGACGTGGAACATGCAACTTCATCCGCCTCCTCACGGCGGCGGCTACGTTTCAGAGCGTGAGGGTGGCGGTGGGTTGAGCTTGAGTGGCGACTTGAAGTTGCACATGCATCGCACCGAGTTGCTGCAAGCGGGCATTCACCACATTGAACGCGAGATCGGGTTTGTTGCAGTCCCGACTGAGATGTCCCAGGTACAGATGCCGCAGGTTGCCCGACATGATTTCCGCGGTGCAATCCGCGGCCGCTTCATTTGAGAGATGCCCGTGCCGGCTCAGAATGCGTTGCTTCAGACTCCACGGCCGGTGCAGGCAATCCTGCAACATCTTCACGTCGTGATTGGATTCGAGCACCAGCACATTCGCCGAGCGAATGCGTTCCGTGACGAGCTTGGTTACATGACCGAGGTCGGTGGCGAAACCGAGGTTGCCGGACGTGGTACGCAGAATGAAGCCCACCGGGTCTTGGGCGTCGTGCGGAATGGAAAATGTCTCCACCTGAATGTCGCCCACCTCGAAACTCGCACCCGTGGCAAAGAGCCGGAACTCAATCTGTGTGACGGCGAGTTGCCGCACAATTTCGTCCCGGGTAGCGCGATTGCAGTACACCGGCACGCGCAGCTTCTCGGCCAAGCCCACCAACCCGCCGATGTGATCACCGTGTTCATGCGTGATGAGGATGGCGGTAAGGTTTTCAGGGGCACGACCCAGCGTTGCGAGGCGTTGCCGCGTCTGCCGGGGGCTCAACCCCGCGTCCACGAGCACGCGCGTTTCGTCGGTCTCGACGTAAGCGCTGTTGCCGGCGGATCCACTGGCGAGGATGGTGAGTTTGACTGCCACGGGGTGACGTTACGAGGCGGGCGGAGGAAATCCAAGTCTCATCCGTCGCGGCCGGGAGAAGTGCCAAATGGCAGCTCCTTGGCGGGAATTGACCAGCCGGAACGAGTTTGCGCAGCGGCAAAGCCAATGTCATGCCAAGTTCGCGCTTGTGATTGGCAGCGGGCCGCATAGATTACTCCCTCAGAATGGCAGTTGGATTACAACTTACACAGCGTTTGACCCAATCGTTGGTGCTCGCGCCGCAACTCCAGCAATCGCTGGCGTTGTTGCAAGCGCCCACGCTGGAACTCAAAGCCCTCGTCGAACAGGAGTTGCAGCAGAATCCCGTGCTCGAGGAGGTGCAGTCCGCCGAACCGGAGATGCGCGACCGGGACGTGGACGGCGAAGACCGTTCTGAATCGGCCGATCCCACCGAACCGCCGGCGGATGTGAACTTCGACCCCACGACCGAGAAGCCCACGGACGGGCCCGTGGATGATTTTCAGGCCGAGTTCGAGAAGCTCGTGCAAATGGACCAGGACTGGCGCGATCATTTCTCGCAGACCAATGTGCCGATGAAGGCCACGGCCGAAGACGAAGAGCGACGGCAGTTCATGTTCGACTCGCTCGTCGCGGGCACATCACTTCAGGAATCGCTGCTCGAACAACTCCGCGAGTCCGCCCTGCCCGAGGTCGATCAGCCGATTGCCGAAATGATCATCGGTAACATCGACGATTACGGCTACCTGAAGGCGACCCTCGATGAGCTTTGCGGGCTGGCCAATACGGCGCCCGAGAAAATCCTCGAAGTGTTGAAAGCGGTGCAAACCTTTGATCCGCCCGGCGTCGCCGCGCGCGATTTGCGCGAGTGCCTCATGCTGCAACTGGAGCGTGAAGGCAAACAGGAGACGTTGGAGTATCGCATCATTCGCGACCACATGGACGCGCTGGGCAAACGCCGCGTGCCGGAGATTTCCCGCGGCACCGGTGCGGACACGGATGAAGTGCAGGAAGCCATGGCGCGCATTGCACGGCTCGAACCCCGCCCAGGTCGCGCGTTCCTGCCGGACAATGACCAGTATGTGTTGCCGGAAGTCTTCGTCGTCCGCAGCGGTGATGAGTTCACCGTCACCACGAACAATGAGCACATCCCGCATCTGCGCATCAGCAACGTCTACAAGGACCTCATGTCCGGCGGCGCGGACAACGCTGAGGTGAAGAATTACATCCGCGAAAAGATTCGCGCCGGAAAATTTCTCATCAAGAGTTTGCAGCAGCGGCAGGCAACGATTCTGAACATCGGGCGAGAGATTGTGAAGCGCCAGCGGGAGTTCATGGAAAAGGGCGTGGCCTTCCTCAAACCCCTGACGATGGTGCAGGTGGCGGAAGTCGTCGGCGTACATGAAACCACGGTCAGCCGAGCGGTTTCCGGCAAGTTCATTGATACGCCACAGGGCATCTTCGAGATGAAATATTTCTTCACCGCCGGCCTGCAAACTGCCAGCGGCGACGGCGTGTCCAACACCAGCGTGAAGGACATGATTGCCGAGATTTTCAAAGGAGAAGACCCGACCAAACCGTTGTCCGATCAGGAGGTGGTGAAGATGCTCACGGACAAAGGCATCGTCATCGCCCGTCGCACGGTAGCCAAGTATCGCGGCGAATTGAACATTCTGCCGTCGAATTTGCGGAAGGTTTACTAAGGGGCTAACCTTTGGCGGGCTTGAGCGAAGCTTTGGTCTCCGCCTGCAATTCTTCCAGTTCCGGCCGCAGTTCTTCCTTGGTCTTCCGGTCCATCCGGTCAATGAAGAGGATGCCGTTGAGATGATCAGTTTCGTGTTGGACGGCGCGGGCCAGCAGACCGCCACAGCGGAAGGAAATTGGTTTGCCAGATTTGTCGAGAGCCTTCACATCCACCGTTCCAGCCCGGCTGACGTCCGCGTAGATTTCAGGAAAACTCAAGCAGCCTTCCGGGCCGGTGACCTTCTCTCCCGCAGCCGTCACCTCCGGATTAATCAACACCAACGGCATAAACGCGTCCACATCCGCCGGCTTGCCGTCCAACTCGAGCGTCGAGGGCCGGTCCGTGATGCCGCTCACGTCAATGACCGTGAGTTGGAGCGCCTGACCGATTTGCTGCGCCGCCAGCCCAACGCCTTTGCTGGCATACATCGTCTCAAACATGTCGGCGATCAGTTGCTTGATCTCGGGCGTGATGGATTCAATGCGAACGCCTTTGGCGCGCAAAATCGGGTGGCCGAACTTGACGACAGGTAACTTCATTTGCTTGGCCAGTCGCGCAACATGCCGGCCAGGTCCAGGACGCTGGGGCTGCGGGCTGTGCGCACATAATATCCGCTGGTCGTGACACCCGTTAGCACGCTTGCCGCGATGTCCAACCCGAGCAACTGGCCCAGGCAGAAACCGGCATTAAAGTGATCGCCCGCGCCGGTCGTGATCAGTGGCTTGAGGGTGAATGGCCCTTCGATAATGGCGCTTTCTTTGGCGTTCACGGCCAACGCATACGTGACGGGATGCACCACAAGCGTACCGACTGCCACGCGGTCATAGATTTGTCGCGTCAGCTCCAGCAGACCTTCGGCGTGGTGATTCTTCGTGTCGAGGCCAAGATGAGTTCCAATTTCATAAGCCTCTTTCTCGTTGAGGCCGAGGATGACATCGAAGTGCTTTTCAAATTCGGTAATCAGGGCCAATGCCTTGAGGATGTCGTCATGCGTGCGTTTCTCCGGATCGGCGAGGTCAAAAAACAGCTTGCGCCGCGGGCCGCTGAGCTTCGGGCAAACTTCGTCGAGAATGGACCGCCAGATGTCATTCATGGCGGTCAGCATCGTCCAATTGACGAAGCCGACAAACTGAGATTCCTGGACCCGCCCCACAAATTTGTCGAAGCCGAAGCGCGCCTTGATGTTGTCCCAGTTGACTTCCTTGAGCGACTGGTGTTTGCCCTGCATGATTTTGCCATCCTCGAACTCGACGGCATCTGTGTACCCCGGCTCGGCGATCGAATGCACATCCGCAATCCGGGTGAAGTCGGTGAACACGGGGTGGATGTTGGGATAACCGAGATTGCCGAGGTAACTTACCTTGAGTCCGAGACTGGCCAGGGCATTGGCCATGATCGGACCATTGCCTCCGAGCTTCGTCAACTGGATCACCATTTCCACATTGGTGCTTTTGCCGGCGGCCCCGGCGAGCCGTTCGGCGTACTTGGCGATGGTGGGCAGGCGGAAATACTTCTCGGCGCTCTCGCGCTTGTCCACCACATGGAGGATTTCATCGACAAAGCCGTCGAGGCCGACGAAGGCATTGATGCGTTGAACTGCGGGTGCGGACGCTTCCAATACCTGGGCGCACTGGTTGCGTAGTTCAGGGGTGTTCATTTAGAAATGGCTAAAGACTGGGGCATCCGTATCAGTCGGTCTGGATGCCCAAAATCTGAAGAACGCGTTCGAGCTCGTCATCACTAAAGAAAGCAATCTCGAGCGCGCCTTTGCCCTGCGAATATTTCAGATGCACCTTGGTGCCGAGGCGTTCGCGCAACTTGTTTTCCAAGTCGGAGACATGGGCATCGGTGGGAAGCGGCACGACCACGCCTGGCTTGGCCCCCGGTTTGGTGCGCGCCTGGAGCTTGGCGATCAAGCCCTCGGTTTGGCGAACGTTCAATGCGTCCTTGATGATGCGCTCAGCCGCCTGAGTTTGCTGGAGCTGATCATTCAAGCCCAGGATCACCTTCGCGTGCCCCACCGAGAGCCGGCCATCGCGGATATAGGTCTGGAGCGCTTGCGGCAGCTTGAGCAAGCGCAACGCATTTGCCACCGCCGCGCGGCTCTTGCCGACCTTCACCGCAGCTTCCTCCTGGGTTAGCGCAAACTGGCTGACAAGTTGAGAATAGCCGAGCGCTTCTTCAATAGCGTTGAGATTTTCGCGCTGAAGATTTTCGATCAGCGCCATCTCCAGCACTGCGCGGTCGTCCGCCTCGCGGACGATAATCGGCACTTCAGCGAGGCCGAGCATTTGCGAAGCGCGCCAGCGACGTTCGCCGGCGATTAACTCAAACAGCTCCCCCTGCTGTCGAACCACCAAGGGCTGGACAATGCCTTGCTCCCGGATGGAATCCGCCAACTCGCGCAAGGATTCAGGAGAAAAGTCTTTTCGCGGCTGAAAGGCGCACGGCCGGATCTGGGTCAACGGGACGCGCCGGATAACGTCACGCACGTTCACCACCGGCGCCGGAGTCGGCGCTGTGGCAGCGGTGTGCACAAGTGCGGGGGCAGCTGGCAGCGCAGTCGGAGCAGATTTGCTGATTACGGGAGTGCCGCCCAACAACGCGCCCAAGCCACGGCCTAAAGCGGGTTTTGCCATGTGGGCAAGGGTGCCGGAGCAGCGGGGCCTTGTCAAAAATTAACTCCGGCGCGCGTGAAGAGTTGGAACTTTGTGGGCGCCCCGCTAGACTGACGCATGAGCAAGAAGAGTCCCGCCATTGCTGAACGAATACGCGCATTTGCCGGCGGCGAACTTGATCCGCATTACGCCGGCTATTTCGATTGTTTCAACCGGCAATTGTTTTACGAAGCCCACGATGTGCTCGAAGAACTCTGGCTGCAGGATCGCAAAGGCCCGGCCGGCGATTTTTACAAGGGGCTCATCCAACTCGCCGGGGCCTTCGTGCATGTTCAGAAACATCGACCGCAACCGGCAATCGCATTATTGAATCTTGCCGAAACAAATCTCCAGCGATATGCACCCTGCTATCTCCGCCTCGATATTACGCTCGCTCAAGGGCTGATCGATTCGTGGCGCGATCAGATTCGCGCGACAACCAAAGTCGCGAGTCTGCTTTCCTCTCCGCCCCAGCTTACGCCGATGCCTTAGTGTGAGCGGGTAAATACCCGACGCGGCCTCGGTGAATAACCTAAGCACGACTGTGAATAAGTCGTAGGCGGAATTTGTTGAAATGCCGCCGGACCGAGCGCAAGCTCACTATACCCAGCAGATACCAGAACGTTTGTAGTCGTTGAAGAAGTTAAAGAAGGCAAGTCGTATGAATATTTTGTACACCCACGTCGTAGCGGCGGCGTTGTTCCTTGCTCCCCTGCCCTCGCTGATTTCCTCCGAAGTCGACAGCCAAAGCGGCAAGGTGCTTGTGCAGGCCGTGAGCGGTGCCGTCACTGTCATTGACCAAACGGGTCAGCGCACGCCGCTGGCCAAAGACACCTATTTAGGTGGGGGCATGACCATTGAAACCGGCATCCAAGGAACCGCTGACCTCATGCTGCCCTACAATGGCACAGCGCTTCGATTGGCTGCGAACTCCCAACTCCAACTCACCAAACTTACCAAGCAACAGGCGGCCGGTGAACTGGTCACCACGACGGACATCCAGTTGCTGACCGGTTCGCTCGTGGGCTCGCAACGCAAGTTGAATGGCCCGTCGAGCTTCGACATCAAGTTCCCCGGCGGAGTCGCCACCATCAAGGGGACGGAATACATCGTCCGTGCGGATGGCGCTGTGACCGTTCTAAGCGGGGTGGTGCGCGTGAACTATAATCTGCCTGGCGGCGGCTCGGTTCGGGTCACCATTACCGCGGGCCAATCGTTCAATCCAGCGACAGGCGCGGTGGTACCGACAACGCCCGAGTATTTGCAGAACACCATTGCCGACGTGGATACAGTCCGAAACAACGCCCAAGTCTTCAAGGCCGGTGGCGCCACGGTTGTCGTTCAGCCAGACCGCAGCATGTCACCCACCAAGGGTAACAATGGCGTGGGTAACGGTGTTGATCCGCAGCCCCCAGGCAATCCGCCGGTAAATGACGGTCCGGGAACAGGCCCGGGTAACCCCGGCAACCAAGGCGGTGGTAATGGCAACGGCAATGGCAACAACAGAGGGGCCGGAACGGTCAAGCCGAAGTGATTTAGGTGTAATTCAGAAGTGCCCGAACGAAAATCGCCCGGAGACCAACAAGGTTTCCGGGCGATTTTGTTTATCCGAATGGTTATCTGCCGGCGGCCAGCTTCCGCTCAATCGCACTCAAACGGGCTTCCAGTCGTCGGTTTTGCTCTCGTAACTCCACAATCTCCTGCTCGCGCTTTTGCGCCAACGCCTGCAATTCCTGCACGGCTGCGACGGAGTAAATTGCCGCAGGATAAGTATCGACCTGCAAAATCTCACGACCACCGAGGGTTTCGCCGCTGGACTTCACGGACTCGGGAAACACCTCCGCAAATTCCTGGGCAATCACATTGTAGTAGGTCTTGTCTTCGATTCCCGGATGTTGGGCCAAGTATTCCGCCGTGTAGCGAAAGGCGACCGGCCGGATTTGCGCCACCTTTGCCAGCGCTCCTGTCACTCGATGCACATCCCGTTTGATAGCCGCATCGGAATTCGCCAGCCAGCCGCTGGCCGTGGTTTTGGAGGCCTCCCCCTCCACTTCCAATCGATTGGCCAACGCCACGCGTCCAATGCCCACCTTTCCATCTGCCGCGACATGGATGCGTTGGCTGCCGCTGGTCACCAGTCCCAATGTGTTCGTCGCCGGGCTGTACATCCCGGATGACTGGTTGTTGAAAAACGTGATGCCGGGCACGCTGGCAGTTCCCAGGTCGGCTTGGATTCTTGATCCAGTTCCGATAGTCAGGTGGCCTCCCACATAGGCGTTGTGACCGACGTAGAGCCGGTTGGGCGTGTAAAGGCCGTAGCCCGTGGCAGCCGCAACGTAACCATACACACCGACTGGTGTCCCGGTGGTGGCCAAAGCCTGTCCAAATACGCCCGTGCCTTGCGGCGAACTGGTTTCGCCAATGACACCGCTATTCGCACCTGAAGTGGCAGTAACTACCCCGTAGACACCCGTGCCGTCGGTGGAGGCCGCCTGGCCGTTTACACCCATCGTAAAGCCACTGCCTGCCAATGCCAGTCCTTGGACGCCGGTTCCCTCGCTCGAAGCCGATTGACCAAATACGCCGTAGTTCAAACTAGAAATTGCTGACGCGATGCCGGCCACGCCCGAGGCTGCCGCGGCCGAGGACGTGTTCTGGACATACAACCCGTCCACTGAACCGCCTGAAATCCACGCTTGGCCAAAATGATTATGATCATTGGCGTTCGTCCAAATCGGCACTCCCCCGCGCGAGGTCAGGACCGTCCCCGCGGCCCCAATTGCGCGTCGGGCAAGCGTGTTTGCGGATGGAGCGAACAAGATATCGCCGGCGGCATAACTCCCTTGGCCGCTACCGCCTTGCGCGGGCAAAAGCGGCGTGACCAAGGCTGAAAGCGCAGTAATGTCGGAATTTATGCCGCTTGAGGCTGCCCCCAGATTGGCTCGGGCCGCAATGGCTGACGTGCCGGCTGTACCACCGTTGGCGATTGATAGTGTGCCTGACACGTGGGTCGCCAAAGAGATTTTGCCCCACGCTGGTGCTGCGCCGACGCCGCCGGAGATGAGCGCGTTGCCCGTCGCGACATCGGGCAGCTTGGCGAGAGTCGTGGGGGTGTTCGCGTAAAGCAAATCACCAATCGCAAAGCTGGAGATTCCCAAGCCACCTTGCGAAGGCGAAAGGGGTGTGGTCAGTCCAGTAAGCGAAGTGATATCAGCGTTGGCGCCGCTGGCAGCCGCCCCCAAATTCGACCGGGCGGCGGCGGCAGTGCCAGTACCGGTTCCGCCGTTTGCAATTGCTAGGGTGCCCGACACATCGGTGCCCAAGACCACCGCCCCGGGAATCCACGTGCTACCATTATACCGAAGTAACTGATTGGCCGCTGGGACCGTGGCCGAAACATTTACTCCCCGGATCCGCGCAACAACGGATGCCCCGGGTAGCCCAGTAACATCGCCGGCGAGTGTGTTGGTGAACGTGGCGGTGATGTTGGTCAATCCCGCGCCATTGCCAGTGAAAGTGCCGTTGTAGCTGTTTGATTGGCCGACATTGAAACCGCCGCCGTTCCCACCCAGCAATGCGCGAGTAGCGGCATCGAGTTTATTGCTGTTGACGGAATTGATCTGCAGACTGGCGCCATTCAAAGCGGTCAGATTCGCCCCGTTGCCAGTGAACACGCCGGCAAGGCTGTTATTGCCATTGGCCATCACTGTTACCCCGCTGAACGCGTTTGATCCGGTGAAGGTTTGGTGGGCGTTGCGCAACGCCACATTCGCAGACAGTCGAGCGTCGCCGAGCACGCCGGAGGCAACGTTGGCTGCGTTAATATTGGTTAGAAAGAGCCCATTCCCCGTAAACGTGCCATTGTAGTTATTGGATGGGCCGACATTGAAGCCGCCGCCGGTGCCACCAAGCAATGCGCGGGTGGCTGCGTCGAGTTTGTTGCTATTCACCGTGTTGTCTTGAAGGTTTGCCCCGTTCAACCCAGTCACGCCAGTGCCATTTCCAGTGAACGTGCCGACGAAAACATTGCTCGGATGGGGAAACACATTTGCCACGTTCAACCGTGGTACAATGCTCGTATCAATGGCCAGCGTGCCACTGGTCGTAATCGGGCCACCCGTCAGCCCCAAGCCGCTGGAAATCGAACTCACACCGCCACCACCTCCGCTATCTGCGCCCCAAGAAAGCTGACCACCACTTAGTTTCAGTACCTGTCCATCCTGTCCTGTGCCTGCTTGGAGCTTGTCGGCGGTAATTGCACCATCGGCCACTGTCTGCGACTGCAATGCGTAGGGTGTCGCCGTGATGCGTTGGCGGGGTGACAGTGTTTGGTAGCCGCCCGCCACTCCTGTGCGCCGCACGGCGATCTCCAGCCAGCGCTTTTCCCACGGAAAGCCTTCCGTGCCATAATCTAGAGTCGTAACGAATAAACCGTTTTTGACCAGGATGGGCGGCTTGGCGATGGTATTTGCTATCGGGCTTCCGCCGCTGTTCTGACCGTAAAGCACAAATCTTAGGTCGTAGTAGCCATTGGCGGGTTGACCGCCATCGGTCAGCTGGCCTTGATAGGTAAACGCGGTTGTGCTTTGCGCATGGATGAGATCCGGCCCCGCCAGCCACCCCAGGAGCGCAATGGTGATAAAGATACGATTTTTCATAGGCAATCAGAGTTGGATACGACGTGACGGGAAAGGCGGATTACGGCTTGCGAAGTCGGTAAAAGCGCGGGAAAGCAGTAAGTTGATTAGTGATGTGAATCGTCGAATCGGCCGGGAGCGCCGGAATGTTTGTCAGCGTGGTCCACGGTCCCGCCTCAACCGAATCGCGATACTCGACGCCGTAGGTCTGGTTTGAACTCGCATCGAAGGAAAATCTCAAGGCGCTGCCGACGCGGGCAAAGTCATATATTGAGTAGCTCATATAGCGGAGTTCCAACACCGGCTTGGCAGCGATGCTCTCCCGCGAACCCACTTGCTTGCCCGAACCCGTTGGCTCGCCTGCCGCCAGCAGGATCCAGCCAAAATTAGGCGCGCCGTTGGTACGCCACCGGTCCACATCCGCGGCGATGCCCGTTGAACTAAATTCGGCCACACTTCCGGCACCGCCAAAGATGCTGCTACCACTGAAAGTTGCTGCATAGTCAGTCCCCGGCAGCCCCCCGCCGATCGTCCAGGGAAATTCTTGATTAGATCGAGCCGCCCAGGTCGCTTCGCCAAAAGTCGCGGCGAGTCCAGGCTTTTCGCCCTCATTCCAACTGGCCAGCACGCGACGCAATTCAAACGCGGTGGCGGGCGAAGTCGGCCCTGCCTGCGTTACCGTGAAACGCACCTTGATGGAGTTAAAGGCCGCGTCGGAGGGAACCCGGGACAAATCAAAGAGAAACAGGCCGCGATTGCGCGGCGTGCCATTCCCGCTGACGCCAACGGGCAGGCTCGCGGACGCGCCGAAATTATCATTCGGCTGATTCTCGCGCAGCGTCGTGTCTGCCACTGGGTGCAGGTAATTGACAATTTCGCCTTTGGCCAGTGATGCCCCGAGCAAAATCAAAATGGATGCGAACCGCTCGATGCTCCAACGGAACGGATGATTCATGCAACTATAAGAAAGCCGACTAGCGGTAAGGTCAAGCAACCAGTGGCGGAATGACGGCCTCGGGTCACCCCGGCGTTCTGGAACGGCGAAAACGACTGGCATTATTTTCGCAAAAATGGAAAGCTTTTGCCAGTCCGAAACCAGTCGGCATGTTGAACCGCTTCCTTAACCAGCCTAGTCGTCGCTTAACCGCCAGCCTTGTCGCTCTCCTTTGTCTGACAGCCGGCCCTAGTTCGGGTCAAACCCTGAATCTCCCTGCGCGGGCCAATGATGCGCTTTCCGGCTCGCTGTTCACCAATCTCGTCGCCCATGCCTCCCGCGACGATCGTGAGAACTGGATTTATGCGCAGGTCGCAGGTGGTAACGTCCCCGGCTGGTTGCGCACGCTAAAATCGATCAACACCAGTATCGCGGGCCACACCGGCACATTCCACGTCACACCAGACTATCTCGCCGTTGGTTCGGATCAGGATTATTTCCTCACCCCTTGCACGCCTATACTCGCCCAACGACTTGCAACGCGGCTGGGTTGTTCACTCACGACGCGGCGGATGGAGAACCTTATTTGGGCTGCTGCCGAAGTTAGGCTGAACGACCAGACCATCGGCCCAAGCCCAGCAATGACGACCGTGCCAGTGTTTGCCTGGCACAATTACATGGTTCGAACTCAGCGGAACGCTTTCACGAATAGCAATCCGCTCGGGGCACTTGTGAGCGGAGACAAAAAGGATGTAGTCATTTCCACCAAGATTTACACAAATTTTGATATCGCCTCGATTACCAAGCCGGTCGTCATCTACGGGTGGCACAGGCTCTCGCAGGGAGGCGCCGTGTGGCAGCAACTCTACAATGGCCACGAAGAAACCTACGCTGATTATTCCCACGGCATCCGGCTGGTCCAATCCAACCTGACCGTGGATGGCACGGCCGAAAGTGTTTCTGCAGTGCTGCAAAGTCCCACCCTGAACGGCCTGCTCAGCGATGAAGGCGTCATTCCCCTGCCCTACTATTCCGTGGCGCCTTATCCGCCGAAGGTTTTGATTCACCCGCGAAGCCAGACTGTGCTTGCTGGCCAATCCATAATGCTGCAAACCCTGGCGGCAGGAGATCCATCTCTCACTTACCGCTGGGTATCAAACGGTACCATTCTGTCCGCAACAACAAACACAAGTTTCCTCGCTAACAATTTGGGGACCGCAAACGCCGGAAACTATTCCGTCATCGTTTCGAACGCCGCCGGCTCGGTGACCAGTCGTGTCGCTACCGTGCGGGTGCGGACGAATACCCTTCCGCTGCTCTTCCGCGATGACTTCGAAACGAACTCCGCTGTGCTATGGGATTTAATCTGGGCCTCCACCAACGGCACGCCTGATTACACGGCCAACTGGGCCTACGATTACGGAGCATCACCCTATTTCTTCAACGGGCTAATTTCGCCCATTCCGCCCGCACCCAACTCGGCAACCGGAAGCACGCGGGCACTCCGGTTGACGGTCAACAATAACGACGCCACAAGTGCGACGGCTGCGGTCAATCTCTATCCCAAAGCGGGTAACTTCAGTGGCAATTTCTCGCTCAAGTTTGATCTCTGGATCAATTACCCGGGCATCGCAGGCGGCATCAATTCTACCGGCAGTACGCAACACGCGTTGTTTGGGTTGAATCATCTCGGCACGAACGCCAACTGGGCGCCAGTCACCGCGACGGCCAGCGATGGTTTCTGGTTTGCCGTGGATGGCGAAGGCGGGATTGCCACTGACTACCGCGCGTACAAGGGCAACCTGGCCGGGACGCAGATTGATTTGACGGCTAGCCTCGGGGCCTCAGACAGTTCAGCCGCCATCTATCAGAATCTGTTTCCTGCGGGAAGATTCGAGTCAGCGGGTGCGCCAGGCAAACGTTGGGTGGAAGTGGAGTTGCGTCAGACAAACAACATCGTGCATTGGCTGATGGATGGCACGGCGATTTCGTCGCGCACCAACGACGCCGCCTTCACCAGCGGCAGGATCATGATCGGCTTGATGGACGTGTTCCCCTCAATTGCGAATCCGGCGCGTGACGCGTTTGTTCTGTTCGACAATGTGCGGGTGGAGAATCTGTCCCCTCCTCCCATTCGGTTTGAGACTATTTCCCGCCTGGCTAATGGCGCGATTTCCCTATCCTTGACGAGCGCCCCGAATGACACGTTCTGGCTCGACGTTTCAACTAATCTCAATTCGTGGCAGTTGCTGGCTATTCTAACGACCAGCAACGGAAGCGCGACTATGGTGGATTCGGACGCGCCGGCCCTCGGTGCAAGATACTATCGAGCTCGACGGTGAGGCGCTCACCACATCGTGAGCCGAAGTGGCTCACCGTTCAGGGTGAGGAAGGCCGTGTGCTCAGCGACGCGCTCGCATTTCACAAGGACCATGCCATCCGAGGTTGGCAGCGAGCGCGACTCACCGACATCCAACGTGAAGGTCCGCTTGCCGTCGCTCAGCACCGCCGACGGACGCTCCGCGCCAAGATTAAGTCCTTTCAGTGAGATGCTGGCGAGCGTTGCCTCCGAAAGCTGCGAACCGGTCTTCGGCTTGGTTCCGGGCTTTTCGGCCAAGGCCACGACTGACGTGGCGTTTGACTTCATAAACATGGGCGAGTCGTCGGGCACTGCGGCGAACGCGTCCTGCTTGTCGGTTTCTGAGGTGACGCCGGCAACGGTTTCCTCCGGCTGTTCGTTTGCCGATGGGCGTAAATCACCGATCAAGGCGCTGAGCAAAAACAGGTTCATGCAGAACGTCAACGCGTAGGCAACCACCACGGTGAACACCGCGTCAGGGAAGATATCGGCCCGGGTCATTCGGGCCACACAAACATACAAAGTGGGCACGGCCAGGTAGTGTCCGAAGTGTGGGATGACGTCAATTGCGCTGGAAAGCGCCCCACAAATCACCAGCCCGAGAAAGGTGTAATCGAGGCTCTGGATCTTAATCATCATCCAAAGCGCGGCCATCATGAAAACAGCCTGCACTCCGAACTCAATCAAATATGACAATGCCAGTGTCATGGTTGAACAATTACGCCTGAAGTGTCCCAAAACACATCAGGCGTGCCTAAATATCCCGCGGGGCGGACTCGGCTCAATAGAGTCCGGTGCGCTGCCGGATGGTCCGTTGCCGATGGAGTCGATGGGAATCAATTACCAGACAGAGAAACACAATTAGGCCGAGGCCCAGAAACACAATCAGACTGGGCTGTTCGCGCCAGACTTGCGCCAGGAATTCCAGAATGTCTGTCATAATTGTTGCCTTCGCTTCGGATTGGCGCTGTTCCACCGGCCTGAAACTCATCAGGCTGTGCTGCCACCCGGGGCCAATACCAAGCAACGGTGATGCCACGTGAATAATTTTCACTGGTCTACGGAAGAATCCTGACTCATCAAGCGCGCCGCCCGCTCTCGCGTACAAGGCGGCTGAAAGTTTCTGCCTTGGCGGCCAGCAATGCGTCCTTGTCCAACAGCCGGACCGTATGCGGCAGGCGATGCGACCAGTTGGCGGTGGAAGTTGAACCAGGGGTATTGAAGCGTTCCGGCTGACCCAGCACGTCTGTAATCTGGAAGACAGCCAGCCAGGAGTTGGACTCCAACACAGCACGAGCGAAACCCTCTAGCAGCTGGTCCGTGAATTTGCGCGGCGGTTCTTCGCCTCGCAGCCCGGCAAAATCCATCATCCGCCGCAGTTCCCATCGGTTGTGTTCGACCTCGCGGCCGGCGTCAATATTCGCCCAGCACTCGGACCACATGAGCGCCAGCGGCGTATGATCGTGCGTGGCCGGTTGCGCGAGCGACAGGCGCGGATACTTCTTCGGATCGGAATAACTCCAATCGTGCTCGCGGAACAACATTGGTATGCGGAAGCCGGGTATGCCCAGCTTCTCCAGCGTGGGCGGAACGTAGTCGGGCACGACGCCAAGGTCTTCAGCAATGACCGTCGTTTCGCCCGCCGCTTCCTGGATCAGGCGCAATAATTCCTCCCCTTGCGCCTGGTTCGCAACTTTGTGCTCCGATGTGTCGTCAGGAAATTGTTTGAAGCCGGGCAGGCGCCCGTCAGTTTTGACCGAGGCTTCCGCTTCGCTACACGGTAGAAACTCGGCGTTGCGATCAGGTGTCCACGGAAACGAGTAGATGCGGAACAGACCGAGCACATGGTCGATGCGGAACAAATGGAATACCTTCCGGATGTTGCCGACCCGCACGCGCCACCAATCGAAGTTGTGGCGGCGTAATTCGTCCCACCGATAATTTGGGATTCCCCAGTTCTGTCCCCACTTCGCGGTGAACGGATCGGTCTTGAACGTCTTCTCCGGTGGCGCCCCACCGCTCCAATCGAGATCAAATATGCTGCGATTCGCCCACACGTCGGCGCTGTACCTTCCGACCCCAAACGGAATGTCGCCCATCAGGTAAACCATCCGGGACTCCGCGTAGGCCTTGACCTCCTGCCATTGGGCAAAGGCAATCCACTGGACATAAGCGAAGAAAAGTTGCTGCCGGCTGAGTTCCTCCCGGCGTTGTTCGGGCAGGGAGAGCATCCATGTTCGCGCCCGGCGCGGCCCTTGGTGCGCTGACGGCCAACGATCCCACGCCGGCGATCCGCCGTTTACCTCCATCAACCCGCGAAACAACGTGTAGTCGGAAAGCCAGTCCGCATTCTCCATCATGAACGCCCGAAACTCTGCGGCACGGCTGGTGGCGGCATTGAAGTGCTCCTTCAGAAAATTTGCGAACGCCGTTTCCAGCAACGCGCGTTTCAGCGCCTTGACCTTGGCATAGTTCACGGCCCCGGTGCGCAATTCCTTCAGCGCCGCTGGTTTTGCCAATTTTTCAATCTCCCGAATGGTGATATCGGGCAGCAGCTTGGGTGTGATGGCGATGGTCGTGGGTTCAAGCGCAAGAGAGCTGATGGCGTTGTAAGGCGAATTGTCATCGCTCGTCTCATTGATAGGCAGAGTCTGAAAGATGTTGAGCCCGTGACGCGCGCACCAGTCGATCATCTGCCGCACTCCGTCGGCGTCGCCCACGCCCAGATCATCCTCCGTGCGGATGGCGAAGACGGGTTCGAGAATGCCGGCCAGCGATTGCGCGGGGCTGAGTTTCATCTGCGCCGGAGGATGGCAAGGCGCAGGGCAAATTCAAACGCACAAATATGCGGTTGTCGGAAAAAATGCTGTCGCCAAGCTTGGCCAATCATGCTTCCCTCATTCCGGCGTCAACAGAACCCCAGATTTCCATGAGCAACCCCCGCCTGTCCTTCTGGCAAATCTGGAACATGAGCTTCGGCTTCTTCGGCATCCAGTTCGGCTGGGGCTTGCAGATGGCCAACATGAGCGCCATCTACCAGTATCTGGGCGCGGCGGAATCTGACATCGCATTCCTGTGGCTCGCAGCTCCGCTCACTGGCCTGATCGTTCAACCCATTGTCGGTTATTTCAGCGACCGCACGTGGTGTGGCTTGGGCCGCCGGCGACCCTATTTTCTCGTCGGCGCGATTCTTTCCAGTCTGGCGCTGATCGCGATGCCAAATTCCAGCGCCGTATGGATGGCGGCCGGGTTGCTCTGGATTCTGGACGCCAGCATCAACATCACGATGGAGCCATTCCGGGCATTCGTCGGCGACCTGCTGCCCAAGGAACAACGCAAGTCCGGCTTCGCGATGCAGAGTCTGTTGATCGGATTCGGCGCGGTGTTGTCCAGCGCGCTGCCGTACGTGCTGACCAACTGGTTCGGCGTAACAAGCGAAGGCGGCACGGGAAAGATTCCGCACACGGTGCAACTCGCGTTCTACATCGGATCGGGCGTGTTCTTCGCGGCCGTGATCTACACGATCGTCACGACGAAGGAATATCCACCCGCGGACCTCGCGGCGTTCGAAAAGCACAAGGCTGAAACCGCCGGTCCGGGCAATGCGTTCGCGGAAATCTTTCAAGGCATCTTCTCCATGCCCAAAACCATGCAGCAACTTGCAATCGTGCAATTCTTCGCCTGGTTCGCCCTGTTTTGCATGTGGATCTATTTCGTGCCGGCGGTCGCAACCAAGGTTTTTGGCGGCGTACCGGGTTCGGCTGAGTTCCAACGCGGCAGCGAGTGGGGCGGCGTCTGCTTCTCCATTTACAATGGCACGGCGTTTGTGTTCGCGTTTGCGTTGCTCGCGATGGTCAAATTCATGTCCGCGCGCTCAATTCATCGGATCTGCCTGATCGCGGGTGGCGTCGGACTGATCCTCGCGGCGGTGATTCAAAAGCAACAGCCGCTGATCCTCTCCATGCTTTTAGTCGGTGTGGCGTGGGCCAGCATTCTTTCGATGCCTTACGCGATGCTGGCTAATGCGATTCCCGCGGCAAAGATGGGTTTCTACATGGGCGTGTTCAATTTCTTCATCGTCATCCCCCAAATCCTTGCCTCGCTCGGCCTCGGCCTGCTCATGAAGCACCTGCTGGGCGACAACCCGATGAACGCGGTCCTGCTTGGCGGCGGCTCGATGGTGCTGGCCGGATTGTGCGTGAGCTTCATCTCAAAGGACGTGGATACTGCCGAAGCTTGAAAGTCTTTCTCCAACGCCGCTGGCCAGCGCAAGCCCGAGCCATTGACCACTTTCGGCTGAGGGTTGCCTGGCTAATTGTCATCGTTGGATGTTTACTCGCGGCGAGTTCACCAGCGGCGATTCTCTGGAGCGATCCCGGCTCCCGCGTCATACACAACACGCCCGACGGACAGGATATTCTGGGCGGCGCAACCCGCCGGGACGACCAGGCGAATGACGCGTTGTATTTCAGATTCGAAGTCGACCCGCTTACCGACAGCTATTCGGAAAAATATCTCGCCGGGTTTCAGTTGTTCGAGAATGACTCGGCCCGTCTAGGCGTCGGCAACGCGTGGGAAGCCTGGGGCTATTCGGCCTTCAACACGGCAGAGACCAGCACGCAACAGCAAACGCCCGGCGAGTTCGATCTAAAATCCTCCAACCCGGAAGCCGAAGGGCTTGGCAAATATAAACCCTACGAACTGCCGCGCCACACCGACCGGCGCATCATCATTTTCAAGGTGCAATATGTCCCCGGCGGCGACGATCTCGTTACCGTCTGGCTCAGCCCCAGGCTTTCGCGGGGCGCCACCGATGCGAACCAGCCGGAAAGTCTAACAACGAGATTTAAGGCCAATGCTTCGTTTAATCAAATCCGTCTGCGCCACTACTGGGAAATCCGCGGTGACGAGCAGGACGGGAAGCGCGGTGGAAACGGCTGGATCTTCAGCAACATGGCTGTGGCGACATCGTTCAACGATTTCGTGATCGTGCGTTTCTGGGAAACATACTGGTTCATCGGGTCGCTCGCCGTAGCGGCGCTGGCGGGCGTTGCCGGCACGGCGCGTTTGGTGGAACGCCGCAAGTACCAGCGCCGCCTCTTGCTCGCCGAACAGGAGCGCGCCCTGGAACGCGAGCGCGCCCGAATAGCGCAGGATTTGCATGACGACCTCGGCTCCTATCTCGCCCGCATTTCCCTCTTGAGCGGCCTCGCCCGGGCGGACGCCCATCAGCCGGAGCAGCTACAGGCACATGTCGGCAAGATCGCCGAAGCGGCCGACGAGACGCAACGTGCCTTGGAAGAGATTGTCTGGGCAGTCCGGCCTGGGAGCGACACGTTGCAGAGTCTGGTGGAGTACATCACCCACTTCGCCGGCGAACTTTTCGAGGGCAGCCCCACGCGCTGCCGGCTGGATGTTTCAGCGAACCTGCCGTCGTATCCGTTGCCTCCCGATACCCGGCACAACATTTTCCTGGTGATGAAGGAGGCCTTAACCAATGTGCTCAAGCATGCCGCAGCGCGGGAGGTAACGCTGCGGGTGCAGGTTTTGGGCGATGCCCTTGAGATCTGTGTCCATGACGACGGACGTGGATTCGCCGTTGAATCCAAGCGCGACCGCGGTCAAGGTCAGGGCAACATGCGACGCCGGGCCGAGGCTGCTGGCGGCACTCTCAGCATTGAAAGTGAATCCGGCCAGGGCACGACCGTGATCTTGCGGGTGAACCTGGCCCGATTGCCCAATGGAAAATAATAGTGAAACCCTGCCGGCGCTGGCCCATACTCCCTTTCAACTCCGCCAGCTGGTCGCCGCCGCCGGCGCTGGGCCAGGCAGTCCAGTTGCACGGAATCTGACCATGCAAATCAAGGTCGCGATTGTAGACGATGACGAGGGCATCCGTTCAAGCCTGGCCGGCCTGATCCGCCGTTCGCCGGAATTCAAGCTTACCGGCGAGTATCCTGATGCCGAAACCGCGCTGCGAGAGATTCCTCGGCAACCCCCGAACGTTGTGCTCATGGACATTAACATGCCCGGAATGAATGGCGTCCAGTGCGTCGAACAGCTCAAGGCCAGCGTGCCCTCGGTGCAGGTGCTGATGCTCACGGTTTACGAGGATAGCGATTCGCTCTTTAACTCGCTGCGCGCCGGCGCCAGCGGCTACCTCTTGAAGCGTACCGCTTCGGCTCGCCTGCTGGAAGCGATCAAAGACGTCCACGATGGGGGCTCGCCCATGACCCCGCAACTGGCCCGCCGCGTGGTTCAGTTTTTTTCCAAGCCGGTCAGGGAAGATTCCGTCATGGCGAAACTGACGCCGGGCGAACGCGAGTTTCTCGACCAACTCGCCAACGGGTACGCCTACAAGGAAATTGCCGATCGGATGAAGATCAGCATTGATACCGTGCGCAGCTACGTGCGGACGGTCTATGAAAAGCTGCATGTTCATTCGCGCACAGAAGCGGTGGTAAAATATCTGCGCGGATAGGACAATTACCCTTCTGATCGTAAACCCTCGTTACACTCTTGCGTTTCGCCGAACCACCGACCGACCGCAAGTTTGATTAAGACCTTTACCAGGCGATATCAGTCACCCTTTGAAACGAGAATCAAAAGCGTCGAACCGAGCGTCACTCGCGAGTAAATCGCGCGCGAACCGACCGCCCTTGTCGCGTCGTCGGCTCTGGTTGTTCCGGCTCACTGCAGTAAGTCTCCCGCTGCTGGGTCTGCTGCTCCTGGAAATCTGCCTGCGAATAGGTGGTTACGGGCATGCCACTTCGTTCTTCCTGAAAGTCAGGACCGAGAATGGCAAAGACTATCTTACGGACAACCCTTCGTTCAGTCGGCGCTTCTTCCCGCCCCAACTCGCCCGCTGGCCCGGGACGGTAAGAATTGCCGCCGATAAGCCCGCCGATGTCCGCCGCATTTTCATCTTCGGCGAATCCGCTGCCATGGGCGATCCCCAACCCGCCTATGGCCCCTCGCGTTGCATGGAGGTATTGCTGCGTGAGCGATTCCCGAATGAAACATTCGAGGTCGTCAATCTCGGCATTACGGCCATCAACTCACACGTCATTCTGCCAATCGCCAGCGACTGCGCCGCACGCGGCCAAGGCGACGTGTGGCTCATCTACATGGGCAACAATGAAATGGTGGGACCGTTCGGTGCCGCCACGGTGTTTGGTTCGCGCGCCCCGCCGCTCCCGGCCGTGCGAGCCAATCTGGCGGTTCAAAAGAGCCGCGTGGGCCAGCTTGCGGTGGCGTGGTTGCGCACACTGGGGGGCCAGCCGAGGAACACCTCTTGGGGCGGAATGCGGATGTTTCTGGAGAACCAAATTCAACCCACTGATACTCGGCGTGCGACCGTGTATCGCAATTTTGAGCGCAACCTCCGGGACATTCTGCGCCTGGGAACGGACTCAGGGGCGAAAGTAATCCTGAACACCATTTCGGTGAATCTTCGCGACTGTCCGCCTTTTGCCTCGATGGCCAACAGCAATCGGCCGGCGGCTGAACTCGCAAAGTTCGGTGACCTCTTCACTCGCGGATGCACCCTGCAGACGGCTGGCCAGTTCGCCGAAGCTGCCAGCCTGTTTGAGGAAGCTGTCCGGTTGGACGGCAGTTTTGCCGAAGCGCAATATCGATGGGGCGAGTGTTTGGCCCAACAATCAAACGCCGTCGCTGCGCGCGATCACTTGCAGGCTGCCTGCGACACGGATGCCCTGCCCTTTCGCGCCGACACGCGCATCAATCGAGCGATTCAGTCCATGCTGTCAGAATTCGGAAACCGCGTGGTCCTTTGTGACGCTGAGGCAGATCTGGCCGCCACCGCCGAAGCCGGCCTCCCCGGCAATGAGACGTTCTTCGAGCACGTGCATTTCAATTTCGAGGGCAACTATCGCTTGGGACTGCTCTGGGCCCAGCAGGTGGCCGACGTGCTTTCTCTGGCGACCAATAACGCTGCGCCTTGGCTTGGTCAACCCGCGTGCGAAGATCGCCTAGGCCTCACCGATTGGAACCGCCTTTTTGTCATCCAGTCGGTGATTCGCCGCCTGGGCGCGCCACCGCTCAGCCAGCAGTTCAACAATTCAAACCGGCTTCAAAGCGCGCAGGCCGAAGAGGCCCGATTGATTCGAAATAATGCCGATCCCGGAGCCGCGCAGCGCGCGGGTGAAATCATCAATGCGGCAATTCGTCGCGCGCCGAACGATACTTATCTCCTCGAAGGCGCGGCCAACACGCTCGAAGCGACCGGCTTTGTCGATCAGGCGATCGCCGCATACCGGGAATTGCTCAAACGCCTGCCGGATGATTTTTACGCGCACCTGCAAATTGGTCGGCTGTTGGGTGAACGCGGCAAACCTGCCGAGGGCGAGCCACATCTTGAGGTAGCGGCGCGCCTGCGTCCCAGCCTGCCTGAGCCGTGGGATGAACTGGCGGTGGTGCTCGCGGCGCAGCAGAAATATGCTGCGGCGCTGGAGTGTTCCAGCCGCGCCGTGGCGATCCGGCCGGACGATGCCGGCAAACTCGGTCAACAAGCCCGGATTCTGGTCAAGTTGAACCGGCGACCGGAAGCGATTCAAAAATATCGCGAGGCGTTGAGGCTAAAACCGGACCAATGGGAGGCGCGCTTTGAACTGGCCGGCGAGCTTGCATGGGATAATCAAACCGAGGCCGCCATCCGCGAGTACGAGGAGGTGATCCGGCTGAACCCGCGGCATGCCGTTAGTCGCGTCAACCTGGGAGCCGTCTTGGTGCGGCAGAACCGGCTCACTGAAGCCATCCAACAGTTCGAAACCGCCCTTCAACTGGACCCAGGATACAACGAAGCCGCAGAATATCTCGCCCGTACTCGTCAGCATCAAACCCCGCGTCCGTGAAGCGTCCGCTTGGGTCCGCAACCAAGCAAAACCAAGTTGGCCGCACAAACGTGCGGTTGGCGGCGTCACATCCGAAGTGCTCTATTCAGCTGGTCGCATTGTTTGATTACAAAGATGTCCGTTACTGTCATGTCCGTCGGCCGGCTCCGCAAGTTCGTTCCTACACTTGCGATAGCGCCCATGAGGATTCTTTCCGCCATCCTGATTCTGTGCTTGGGAGGGTGGCAGACGATCGCGGCTGCCCCACCGAACGTCGCGCGCATTGAGCCACCATCGTGGTGGATTGGGCACAGCGTGAATCCTGTCCGGTTGCTTGTAACAGGAACCAACCTGGCAGATGTTCGCGTGGAAGCCGGCCCCGACGCGGGCGTGGCGAATTTGACTAGCAGCACCAACGGCAATTATCTGTTCCTGGACTTGAGCATTTCGCAGGGTGCCCAACCTGGCGACGTGACCCTGCGGTTTATTAATGGCAGCAGCGAGTTCTCCAAAAACTTCAGGCTGCTTCCCCCGCTGACGCCCGCAGGCTGTTTTGCGGGGTTCACAACGGACGACGTCATTTATCTACTGATGCCGGACCGTTTCGCGAACGGCGATACGACCAACGATCAGCCAGCGGAATCGGCAACGCTCCTTAACCGCTCCAAGCCGCGTCATTATCACGGGGGAGATTTGCAGGGCGTCATCGACCATCTTGGTTACTTGAAGGAGCTGGGGGTAACGGCGCTCTGGCTTACGCCTTGGTACGACAACGCAAACCACCTGAATAAACTCGAAAAATATACCCGCGCCAATCAGCGCGCCACACACGGAGATCCCGTTACGGACTACCACGGCTATGGCGCGGTGGACTTCTACGCGGTGGAAGAACATTTCGGTGACTTGCCGAAGCTGCAGGAGCTAGTGCGGACAGCTCAAGCCACCGGCTTCAAGTTTATCCAGGATCAAGTGGCCAATCATACTGGACCGTATCATCCCTGGGTCAGGAATCCGCCCACGCCCACTTGGTTCAATGGCAGCGTCGAGTCGCATCTCGACAACTCTTGGCAAACCTGGACCACCGCGGAAACCAATCCGCCCCCCGACAAGCTCAAGTCCACGCTGGATGGCTGGTTCATCAATATCCTGCCGGACTTGAACCAGAACGACTCTGAAACGGCTAGGTATCTGATCCAAAACTCCCTGTGGTGGATTGGCTTGACCGGCGTGGATGCCGTTCGTCAAGACACCCTGCCTTATGTGCCGCGCCGTTATTGGTCGCAATGGACGTCCGCCCTCAAGCGCGAGCATCCGCAGCTGACGGTGCTGGGTGAATTTTTCGACGGCAATGCCAAGCTCGTTTCGTTTTTCCAAGGCGGACGCAAGCAGTTCGACGGCGTGGATTCCGGCGTGGGGACGTTGTTTGATTTTCCGCTCTACTATGCCATCCGCGATGTATTTGCTCGGGGCAAATCCATGACCCGATTGCGCGAAGTGCTGGCAGCGGACACCAACTACGTTAATCCCCAGGTACTGGTAACCTTTCTGGGCCTCCACGATACGCCCCGTTTCATGAGTGAATCCGCGTCGGGGGCACAGGGTCTCAAACAGGCATTCACTTTCCTGCTCACCGCCCGAGGCACGCCCATGATCTATTACGGCGATGAAATCGCAATGGACGGCGGTGGCGATCCCTACAATCGCGCCGATTTCCCCGGCGGATGGCCGGACGACAAGCGCAGTGGCTTCACCGCCGCCGGACGCACGCGCTTGGAAGAAGACACGCGTCAACATGTCCGCAAACTACTCGCGCTTCGCCGCGAACTCGCGCCGCTGCGCCGAGGCGAAATGGTGCAGCTTCACGGCGACAGCTCGACGCTGGCTTATGCCCGGGTCATCGGCGACGCCGGCGTCATTGTGGCTATCAACCAGAGTTCCGAGGCGCAATCGCTGAGCCTGAAACTTCCCGCTTCGCTGGCACGACCGACTGTCTGGTTGGATCGCCTGGCGAACGGGCCGGGCCAGAAAGTAACCGCCGGGGTATTGACCCTTAAGCTCGCTGCCCAGTCGGGCAGGCTGCTAACACCACAGTCGGCCACCCTCGCGGTCGATCAGAGCGAACCGTAGCCTCTCAGCAATCCAAACGGATCTTGTGCGCACACTTTCGCGCCAAAGATGCTTTCAGCGTGGCAGGACTGGAAAAAGAAAGACCCGCGGAGCGGGTCTGTGCGTGGTGGATGGGACTGAAATCAGGCACTCCGGCGGCGGAACACGAGTCCGCCAAGCCCCAGCAACAGCAAGGTGACGGAACTCGGCTCGGGGACGGGATAGACCTCAAAGCCACTGTATGTCAGCGCGGACGATCCGAGGTTAACATTGCCTCCCGGGGCGTCACTGGCCCCAATGGCTTCATTTGAACGAAAGCCACTCTCGGAAAGATAGGTGGCGACAAGGCGAAAAGCGCTCGGGCTGCCCAAACCGATCTCGCTGAAGTTGAAACTAAAGCTATAACTAGCGGCGGCGTTGCCTCCACCCGAAAGGTTGACCGAGTCAATATATCCCAAGCTGTTGGCATCGCCGTTCGCCAGACTCCAAAGCCCGCCAAAAGTGTAATTGTTGTTGTGGATGGCAATGGCAAAATCGGGCAGAAATCCGCTTGCAAAATTTACCGTGGAGCGACCGGAGCCACCAACGCCGGAGATCGCGCGCCGGTGGTCATCATTCTGATCGTTGAAACCGCTGGTGGAAGCGAAGCCACCGCTGACTGAATCCAGGTAAATCACCAACATGTCATTGTGATTACCGCCCCCACGCGTGAACGTGCCTGAGATGGTGGTGCCATTGTCGCTAAGGGTCAAACTACCTGTGCCCAAAGGCCCCCCAAAGCCGGTTCCACCATTACCGTTGTAAGTATCGGCCCACGCGGGACTCAGAGCGACGAAACCCAGAAGCATCGCCGACGAAACTTTGGAATGCAGCACTTTCATACGTCAAAGATTTTGCGGTCTGATTTCCGAAGACTTTAAACACGATACATGGATTAGCCACCGCATAAATGTGCGGTTCGCGCCCAAGGTGCCCGACTCCTCCATCCGTACCGGACCGGTCAGCGCCGGCTCCGGTGCATACTCATTAGCGCACCTTTAAGTCGGAGCAACAAATGTCCATTCTTTGCCAATATCCGGAAGGCATTCCATTAGCGGTTCCGCCACAGTGCAGCTGTCCTATTAATACCGGAGTGTGATTCCGGGGTTGGGATCAAACAAGAAACACACGCGAAACCTATGAAAAGAACTATGGCAATTGCAGCAACCTTCCTCGCCGTCGCCGCTCTCACGGCCTTTGCCGGCGATGCCAAGGAGAACTACGAAAAATCCTGTGCCAAGTGTCACGGCTCTGACGGCAAAGGCCAGACGAAGATGGGGCAGAAGCTAGGCATCAAGGATTACACGGACGCGAAAGTGCAGGCGGAGATGAAGGATGATTCCGCGTTCAAGGCCATCAAGGAGGGACTCAAAGACAAAGAAGACAAAACGTTGATGAAGCCCGCAGAGGGGCTTTCAGACGACGACATCAAGGCACTCGTGAAATACATGCGGGATTTCAAGAAATAGCGGCTTCGGTCAGCCCTTCCGTCAAGCTGTCGGGGCTGACACTGCCAACCCCAAAAGTTCCGGCGGGAATGACGGTCACCCGCCGGGACATTATACCGAGCTGAGTACCATGCATCGTCCGATCATGCCGCCGCAGGTCTTCCGCCTGGTGCTGCTCACCATTGCCATCGTGGCCAGTTATTTCATGGCGAGATGGCTGCTCACGCCGGCGACTTTTCACGCGTACGGCTTTTATCGCGGCGAGGCCCTGGCCGAACACATGACGCCGGAACCGGTTTACGCCGGGCGGAACGCGTGCGGAGAGTGTCACGAGGACGTCGTCAAAAAACTTGCAGCCAAGGAACATCGCACCCTCGGTTGTGAAACCTGCCACGGCGTCAGCCAACCGCACGTGGAAAACCCTGACGTGAAACTCACCAAGATTGGGGACAACCACTGCCTGCGGTGTCATGAAGCCAATGGGGCCCGCCCCGCCTTCATCAAACAGATTGTCGTGAAGGATCATTTCCGCGGCGACAAATGCACCGGCTGCCACGTGCCACACCAACCCAACGAGATGCCATGAAAACCTCCGTGACCCGACGCAGTCTGCTGGCCGGCCTGGGCGGCGCCTTGGCTGGGCTGATGACCAATTCCCTGGCCCAAACCGCGAAAGCCGCCGTGAAGACCGTGTTCGTCCGCACGAACGCCCCGAGGGGTTACGATCCGTCCAAGCACAAGTGGCTGATGTGTTTTGACGTGGACCGGTGCATTGGTTGTGGACTGTGTGTGGAGGCTTGCAAGACCGAGAACCATGTGCCGCAAGGCCCCAGCTATTTTCGGACGTGGATCGAACGCTATATCATCAAACGGCCCAAGCCTGGCAGCGGGAGCGCGCGCGGCGAAGTAATCGTCGACTCTCCGAACGGCGGTCGGGACGGATTCCCGCCCACGCTGGTACCACGCGAGGATATTCTCAAATCTTTTTTCGTCCCGAAGCTCTGCAATCTATGCGAACACTCACCGTGCGTACAGGTTTGTCCCGTTGGCGCGACGTTTGATACGCCGGATGGCGCTGTGTTGGTGGATCCGCACTATTGCATTGGCTGTGGGTTTTGCATCCAAGCCTGTCCGTACGGCTGTCGCTTCTTGAACCCTGAGACCAAGACCGCCGAGAAGTGCACGCTTTGTTACCACCGGATCACCCGCGGCAAGAAGCCAGCCTGCGTTGAGATTTGTCCCACCGAAGCCCGCATTTTTGGCGACCTCAAGAATCCGGTGGAGAATGATCCCATCCAACGGTTCATCAACCAGAACAAGGTCAACACACTCAAACCTCATCTCGGTACCGAGCCACGGGTGTTGTACGCGAACCTGGACAAGGAGGTGCGGTAACATGGCCACCGAGATTACCAACGTCGTGATTGAAACGCTCCCTCGTTTCGAAGGGTATGTTTATCCCAACGAAGCTGGCACGCATCCGTTGTGGGGTTTCTTAATCGTGCTTTATCCCTACATCACTGGACTTGTAGCCGGTGCGTTCATCATGGCGTCCTTGGTCCGCGTGTTCCGGGTGAAACCGCTGGAGCCTGTGTACCGGTTATCGCTGCTGACAGCCTTGGCTTTCATGCTCTGCGCCACCTTGCCACTGTTGTTCCATTTGGGTCACCCCGAGCGTTCGTATCAAATCATGATCACGCCGCACCTGACCTCACCGATGGCGATTTTTGGTTTTGTGTACGCCTGGTATCTAATGGCGGTGTTGCTGTTGGAGCTGTGGTTCGATTTTCGCGAAGACTTCGTGCGCTGGTCACAGACTGCCACCGGCATCCGCGGGATCATCTACCGGGCGTTTACACTGGGGGTGACTGATGTCACGCCACCGGCCGTGGCGTTGGATGCAAAACTGGGCTGGATCATCTCGATTGTCGGCATTCCCTCGGCCTTCCTGCTCCATGGTTACGTCGGCTTCATCTTCGGCTCGATCAAGGCAAACCCGTGGTGGGGCAACGTGCTCATGCCGATCATCTTCATCCTCTCCGCCATGGTTTCCGGCATCGCCCTCTGCGTATTCAATTACATGTTCCTAAGCTGGGTGCGCCGGCGGCAGGTCAACATGCCGTGTCTCGACATGATGGGCATGTTCCTGTTCTACGCGCTGGTGATCGATGCCACAGTCGAGAGTCTTGACTTGATTCATCGGGCTTACTCCGCTGAAGAGGGCTTTCACGTCATGGAATACATGACCCAACAAAAACTCTTCTACACCTTCACGATCGGTCAGGGCCTGCTGGGCACGCTCATTCCGCTCCTGCTGCTGGGCACGCTCCAGCTGGTGCGGAAGCACATCGCCGAGTTAAACCGCAAGCGCATGTATTTCGCCAGTGCGATGTTGATTCTCATCGGCGTTTTCGCCATGCGCTGGAACGTCGTGATGGGTGGCCAGTTCTTCTCCAAGAGCCTCCGCGGGGTGATGAGTTACAAGCTAGAGTTCGCCGGGGCGGAAGGCTGGTTCATGGGCATGATCCTCTTAAGTCTTCCCTTCATCATCCTGACGGTGCTGATCAAGTTGTTCTTGAACGAGCGCTTCCCTGCCACGGGCGAACTGTCGCTAAGCGCGAAGTCACCGGCAGTTGAAATCTGATGTGACTACCCGGTCAGCGCGCGCGCCTGCAACAAATGGCCATCCTTTGCCAAAATCCGAAATGACCAATGCGGCGAACCACGAGACATTAGAATCGCTGTGACGAATGGCTGTTGAAATTAGGTCGCAGCACAACGCAACAACGCAACAATAGAACCTCTTATGAAAAAGTTGACCGCACTCAGCCTCGTGTTCGCCGTCACCGCCGCCCTGTCGGCTTGGGCCGGCGATGCCAAGGAAAACTACGAGAAGGACTGCGCCAAGTGCCACGGCAGCGACGGCAAGGGGCAGACCAAAATGGGGCAGAAGCTCGGCGCCAAGGACTACACCGATCCCAAAGTGCAGGCCGAATTCAAGGACGATGCCGGCTTCAAAGCCATCAAGGAAGGGCTCAAGGACAAGGATGGCAAGCAACTGATGAAACCGTCCGAAGGCCTGAGCGATGACGACATTAAGGCGCTCGTGGCGTACATGCGGACGTTCAAGAAGTAGTTCCAACCGTTGACGCGCCGGTCTGCGGGCCGGCGCGCTACCCGGCGAAAGAATCAACAGCGTGGCGGACGCCATCCTGTCGCGTAAGCCTATTGTCGCGTCCGGTCGAAACTAGAAATGAGAAACAAATTGAATGAGTGATTCCAGCCCAACTCACCGGCCGTCGCTGCTGCGCAATTGGCTGAGCCTGACCGGGCTTGTCATCGTCGTCGGCAGCCTGTTCTCGTTCATCCTGCTGTTTATCCTGGACGCGCTCGCTCATTCCTCAAATCCGTACATCGGCATCCTGACCTATTTCGTCGCACCAGCCTTCCTGTTCCTCGGCCTGTTCCTCACGGCGATTGGCGCGCTCCGCGAACGCAAGAAGCTGGGGCAGTCCGCCGGCTTCTTGCCCAAGATGGTGGTGGACCTTTCCCGGCCGCGCGACCGGAAGATCATGGGTATCTTCATCGCCGGCAGTCTGGTGTTCCTGCTCCTCTCCGCGGTGGGCAGTTATCACACCTATCATTTTACTGAGTCGGTAACTTTCTGTGGTCAAGCCTGCCACACGGTCATGGAGCCGGAGCTGGTCACGTATCAACACAGCCCCCACGCCCGCGTCGCCTGCGTGCAATGTCATATCGGCCCAGGTGCGGAATGGTTCGTCAAAGCCAAGATCTCCGGCACTTACCAACTCTACGCGGTGGCTTTCGATAAATATCCCCGCCCCGTTCCCACGCCAATCAAGAACCTGCGCCCCGCCCAGGAGACCTGCGAGCAATGCCATTGGCCCCAGAAATTTGTCGGCAACATGGACCGCACCTATGATTACTTTCTCGGCGACGAAACCAATACACCTTTCACCGTCCGGCTCACTATGAAGGTAGGCGGCGGGGATCCGAAGAACGGCCCCGTCGGTGGGATTCATTGGCACATGAACGTCGGCAACAAGGTGGAATACATCGCCACCGACCCGGCCCGGCAGAAAATTCCCTGGGTGCGCAGCGTGAACCAACAAGGCGTCATCACCGAGTATCGCGCCCCCGGCTTCACAAATGATCCGTCGGAGTTCCAGATTCGCACAATGGATTGCATGGATTGTCACAACCGCCCGGCCCACAAGTATGTGCCACCGGACAAGGCGGTGAACCTGGCGATTTCGTTGGGCAACCTGGACCGGACGCTGCCGTGGATCAAAACCAACGCGGTCTATGCGCTGACTCGCAGTTACACCAACGAGACGCAAGCGCTCCAGAGCATCGCCACAATTCTCGCGGGTCGTTACGCCGCAGATAAATTCCCGGCGCACCAAGGCAGCGTGAAGCAGGCCATCGCAACGATTCAGACCATTTACCAAGACAACTTCTTCCCCGAGATGAAGGCGCAGTGGGACAAATACCCGGACAACATCGGACACATGATCTGGTCCGGCTGCTTCCGTTGTCATGACGGAAAGCACGTCACAGCGGACAAAAAGCAGACGATCACGGCCAGTGACTGCAACACATGCCACACCATCCTTGCCCAAGGCAGCGGCAAGGAACTCGATCTCCTTACGCCGGGTGGACAAAAGTTCAAACATCCGGGCGACGAAGTGGACGGTGCGTGCAACGACTGTCACACGGGCGGGCTGTAATCTGACAAAATGGTGAGCCGACGCGGGTGCGTCGGTGAAACACAATGGCGCGGGCAAAGACCCGCAGGGACTGACTATGAGATGGGATACGGGGCCATGGCAAAAGGCAGGCTGCCTTTTCATGGGGTTACTATTTGTTACGGGTCTCGCAGCAGCCGGCACTGACAAGTTCACTAACGCGGACTGCCTCGACTGCCACCTCGATCCGACAACTACGCGAAAGGTCGGAGAAAAGGTTGTCTCACTAGTCTTCTCCACTAACGGCTTCAATCGTTCCGTTCACGCCAGGCTCGATTGCATCGATTGCCATGAAGGCATTAAGGATCTTGTCCATCCCAGCAAGCTACCGGCCCCGAATTGCGCCGGCTGCCACGAGGCCGAGACCAAACAATACACCGCCAGCATTCATGGTGTGAGTCACACGCTCGGGGCTTCCGGCGCCGCCAGCTGTTGGGATTGCCACGGCGCCCATGAGATTGTTCCGGTCAAGCAGGCAGAATCGCCGGTGTTCAAGCTCAACCTCCCGGCCACCTGCGCCCGATGCCACAGCAATGATGGCCTCACCAAGGAGTATCAGATGAAATATGCCGAGGCCGCGGCGCAATACAACGACAGCATCCACGGCCAGGCCCTCCTGAAGATGGGTCTCATCGTCGCGCCTTCCTGCAACGATTGCCATGGAATCCACGACATCAAACGTGGTGTGGATCGCGATGCGCCCATCCATCACGCGAACGTCGCGAAGACCTGCGGCAAGTGTCACGTGGGAGTGGAGGCCATCTACGAAAAGAGCGTCCACGGACAGCTGCTCGCCAGAGGCGAAAAGCAGGGACCGGTCTGCACCGACTGCCACACAGCCCACGGCATTGAGACACCCAAGAATGGTCACTTCAAAATGATGAGCGACCAGCGCTGCGGCAAATGCCATCAGGACCGCCTCGAACATTACCGCGACACCTATCACGGCAAAGCCATGGCCCTGGGCAAACCCACCGTCGCCGCTACGGTCGCCGCTTGTTACGACTGCCACGGTCACCACGACGTCCTGCCCGCGAACAATCCCGAATCACGGCTCTCGGCCACCAACATCCTGGCCACCTGCCAGCAATGTCATCCCAATGCCACCGCCGGATTCACTGAATACAAACCTCACGCCAATCCGCTTGATCGCAAGAACTATCCCCTGCTCCACGTTGTGTTCCTCGGCATGACGGCCCTGCTCATCGGTGTGTTCTCCTTCTTCGGCCTGCACACCATCGTCTGGCTGGCCCGCGTGATTTATATCTCGCTGCACGACACCAAGAAGTTCCGGGAAGCCAAGGCGCGGACCGAAAAAGACACGGAATGGTTCACGCGTTTCGTGCCGTTCGAGCGCTTCCTTCATTTCCTCGTGGTCACCAGCTTCCTGCTGCTGGTCATCACCGGCATGCCGTTGAAGTTCTACTACACGGACTGGGCCAAGATATTGTTCCGGTTCATTGGCGGCGTGGAAACCGCGCGCACATTGCATCACTTCGGGGCGCTGGTTACGTTCCTATACTTCGGACTCCACGTCGCTTCCCTCGTTGGCAAGTGTTGGCGTGGGCGCGGCAACTTGAGAAATCCGGAGACCGGCCGGCCGCAAATCAAGCGCTTTTGGGGTGTGCTATTTGGACCAGACTCGATGGTGCCAACCCTGCAAGACTGGCGCGACTTTGTGGCCCACAACAAATGGTTCTTTGGCAAAGGCGAGAAGCCCCACTTCGACCGCTGGACGTACTGGGAAAAGTTCGACTACTTCGCAGTGTTCTGGGGCGTGGCTATCATTGGATCGTCCGGCCTGATCCTCTGGTTCCCTGCGTTCTTCACCCGATTCATGCCGGGCTGGGTGATCAACATCGCCCACATCATCCATTCGGATGAGGCGTTGTTGGCCGCTGGCTTCATATTCTCAATTCACTTCTTCAACACACATTTTCGCATCGAGAAATTCCCGATGGACACCGTCATCTTTTCCGGTCGAGTGTCCAAGACCGAATTAATGCACGAACGCAAACGCTGGTATGACCGGCTCGTGGCTGCCGGAAAACTGGACCAACACCGCGTGCGCGACGAATGGTTCCAGTGGAAGAACATCGCCCGCTCCTTCGGCTACCTCTTCTTCGGAGTGGGGGTCATCCTGCTTTTGCTCATCATCTACGCAATGGTGTCGCGCCTGCTCCACTAGCGCTGGACCGATGGAGTAACGCACCCGTGCCTGATGCGGCGCCTCGGTCGCTTACGTCGAATGTAGGCTCAGGCGGCCGGTGATCGAAGTTCGATGAACGCCTGAAAACAATCGGTATGTTTGCACGGCGCTTTCGCGTGATAACACATGGTGGCCGATTGTGCGCCAGCGATAACTTCGGTATAGCTCACCGTCGCGGCGTCCGTTCGATGCATGCATGTTGAAAACGGGCCGCATCCGGGAGAGTGCGACCGATGCAATCGACGCAGCCAGCTGATCCGGCCAAACGTTGACTGCTTTCGGGCGTCCCGAAATGTCCGGCTGCGGATGCGCTGCGCTTGAGGCTCATCGAAGCCAGATGAGATCCACTGCTGCGATTTCCACGCGTGATCCTCGCGTTCGCGTTTTCGCAAATCCCACCGCCACTCGACAACTTCCCTCGTGCCCGGAAAAATGCCGATCAGCCGGAACGGGTTCAACTGGGGAAGCGGCAGCCGGTTCAATGTGGCTTCAACCTCGTCCGGAATGCTGGCAAAACTCGCGGTGCGAACAATCTCACCTCGGCTCACAAGGTTTTGCCTTACCCGGGTTGTGATCGAGTACCAATTGACCAGGGCCAGGGTCGCGCCGGTTTCGTTAAGCGCCACCCAGGTGCCACCGCCAGCTTCGGAAGGACAGACCACCTTGACGCCATTAACCAATCGCAGTCGGGGAGGCAATCCGTTTTCGCGTGCTAGTTGCTCGTCGCGATTCATGCCGAGCAAGTAACCGCGTTTGCGCGCAATAAAACTGACCGTGCACATGCTCAGTCGGCCGCGGGATACGTGGCCGCAAGGGTGTGGTAGTGACGCAAACCGCGAACCACGTCCACCAAGCGTGTGGGCGCCGCACCGCGGGCGCGGTTGGCGGCGCCGATCGCAAACACCAACTCCCATTGGCGAAACAACATGCGATAGGCGGTCCACAGCGAATTCCGGGCGTCGTAGATGCTCGTCGCCTCGGAAGCCGCGCCATTGAGTTCGATAATCTGAAAATTCCTGCCAGCCCGCAGATCACTCTCGCTGGCAAAGCGGATGTCGTAGCGCCCCACAAAAAAACCGTCGAGCTTTTGCGAAATCTCGTCAATCCGCGCTTCCAGTTCCAGCGTGCAGAGCCGCATGCCATCACGGAAGATGCAACCTTGGGCGTGATTGCCCGCCTCCACCAACTTTAACTCCGCACCCGCTGGCAGCACCTCATCCCGCCGGGCGGCAAAGCGGCGCAAGTAGGTATGCGCAATGATCGCCGCGCGCGAATCGAGTTGAATCAATTCAGCCACGCTGCTCTGTCCATTCCCGATTAACTTCGGAAATATTTTTTCGGTGATTGCGAAGATGTGACCACGCGATTCTTGCGGTAGGCGGTAATAGAAGATACCAGCCTCGCACGGGCCGGGAGCATAGCGTTGCGCGATTAACGGCGCGGAAGTCTGCCGGAGATACTGTTCCGCCTGCTCGCGCTGCCGGATGATTTTTATTCCGACCCCGCGCTGGCCCAAGTCGGGTTTCAAGATGAAAGGAGCGTCAAACCATTTCTCCAGGGAGCGCATCCTTGCTTCCACAGTGTCACCCATCACGAGTTCGGCTTCAGCCGTGAATTCGGAACAGCGCGCGGCCAGCTGCTTCAAGATCGCGTGCTTGGATTCACCCACCAGGCCGCCGGAGTAAATGCCCGGGTTCGCCGCCGTGGGCAACGTCACCCCGCGATATTTGATCATCAACCACAGGCAGTAGGCCGCGACCGGGGGATAAAACAGCCAGGCCGGCCAGAATTCCCAATGCCGCCAGCGCGCCCACCGCGCGCGCCACTGGGCGGGATCGAAACGGCAAACGATGCGCCGCAACATTTGCAGCGTGATGAACAACCCCACCGCCACGCCAACCAGCACCAGCCCGCTGTGCTTGTATTCACCAATCCAGGCGAGCAGTCGTTCGCCGAACGTCTGTGCCAGCGCCAGAATGATGACCGTCCAGACGCACGAAGCCGCCCCGGTGATTATCAGGAAGCGGGGAAATGGCACGCGCAGGAATCCCGCAGCCAAATAGGTTGGCAAACGCGCCCCGGGCACGAGGCGGCTGAAAATCAGAATGATGGTTCCGCGTTCGGCAAACCAGCGTTCACTCTCGGTGACTTTGGGGGCGAAGCGCCGGAGGGATGATCGCTCAAACCAGCCGCGCCCCGCCCAGCGCGCCAGCGCATATAGTCCCGCGTCGCCCAACCATATGCCCAGAAAGCAGGCGAGAAACGCCTCTGGCCACGAAATATGGCCGGTCGCCAGCAACAAACCCGCGCCCACGGCCGCGACGTCTTCGAGGATGAACGTGGCCAAGAAGAACCCAGCGCCCTTCGCGAATGGCACCCATTCAGCAATGGCTTGCGGAGAAAATGGCAGCGCTTCAGTCATGCATTCCTGGAGTCACGCGGCCGCTTGCTGGACGTCGACTTGATGTTTGATCGTACTCGGGGCCACACCAAAGCCGACTGGTAGCGGTACCCCCATCAACCCGGCCATGATGCCGATCAGCGCGTAATGATGCACCGCGTGCGCGACCGAATACATAATTTCGCGCCCCACCGTGGACGAAGAAGCTTGAGAACCGCTGGCTGTGTAACTTGTCTTGCATGTCACACTCAACGGTCGGTAAAGCACGTCGGCATCCAATCCTTCATAACCACGCCGCAGTTCGCGCGTCGCGTTGAGCGCGGCAAACCGGTCGTTCTCGATCAGTGTGCCCCGCTCGCGTTGGTCGTAATTCAGATCCCCGGCGGCGGCCGATTCGAGCAGACTTCGAAAGTGATCGAGACAGTGGCGGTAATGGCCGCCGACGGAGGCATTGAAGGCGACTGGCAATTTGCGCGTGTAGGTTTCATCGCTCATCTGCGAGAGCAGCACTTCTCCCTGATTGAGCGTCTCGATGACCGCCTGGATGAGTTCCCGGCTGGTTGACGGAATGTTGTTCATGACAATTAATTCAGCGCACTCGTCTGACGGACGGGGTTTGTCGGCCGTGAATGTAGGCCGCGTTCAGGGCACAGGTCAACATTATCACTGCAAGCCCGAACCGAAACCCGATGCCAGCGCGCAATTCCCGGATGCCTTGCCCCCATCTTCTTGACGTTGTACGCTGACTCCACCGAGCCCGTGCAGCTGAAGAACAATGTCTCAACCATGATGGCAGCGGCGATCATCACCCACCCATTGGTCGTCCAATTAAGCAACTACCTTACAAGTTCGCCTGAGTTATGTTTGGTTCGGCGCTGGTAATACGGGCTGATTCCTTCATAGTCCCCAATACCAGTCGCGCTCGAGTGCGATTCAAACTATGGAAGAACAGATTTTAAGCTTACTCAGTCAGCAGGATTATGCACCCGCCAACGTGCCGGAACTGCTGCGCCTTCTGCACCTGTCACCCAACCGGCAGCAGGAGCTACAGGCCATACTGCGCAAGCTGGAGCAAACCGGTCAGCTCACGCGGACCAAAGGCAATCGGTATATCAAGTCAGCCGAGGCCGATCTCATCCCGGGGCGCTTGCAAGTCAATCGCGCCGGCAAAGGGTTCTTGCAGCCGGACGATGCCGGACTGAAGGAGATCATGGTTCCGGAGAACGAAACCGGCACGGCACTACATGGCGACCGCGTGCTCGTTCGACGGAATGTCCGTGCGCGCGGCTTGCGACCCGAATTGGGCGCAGCGCAGGAGACCGGCTCGGTCATCCGCATTCTCGAACGCAAGCGCACGCAGATCGTTGGCACGTTGCAACGCGGGCGGCAGTTTCTCTACGTGATTCCCGATGACCCGCGCATGCAGCAGGATATCTATGTTCCTGAGCCGCGTGACGTGGGCCGCAAGCCGAACATCGGAGACAAGGTCGTGGTTGAGCTGCTGGAATGGGAATCGCGCAATACCAATCCTGAAGGCGAGATCACCGAAGTGCTTGGTGCGCCCGATGAGGAGGGCGTGGACATGTTGTCCGTGCTCCGCCAATACAACCTTCCCCTGCACTTCCCCAAGCCTGTGCTGGCCGAGGCGCGCGCCAACGGCACGGCCGTTCATACGCACGAACTCGCCGGGCGCGAAGATTGTCGCGCGCATCTGGTCATCACGATTGACCCCGACGACGCGAAGGATTTCGACGATGCCATCTGCCTGCGCCGCGTTTCGCATGACCAATGGCGGCTTTGGGTGCATATCGCGGACGTGTCGCATTACGTGAAACCTGGCTCAGCACTGGACGAAGAGGCGCGCAAACGCGGCAACTCCACCTACCTCGTGGACCGCGTCATTCCGATGTTGCCCGAAGCCTTGAGCAACGAACTTTGCTCGCTCAAGCCCAACGTAGACCGCCTGACCAAGTGCGTGGAATTCAACATCGCGAACGACGGCCGCGTATTGAGCGCAAAGTTTTATCCAGCGGTCATCCACTCCAAACGCCGCTTCACTTACAAGGAAGTGTTCGCCATTTTGCAACAGGGTGGTGGAAATCGTCGCGCTGCGACGATTAGCGCCGCGTCCAGCGGCGCAACACTTGCCAGCGAAGGTGTCACTCACCCACACCCCATTCCGCCGCTGGTACGCGGCGGGGTTGTCGCAGCGCGACAACCGCTACCAGACGAAGCCATCGTCCAGATGCTCCACGACGCGCATGAACTGGCGCAAAAGATCCGTCGGTTGCGTTTCAAGAACGGTTCGCTGGCGCTGGATTTTCCTGAAACCAAAATTCGCCTCGACGAACAAGGCCGCGTCCTCCGCATCGAGAAGATCGAAAACGATGTCTCCCACCAGTTGATCGAGGAATACATGCTGCTCGCCAACGAAGCCGTCGCCGCGCGCCTGATGAGCCAGAACCAAAAAGCCATCTACCGCGTGCACGAAGAGCCGGAAGAGCGGCGCTTGCAGGAATATCGCGAGGACGTGCTCAGCCATCAGATCCCCTGCGGTAACCTCACCAAGCGGCCCGAAGTCGCAAAGCTCCTGAACAAGCTCGACTCGATACCCATTGGCGCGGCGTTGAAAATCGGTTTCCTCCGCTCGCTCATGCGCGCCCGTTACGCCGTCGAACCCCTCGGGCATTACGGACTGGCTAAGGCGAAATACACGCACTTCACCTCGCCCATCCGCCGCTACGCCGACCTCGTCGTTCACCGCGCGCTGTTTCAAGCCAGCCACGGCCCAACGCATTCGCTCAAGGAAACGGCCGAACACATCTCCGACACCGAACGCAATTCCGCCGACGCCGAGCGCGACAGCAAAGACGTGAAGATGTATGCGTTCTTAAAAGCGCAGTTGACGATGGCGAAACCGCCGGTTTATCCCGCGCTGGTGACCGACGTGCGCAACTTCGGTTTCTTCGTGGACGTGCCCGGCCTCGCAATGAGCGGCTTGATCCATTGCTCCAGTCTCACGGACGATTTCTATCAGTTCGACGAAGCGCGCGGCACGTTGACCGGTCGCCGCAATCGCCGCGTGTTCCGCCTGGGCGACAAGCTGGAAGTGCAAATCGCCAAGGTGGACAGCTTCAAGAAACAGGTGGACTTCCGCCTCGCCCACGAAGAACGCAAAGCTCGCGACGACCGCTCCCGCCCGCCGCAACGCGCGCAACAACGATTCGAAGATCGGCGCGCGCAGCCGCTACAAGACCGGAGTTCCCCGCGTCCACAACAGGGCCAACCTCAACGCGGGCCCGAGCGCTTTCAAGACCGGAACCAACGCCGCGGTCAACCCCGCCCGCCGCAGCAGAAGTCCGGGCACTTCAAAACGCAATCGCAGTCGCGCCCGCCGTTGCCGTCCCGGCAGTCCCACGATGACAAATCACAGCCGGCCCGACCGCAATCCGGTGGTGGCAACTTCCGTGCGGGACCGGCGCGCCCGCAGATTCCATCCTCCCATTCGCGCTCGAAGTTTGGTGGCAAACGGCGGCGCTGAGTTCTGAGGCTTGGCGTTCGGAGTCGGTTGAGGAAATGGATGCGATCCAGACGACGGGAGAAGGTGATCTACCGCAGAAAACTTTGGACGCACTCAACGGCGACCTGCTTGATTAGCTCACGAAGCTTGAACACTTCCCATGTGAATTGATCCGGCTCTGAATGCAGGCGCCGCCCCGCGCGCATGCGAAGGTCACAACGGGGAGCACCCGAGCTTGAAGGCAGTCTCTCGGGAGACTGCTTTGAATCCGTCAGCAATGGCCAGCGCTTTGAGTTTCGCGGAGCCATACGCACTCCGCTAACACCCCAAGCGCAATACCGATGGCGTAGGCGATTAGATCCGGACTGTTGAACGAAGTGCCGAGCACGAGCCGGCCAATCACCGTTGAGCGAATTGCCTCGATCCAATGAGCGTGATAAAGCTGCAGGAACTCAACCGCCCAGGCAAAACCAAGAGCGCTCAAACCAATCCGCCAGGTAGCGCTCCGGAGAAAAGCAAAGCCGAAACCGAGGAACACAACTAGTGCCCAAAGCGAATCGCCACCGTACTTGGCCAGGAAATTCGAGAGCGGAAACAGGCCCGATCGCCAGAGCAGGCCCGCCCCAACGACCAGGATGGCCAGCAACGCATACAAGGGCCGACTCCGTTGCACTGGTATCGTTGCCCGATTCATTAATTACAGATTCTTAAAAGCAAACGATGAGGGCAATTCACACACACAGACAGCAAGTCATGCGGGGCGGTGGCTTGCTGCATCACGCGATTCCACGACAAAACGGGAGCAGCTATTTGAGTCGTTTCACGAGGACCTTGGATTTGCGGCCGCTCTGGTCGTATTTGTCGCGGCGCGCGGCGGGCAGGTCATCCGGAGAGCCCTCGGCAAAGCCGGCCTTGGATTGGAAATATGTGAACGCCTGCGTGGACAGCGTCAGCAACTCAGCCAGCCCCAGTTCCCTGGCTTTGCTCTCCACGAACTGAATGAGCTTGCGGCCGATGCCCTGGTTCTCATGGGCCGGGCTCACGTAGAGGCATGCCAGTTCACCCTTCTTCTGATCCGGGTAAAGATGCAACGCCACGCACGCCACCGGGTTCTTATCAATTTCAAAGATGTAGAAATCGCCGATGGCCTTCTCGATGCTCACCCGCGTGCGCTTCATCAGTTCGTTCGCTTCCACGCCCTTCTGCGTCAGCATCTGGATCGCCCGCACATCCTTCTTCTTCGCGGCGCGGATCTGTTGATATTCATTGGCGTAAATCAGCGTGCCGATGCCTTCATTGGAAAACACTTCGGCCAGCAATCCCTCATCCTCGCGTCCGTTGATGATGTGCACCCGCTGAACGCCGGCCCGACAGGCGATCGCTGCGTGCTGCGCCTTGGATACGGTCTCGGGCGCAAAATCGCCGCGATTTTTTTGAAGCAACTCCTCCAAGTCGCCCACGATCATCTGGCGGATGAGTTGCCCCTTTTTTAGCAGACCGTTCTCGCAGGTGATGTAAATCAGCTTGATGGCCTTGAGCGTGTCCGCCACGGCTACGGCCACGGAATCCGAGTTCACTCGGTACGTCCGGCCGTCACCATCAAATCCCAGCGGCGGAATTACCGGCACAATGCCCTGCGCCAGCAGGGTCTGGAGCAACTCGACATCCACGCGCTCCACTTTGCCGGTGAACTCGTGGTCGATGCCCTGGATGATGCCCGTGGGATGCGCGATAATGGCGTTGGTGGCCGCGGCCCGCAAATCATTCGCGGACAGTCCTTCGAGGATTTCGTGCGTGAGCCGGTTTGCCGCCGTCAATGCCAGCTTGAGTGTGGCCGCATCGGTGACGCCGGTTCCGTCCAGGTTGCTGGCGGTGATCTCCTGCTCTTTCGCCAGTCCCTTGATCTGCGCCGATGCGCCGTGCACCAGCACCACGCGGATGTTCAGCGAGCGCAGTACCGCGATATCCAGCAGGATGTTCGCAAAGTTTTCATCGGTGACGATGGCACCATCGAGCGCGAGAATGAAGGTCTTCTCGCGGAAGCGTGGAATGTATTGCAGAATGCCGCGTAAGTCGGTCGGTTTCACAAATCAAATAGTTTCGTCGCGCAGATTAGTAATCGGTTCGCGCCGTGATTCAATCGAATAATTCTCATTCCGCCAACCGGCCGACGCACCCCGCACTGGACAAGCCGGATGGACTTCCACATTGTGCCGGGATGAACCCCGGGTCCTTAAATCGCCTAGCGGAGTTGCACCGGCTGTTAGGGATGGCGCTGATAATCCTGCCGAGTGCGCTGCCGGCGCAACCGATTCTCATTCTGAACGCGGGCTTTGAATCCAACTCCATCACCCCGGGCGCGTTCGTCGTGCTCCAGCCGCAAAGCTGGGTAAATCATGACCCGGGCAACATCATCAATGGTTTCAACAATGCCGTGGGCGTCATTCGCCCGAGTCCGGGAACGGAATATTTTCCCGCGGGCGCCCCGGAGTTAAACAATGCAGCCTTGATTTTCCTCGCCGGCCCCGAGTCCACCGAAGTCGGACTTCAACAAACCTTATCTGCCACCCTGCAAGGCGGCCGCCGCTACCGCCTTTCGGCGATGGTCGGTAACATTGCTTCCGGCACTTCACTGCCCGGTTCGTCAGGCGGAGCCGGCGTGTATTTCGATCTCGACGGCTTTCCTGGTTACCGATTGGACCTGCTCGCCGGCGGCGCGATCGTCGCGGCGGACACGAATTCCATCGGCGCAAGCATTCCCGAAGGTGAATTCCGGCGGGTGACAATGGTGTTTGATTGTCCAACCAATCATCCGCGCATCGGCCAAGCGTTGGGCGTCCGTGTGGTGAACTTGAAGCAGCCCGGCACTCCGGCAGAACCAAACATTGAAGTGGATTTTGACGACGTGCAACTGAGCGCGGGTCCGATACCTGAAGCCGCCCAGCTCGCTCTCGCGTTGAATGGCCCCGCGATCACACTCACCATCACGGGCACCACCGGCGCAACCTACCGGGTGGAGCATTCACCAACATTACCCGCGACCAACTGGATCGCGCTAACGAACCTCACACTGAACGCCTCGCCAGCGAACTTGCTTGATCTACCTTCCAGCAACCCCAACGCCGCCGGCTTCTATCGCGCCGTGGCGCACTGAGCGAGGGCGCTTCGCAAGGCCTCACGGCAACGCTGATTTTCGCCGGCCGTACCGACGGTGATCCGCACCCAATCGTCGAGTTTGTATGCGCCCATCGGCCGGACAATCACGCCCAGTCGCTGCATTGCCTCATATACCTGCTGCCCGTTGCCAACCTTCACGAGAATGAAGTTCGCGGACGAGGGGATGAACTCCAGATTCATTTCGCGAAACGTCTGCTCGAAGAAACGCAATCCCGCCGCGTTATTGGCCCGCGTGTTTTCGAGGTGTGCCGTATCGTCCAAGGCTGCGAGCGCGCCCGCCTGGGCAATCGAATTGAGATTGAACGGCTGCCGCACTTTCTCCAACGCCGCGATCAGGTCTGCGTGCCCGACGCCATAGCCGATGCGTAATCCCGCCAGTCCAAAAACTTTCGAGAAGGTTCGCAGCACCAGCACGTTCGCCCGCGCTCCGCTGCGGATCAGCGAAATGAAGTCCGGCGGCGATTCCAGAAACTCGATGTATGCCTCATCCACGACCAACAAGACGTTCGACGGCAGCTCGCGCGCAAAGCGCAGCAGGTCGTCATTCGGCAACCGCGTGCCCGTGGGGTTGTTTGGATTCGCCACGAACACCACCCGCGTCTGCGGCGTAATGGCCTGGTGCATCGCTTCGAGATCGTGCGCATGGTTGCGCGCGGGGACGGAAACAAAGTTTGCGCCGAACAACTTCGTCACCAGTGGATAAACGAGGAAGCAGTATTGCGAGGCCACCACGTCCACGCCCGGCGCCATGTAGCCGTGCCCGACAAATTCGATGATTTCATTCGAGCCATTACCGAGCAGCAAATTAATTGGGGCGACCTTCAGCTTCGCGGCCAGGCGGTTTCGCAAGTGAAATGCGTTACCATCGGGATACAGGTTGATGTTCGCCAGCACCCGTTGCATGGCTGCCAACGCGGCGGGGGACGGACCGAGCGGGTTCTCGTTGGACGCGAGCTTGATGATATCGCGTTCCGCCAGGCCTAGTTCGCGGGCCACGTCCTCAATCGGTTTGCCGGGGACATAAACCGGCAGGGTGTCGAGGCCGGGGTTGACAGGCTTGGGAATGTTCATGACAAGGCTTCGACGATGCGCTTCACGTTCACGTGCTGCGCCACGATGTCGCGAATGAGCGAAATCTTCTCCAGATCATCCGGCCGGGTCTTGACGATCAAGTCGTGCACTGATGACGCGACGTGATAACTATCCTGCTGCGCGAGCAACACAGGAATCGGCAGCACGCGAATGACCTTCATTACGTCCTCCGCTGGACGCAGTCCGCCCGTCAGCACGATGCCGGCCAGATGCTGATCGCTTTCGGCCTCGATGCTGGTGCAGGCGGCCAGGAGAATATCCTCCCGATCCCCGGGCGTGATGAGCAGCACGCCCTTGCGGAAAAATTTCATCGCGTTCTGCGCGCCCATCGCTCCGACCACAACATCCTCCACCAACGTGTGCTGCTGCTTCGGCTGGTTCAACACCTCCGCCTCCAGCTCCTCTTGGATTGAATTGACAGTGGGGCTGGAAAGAATGCGCCGATGCGGCAACACGCCGAGCAACTCAAGCCCTTTGCGCTTCAAACCGCGCCGGGCAAAGTCAGACACGTATTCAATCTTGTCCCCGTGCACTTTGTTTAGAATCACGCCAATAATCTCGACGCCTTCCTTCTCAAACAAGGCCTGGTTGAGCGACACTTCGTCAATAGGCTTGCCAATCCCGCCTTGCGAGACAATCACCACCTTGCAACCGAGATGCTTCGCGACCTGGGCGTTGGAGAGATCGAACACCGAGCCTACGCCTGCGTGGCCCGAGCCTTCGCACAATACAAATTCCTTTTCCCAGGCGACGCGGTCAAAGGCGTCCTGGATCCGCTTCACGAGCGCCGCATTGTTCGAGGCCTGGAGATATTTCCGCGTGAAATCCGGCTCGACGGCAATCGGACTCATGTCCACCAGCGGGCAATTCAACTGGTAAACGGAATCCATCAGTACCGTGTCCTCGTCGATCTTATGTTCGGCCACTTCGACAAAGCGCTGCCCCACGGGTTTGATATAGCCAATGCGGGGAAAGAATTGCTGCAGCGCGGCGATCAGGCCGAGCGACGTGGTGGTTTTGCCGTCGTTCTGGCGCGTGGCGGCAATAAACACGCGCGGCGTGGTCGTGTTCATTCGCCCGGCAATTCCTGTTCGGCATTCGGATACAACTCCCGAAACGCGATGGCCTGCGCTCCGACAATTGCGGCCACGCCCAACACGTCGTGCGCATTCGAACCCCGCGAGACATCCGCCGCCGGCCGGTTCAAGCCCAGTAGAATCTGACCGTAAGCGTTCGCACGCGAAACGTGTCGCACCAGCTTGCTGGCAATGTTGCCAGAGTTCAGATCCGGAAATACCAGCACGTTCGCCCGCCCGGCCACCTTGCTATCGTGCAATTTGCGTTCGGCTATCTCCGGCACAATGGCCGAATCCACCTGCAACTCGCCATCGAACTCTGCTTCCAGCCCGAGTTTGCCGGCCTTCTGCTTGGCCAGCGCCGTCGCCGCCTGCACCTTGCCAATGGACGGATGTGTTGCACTGCCTTTTGTGGAAAACGACAACATGGCCACCCGGGGCAAAGTGTTCAGCAGATGCCGCGCGAGTTGCGCCGTGGACACGGCGATATCCGCCATTTCCTCAACGGTCGGATCCGGCACGACACCGCAATCGGCCATGAACAGCACACCCTTCTCGCCGAAGCGTCCGTCTTCCACTTCCATGATCTGGCAGCTGGAGGCCGTGCCGGTTTGCGACGCCACTTTGATGACTTGAAACAACGGTCGCAAGACGCTGCCGGTGCTGTGGCTGGTGCCGGAGACCAGGCCATCTGCCTGCCGCATCGCTACCATCATGGCGCCGAAGTAATTCGGTTGGAGCATGGCCTTGCGCGCTTCCTCCTCGATGACGCCCTTGTCGCGCCGCAACGAATAGAAGCGGTGCGCGAAATTATCCAGCTCCTCGCTCTGCCCGGGATTGATGACGCGGATGCCTTCCAATGAAATGTTCAGATCGGCAGCCATTTCCTTCACCTTCGTCCGGTCGCCGAGCAAAATGGGCGCCCCCAGACGCAGGGCATGAAACTGTCGCGCTGCCTGCAACACCCGCGGCTCCGTGCCCTCCGGAAATACAATCCGCTTCGGATGCCGCTGCAATTTCTCGATCACTGATCCAATAAAGCGCATGCGCACAGGTTAGTCGGCGCTGGCGGAGAAGCAATCCCGGGCTGAGTTTGGTGGCTGAGCAACTTGTGTGCGTGCTGAACAATTCAGTTGTCCCAGTTGCCACCCGTTTCACGGGAACTCCTATCGGGGGCCATTAGGGCGCTCACCGAAACCAACCGATTGCCGCTGATTCCGGATTTCACCTTCACTGGCCCTGACCGACAGCCTCGCCGGAATTGCTTAGCAGTTTCTCCGCGCAGATCAACTCGACTAACGAGCCTGTCACTCTCAGGAGTAGTGAGGTTACGGGCTGGGATTCGGCAGGTCCCGCTGCCGGACCAACTCTATTTCGCATCAAGTGGCTCATCTTCGCCCCTTCAAAAACGGAGTGCGCAGTCCGCAAGGAGCTCCCAAGATCCGCGAAAAAAGAATTTGACTGCCGGGGTTGCTCGGTGTGAACGTCATGCAACCAGTTAGCCCAGTGTTTCCCACACTGCCGACCCAACCATAATGCTAGCGTACATAGAGTGTATGAAAGACCCTGAGACAAAACCCAATCGCATATCCCCAACGTCGCCTGTGCCCGCATTCCGATCCCTTGCCATCACCGTGGCAGGCTACCTGATCGCCGGAGGCCTAGCCTTGAACGCGCCAGCTCAAACGCTGGTATCGAAGTGGCAGAATAGTGCCGTCGGTACTACGACCCGCTGCATGGCGTACAATCCCACTACAACGAATCTTCTTCTGGTCTTTACTACCCCGGCCATCAAGCGATTCAACGCCGCAGATGGAACTTCCGCCGGGGCTGACATGGATATGACCGGCGTATCCGGCGGCCAGGAGGGATTGCGGGGCATTGCTGTTCAGGCGGATGGCACAATTTGGGCGTGCAACTATGTGATCGGGGCCAGCGCCAGCCAGAATTTTACGTTGTATCGGTGGGACAGTGAGACTTCAGCCCCCACCATTGCTTACCAGTATGGGTTACCTGCGCCGGGGGTAGGCACCGACCGCTTCGGAAGCGGGCTGAGCGTTTACGTGATTCCGGGAGTTTCAACCAACTGGATCATTGGCAATCCCAGCGGCACTGCGCCTGTAAATGCCGGTCTTCTAATTTATGATTCGTCGGGCTATACGTTCAAACTTCTTACGGTGGGCCTCCAAATCGCCACCCCAGGGTTGACAATCGTCGATTACAACGCGCCCGGATTTGCGAACCGCTTCCGAGTGGTGGCCAAATCTCGCGGCACGGGGGGGCAGATTTATAATTTCGATCCATCCGCGGCCAGTCCGATTGTCATCACTACTGGCAGCACTGCCATGTCCGGTGGGTTTACTTTCGCTGCCAACGGCATCACGTCTCATGCCTACGATCCGGTGACTAAATTATTGGCCGGTACCACCTGCACGCTGCAGGCCGCACCGTTTTCCTATACCAACCTGATTTTCGGCACACCGACTTCCATCGCCGCCGCCGTTGAACGATCACGCATAACCAAGACTGCAACCGCCGCTGACGGTGGAACTGCGGGCGCCACGGTTTGGGGAACGGATGGCCGATTGTATTCGACGATCCCGCAAGCCAGCGTGGGCATAAACGCCTTTGATGTCACTGCCTTTCTGGTTTCTGGAATCTCTGATCTTGTCGCCACAGCGGGTGACGCCAGTGTCAAATTTAGCGGTGCTGTTTTCGGTGGCAGCGAACTCGTTTACAGCTGGAAAAAGGGAGCGACGCTATTGTCTGATAGCTCGAAGTATTCCGGCACCACGACCGCCTCCCTCACCATTAGCAACCTCGTTCCCGCGGACGCCGACACTTATACTGTCACGGTGACCGGCGTCAGTGGTTCAACCACGAATTCATCTGCCGCGCTCATCGTCAATAACGGCCCGATTGGCCCCAAGACCTGGCAGGGCTTGGATGCTGACGATAACTGGAGTTCTCCGCAGAACTGGGTTGGCGGGGTGGCCATCAATCCGGGCGGCGACACCGCATTTTTTGACGGCAACACGCGGCTGACTCCGCTCATGAATGGCACTTACAATGTCGCGGCCTTGACCTTCAACCCTACCGCCGGAGCCTTTGTACTTGGCACCTCGGGCGGCACGCTCACCCTCGGCGGCGGTGTGACCAATCTTTCTGCTCTGGAACAGTCGATCAACTTGCCGCTCACGGTCGCCGCCAACCGAAGTGTTAATACTGATGCGGGCAACGTCGTCGTGAACGGCACCATCAGCGGCCTCGGCAGCATTACCAAGATTGGCGCTCAAACTTTGAAACTACGGGGAACTTCCGCCAATACTTACAACGGCTTGGCGGTAAATGCCGGAACGGTTGCATTGGGTAAAACAGCGGGCGTCGATGCCGCAGGCGGCGCGATCACCGTGGTTGAGGGCGCCACACTTGTCACCGAAGCCTCAGAACAAATCGCGAATGCCTCCATCGTGGATTTGCAAACCGGCAATGGCACGCTTTCAATAGCCGATGGTGCGACTGAATCCTTTGCCGGTGTTTCGCTCGGGAGTCTGGCCGGGGTGGATCTGACCCGGGCGACCAACAAAGGCGCGGTTCAGCTGGGCGCCAATGCCCAATTGATCCTGACCCCCAATTCGTCCGCGTCGGTTGGCCCGTGCGCGGTGCAGATCACCGCGGCAAGCCCTGCGGGAACAAGACTGATCGTCCGGAGTTCCGGCGGGGAGATCCGGTGGACGCCCACGAACATGGTAAACACCTTCGAGAAGCTGGTGATCGATGGCGGCCGCGTGCGCCTCGGCCACGGGGGTAATGCGTGGAACGGACAGGACACGATGCTCGGTGCCGTGCCGGCCTCGTTCATGCAGGATCAAATCTGCATAACGAATGGTCAGATCGGTTTCAATGGCGCCGCGCTGGCAAGCAAGATTCTCGTCCACGCCAACCGTGGGATGACCATTTCCGGCAACGCCACCAACGAGTGTCTGGTGAATGCGAATTTCCCGGGCAAAATCACCGGCCCTGGAATTCTGATTCACAATGGCGGCGGCGATCTCGAACTCGAGGCGGCCAATGACTTCAGCGGTGGCTTGCGGCTCGGCGCGGGCGCGGTTGTGGCCAAGCTGGCGGCCAGCGTCGGCACCGGACCAATCACGTTCATCAGCAGCCAGGCCCGCTTGGCGGCTTCAACCGATGGCATTGTGATTCCCAATTACCTCGACTTGAGCGCGGTCATTACGAATTCCTTCGGCTATGTGAACAGCTTCACGCTGTCAGGTCCGGTTAACCTGGGCAATACGGGATCAGATCCTCAACTCAACGTCACCAATGCGGCCACCACAGTCACCTTTACCGGCCAAATGACCAATAGCTTGGGTCTCGTCAAGAACGGCGACGGCAAAGTGGTGCTCACCGGCAACAACACCTACGGCGGCGGCACCCACGTCCTGCGCGGCACGTTGGAAGTCAACAACACGACCGGCAGCGCCACCAGCGCTGGCGCCGTGACAGTTGAACCTGACGGCACGTTGGCCGGCACCGGCAGTGTGGCCGGGGCCGTGACACTGAATGGCACCGTCGCGCCTGGCGCAAGCCCGGGCACGATCACGACTGGTGATGAGACTTGGAACGGGGCTGGTCGCTACGCGTTTGAAATCAACGATGCCACCGGAACAGCCGGCGCCAATCCGGGATGGGACAAGATCGCCATCAATGGTTCACTCAACATCGCGGCAAACTCCGGCAACCCGTTCATTCTGGACGTAACTTCCTTGAGTGGCTCGGTTCCCGGCAACTGTGCCAACTTCAACAACACCGTGAACCAGGAGTGGGTCATTGCCACGACTACCACGGGCATTACTGGTTTTGATCCGGCGGCGTTCACCATCAATACCGCCAACTTCAGCAACCCACTGGGGAGCGGGATATTTGTCATGGGTACGTCGGGCAATAATCTGGTTTTGCGGTTGGTCATTCCCCAGCCTCCGCAGAATCTGATTATTACCGGTGCCGGCACGGGCTCGTTCGTTGGTACGCCGAACCTGACCTACACGGTGCAATTTACTGACAGTTTGGACCCGCTCTTCTGGCAAACGCTCACGACTGTCGCCACCGACGGCTCAGGTAACGCTGCGTTTACCGATCCGGGTCCGCTGCCCGACACGAGATTCTATCGTGTCTCGTATCCGTGACCTGAACGGGGACTGATAACCTACAGGAGAGGCCGGCACTCGCCGGCCTCTCCCTTTTTCACGGGCAATTCTCAAACTCGTGACCGCTCCCGGCTGTTGGAGGACAGCATCACCTATCGCAACGCGAGAGACTTAAACCGTTACAACTCTCAGGATTCCATCTTCCTTACACTTTGCAGAAGAAATGTTTACAACCGAACCCAGTCGCCGCCAAAAATCTTCATACAAATTTCCCACCCCGGGTGTCTATGGGTTGAGGCATGGAAACCGACGGGCCATCCGATTGGCAGGAGCAACTCTACCGCAATAAGGCGGCGGAACTGTTGCTTTACGGTCGCGCGCTCGGCCTCTCGCATGCCGAAGCCGAGGACGTAGCGCAGGATGTCTTCCTGCAATTGCTGGAACACAAGTCGCCCCCCGACAATCCCACCCATTACCTCGTTCGCTGCTTTCGTAACCGTGCGTTCAACTACCGGCGCTCGATGTGGCGAAGACTGACGCGCGAGTTTGAATCACACCGGTGGTTCGAAGCCAGTCCGGGTGAAAGCGCGGCGGAGCGCCAGGCCATGAAGTGCCTGGAAAAACTTCCGCCGCCCCAACGCGAGGTCATTGTGCTGAAGCTCTGGCATGATTTCACTTTTGAGGAGATTGGCGAGCTGCTCGGGCTTTCGCCCAACACCGCCGCCGGGCGCTACCGCTATGGACTGGAAAAAATCCGCGCCTGTTTGAAAGGAGAGAATTATGAACGAGATGAACCCATTGGAAACCGAGTTGCGTTCGTGGAAACCGCGCCGCCCATCGGCCCGGCTTGAACATCGGTTGTTTTCCCGACCCGCGCCCACCCGGCGCCGCCCAGTCGGGCGTATGCCCATGCCGTGGCTAGCCCCGGCCATGGCGTGCATGGTTCTGGCCACGCTGGCGTTGAATCCGCGCGGGTCCGCGCTGCCTGGCGGACCACCGTTGTTGGCCGTCATCCTCAGCAACCAGAATTACGCTCCGTATATGCCCGGTAGTTTTCAGCCGGAACAGAACCGCTGGGATACTTTTGAATGGACAAATCACGGCCAATCCCGCTCTAGTGTTGCCCCTTTTTCGCCCGGTAGGGCACAGAACTGACATCGCATGGACAAGCAGAAATCGTCGAATTCGGCGGGCCCCACGACCGCCGCCGCCAAGCCTAACCCGGCGCCGGCCAAATCCCCCACCCCGGCTACCGTGCCTGTCCAGCCGCCGCGGCTGTTCCGAAACGTTGACTGGTTGACCTTCCTGATCACCTTCGTCGTAGTAATGGCCGGCTACTATTACACGCTGGCCCCGGACCTGACATTGGAGGATTCCGGCGAGCTGGCCGTCGGCTCATTTTACGCCGGCATTCCGCATCCTCCCGGCTACCCGGTCTGGACCCTCTATACTTGGGCTTGGACGCTCCTGCCCATCAGCAACGTCGCTTGGCGCGTCGCGCTGGGTTCGGCCTTCGCGGGCGCCGTAGCCTGCGGGCTGCTCGGCCTCCTGGTCTCGCGCGGCAGCAGCATGATGATGGAGGGCATCGCCGACCTGAAGGCCATCAGCCGAAAGTGGGAGAACGCCATCTGTGTTGTCTCCGGCATGGTGGCGGGCCTGCTGCTTGGTTTCAACGGCTACATGTGGAGCCAGTCGGTGATCGTCGAGGTGTATTCCTTGAGCGTGCTATCGCAGATGGGCGTGCTGTTGTGCCTGATGCGCTGGATCTACGCCCCCAGTCAACGCCGCTATCTTTACTGGGCCAGCTTTCTGTTCGGCATCTGCTTCACCAACCACCAGTCGCTCATCGTCGCCGCAATGGGAATCGTGGCCGCGATTGCCGCGTCAGATTACAAGCTCGGCCGCGCTACGTTTATCTGGATTGCGGTGGTGTTTCTGGGTGGTGTGATTTTGAAGCAACAGGGGGTTCTTTTTACGGATACCAATCCGATGATCTTCAAAATGTTCGTCTTTGTCGGGCTGCTAGCGATCGCCGGATACGTAATCTATGTCAGCTACCTAACTGAACCGACTGCTGAAGAGTTGATTCGTGACTTCCTGCTATTGGCGGGCGGGGTCATGCTCATGGTGGGGCTCGTTGGCCCGCGCAAATTCTTCCTATTCCCAGCGCTCGCCGCGTTGGCAGGGTTTGCTTATTTCGCCTACACCGTCCGCCGCAAGGGACTCGAATGGCTCGTTGGCCTCGTGGCTGGCATGCTATTCTGCGCGGGCGCCGCTTTCTATCTGTATATGCCGCTGGCTGGCATGTCCACGCCTCCAATGCAATGGGGTTATCCCCGCACGGTTGAGGGATTCATTCATGCCTTCACACGGGGACAGTACGAAAAAACAAACCCCGTCAACCTCTTGACCGCGGAAGGCTCGCAACGTTTCGTGGGCCAGCTCGGCATGTTGTTCGAGGGGATCGTGGAGGAATTCAACTGGGTTTACATGCTCGTGGCCATTATCCCGTTCCTGTTCTTCCTGCGCATGCAGAAACGGGAACGAGCTTGGGTGATCGGCATCGGTGCGATCTACATTTGCCTAGGTCCGGTCTTACTCATGTTGATCAACCCGCCGCCGGATCGCCAGGCCCGCGAACTCATTCGCGTGTTCTTCACCGCGTCGCACGTCCTCGTCGCAATGGGCGTCGGTTATGGTCTGACAATGATCGCGGCAGAAATCACCACCCGTTATGAACAGGTGCGGGGATATCTCGTGGTGGGCGCAGTGGCCGCGCTGGATTTTGCGCTATTCTCGCTGGTCACCAACGCGCACACGATGCTCGCCGATTTTGCGGCCATGGAAACGGCCCAATATTACGGTCTCGCGAAGCTGTGTTGCTGGTTGCTGGCGCTGATTGGTGGCCTCATCTTCCGCTCGACCGGCCAGCAGGACAGGCTGCTGACCCGGGGCGTGCCTGGCCTGTTCATCGTCACGTCCTTCGGCGTCACCATTGCCGCCATCATGAAGGAGAAATTCAACTTTGCGGGCTTCGGCGAAATGGCCACGGCGCTTGGCCGCGCGTTTCAGCCGGATCAATATGCGGTGCCGCTGTTCGCCGGGTTGATTCTGGTCGGCCTGGCGGTGGTATTCCTGTGCGCAGTGCTTTTCCAGCGCAAAGGCACGCCCATCGCTCTGGCCCTGGCGGTGTTCGCGTTGATGCCGTTGCACACGTTCATGTCGCACTGGTCCGACAACGAACAACGCGGCCACATGTTTGGTTACTGGTTCGGCCACGACATGTTCACGCCGCCGTTCAAGGATAAGGAGGGCAAGCCGCTTTATCCCGAGATGACCCGCGACGCCATTCTTTACGGCGGCACTGACCCGGGCCGTTTCTGCCCGACGTACATGATTTTCTGCGAAAGCTTCATTCCGCCAAAATGCAAGGAGAACACCGATCCGAAGTTCGATCGCCGCGATGTTTACATCATCACGCAGAACGCGCTCGCCGATGGCACGTATCTGAATTACATCCGATCCCATTACAATCGCAGTACGCAGATTGACCCGCCTTTCTTCCAGGCACTGTTCGATCGCGACAGCATCAGCGAAACCGCCTTCTCCACAAATCTGGCAGGCCGACTGGCATATCGCTTCCTCGACCGTCCGCTGCTGGCCCTAGGCAAGCGCATTGAAGACCGCCGACGCAAGGAAGGCGTCTATCCGCCCAAGGAAATGTACATTGCCACACCTGAGGATTCGCAGCGGTGCTTCCAGGAGTATCTGGCTGACGCGCAGCGCCGCCTTGAACACGACGCCAAATTCCCGCACGAGCCGCGCCAGATCAAGCCGGGCGAGGATGTGAAGATCGTGGACAACCGGGTGCAGGTTTCCGGGCAGATCGCGGTCATGGCCATCAATGGTCTCATCACCAAGGTCATGTTCGACAAGAACCCGAACAACGAGTTCTTCGTCGAGGAAAGCTTCCCGCTCGACTGGATGTATCCGCATCTCACGCCGTTCGGCATCATCATGAAGATCAATCGGGAAAAGCAGTCGACGTTGACCGAGGACGTCCTGCAGCGCGACCACGAATTCTGGACGCAATACTCCGAGCGCCTGATCGGCAATTGGATCACCTATGACACCTCGGTAAAGGAAATCGTGGACTTCGTGGAGAAGGTTTACCTGCGGCGCGACTACAGCGGTTTCAAGGGCGACCGCAAATTCGTCCGCGATGATCAGGGGCAAAAGGCGTTTTCGAAACTGCGCAGTTCCATCGGCGGCGTCTATGCGTGGCGCTTGAATCCCACCACCCCCGCGGAATTCCGGCCCAAAACGCCCGAAGAATACGAGCGGATTCGCAAGGAAGCGGACTTCACCTTCCGCCAGGCGTTCGCGTTTTGTCCCTATAGTCCGGAAGCCGTCTTCCGTTACGTGCAACTGCTGCTCCAATTCAACCGCGTGAGCGACGCCCTGCTCGTGGCGCGCACCTGCCTCAAGCTCGATCCCTACAACGGTCAGGTGATCGGCCTCGTGCAGAATCTGCAGGAATTCGAGAATCGCACCGGCACATTTAACCAGCTCGAGGATGAATTCCGGACCAACCCGGCCAACTTCCAAAACGCGCTCAACCTCGCCGCCGCGTACCTGCAAAACGGCCGGACCGACGCGGGAATGTCCGTGCTCGACAGCATCCTGAACCATCCCAAAGCCGATGCCGCCGCGGTGCTGGCGGTGGCGCAGGCCTACGTGCAATTGCAGAACTTCCCCAAGCTTGAGGCGACGCTCGAGAAGCTGACCAAAGTCTCGCCCGAATCAGCCGAAGCGTGGTTCGACCTAGCCGCTTTGAAGGCCAGCGTGGGCAAGAATCAGGAAGCCATAAACGCGTTGACCAAGTCATTATCACTCAAGGCCAAAGAGAATCTGGTCGAGAAGGCCCGGACGGACCCACGCTTCAACCTGATCCGGGGGCAGCCGGACTTCCAAAAGCTCGTGCCTCCCAAGTAGCGCGCTCAAATCCAAAACCAGCCCGGGCATTTGAAACAATTGCCCGGGCCGTTTTGTTTCGCTACATTCCCCGACCTTGAAACGATTTTGGGATGCAATCAACGTGATGAAAAAGCCAGATAAAGAGTTGGATGAGACGCCCGCAGCCAACCCCGCGGCCGAAACCGCGCCCGCCGACGGGCTCCCGGTGGAAACCCACACGCTCACGACCGCCGAACTGGACGACTTGAAACAACGCGCTGCCCGGGCTGACGAGAACTGGGATCGGCTGCTCCGGCAGACCGCGGACTTCGAGAACTTCAAAAAGCGCACCGCCCGCGAACGCCAGGATGCAGTCAAGTTTGCCAACGAGAGCCTGCTGCAAAAGCTGCTGCCAGTGCTCGACAATTTCGAGATGGCCCTTGCAGCCACCCAGAACGCGCCCGCCGAGGGCGTGAAGTCCTTGCAGGACGGCGTCACCATGATTCTACAGCAATTACGCCAAACGCTGGTTGATGCGGGCCTGGAGGAGATTGATGCGCTGGGCAAGCCGTTCGATCCGAATTTCCACGAAGCAGTTTCGCAACAGGAATCCGCCGATGTGCCGGAAGGCCAGGTGCTGCTGCAATTGCGTCGCGGTTACAAGTTGCGCGACCGCCTGCTGCGGCCCGCCACCGTGGTTGTCGCCAAGAAACCCGCCGCCTGACGCGGACCGCTCCATCCTGCATTCCGCTTTCCGCCAAATGTCCAAACGCGATTATTACGAAGTCCTCGGTGTCGGCCGGGAGGCCAGCGATGAGGAAATCAAGAAGGCTTACCGCAAGCTGGCTGTGAAACATCACCCGGACAAAAATCCGGGCGACAAGTCTGCCGAGGAGAAGTTCAAAGAACTGGGCGAAGCCTACGAAGCTCTCAGCGAGCCCCAGAAACGCGCCGCTTACGATCAATTCGGTCATCAAGCGTTTGATCCCCGCACGCGAGCCGGCCGTGGCGGCGGTGGTTTTCACGATCCCTTTGACATCTTCCGCGAAGTCTTCGGTGGCCGCGGCGGCATGTTCGACGAATTCTTCGGCGGGGCCGGCCGCAGTGACCCCACGGCGCCGCAGCGCGGCGACGATTTGCGTTACGACATGGAGATCAGCTTCGAAGAAGCCGTGATGGGCTGCGAGAAGGAGATCACCATCACCAAGCCCGATCGTTGCGACGCCTGCGAAGGCTCGGGGGTCGAGCCGGGCTCAAAAACCCGCAATTGCGGCACCTGCCACGGCCGGGGGCAAGTGATCAGTTCGCGCGGCATTTTCAGCATCGCGCAAACCTGCCCCACCTGCCAGGGCGCGGGCCGCGTGGTGGACAAGCCGTGCCGACCGTGTCACGGTCAAGGCACGGTAAACAAGCCGGCGAAGATCAAATTGCGTATTCCTGGCGGCGTGGACACGGGCGCGCGGCTGCGCTCCAGCGGCAACGGCGCCGCCGGTTTGCGCGGCGGACCGCCCGGGGATCTTTACGTGATTCTGCACGTCAAGGCCCACGACATCTTCCAACGCGAAGGGGACGACCTGCTGTGTGAAGTGCCGGTCAGTTTTGTACAAGCTGCGCTCGGGGCGGAAGTGGAAGTACCGACGCTCAACGGCAAGGCAGTCATCAAAGTGCCGGCCGGCACGCAACCGGGCGCCATGTTCCGCCTCAAGGGTCGCGGCGTGAAAAATCTCCAAGGTTACGGTCATGGCGATCTGCATGTGCGCATTGATGTCGAAGTTCCCACCCACCTCACGCACGCGCAGCGTGCCAAGCTCGAGGAATTCGGCGCGTTGCTGAGCAGCAAGGAAAACCCCAAGAGTCAGAGTTTCTTCGAGAAAGCCAAACGACTCTTCCAGTAACCATGCATCGCTTTTTCCTCCCGCCCGGCCAATGCACAGTCTCAAAGCTCGGGCTGGAGGATCGTGAAGCGCATCATGCCGCGCTGGTATTGCGGTTGCAGGCTGGCGACCACGTGACCGTGCTGGATGGCGCCGGGCATGAATTTCTTTGCGACGTTGCGCAAATCAGCAAGCGCCAGGTCGTACTCAGCGTAACGGAGAAGAAATTCCATCCTCCCCTGCCCGCCCGACTGACGCTTGTTCAGGCAATTCCGAAGGGCAAAACGTTCGACGTCATCGTGCAGAAGGCCACGGAGCTCGGCGCGCACCGGATTGTGCCGCTATTGACCGAACGCGTCGTAACGCGACTCACCGACGCCCGCGATGCCGCACATAAAGTTGAGAAGTGGCAGCAGGTGGCGATTGAATCCATCAAACAATGCGGCTCCCCGTGGCTGCCGGAAGTCAGCCCGCCGGTGGCCTTGAGCGAATTGCAGAAACGAAACGAGGCCCATGATCTGTCGCTGATTGCCGCACTGACTGGCGAGCGTCGGCATCCTCGCGCCTGTTTCTCGGAATTTGCCGGCACGCACCAGCGCCCGCCGGCTTCCATTTGCGTGTGGGTGGGCCCGGAAGGCGATTTCACATCGGACGAAGTCGCGGCCATCCGGGCCACCGGCGCCCTGCCGATCACGCTTGGCCCGCACGTGCTCCGGGCCGAAACGGCGGCGATTTACTGTCTTTCCGTGTTGAGCTACGAGCTGCAATCGCCCCAGACTTGATGGTCATGGCTGATGAATTGCAAACGGCCGTTGCCAGCCTGGGACTGGAGAAGTTCCAGCGTCACATCTTCCTCTGCGCCGATCAATCCGAGGCCAAGTGCTGCTCCCGCGAACAAGGCCTGGAGGCCTGGGAATTCCTGAAACGCCGGCTGAAGGAGCTCGGCCTGGTTGGCCCCGAGCCGCGCGTGTTTCGCACCAAGGCGAATTGCCTGCGCGTCTGCGCCCGCGGGCCCATCGCGGTCGTCTATCCCGAAGGCGTCTGGTATCACTCGTGTTCCCCACCGGTGCTGGAGCGAATCATTCAGGAACACCTCCTTGCCGGCCGCGTGGTCAATGAGTTCGCTTTTGCGCGAAATCAGCTGACCTCAGGCTGATCGACTTATCTACTGTTTCCCGGCTGGAGGTTCGATTCTAATGGACAAACCAGCACCGAAACCTTATCACGCCCTTGGTTTTCCAAGAGAACCGGACCATGGCTCGACTGTTACTCGATACGGGAGGAAGACACCGCGAAGTTTTTGAACTCAGCGCGGGTACCAACCGTTTTGGCCGCAGCTTGGAATGCGATTTTCATTTGGATCACTCCTCGGTGTCTGGCATCCACTGCGAACTGGTGCTTTCCGCGCAGGGCATTTTGCTGCGCGATTGTGGCTCGACGAATGGAACGAAGATCGATGGCCAGCCCGTTACCGAAGCCTGGCTGACCTCCGGGCAGACCATCCACATCGGGTCACTCAAGTTGATCGTGGAAATGACCGATGCGCCGGTCATCATTCCCAAAATCGAGGTGGATATCCCCAAGCCGCCTGAGATGATGACTGATGGCGGCATTCTGTGTCGCCGGCATTCCAAGGCGCGCGCCACGCATCGGTGCAATCATTGCAAGGAATTACTGTGCGACGCCTGCGTCCACCGACTGCGGCGCAAAGGTGGCAAGCTGCATCTCTTTTGCGCCCTCTGCAGTCATGACTGTGTGGCGCTCTCGGATGAAAAACCCAGGAAGAAATCTTTCCTGACCATGTTCAAAAGCACCATTCGACTGCCCTTCAATCGCAAGAAGGAAGTGGAGAAATAGTCCGCTCAATTCATGAGCTGCCGGAATTGCCCGAGGCGATGGCCTCGGACAAAATCGCCAGGACCTCCGCCCGGGCCAGCGAGCCGATCAATCGCTGCTCGCCCGGAGAATTCACCACCGGAATGTTTCTTAGCTCGCTCGCAAACACCACCGGCAACACTTCCGTCAGACGTTGACCCGGCGTTACGAATCGCGGCACCGGGCGCATGACGTCACTCGCAATCACCCCTGGCACTTCCCGGCCGTCGCCGAGAAATTCCTTCAGGTCCTGCAACGCCACGACCCCGACTAGTTTCCCCCGACCATCTACTACTGGCAGGAAATTGTTCGCATTCACCAGGAACCGCTCGGCGATTCCGGCCAGCGGCAGATTCTCCCGTAAGGGCGAAACCGGTGCATGCATCAAATCACCCACCGTACGCTCGATGGCCACACCATGGTCGGTCGTTTCTCGATCGAGTTCCAGTCCACGTTGCCGCAACGGCCCGGTATAAATCGAATCCGGATGCAGCCGCCCGGACATCAGGATCGCCACCACGCAACCGAGCATCAACGGCGGCATGAGCGAATAATCCAGTGAAATCTCGAACACCATGATCATCGCAAGCAACGGCGAATGAGTGGTCGCTGCCAGCATGCTGCCCATGCCGACCAACGCGAACGCACTCGTCGGGAGATTCTCCGCCAGGTCACAGGCGTGCAACGTCGTGCCAAACGCCGCGCCCAGACTCGCCCCCAGCATCAGCGTCGGCGTAAGCAATCCGCCCACCGCACCCGAACCCACTGTGATCGTAGTTGCGACGAGTTTTGCCAGCATCAAACCGCAAAGGAACAGCAAGGGCGACATGTTCTCCGGCAGGTTTCCATCCAGCACGCGATCCGTCATTTCGTAACCATTGCCGAGCACGCCGGGAAATTCGACCGCAATCGCTCCCACCAGCAACCCGCCCAGTCCGAGCTTGGCATAAATCGGCCAGGGCAGGCGGCGAAATTGTGCTTCGGCCTTCCGCAACATTTGCAGAAAAGTCGCTCCCAACAATCCCGCTGCAATGCCGAGCAGAATGAACCACGGGAGCTGACTGAGCCGCGTGAACTCATACGGCGGCACCGTGTACCACGGCTCGATCCCAAAGAGACTGCGAGACACCACTGCCGCCACCACGGAAGCGAATACCAGCGGCGCAAACAGAGTCATGGAGAAATTCCCGAGGACAATCAGCGCCGCAAATACCGCGCCGGAGATGGGCGCGTTGTAGGCCGCCGCAATCCCGGAAGCTGCCCCGCAACCCACCAACAGACGCAACCGATACGGTGGCCAGTTCGAGAGTTGTCCCCACTTGGATGCCAGTGACGCCGTCAGTTGCGTGATGCCTCCCTCGCGTCCGAGGGATGCCCCCGTGACGATGCTGGCCAAAGAGGACAGCGCCCGCACCAGACCACTGCGAAATGGCAAACGGCCGTCGCCTGCCACCACCGCTTCCAGGAGATTGGTCGCCGCTTTTCCTCCGGTAAATTTCGCGCCCCAATGCAGAATCAATCCTGCCAGTACCCCGCCCAGGCACGGGATCAGCACAAGCTTCCACCACGGTAGGACTTCGGCGATCTCAACTGGGTCGCTTGAATCATGCAGGAAGAAGAGCCGAACGCGCTCGATGGCGAGGAAGAAGAAAAAATTGACCAGCCCGCCCAGCACCCCGACGCAGCCCGCGAGAATGAGGTGCGAGACTTCCTCCCGGAAGACGACCTTCTCGCGCCACATCAGGGCCTTCCGCCAGTGGCGATGGAAGAAATCCTGTATTCCCAGGAACAGCTTTTCGAACTGCGCCGCCCTCATGCCCAGAATGTAGCGCGCCGCCGGACGCTGACCAGTCCGGTTTTCAAGTGACCCACCACCACGCCACGCGGATAAGGCTCTTTGATCAGTCACGCGTCCGGCTACCGTCTCGGCTCATACCGCATTGCCACCACCCCCGAGCCGAACTCTAGCCGGCTCACGAGTTTCAATTCGACGTGCTTCGATAAGCCGGCGAACAACGTCGGCCCATGGCCTGCCATCCGGGGGTGTACCACGAACTCGTACTCATCGATCAATCCCAGCTCCGCCAACGCCAGCAGGAGCTTCACGCCTCCTACAAACAGCCCCTTACCCGATTCCTGTTTGAGCTGCTGAACGGCCTTCCCCAGATCCCCGCGCAAGAGTTCCGCGTTCCAATCGACCCGTTTCAGGCTGCTAGACACGACATACTTCTTTGCTGCGTCAATCGTTCGGCGGAAGGGTTCCATCCAATCGGGCATCGCTCCGGTCCACGCGGGCCGAAACGCTGCCTCCATCATTTCATAAGTCACCCGACCAAACAGGAGGGCATCGGCCCGGTTGAGGTTCTCCACCGCGTGTCGATGCAACTGTTCGTCCGGAACGCCTGCGCGATGATCGCAGCACCCGTCCAATGTGATGTTGATGGAATAACGCAGCGGTCGCATTATGTAAGAGTCTTAATCGCCATATGCTCGTTCTTACGACTTCACTGATCACCGGGCCGCCTTCCTCCTCTATCTGCATGACTACCGTTTCCAATGCCATTCCGCCTTGCAGGCTCGTCGCCCTGCCTCAAGACTACCCAAAATTGCAGACAACTTCTCGAGGTACAACAGTTGGCCATGTCTTGGTCATATTCACTTCTTCTCTACCGGGCCGACATCCATACCGTCATAGGACTCCAAACCAAACTTCTCTGCAAGCTTGTAGAGTTCGGCGTTGCGGGCATGCAATGTCTGTGGCGTATGTTTCTCAACTCGCTCGACATGGAGGAAGTGGGTGCGCTTGTCTTCCGTCTCGAAAATGCTGACGAACCGATAGCCACCATTCGTGAGCGGCTCGACTACATGCTCCAACTTCTTCGGATCGGTATCCGTGAAGAAGTAACCCCACAACATCTCACCCTCAACGTCCCACTTCGATGTGGAGCGCATGTTCGCGAACATGTCCTCGATGCCTTTCTTCTGCTTCTGTGGTGTAGGCTGCCTGCTGCATCCGCCGAAAAGAAATGAGAGTAAACCCATAATCGCTATGAAATGTCGTAGTGGCATGAGGCGGCCTAACAGATATTCGGCTGGGGAGTTGCTCTCACGTGAAATTGTTAATACGCGCTTTGCGAAAGTTTGGCAAGCGGGCAGTTGGGCCCAGCACAAACACTCTTCCCCAGCCCGACACTACTTGCGCTCACACCTGACGCAGACGGGATTCTCGTCACACTTCGAGCGGGTTGCGCTGCGACCCGACTCGCCTCGCCGCGCGAGGCGAACCACCCGAAAAACTTGGACTGCTCATCTCATCGCACGGCTTGTTCCACTCCCCCGCAGAATCCGCGAAGTTGCCCCAGGCTCGTTGCTCCCACATACTGCGCGCGGATGAACAAAGCGTTTTACATCACCACGGCCATTGATTACGTCAACGGCCAGCCGCACCTGGGGCACGCGTACGAGAAAATTCTCACGGACGTGATCGCGCGTTCGCGCCGCAGCCTGGGCCACACGGTGTTCTTTCTCACCGGTCTCGATGAACACGGCCAGAAGGTGCAGCAAGCGGCGCTCGCCGAGGGCAAAACGCCCCAGGCTTATTGCGATGGATTGGCCGGCGACTGGCAGGCGTTCACCCAAAAGCTCGCATTGACGAACAATGATTTCGTTCGCACCACGCAACCGCGGCATAAGGAATTTGTCCAGGCCATCCTCGCCAAGCTCAACGGCGAGGGTCAGTTCTACACCAAGACTTACGAGGGGTGGTATTCAACCAAGGAAGAAACCTTTCTCACGGACAAGGATCGCCGGCCCGACGGCACGTTTGATCCGGCCTACGGCGAAGTCGTCAAGCTGCAGGAGACAAATTACTGGTTTAAACTCGGCGCGCATCAGCAATGGCTGATTGATTACATAGAGGCGAATCCGTCCTTCATCCAGCCAGACTATCGCCGGAACGAAGTGCTCGGCTTCCTCAAGAACAACACGCTCGAAGATCTCTGCATCTCGCGGCCGGCTGCGCGCCTGAACTGGGGCATTCCCCTGCCCTTCGATCCGGACTACGTAACCTATGTCTGGTTTGATGCCCTGGTGAATTACATCAGCGTCCCCGCCGCGCTCGGTGACACAACGGCGTGCAAAGCCCTCGACGCTCAACCCTCAACGCTCAACCCCCAACTTTCTCTCTGGCCTGCCGACATTCACATCATCGGCAAGGACATTTTGAAATTTCACGCGGTCTTCTGGCCGATCATGCTCAAGGCGATGGGTCTACCATTACCGAAGCAAATCCTGGCGCATGGCTGGTGGCAGAAGGACGGGGAAAAAATCAGCAAAAGCACGGGCAACATCGTTGACCCGGTTGTCGTCATCAATGAATGGGGGCTCGACGCGTTCCGCTTCTACGTGGTGCGCGAGCTCGATATCGGCCCGGACGGCAACTGGACGGATGCCGGCTTTAAGGCGCGCTATCAAGCCGAACTCGCCAACGGGCTTGGCAATCTCGTCAATCGCTCGCTATCGATGCTCAAGCGTTATCGCAACGGCATCGTGCCTGAGCGCTCAGATGAACTGGCGCCGGATGCCAATAAAGTAATCACCGAAACTCGCGCGCATCTCGAAGCGAACGAGCTGCAGGCGACGCTGCTCAGCATCTGGTCGCTGGTTGCTCGCGCCAATCAATACGTGGATCAAACCGCGCCTTTCAAACTTGCCAAAGACCCGGCGCAGGAGAAGCGACTCGATGAGGTGCTCTACAATCTCACCGAGACCTGCCGCGTGCTGGCGGTGTTGCTCTGGCCGTTCATCCCGCAGACTACCTCCAAGATTTACGCCCAACTCGGCCTGAGCGGTGAGCCTAATCAGTTCACAGCCGCCACTTGGGGTGGGTTATCCGCCGGCCACACCATTGGCGAACCCGCGCCGCTCTTCCCGCGCAAGGATGTTTGAATCTTGTAGCCGCCGACGTGCGGAGGCGGGAATTCGAACTCACCGCGCTCCGCTTCCTTACGTCAGCGGCTACGGTGGTTGAAGATTTCCTTTCATCCCTCGGCCAACTCTGGCCTAATACACGGGGCGGTCGCTGATGGCCGCCCAAACTGTTTACAATCATGGAATCATTACCGACGGTCATTCTCAAACCCGGCGAAGCAGATCGCATCGTGGCCGGACATCCCTGGGTCTATAGCTCGTCTGTCCTTCGCTTGACCGCACAGGCACGCGATGGAGAAGTTGTGCAGGTAAAAGACCACCGCCAGCGCCTGCTGGGTTCGGGATTTTACAATTCCAAATCCCGCATCAATGTCCGCGTGCTTGACTCCGAACGCGTCGAGGTGGACGAAAAGTTCTTCCTGCAACGTATCCGCGCCGCGCTCGCCGTGCGCGAAAAGCATCTGCCCAGCGTCTCGTCGTTCCGCGTGGTAAATGCCGAGAGCGATTTCCTCAGCGGCCTGATCGTGGACAAATACGAGGACGTGCTCGCCATCCAGATCTCTGCACTCGGGATGGACAAACGGAAGGAAATGATCGTGGCCGCGCTGCAAAAGATTTTCTCGCCTCGCGCCATCGTGGAACGCAGCGACATCGGCTCGCGCAAGTTTGAAGGACTGGAAGAAGCTAATGGCGTGCTCGCCGGGGATATTAGCGGCCCCGTCCCAGTGAAATTGAACGGACTCCTGTTTGAAACCGACCTCGCCGCTGGTCACAAGACCGGCATGTATCTCGACCAACAGACGAGCTACGAAGCCGTGGCGCAATACGCCAAGGATGCGCAGGTGCTGGATTGCTTTAGTTTTCTTGGTGGGTTCGGACTGCATGCCGCGCGGGCCGGCGCGAAACAGGTTCACATGTTGGACCAAAGCGCCGACGCCGTCGCTGCTTCACTTCGTAACGCCAGGACCAACGACCTCGCCGCCCGCGTGTCCGCGGAAACGGTGAACGTATTTGACTGGCTGAAAGCCAACACGGCAACGAAGCCCCACGAGAAGCTGTTGCCGAAGTTTGACTTGATCATTCTTGATCCACCGTCATTCACCCGCACGCGCGCGGCCGTGCCCGATGCGTTGCGTGGCTATAAGGAAATCCACGTGCGCGCACTCAAACTGCTGAAGCCGGGCGGCGTGCTGGCCACATTCTGTTGCTCGCACCACGTCAACGCGCCGTTGTTTCAGGACACCGTACTTTCGGCTGCGTTCGACACCCGCAAAGTTCTGCGTCGCGTCGCCACCTACTCGCAATCGCCCGATCATCCGATCATCCCAATGATTCCTGAGACGGAATACTTGAAGGGCTTTGCGTTTGAACTTGTGCGGTGAGCTGAAGCAATCAGTTCAATTGTCCGGTCCTGATCCGGCACCAGTTCCGCCGTCAATGTTGCCACAGACAATGATCAGAGGCAGGAATAGCGCGATTACAATGCTGCCCACGACCACTGCGAGAAACACAATCATCACCGGTTCGAGCAGCGACATCATGGCACTCACCGCATTGTCCACCTCCTCGTCGCAATTATCCGCAATCTTTATCAGCATGTCTGGCAGTGCGCCGGTTTGCTCGCCGACATCCACCATACCGGTAATGAGCGGCGGAAACACCTTCGCCGTGCGCAGCGGGGTGGTGAGCGATTCTCCTTCCTTTACGCTTGTGTGAATGGTTTCCACGACGCGCGCGATGACAGCATTGCCTGCGGTATCGCGAACGATCTTCAACGCCTGAAGCACCGGGACCCCATTCGCCAGCAATGTGCCCAGCGTCCGAGCGAAGCGGGAGATGGCCGCCTGCCGGAATACCCGGCCCACCGCCGGCAGAACCAGTTTCAAACGGTCGAGTGTATAGCGCCCGATGGTTGTGCGACCAAACATGACCAGGCTGATAACCAGCACTGCCAGGATACCAAGACCCAAAGTCGCCTGATGCCGGACAAAATCGCTGACGCGAAAGACGAACTCTGTGAAAGCCGGCAATTTCGCGCCACCGAGCAACCCGCTGAAAACCTCCTTGAATTGGGGAATCACAAACACGGTCATGACGCCCATGATGGCCGCTGCTACGAGCATGACCGCAACCGGGTAAACCATCGCGGCCTTTACCTTGCCCTTGAGGCGCTGCGCCTTTTCCAGGAATTCCGCCAGCCGCCTCAGCGTTATGTCCAGTGCCCCGCTTATTTCACCAGCCCGAACCATATTGAGATACAGCGTATTGAAAACCTTGGGATGCACAGCCATCGCTTCGGAGAGCGATCCCCCGGCCTCAATGGCTTCGGCCAACCGACTGAGCACGTGTTTAAGCGCGGGATTGGACTCCTGTTCCTGCAGAATCCTCAGTCCGCGCAGCAGCGGCATGCCGGCTTCGATCAGCGTCGCCAATTGGCGGGTGAATACAGTCAACACCCGCGGCTTCACCCGACCACCCAAAATCGGAAGGCGCAGATTGAAACCAGCCGGGCGCGTCAGCGGACGGGAACCCAGAACCCTCCGCCGACGCGCCCTTTGCCCAACCACCCGCGTTGGAAACAAGCCCATCTCTCGCAGCCGCCGCAAGGCTTCGCTTTGATCTGCCACCTCCAAAGCGCCGACCACGCGCAGCCCGGCGCTGTTGACTGCTTCGTAAGTGAACGAGTTCATGGCTTCAGTCGATTCGACCGGGCCATGTGGGAAAGCTCACGAAGAAAATCCTCTACCAACTTACGAACTCCTTGTTGTGTTCCCGACCTAAGTCGAACGAGGGACTTCAGCGACTCCCCGCTGGACAAGCTCAAAGCTTGGCCGTAACGTCGCTTCACATGAAGGTGTTTGCAGTCGCAGCGTGGCGAAAGTGGAATCGCACCTTGGAGAAGAGTTTGTAGCATGCCCACCCAATCGCTTAACCAGTCGCCGCAGAGAATCGCCACCTCGCTTTGCTATTGGCCGGTTCGTAGCTTAGTGCTCGTCGCTTGCTGCACCCTCATGATGGCGCTGTCAGTTGCTCCCGCGGCCGAAGCCGCCGCTGCCCAATCCGCCGCG
>Ga0315912_10000446_pt1 | contig 79085 bp, 65 predicted proteins | sample VfabasoilMG_FD_204469 | JGI IMG/M metagenome (GOLD analysis project Ga0315912, IMG submission 204469) | Garden soil microbial communities collected in Santa Monica, California, United States - V. faba soil | ecosystem: Environmental > Terrestrial > Soil > Garden | place: USA: California... | reverse complement strand
AGGCGACGCTCGTCGTGCACCGGTATCTTCAGTCCTTAACTGCTTCATGGTTGATTCTTGTCGTCCTCATGGCCCCATGGTGAACGTCTGAAGCCGTTGATGGGACAATGTCTGAACATGGCGGCCCCCGGCGAGAAACTGCAGGAACGCGTCAAAACGGAGAAGAAAGAGCCGGCGCTGTACAACGTCGTGCTGCTGAATGACGACTACACCACTATGGAGTTTGTCCTGCAGGTGCTGGAGTCGATCTTCGACAAGTCGCCGGCCGAAGCGTTTCAGATCATGATGCACGTGCACACGAACGGCCGCGGCGTAGCCGGCACCTATCTCTGGGAGGTCGCCGAGACCAAAGCCGAAGCCGTGGTCTCCATGGCGCGCGGTGCGGGCTATCCACTGCAGGCGGTGACCGAAGAAGCCTGACCGCGGGCTTAGTCCGCTCCCCTCACCTTGACGCCGGGGGCAGGGTCCACCAATATCGGTACATCGTGTTTTCCGCATCGCTTGAAATCGTCCTGACGATTGCCTACCGCGAAGCCATGTCGCGCCGGCATGCGTATTTGACGCTTGAGCACCTGCTTTACGCGCTGGCCCACGATCAGGAAGGCGAACGGATTCTTGCGGCGTGCGGCGTCGAGTTGCCGCGCCTGCGCAAGGAACTCAACGACCATCTCGAAACGGCGCTCGAGCAGTCGAAGCGCGGCAAGGAACGCGAACCGGAACAGACGGCGGCGTTCCGTGCGGTCCTGCGCACCGCGGTGTTGCACGTGCAGAGTGCGCAGCGTGCGGAAGTCAACGCGGGCGATGTCCTGGCCGCCATCATGCAGCAGGACAAAACCCACGCCGCACAGCTCCTGGCCGCGCATGGCGTGAGCCGGCTGGACATCCTCGATTACATCTCGCACGGCATTTCCAAAGTTCCGAGAACCGACATGCCCGCTGGCGCACCCGGCGCGAATGCGGGCGGCGGTGACGAGGGTCCCGCGACTTCAGCGGATCCGCTGCAGGCCTACTGCATGAATCTGACCGATCGCGCGCGTCAGGGCCTGCTCGATCCGCTCATCGGCCGCGCCGAGGAACTCCAGCGAACGATTGAGGTGCTGTGCCGGCGGCGCAAGAACAACCCGGTCTTTGTCGGCGACGCCGGCGTCGGCAAGACGGCGATGGCCGAGGGGCTGGCGGCGAAACTACTCGAAGCCGACGTGCCCGATCTCCTCAAGGACGCCGAGGTCTTTTCACTCGACTCCGGCGCGCTGCTCGCCGGCACCCGATTCCGCGGCGACTTCGAAGAACGCTTCAAGGCGGTCATCAAGGCGCTGGCCGCGCGACCGCGCGCCATTCTCTTCATCGACGAGATTCATTCCACCGTCGGCGCCGGGGCGACGACCGGCGGCACCATGGATCTGGCCACGCTGATCAAGCCGATCCTCACGGCTGGCGACCTGCGGGTGATTGGATCGACGACGTTTGAGGATTACAAACACATTGAGAAAGACCGCGCGCTTGCGCGCCGCCTGCAGCGCATCACGATCGACGAACCGTCGATTCAGGAGACGGTGAGGATTCTGGCCGGACTCCGCACGCGGTACGAAGAACATCACGGCGTGACGTTTTCGGACGACGCGCTCGAGGCCGCCGCCAAACTCGCAGCCCGTCACCTGCGCGACTACAAACTGCCTGACAGCGCGATCGATGTGATGGACGAAGCGGGTGCGGTTGCGCGCCTGCGTTCCGCCGCGCAACCCGTAACAACGAACGACGAACAACGAACCGCGAACCCCGAACCGCGAACCTCGAACCCCGAACCCGCGAACCCCGGAACCTCGGAACCCCGGAACCCCGGAACCCCAATCATCATCTCCCCCCTCGATATCGAAGCCGTCGTCGCGCGGATGGCGCGCATTCCGGCTCGGCAAGCCTCATCGTCTGACCGCGAACGGTTAAGAACGCTCGAGGAGTCATTGCAGCGGCTTGTCTTTGGCCAGCAGGAAGCCGTGCATCTGGTCGCGCAGTCGATCAAGCGATCCCGGGCCGGCCTGGGCATGCCGGACCGGCCGGCGGGCGCGTTTCTGTTCACGGGTCCGACCGGCGTCGGCAAGACCGAGCTGGCGAGACAGTTGGCGCTGCAGCTCGGCAACGAGTTCATCCGCTTCGACATGAGCGAGTACATGGAGAAGCACGCGGTCGCGCGGCTGATTGGCGCACCGCCCGGATATGTTGGCTTTGAACAAGGCGGCCAGCTCGTGGACGCGGTGCGGACGCATCCCTACAGCGTGGTGCTGCTCGATGAAATCGAGAAAGCGCACCCGGACATCTACAACATCCTGTTGCAGGTCATGGATCACGCCACGCTGACCGACAACAGCGGCCGCAAGGCGGACTTCCGCAACGTCGTGCTGATTCTCACCTCCAACGCCGGCTCCCGCGAGATGAGCGCGAAGTCGATTGGGTTCTCCGACGCGAACACCGGCCAGGATATGGACGAAGCGATGCGGCGAGTCTCGGCCAGCAAGACGACGGCAGCAGTCGAGCGCGTATTCAGCCCGGAATTCCGCAACCGCCTCGACGCCATCGTTACGTTCAAGAGCCTCTCGATGGACGTCATGGAAACCATCGTCGAAAAGTTCATCCTGCAGCTTGAAGCGCAGCTCGCCGAACGCCACGTGGCAATCACGCTGCTGCCGGATGCGCGGGCCTGGCTCGCGAAGACGGGTTACGACAAGGTCTACGGCGCCAGACCGCTCGGCCGTGTCATTCAGCGCGAAGTGCGAGACCGGCTCACGGACGAAATCCTGTTCGGCAAGCTCGAGCACGGCGGGACGGTCACGATTACCGTGGCCGACAACGCTCTGGCGTTTGCGTTTGCCGAGCGAGCCGAGAGCTCAGTCAAGGAAACGGTCTAACGAGACCACACGTAGCCGGCGGGCTTCAGCCCGCCGGACAGAGGATCAGAATGGCCGAAATGAAAGTCACCGATCGCCGCTGGTGGGCCAGAGGCGAAGCGGATGCTGACTCCGCCGTCACCGCAGACGAGCCGAAGCTGAAGCCGTCCTATGTCGAGGAACTGGAAGCGCGCATCGCGGCCAAGGACGCGGAGCTGCAGCAACTGATCGCCAAGTATCGCGGCGCGTCCGAGGAGTTCGAGCAGGCACGCGCGCGCCTACGCAAGGAACTATCGAAGGACGTCGAGCGCGGCAGACGCTCGCTCATCGTGAGCTTCCTGGAAGTGCTGGACAACCTGGATCGCGCACTCGAGGCGGCAACCGGCCGCACCGATGATCCGGTCGTGCAGGGCGTGGCACTGGTCCGCCAGCAGTTTCTGACGACGCTCGACGGACTCGGCGTGAAGCGGCTCGAGCCGATTGGTCAGCCTTTCGACCACGCGCTTCACGAAGCCGTCGCCACGGTCGCCGCCGGGGCCGCGACGCCCGCGGGGACGATCGTCGGTGTCGTGAAGCCAGGCTACTTGATCGGCGAAGACGTGCTGCGGCCTGCCCAGGTCGCCGTCGCGGGTTAGATGATCGTCGGTCGGCACGACGCCTGGCTTAGGCCACGAGAATCGCCACGCCGAGGATCACGATCGGCACGTACAGCACCCACGGACCAATGAACGTCACGATGGGCGCGCCAATGATGCCCACCCACAGCATCGTGTGGCCCACCCAACGCGGCGCGATCATGTTGGTTAAGACGCTCCACCCGGCAAGCGCGACGCCGCCAAAGGCGAACACCGCGAACAGGCCGAAGTGGAATGCCGCTTGAGTCTGCTGCGGGAAAAAGAACCCCGGAATCGATCCGTTCGCGACAAACTCGGCGGCGGCCCATGACTGCACGCTCATGCGGTGAACGAGATTCAGCACCCAGAAGAGCGTGCCCACGCCGAAGGCGACCGATCCGAGCAGCGCAAACGTCTCGCCAGAACGGGCCCGCGCGCCCACCGTCAGCGCGGCAAAACCCAGGGCCGCGACGATGGTGCCAACGAGAAAGCCGCCATTGATGACGCGCCAGGCAATTGGATGCTCCGCGATCGTCTGCATCGCCTCTGGCAGCGGCGCGTACCACTGCTTGTAGGGCGGCGTGCAGGCGGCGGCAATCGCGATGAGTCCGCCAATTGTCAGCAGCCACCCGGCAGCGCGAAGATCGGCCATGGCAGGCGGATCTTACGCCAGCGCCGCCACCATTAGTGGCCCATATTTCGCGGGCCGTGAGTCAGCTAATAGACCGCAGACTTCGGAGCCACGTAACCCTTGCGCGCCTGGACGGTCACGCCGGACCGCTTGGTCTTGACCTCGATCTCATGATGCTTGCCGTCGAACGCGCTGGGCACGAAGCCCAGCAGGTACTGAAGGTGCAGTTCGTCGCCGATGCTGTTGAACGCGGATTTCAGCTCCGAGTACTCGCCCAGCCGCTGGTACGACGCGCCTGACTCTTTGGCCAACCGGCGCAAATGCCCCGCGCCTCCGTTGTCTGGCATCTTCGAATTGACACTGACGGCGTACACCATCACGGCATCGGCCTCCGCGCGACTCACGACGTCGCCGATTTTCCGGAGCGGACCCGGCGCCACATATTTGCAGGGACTGAGAAAACCGGGGTCCGGCGATTCCAGCGGCGCACCCAACGGCAGCTGACTGGTCGGCGGTTGCTGATTATCGTCGCCGTCCGAAAACAGCAGAATCACACGCCGCCGGTTTTCGGACGCAAGGGAATCCATGGCGCGATCTGTGGCCGCCCACACGGGCGATCCCCAATCCGATGGCAGGTCCCTCGCCAACAACGACATCAGCGACCGCGAATCCTTCGTGAGCGGCTGGCAGTCCCAGTTGAGGGTGCCGACCGATGCGCGATCTTCAAACAGGAGGTGCCCGATGAACTCCCGTGCCGCAAACCGGACATTCTCGAACTCCGTGGCCGTGCTGCCGCTGTGATCGAGCACCAGCGCGACCGACAGCGGTTGGATGCTCTTCGAGAAGACCGAGATCTCGCGCGGCTTGCCGTCTTCGAGGAGGATGAAATCGTCACGCGTCAGGTCGTGCGCAATGGTCCCGTTCTTGAGTTTCACGGTGGCGTGGACTTCCACGGTTTCCGTGCTCGCCCGAAACTGCTGCGGCAGGGCGGCCAGCGAAACCGAAACGCACATCGCACACGCCGTAACCAGGACCTTCATGCCTACCGCACCTGCAGCACCTGCCGGATCAGCCGGTCGTCGCCGTCATTCTTGGCGGGTTTCAGCCCGAGCATCCGGCACATCAACTCGTAGATGTGGATGTTCTCGACCTCGGGCACCACGACGCCCTGGCGCACGCCCGGGCCGGCCGCCACGAACAGGCCGTGCATCGAGAGATACCGGCCGTCATAGCCATGTTCACCGCCCGACAAGTGCTTGTCGTTCTTGGCCTTCGCGTCGTCGAATTTGGCCCACGTCGTGATGCCCCATCCATCGGCCGCGATGGCCGTAATCGGCTGGATCCGCGGACTCCCGGCGAAATGCAGATACTCCGGCAGTTCGTCGCGGCGATACACCTCGAGCTCCGGGTGCCGTCCTTTCAGTTTCTTGTACAGCTCATCCACCGTGCCCGTTTTCGGCGCGATGTGCAGGACCGGGGACCAGTCCACGACGGTCACGGTCGACAGGTCGACATAGTCGTCCAGGAAAATCTTTCGATCGACGGACTGCTGCGACATGCCGTGGTCGGACACGATGACGATGTTGGCCTGATCCGCCAGGCCGCGCGCCTTGATGCCGGCGATCAGATCGCCCAAGTGCACATCAAGCCGTTCTGCAGCGTCGAGGGTGGCCTGACTGTTGGGCCCGTCCGTGTGGCCCACCGTATCCACGTCGCTGAAGTACAACGTGATGAACTGCGGCCGCTGATCTTCGGGCTCGGAGAGCCACGTCAGCACCTGCTTCACGCGATCGGCGTTGGGAAAGTCATCGTCGAACGGCATCCACTGGGTCGGCCGCACGCCACGAATCTCGACCTCGGCGCCGGGCCAGAACATCGACGACGCGCGCTGCCCCTGCTTGATTGCGGTGACCCACAGCGGTTCGCCGCCCCACCAGCGCGGGTCCTTGGCTGTGGCCCCGCTCATCGTGAATTTCTCGCCAATCGCGTCGTCCCACATGTTGTTCGAGACGATGCCGTGATGTTCCGGATAAAGTCCGGTCACGATCGTGTAGTGATTGGGAAACGTCTTGGATGGGAACGAGGGAATCAGGCCTTCCGAGCGCACGCCGCGCGCCGCGAGCGCATGCAGATTCGGCGTCTTGGTTCGATCGAAGTAGTCCCAGCGCCAGCCGTCGAACGACACCAGAATGAGAAGGGGCTTCGGCGGTCGGGCCACCTGGCCTGAGATACCGGTCCACGTGGCGGCAAAGACGACGAGGAGGACAAGACTGAGACGGCGGGTCACGCGCAGCACGTCAGCCTTCGTTCGGCTCCTCGAGGTAGGTGTAGCCGTGCAAGCCATCCTCGAAGAACCGTAGCATACGGCCTGATTCCTCGAAGTCCACGCGTCCGTCGCGGACGGCAGCTTCCACGGAATCGCGGAGTTTTCGCACGAGCGTATCCGTGTCGAACTCGACGTAGTCCAGCACCTCACGCACCGTGTCGCCCTTGATGACCGACTCCAGCATGACGTTGCCGGTGGGGTCCAGGCTCACATGCACCGCGTGCGTGTCGCCAAACAGGTTGTGCAGGTCCCCCAGAATTTCCTGGTAGGCGCCGACCAGAAACACGCCCAGGTAGTAGGGTTCACCCGTGAACGGGTGAAGCGGCAGCGTGCGTTTCACGTCGCGGCGGTCAATGAACTGGTCGAGCTTGCCGTCCGAATCGCAGGTGATGTCACCCAGCACGGCCTGGCGGGTCGGCGGCTCGTTCAGCCGATGAATGGGCATGACCGGAAACAACTGTTTGATCGCCCATGAATCCGGAATCGACTGAAAGAGCGAGAAATTGCAGAAGTACGTGTCGGCCAGCGTGTCATCCAGTCCCTGCAATTCCTCAGGCGCCTCGTCCATCTGCTGCACGATCTTGCGCAGCTTGGACAGGATGGCCCAGAACAACTGCTCCGCCAGGCAGCGTTGCTTCAACGGCAGGTAGCCGCCGTTGAAGAGATTGAGCGCCATGTCGAGCGCCTGCTGCGCGTCGTGATAACTCTCGAGGGCGTTGCGCGCCGTCAGGTTCTGATACGTCTCCTTCAGATCGATCAGGGGCTGCTCGAGCTCGCCGTCCTGTCCGTTCTGAATCTCCTCTTCACCGAACCCGGACACGCCGAGCACGTTGAACACCAGCACGCTGTGATACGCGACGATGGCGCGGCCGCTCTCCGACACAATCGTCGGATGCTTCACACCGGCGTCATCGCACACCGTCTGAATGTGATACACGACGTCGTTCGCGTACTCTTCCAGCGTGTAGTTCACGCTCGATTCGAAATTGGTCTGCGACCCGTCGTAGTCCACCCCGAGGCCGCCGCCCACGTCGATGTACTCGAGACCGGCGCCTTCCTTGACCAGTTCCGTGTACACACGCGCGGCTTCGTTCAGCGCGCCCTTGACGATCCGGATGTTGGGAATCTGGCTGCCGAGATGAAAGTGCAGGAGCTTGAAGCAGTCCTGCATCCCGTGCGTTTTGAGTTCTTCGAGCCCCTGCCGGACTTCCGCGACCGTCAGGCCGAACTTCGATCGGTAGCCGCCGGACGATTGCCAGCGCCCGCCGCCTCTGGCCGCCAGCTTCACGCGCATGCCAATCATCGGCCGCACGCCGATCTTCCGGGCATATTCCAGGATCAGGCCAAGCTCGGTGTACTTCTCGACGACCGGAATGATCCGCCGGCCCATCTTGTGGGCCAGCATGGCCATCTCGATGTACTCGGCGTCCTTGAACCCGTTGCAGATGATCGGCGTGTCGTTGTCGGCCATCGCCACGACGGCCAGCAGTTCGGGTTTCGACCCGGCTTCGAGGCCGAAGTCGTAGGGCCGGCCGAAGTCGAGCACCTCTTCAACAACCTGCCGCTGCTGATTGACCTTGATCGGATACACGCAGAAATACTTGTTCTCGTAGGAGTTCTGCGTAATCGCCGACTGAAACGCGTTGTAGATATCCGCGAGGCGCTGCTGCAGGATGTCGCGAAAACGAATGAGAATCGGGAGGCCGATGCCGCGCAGCTGGAGGTGATCAACAAGCTGCTTGAGATCGATCGACTTGCCGGTGGCTTTGGTGGCGTGAACGAGGACGTGGCCGTCCGGCCCGATGGAGAAGTAGTTCTTCCCCCAACGTTCGATTTCGTAAAGCTCGCTCGCGTCGGTCACCGTCCAAGGCTCGCCCTGCCGCCAGGCGGCCTTTACGCGGCTGGTCGTACTCACGCGGACATCATAAACGACGCCGCGTGTCGTTTCCTCACTATTAGCCTCGCCGACCCGCTCGCCCCGGTCATGACCCCTTCGGCATCCTGAAGACCGCCTCGTCAATCATCGCGTTGAACTCGACCGTCTCGAGCTTCATCTCGCTCTGCAAGACACCGTTGGCGATCGTGCGGACCAGAAACGGCACCTTGATGCCATCCTGCTCGCGGTAGTCCAGGAACTGCTGATCGAGCTTCATCTGCGGCGTGTCGATCTGCATCTTGGCGTCCAGGAACGTCACCGCGTCCAGGTAGAGATGGCTCACCTGCTGCGTGCGCGACGTCAACCGCAGGTGAATCAGCTTCTGGTCGCCCATCATCTCGGTCCCGAGAACCAATTCGATGCTGATGCCCTGGTTCTTGTAGTCCACCAGCGGCCCGTCAAAATTGGACTGGTCCCGAATCATGTCCGCCTGGGGCCCGGTGACCTGAATGGGCCGGGTCGCGCCGATGAACGGATTGATAATCCAGGCCGTCACGCCATCGAACCCGTTGACGATTTTCTTGCCCTCCACGCTGATTTCCTGACGCTGCATGTTCGGCCGCTTGCTGAGGATCACCAGCGTGGACTTCTGGCCTTGCATCGACAATGTGCCCGTTTGCTTGATCGTCGTGACGGCCTTCAGCTTTTCGAGCCCGCCTTTGGCGTCAAGGTTCTTGAGGACCAGATCGTCGACGGCCTGCTGCTGCGAAGCGGATTGCCCGGTTCCAGCGAGGCACACGACGGCGAGCGCAAACGCGCCGGTCAGCCGCAACATGACAACCTCCACGCAGGCACTGGCTCCCGCATAGTAGCAAAGGACCGCGCGCGGATCAGAATCCGATGCCGCCGCTGAAGTGCACGTGGGTACCGGCGCCGCGGCCGTAGCCGACCGCCATACCGATGCGGAAGGACGCCACCGAGAACCAGACCGTGCCGCCGAGGCCGCGGTAAATCGTCTGGTCCTTAAACGCCTGGCCGTCGTCGTACGCCGTGCCCCAATCGGCAAACGCGCTGACGCCGACCTTGCCGAACCGGAGTGGCGTCGGAATCGGCATCCTCCACTCGAGCGAGGCCGCTGTCATGGTGTCACCCGTCAGAAACCCCGTCTCGTATCCGCGCACCGTGGACCAGCCGCCCATAATCGACCGCATGTACGGCGGTTGAGACCGGTTCGCATCTTCCATCAGTCCACGCACGATCAGGACGTGCTGGCCGAACAGCCCGATGTAGCCGTTGCCCTCCAGCCGCATCCGGGTGATCGGCGGACCGCCCACCATGAAGATGCGCTCGGCGCTGGCCATCACAAGCACCGCATTCCGCGGGAGCACAGGATCCTCGCGCGTATCGAGCGTCACATCCGCGCCGATCGAACTGAATTGATCATTGCGGCTGCCGAAGGACACATCCTGGAAGGTCCCGATCATGCCGGTCCGGACCATCCAGAACGACTTCTGCGCCCGCACCCACACCTTCCCGCGATCATCCTGTTCGTCATAGGCCGGGTTTCGCCGGCGCTGCAGTGTGGTGCCGACTTCCATGCGGCTGACGGGACCCTTGGTGAACGTCCGGTCCAATTCGATCCCAATACGTTTGGTGCCGCCCCACGTCATCGGAAACGACAGCCGGCTCTTCGAACCGAACGGCTTCGGATACGCGATACGCGCGCCGTACGTCAGGCCATACCCATCCTGACCCTCCAGCACCGGCACAAACATCAGATTGTTCAGGACCGTCCGCTTCTTGACCTGCGGCGCTCCACCGGCCGTCGCCGACGTGACAATGCGAACCGATCCCTCATTGACGATGATGACGACGATGATCTTGGACCCGTCTTCGATGGACGCAAAGCGCTTGAGGACATCGATCGACTCGAACTTGCCCGAATCCTTCAGACGCTTGGCCGCTTCAGCCAGCACCGCGTCGCTGAATGGCACGCCGACCACCACGCCCGACAGTTGCAGCACTTCCTCATCGGTCACGATCTGATTACCGTGGACGCGCACTTCGGCAATGACTTCGCGAGGCGGCGACTGCTGGACCGGCGGCGTTTGTGGGACCTGCTGGACCTGAGGGACCTGAAGTGCCAGCGCGAGTGTCAGCGCAACAATCACTGAAGCCCACCCCGCCGGATGCGTCCGCTCGTCGTCGCTTCCTTATAGTCCACGTAGTCGAGGTGGTAGCGCAGGTCGATGGTGCCGATCGCGAGCATGGCCTTGAGCAACATATCCACGTCGCGTGGCAGCCACACATCCTTGAAGGCCTGGCTCATCGTCATCGACGCCTTGATGTCTTCCAGGCGGAACAGCCACGCGATGGGCAGAAAATCCGTCTGAATGTTGTCGAAGGAGTATTTCACGATCTGTTTGGCACTCGGCTCCACCCACAGGGTGACGAGCGAGTTCTTGTTCATGAGCCGTTCGATTTCACGATCCTGCCGGCGGTCCGGCGCCGGCTTGCCGTCCGGCGGCGGCTTGCGCGTGCCATCTGCGGAATCTGAAAACAGGCGCGCCGGATAGTACTCAATCTTGAGCACGTCGCGGTCGTCGAACTTCTCGCGGCCAACGAGCGCGTACTTGCCCTGCTCGAATTTGAACTTCAGGAAGTAGGCCGAGTCCACGAACTGCGGTGTGCCCGTCTGGGTGATCAGGCCGTCCATGCTGGCCGGCGATGGCGACGAGGAGGATTCGGCGGGAGGCGTCTGCGATCCATCGGCGCCCGGACCGGGGCCCATGGCGCGAGCCTCGGCTTTTTGGTCCCGTTCCTTGGCCTTGCGCAGAAAATCATCCTCGGACTTACGGCGCTCGGAGTCGGGCACGGCTACGCCATTGACCGCGACCGGGCTCCGGACGAAATAGCCTTCCTTGACGAACCAGCGGTAGTCGCGGCGCTGACCCATCATCGGCACCAGTGCCGGGCCCATCATGTCGATGCGTTCGTGTTCGTCGAGCACGTATTGCTGGAGCTTCTTCCAGTTCTCGTCGCGCTGGGCCAGCACCTGGTTCATGAACGCGTCCAGGTCGCTCTGGGCAAGCGCCACGCCGGCGGCGACTTCCGCGACCGATTCCGCCGTCACCTCTGCGGTGCCGGCCGCGACGGGCAGACCGGGGCCAAATGCGGCCCACGCACCCACTAATACCGCCGCCGCAAACGTCCGAACCTTCGTCACACCTGATCTCCGGGGTATTCTGCCCATGCTGTGCACGATCTGCCACTGCTCGTAAATATTGCGGTCGCCCTCGGCTATGCGCTTGCGGGGGGCTTGCTGGCTCGTCGGCTAAGGCTCCCCACTATTGTCGGCTATCTGCTCGCTGGAGTCGCCCTCGGCCCATTCGTCCCTGGGTTCCGGGGCGATCCGGCCTCCATCCACCAGATGGCGGAGTTCGGCGTCATCCTCCTGATGTTCGGGGTCGGTCTCCACTTCTCGTTCCGCGATCTCTGGCAGGTCCGCCGCGTCGTCGTTCCCGGCGCCCTTCTCCAGATGGCCATCGTGGCGACGATGGGTTTTCTGCTCGCGCGGGGTTGGGGCTTTTCAACGGGCGGCGCCTGGATCTTCGGGTTGGCGGGATCGGTCGCCAGCACGGTCGTGCAGATGCGCAGCCTCATGGATCGAGGCTGGCTCGAAACGCCGCACGGCAAGGTCGCGATCGGATGGCTGGTGGTCGAAGATCTGCTGGTCGTCGCAATCCTGGTCCTGCTTCCGGTGCTGGCCGGCCCGTCCACGTCCGGACCGTGGGCGACGGGCGCGCTCGCGATCGGCAAGGCTGTTTTGTTCGTCGCGCTCATGATGTTTGCCGGGGCGCGCGTCGTGCCGTGGGTCCTGGGACGCGTCGTTCACACGCGCTCGCGCGAGCTTTTCGTGCTGGTGGCGTTGACGATGGCGGTGGGGACGGCGCTGGCATCGTCGGCCTTTTTTGGCGTGTCGCTCGCCCTGGGGGCGTTTGTCGCCGGCATCGTGGTGGGCGAATCGCCGTTCAGCCATCAGATCGGCGCGGACCTGCTGCCGTTCCGCGAGGCGTTCGCCGTCATCTTCTTTGTCTCCGTCGGCATGCTCGTGAATCCGACCTATGTGCTGGCGCACTGGGATCAGTTACTGATGATCACGGCGGTGATCGTCGGCGGCAAGGCGATCGTCTCTGGCGCGCTGGCGACGCTCCTTGGTTGCGCCGGCCGCACGACGCTGATTGTGGCGGCGGGGCGGAGTCAGATCGGCGAGTTCTCGTTCATTCTCGGCCAGGCCGGCCTCCTCCTCGGTGTGCTGGACGACAGCCAGTATTCGCTGATCCTCGCGGCGGCCATCGTGTCGATCACGGTGAATCCGCTTGTGGTCGGCCTCGTGGATCCGCTGGAGCGCTGGTTGAAGCACAGGCCGGCGTTGTGGCGCCTGATCGATCGTCCTGTGCAGGATCTGCCTCCGGAGCCGGAAGCGCTGAAAGATCACGTCGTCATCGTCGGCTGCGGACGCGTCGGCCGGCACATCGCCGAAACGCTGGGCCGGCTGGGGATTTCCCGAGTCGTGATTGAGGCCGATCCGATTCGCGTGAACAAGTTGCGCGAGATTGGCGTGCCGGTGCTCTACGGCGAGGCGGGCAATTCGGAAATTCTCGAACACGCCGCGCTCAAACGCGCGAAGGCGCTCATCATCACATTGCCGGATGATGCGGCGGCGCTGGCGGTGGTCATCACGGCGCGAAAGATTGCGCCCGGCATTCACATTATTTCGCGCGCGTCCACGTGGGACGGCGCCAAGCGCTTGAAGGCGGACGGCGCGGGCGAAGTCGTGCGGCCGGAACTCGAGGGCGGCGTGGAGATCGTTCGCCGCACGTTGTTGGAATTGCATCTGCCCGTGCGCGAAATCCAGCGCTACACGGATCTCGTCCGTCGTGAGGGCCTGGACGAGGCCGATCGCCCCAGCATGGGCCGATCGCGCATCCTGGATGACCTGGTGAAAACGGCGGGCGACCTCGAACTGGGATGGCTGGTCGTGGCCCATGACAGTCCGCTGTCCGGTGTTCGGATCGTGGACGCGTCGCTGCGGCAAATCGCGGGCGTGTCAGTCGTCGCGATCTCGCGCGAACGCGCCGTCATCTCGAATCCCGGTCCGGAGGTGATTTTCGTGCCGGGCGATCGGGTGGCGCTGATTGGGACGCCAGAGCAGGTATCGGCGGCGGAGGCGCTGTTCTCAGGGTCAAACTCGGGGGTCTGACCCTGAGGTCTGACCCTGGGGTCACACGCGGGGGTCAGACCCGAGGGTCGGAGCTGGTTACAAACCTGTCACCCGCATCCGGCGGACGGTCGACGCGAACAGCGCCCAGAATAAGAACGCGCCGACCATCAGCACGCCGCCAACGGCCGGCGCGTCGCGCACGAGCAGGAACCTGATGCCGCCGCCGTCGAACGAAAACGCGAACGGCATCGCGCTGCACAGCACGGCCGCGGCGAGGAGCCACGTGCGGCGGTGCAGCAGCGTCCGCGTGCGCTCGAGCAGAGCGCCGCGGCGCCGATCGCTCGACACACCTTGCAGATACAGCCGACGCGCGATCGTCAGCAAATATCCCATCACCGTCGTCAAATCGAGCCGGTCTCGCGCGGTCCAGATGCGGACGAAGGTCTCCGACGTGATGTCCTCCGCCATCGCCCGGTTGCCGGACAACGACAGCGCAAACCGGTACACGTGGCCCGCATATTTGCGGTAGAGCGCGTCAAAATCCGTCACGAAGCGTCCATCTTCACCAGGTATAGCGTCCACGCGCCATTTGGTTACAGGGGAGAGCCAAAGGGTTACTCTAAGCCGCGCTTTGGCTCACCGCATGGGGCGGCCGAGCCGGGCGAGCGGTTGCGAGGCACCCATGGTCATCAGGCACGTGAATCCTTTATCGGCGGGCAAGATCGGCGGAGCATTGGGCGTCGGACTGGGCGTCATCATTGGGGCGTGCGTGTCCCTGTTCATGATGCTCGCCGGCGGCGCAATCGCGGCAGGAGACGATAAGCCTGGCGGCGCCTTCCTGGGCATGTTCCTCGGCGTTGGCGCGATCGTGGGCCTGCCGATTTTCTACGGTGTGTTCATGTTCATCCAGGGAGTGATCGTCGCCGCGCTCTACAACTTCGCCGCAAAGTTCACGGGCGGGCTGGAATTGGACGCGTCGTAGACTGCGCGATTTTTCGCGCCGGTCGCCGCGACCTTTTGCGCAAGGCGCCCGTGGTCGTGGCGCGCCAGGGCCGGTAGCCTCCCTCGGGGGAAAGCGGAGGCTCTGGCCCACTCTTTGCGTACATCTCCTGCGGGAGATACGTCATGGAAGAACCCGACAACCTGCTCAAAACCGCACTGGGTGAAATCGAGCATCTGCTCTCGACCAAGACCGTCGTCGGCGAGCCGATTCAGGTGAATGGCAACACGATCGTGCCGCTGGTGGCTGTGGGATTCGGCTTCGGCGGTGGGGCTGGTGGTGGCGAAGACCAGAAGACGGCGATGTCCAAGGGATCCGGCTCTGGTGCCGCGGGTGGTGGCGGCGTGCGGCCAATCGCGGTTGTGATCGTCGACAAGGACGGCACGGCGCGCGTGGAGTCGGTGCGCACGGCGGCGTCGGTCATCGAAAAATTCGGTGATGCCGTCGTCAAAGCCGTCGAAGCGGGACGCGCGGCCAAGAAGACTGCGTGAACGGAGCAGGCGGCGGGCGCACCCGCCGCCTGAGCGGCTGAGCCATGCTGCTCGTCATCGCCATCACAATCGGCTGTGTGTGTGCCCTGGCGAGTGCGGTACTCATCGCGCCCTGGCGTATCGATCTCTACATCCACAAAGCTGCGGAGTCCGCGCGGGTGAACGTTCGCGCTCACCTGCGCTGGACGTTCTTCCACTGGCGCCTGGCCGGACGGCGTCCATCGGCCACGCCACGCCCGCAGCCAACGCCACCGGCACCAACCAGAACACGCGCCACACCAAATGTGGGACTGGCTTCCGCACGCGCGCTGCTCTTGACGCCTGGCCTGGCCGCCAGGACGTGGCGACTCATCGCGGGCCTCGGACAGCAGGCGTGGCCACGTCATGTGGCGGTTCGCGTACGAATCGGATTCGACGATCCGGCAGAGACCGGCATGTTCTTTGGAACATGTCAGGGGCTGCTGTCCGCGGTGCCTCACCGCGGCTGGGTCACCGCCATTGAACCTGACTTCGACCGCGCCGTCGCTGAGGGCGAGGCGCATGCGCGCTGGTCCGTCCGCCTCTGTCTGATTGTCTGGCCGTTGCTGACGTACCTGGCATCGCCGGTGGTATGGCGCGGCATGCGCGCCGCAATGCGGGCGAGGCGATCGGTCTCCCACTCGTAAACCGTGCAGGCGCGTATAATCCGCTTGGCCGCCTCGGCGAACCAATCATGACCAAACGGGAATTCCTGCAGGCGCTGGGCCTGACGGCGTTGGCGATGGGCATCGATCCGGCGTCGGCGCCAGTTCTTGCGCAGACCGTCGCTCGATCGCCGCGACGCCTCAAGAATTTTGTCTGGATGCGGCCGTCGATCACCAGGACACCGGATGACTGGCGGCGCGACTTCGCGCTGATGCGCGCGTCAGGCATTCACGGCATCATTCCGGAGATCTACAACGGCCGTCAGACGTTGTTCGAGAGCCGGCGCCTGCCGGTGCGTGCGGCATGGCTCGAAAGCACCATTCCGATCGCCAAAGACGCCGGACTCGAAGTGCACGCGTGGATGTGGTGCATGCCATGCCTCATCGACGACGTGATCAAGACGCATCCGGATTGGTACAACGTCAACGCGAAGGGCGAATCGGCGGTCGACAAGCCGGCCTACGTCGATTACTACAAGTTCCTCGATCCGGCGCGCCCGGAAGTGCGCGAGTTCGTGCGCGACACGGTGCGCGAGCTAGCCGCGATTCCCGGCCTGACGGGGATTCATCTCGATTACATCCGCCATCCTGACGCGATTCTGCCGTCGGGCCTCTGGTCCAAGTACGGCATCGTGCAGGACAAGGTCTATCCGCCGTACGACTATGGCTACACCGAATACAGCCGGCGCCTGTTCAAGGAGAAGGCCGGCGTCGATCCCATTGCTCTGCCGGATCCCGAGAAGAACGCGGCGTGGCTCCAGTACCGCCTCGACTCCGTCGTCGATCTCGTCAATGACTATCTGGTACCGGCCGCGCACGCCGGCGGCAAAGTGATCTCGGCCGCCGTGTTCCCCGGACCCAGCCGCGCCCGCACGATGGTGCGGCAGGACTGGGGACGCTTCAAGCTCGACGCATTTCTGCCGATGCTGTACCACACGTTTTACGAAGCCGGTCCAGAGTTCGTGAAGCAGTACACCGAGGAAGCCGTGCGCACGGTGTCGAAGCCCGTACACAGCGGGCTCTTTGTCGGCCCGCTCGATGCGGCCGATTTCACGCGCACCATTGAGATGGCGATCGCCGGCGGCGCGGTCGGCGTGTCGATCTTTGACGCCGGCGCGATGAACGCCGAGCGCTGGGCGCTGCTCGCAAAGGCTGTCGGAACGTGAAAACGACCTCGGGAGTCGTTTTTGCGGTTTTGGTAACTCTAGGAGTCATTTTTGGACCGGGCCAGGCAAAAACGACTCCCGAGGTCGTTTTTCCTCATCCACGCGGCTACGTCGCCTATCGCGCGGCAACATCGCTCACGATTGACGGCCGGCTCGACGACGCCGCGTGGCGCGATGCGCCGTGGACGGATGCGTTTGTCGACATCGAGGGCGACACCCAATTGGAGCCGCAATTCAACACGCGCGCGAAGATGCTGTGGGACGACGAGTATTTCTATGTCGGCGCACAGCTCGATGAACCGCACGTGTGGGCCACGCTCACCACGCACGACTCGGTGATCTTCCGCGACCCGGACTTCGAGGTCTTCATCGATCCCAACGGTGACAATCACGAGTACTACGAGTTCGAGATCAACGCCCGGAACACATTCTGGGATCTCCTGCTGCCGAAGCCGTACAAAGATGACGGAAAACCGGTGAACAGCTGGGAGATTCCGGGGCTCAAGTCCGCGGTGTCGGTGGACGGTACGCTGAACGATCCGCGCGATACCGATCGCAACTGGTCGGTCGAACTCGCGTTTCCCTGGCGTGTACTCGGCGAACTGGCGCGCCGCAAGTCGCCGCCCATGACCGCCGATCAGTGGCGGGTGAATTTTTCTCGTGTGGAATGGCCGATCGAGATCGTCAACGGTGCGTACCGCAAACCGACCGGCGCGCGCGAACACAACTGGGTCTGGTCGCCTCAACACGTGGTGGATATGCATCGGCCTGAAACCTGGGGCTACGTGCAGTTCTCAGCGGCCGCTCCCGGTACCGCGCGCTTCAATCCCGACGCGACGTGGCCCGCACGCCAGTGGCTCCAGCAGGTGTACTACGCGCAACGCGCGTACCAAAAGGCGAACGGCCGGTTCGCGAATTCCGTCCAAGAGCTGGGGATCAGCCTCACCGGCCATCCGGAGTTGTTGAACCCCGGCCTCGAGACCGCGGGAAGCCTGTTCGAGGCCTGGATCGAAGTGAAACGCGAAGACGGGCCGGTGCGCCTGTCGATTCGGCAGGATTCACTCATCACATACGGAGTGAGATAGTTAGACATGGCCAAATTGCCTCTCTCAGCCGTCGTCGCGATCTGTGTCCTTGCCGCGGGCGTCGCCGCGCGGACCGCCGTGGATGCGAAACCCGGCGTTGACTGGCCGTCGTTCCGCGGCATTCGCGGCTCCGGCGTGGCCGAGGGCTTCCCGACCGCCACGACGTGGGACGTGCCGGCGAAAAAGAATGTCCTGTGGTCGATTCCGGTCGCCGGCCTCGGCCACTCGAGTCCGGTCATTTGGGGCAACCGGCTGTGCATGACGACGGCGATCAGCGGCAAGGCGGATGCGGGCCTGAAGATTGGCCTCTACGGCGACATCGCGTCGGTCAACGACGAGACCAGCCACACCTGGAAGCTGCTCTGCTACGACAAGAAGACGGGCAGGACGCTCGTGGACAAAACGATTCTGACGGGCGTCCCGAAGATCAAGCGCCACACCAAATCCACGCACGCCAACACGACGCTCGCGACCGACGGCACCCGTCTCATCGCGATGCTGGGATCCGAAGGTCTCTACGCGTTCGACATGAATGGCACGCAGTTGTGGATGAAAGACCTGGGCGTACTCGATTCCGGCTACTACGTGGTGCCGGCCGCCCAGTGGGAGTTTGCCAGCTCGCCCGTCCTGCACGACGGCGTGGTCATCATCCAGGCGGATGTGCAGAAGAACTCGTTTGTCGCGGCGTTTGACGCGACGACGGGCAAGGAGCTGTGGCGAACGCCGCGTCAGGATGTGCCGACGTTCAGCACCCCGACCATTCACCAGGTCGGCGGGCAAACGCAGGTCCTGATTAACGGCTGGAAACAGACCGCCGCGTACGATTTCAAGACAGGCGCACAGATCTGGACGCTGAATGGTGGCGGCGACATTCCTGTCCCGACGCCCATCATCGGCCTCGGATTTGTGTTCATCACGAATGCGCACGGCACGGGTTCGCCGATCTACGCGATCCGGGAAACCGCCAAAGGTGACATCAGCCTGGCCGCCGGCGAAACCACCAACGCCCACATCGCCTGGAGCGTGCCGCGCGACGGCGCGTACCTGGTGTCGCCGGTCCTGTACAAGGATTTGCTCTACGTGACGAAGAGCAACGGCGCGTTCAACGTGTTCAACGCGAAGACGGGCGAACGGGTCTATCAGGGCCGCCTGGGCTCCGGCGCCAACGCGTTCACGGCGTCGACCATCGCCGCCGACGGCAAGCTGTACTTCACGAACGAAGACGGCGACGTCTACGTGCTCAAGGCCGGCACATTCGAAGTGCTCGCCACCAATCCGCTCGGCGGCATCGGCATGGCGACGCCGGCCGTGTCAGAAGGCGTGCTGTACTTCCGGACGAGCACGGGACTGGTGGCGATCAAGGAAAGTCAGAAGTAAGAAGTCAGAGGTCAAAAGTAAGTTCCGAAGTTACTTCTGACTTCTGACTTTTGACTTTTGACTTACTAGATCAGAAGCGCTTCGACCCGGTGCGCGTGCACGAGGCTTTCTGTCGTCGACCACTTGAAGATCGTGAACCGGCCGTCCTGGGACGCGACGAGCGCGATCGCGCCGCGCTGGTCGTGAACAAACTGCGCCGCTGACAGATGCCGCGTGCCGCCGAACTGCGCGGGCGCGACGAAAGAGGACTGACTTCCTTCAACGGGCTCCGTCACCAGCACGCGCTCGACCGTCTGCCTGCCACGCCGGCGCGTGATCTTGGCGCCAAACGCCATGAGTTCGTAGCGGTCAGTAATGATTGTCGCGCCGTCCACGGCCGTCAGGCCCGCGATCGCGCCAATTGATCGGCGGAGATCCTCCTGCCACTCGTGACTGTCCGCCTCGGCCTTTTCGCGCTTCATCAGATCAGCCAGTTCGGCAAACGGCGGATCGACGCCATAGAGAACCGGGCCGATAATCGACTCACTCCACGCCGGGTCGTCATGGGGCACAACTAACAGCGCACCTCCCCGCCGATGCGCGCGCATCGACGCCGACAACTGGACCAGCACGTCCACTTGCCCAGGCTCCCGCCCCAGTACCTCGATCCCTAACAGCGATTTGATCGGACCGGGGCAATCGGGATCCATCGACGTCCCCTCATCGACGACCTTGACCTGATCGCCTTCGAGGACCGCGACGTTGACGAACTTGCCGAACGGATCGTTGCGGTGCTTGATGACCAGCAGTCCCGACGCCACGACCTCGACGACCATGCAAAACGCGGGAATCATGCGCGTCGTGCCCCACACGCGCAGCTCGCCATCGCGCCGCCAGACGCCCAGATGGATGCCGGGGCGCTCGACGGCCGGCCCGACCTTGGCCAGCGCCGAGGCTCGCAGCGGCAGGTCGGTGGCAAACGTGATCGCCTGCCCGCCGCTGGTGGGCGGCAGCAGCGCCAGCGAAATTGTCGGAGTCACGCCCTCTTCGCGGCGCAGACTGGCCCAGAACGCCACGTCGATGATCGCTTCGATGTCGGCGGCCTCAGGCTCGGCGCTGAGATCGGTGCGGCCTCGCCGGCGGGCCGCGGCGAGGTGCTTCGCAAAGTGCTCGCGAACTCTCGAGGCGACGGCCCGCGCGGCTGGGTATCCGGGGTCACTCATGGGTGCTCCAAGGATAATAGACGGACGTGCCCGAACCCGCTATCGCCGCGCTTCGTGTCCGCGGACTCCGCAAGGCCTATCGCGACGTCGTCGCCGTCGACGGCATCGACCTCGACGTGCCGTGCGGCCAGTGCTTCGGCCTGTTGGGCCCCAATGGCGCCGGCAAGACGACGACGATTGAAATCTGTGAAGGCCTGACGCCGCCGGATTCTGGCGAGGTGCTGGTGCTGGGCCGGCGCTGGGCATCTGACGCGCTCGAACTGCGCGAGCGGCTGGGCATCCAACTCCAGGAAACACAGCTCTCGGACAAACTGACGGTCGCCGAGACCGTCACGCTGTTTCGGAGCTTCTACCGCCAGGGGCCAGGCGTCGATGACGTCATCGCGCTCGTCCAGCTCGATGAAAAGCGCACCGCGCGCGTCGGCGCACTTTCGGGCGGCCAGAAGCAACGGCTCGCGCTGGCTTGCGCGCTGGTCGGCGGTCCCGAGCTGCTCTTTCTCGACGAACCCACCACCGGCCTCGATCCGCAGGCGCGGCGCCAGCTCTGGGACCTCATCACCGTCTTCAAGCGCGAAGGCCGAACGGTTGTACTCACGACACATTACATGGATGAGGCAGAGCAGTTATGCGACCAGGTGGCCATCATGGACCACGGTCATGTGATCGCCCTCGGCACGCCGAATGAACTGATGGCGTCCATCCCGATGCCGCCTCGCGAACCGCGGCTGCACGCCGCGACGCTGGAAGATGTCTTTGTGGCGCTCACGGGCCGGCACCTGAGGGATGAGTAGCGTGAGCGCGCCTCATCCGTTGTGGCAACTGACACTTGTTCGCGTCCGCGAGTTCACGCGCGAGCCCGAGGCGGTGTTCTGGGCCGTGTTCTTCCCGATTCTGCTCAGCGTCGGCCTGGGCATTGCGTTCGCCGGCCGTCCGGAGGCCGTGCTCAAGATCGCCGCGGCGTCGCCCGCGTTGGCTGAAGCGCTTCGGCAGGACGCCGGCCTCGACGTGACGGAACTCAGCCTGGAGGCAGCGCGGATTGCGCTGCGCGACGGCAAAGTCGCGCTTGTGGCTGAGCCAGGCGAGGCGGGATCAGTCATGTTCCGGTATGACGACACCAATCCGGAAGCGCGCACGGCGCGGATGCGCGCGGACCGTGCCGTACAGCGCGCGGCCGGGCGCGTGGATCCGGTCACCGCGACCGACACCATCACGCGCGACCCCGGATCGCGCTACATCGACTTTCTGATCCCCGGTCTGATCGGCATCGGCATCATGAGTAATGCCGTCTGGGGCATCGGGTTCGCCATCGTGGACTCGCGCCGGAGAAAACTGACAAAGCGACTGGTCGCGACGCCGATGTCGCGGGTGCACTATCTGTTGTCCTTTCTGATCTGGCGCAAGATCTTGCTGATCATCGAGATCGGCATTCCGATTGCGTTCGGTGCGCTGGCGTTCGGTGTCCCGATTCGCGGGAGCTGGATCGACATCATTGCGCTTGGCGTGCTGGCGTCGCTCGCGTTCAGTGCGATTGGCTTGCTGGTATCCAGCCGCGCGCGAACGGTCGAGGCAATTTCCGGCTTGATCAACGTCGCCGTCATGCCGATGTGGGTCGTGTCGGGCGTCTTCTTCTCGGCGCAGCGCTTTCCGGAATTCGCACAGCCCGTGATTCGCGCGCTGCCGCTCACGGCCTACATCGACGCCACACGGGGCGTCCTGCTGCAAGGCGCCAGCATCACGCAGTTTGGGCGCGAGGTGGTGACGCTGACGATCTGGATGGTCGTCTGTTTTGCGCTCGCGCTCCGGCTATTCCGCTGGCGCTAGCTGTTTCCTCAACGCGTCGTGCGCCGCGTGGGCCTTGTAGCCATTCCAGGCGTGCAGCGGTCCCATCAGTCCGAACAGCATGCCCGCAAAGGCTGCATATCTCGGCAGGACGATCAGCATCACCACGGAGGCGACGGCCAACAACATGCTGATTAGATGGGCTCTCGTGCTGAATCGCAGCGTCAACTGTTCTTCCGGCGTCAGCGCCAAAGCCACGCGCTGGCGCCAGGCGTGGCGATGGAGGAGCGAGAACGTGGCGAAGATCGCCAGGACGCCCGCACTGTAGAGAAGTGTCACAAACCATCCGCCCTCGTCGACGAACAGGTTAGGCATGTCCTCCTTCGCCATGAAGAGCGGCCCCACCAGCGCGACGGTCAAAAACTTGAGCGGATAGACGTAGAAGAGCACGACGAAGAGGAGCACGGCATTGAGGAAAACCGTCCAGGTGTCTTGCAGACCGTAGCGGCGAAAGAAAATGTTGTGCTCGTACCAGATCCACACCACCATCGCGAACATCAGCGCGAACGGCACGAGCCCGGCCACCAGCCGCCGGAGCTCACCGATGTCCTTCGGCGCTTCGAGGCTCACGACCAGTAACGTCAGGGCGAACCCGAACACGGCATCGCTAAAGCCTTCCAGACGGGACACTTCACGATGACGAATGGGGGAAGACACGGGCGGATTCTAACTGGTCCAAGGGTCCAAGGGTCCAAGGGTCCAAGGGTCCAAAGGTCCAAGGGTCCAAAGGTCCAAGGGTCCAAGGGTCCAAGGGTCCAAAGGTCAGGCTCCGGCGGTCTTGGACCCCCGGGCCCCTGGCCCGATAGAATTGAGCGTTATGCCATCTGTTATTGAAGCGATTGAGATCAAGCGCAAGATGTACTTCGAGTTCGAGGACGCGCCCTATCACTGCCTGGAAGTCGAGGTGTCCAAGCCGACCGCGCGCGGCGGCCAGACCCTCGTGCGGCTCAAGATGCGAAATCTGCTGACCCGCGCGGTCTTCGACAAGACGTTCAAGGCCGGCGAGAAATTCGGCGAACCCGATCTCGAAAAGGTGGAAGTATCGTTTCAGTACGCAGACGGCGACCACTACCACTTCATGGATCAGACGACGTTCGACGACCTCGTGTTGAGCAAGGACGCGCTGGGCGACGACCGGTTGCTGCTCTCCGACAACCTCATGCTCCAGGTCCACAAGTACAACGGCAATCCCATCGGCCTCATGTTCCCGCCCATCGTGGAAATGACAGTCACCGACTGCGAACCCGGCGTGCGCGGCGATACCGCCAGCGGCGGCGTGACCAAGAACGCCACGCTCGAGACGGGTCTGGTCATTCGCGTGCCGCTCTTCATCAAGGAAGGCGAAAAGGTGAAGGTGCACACCGAGACGAGGGACTTCGCTGGCCGGGCGTGACGACTATTTGACCGCCTTGAGAATCCCCAGCAGGAAGTCATAGAACTTCGGCACGCTGGCCACTTCCAACTTTTCGTCCGGCGAATGCACGCCCGTCATCGTCGGGCCGAACGAGACCATGTCCATGCCGGGATATCGTTCCCCGATGATGCCGCACTCGAGGCCGGCGTGGACCGCTTTCACGGCGGGAACTTTTCCAAACATCGTCCGGTAAGTATCCTGCGCGACCTTCAATATCGGCGACGCGAGATTCGGTTTCCAGCCGGGATACCCGTCGGAGGTGCGGACGCTGGCGCCACCGAGTTCGAAGGTCGATCGGACCGTGTGGGCGATCTCTTCGATCTCTGAGGCAACGGAACTACGCTGACTCGTGATCAGCGTCACGCCATTCTTGCCGGTCGTCAGCACCGCCACGTTGGTCGATGTCTCGACCAGCCCGGGAATGTCAGAACTCATCTTCATCACGCCATGCGGCAGCGCCGACACGGTCCGCAGGATCCTCGACTGCAGGCTCCGGGAGAGCACCTTGAGACCACCCGCGTTCTTCCGGGAGGTTACGGTCACGACGAAGTTGGGTTCGACGGACGCCATCTCGGCGGTGATGGCCGCAGCCAGGGCGTCGATCGCCGACTTGATGGCGGCGGCTTTCGCCGCCGGCATGCAAATGGTTGCGGACGCGTCGCGCGGAATGGCATTCCGCTTGTTGCCGCCGTGCATGGCTGAGACGCGCGCCCCGGATTCGGCCGCGACGAGCAACAGCCGGTTCAGGATCTTGAGCGCGTTGCCCCGGTTCTTGTCGATCTCAAGTCCCGAGTGGCCGCCCCGCAAGCCGCCGATCGTGATCGACCACGGCTCCATGCCCTTGGGCGCTGGTTCAAATGTCGCGGGCCACCGCCCTTCGGTGTCGCGGCCGCCAGCGCAGCCGACATAGAGTTCGCCTTCTTCTTCCGAGTCGAGATTCAACAGAATCCTGCTCGTCACGAATCCTGGCTCGAGATGGCTGGCGCCGGTGAGTCCGGTTTCCTCGTCCACTGTGAACAAAAACTCGAGCGGTCCGTGGACGAGTGTCCTGTCTTCCATGATGGCCAGGTTCGCGGCCACGGCAATGCCGTTGTCCGCTCCGAGCGTTGTTCCATCAGCCATCAGAAAGCTGTCGACCAGCTTCAACTTGATCCCGTCCTTCAGGAAGTCGTGTTTGGTATTCGGTGTCTTCTCGCACACCATGTCGAGGTGCCCCTGGAGACACACACTCGACGTGCGCTCTCGCCCGAACGACGCCGGTTTCTGCACGATTACGCTGCCGGATTTGTCCTGCCTGGCGGCCAGTCCCAGACGCTTCGCCGTTTGAAGAACATATTTGGCGATCGCCGCCTCGTTCTTCGATCCGCGTGGAATCGCCGAAATCGCCGAGAAGTACTTCCAGACCAGCTGTGGTTTGAGACCGTCGGTCGCATTCGCCATTTTCGGTTGCCCTCGCGCACAGTTTACGGCCGTAGCGCTTGCCACCTATACTGCGCCTGCGAATGATCCACTATCGGCGCTCGGTTTTCATTGCCCCGGCAATCTGGTTAGGCACGCTCATTATTTCGACGCTGGGCGTCCGCGGCGAACAGGCGCCGGCCGCACCTGTGGCCACGCGCGCCTCGCAGGCGCCGGCCACGGACATGTTCGCGCTCTCTTCCGATTGCATCGCCTGTCACAACAACCTGGTGTCGCCCGCCGGCGAGGACGTATCGATCGGCGCCAACTGGCGCGGCACGATGATGGCCAACTCGGCCCGGGACCCGTACTGGCAAGCCAGCGTGCGGCGCGAAACGATGGACCATCCGTCAAAGGCGGCGGACATCGAGGACGAGTGCGCGACGTGCCACATGCCGGCGGCGCAGAAAGCCGCACGGGCCGGCGGCGGCAAGGGCGAGGTGTTTGCCCACCTGCCCATCAACCGTCGCGCCGGAAAATCGGCGATGGACGCCTTGGCCGCCGAGGGCGTGACCTGCACCGTCTGTCACCAGATTGCGCCGGACCGGCTGGGCACGCGGGACAGTTTCAACGGCAATTTCACCGTCGCCAAGGCCCTGGCGGACGGTACACGTCAGGCGTTTGGATCGTTCGACGCCGACGCAGGACGCCACCGCATCATGCGATCGGTGAGCGGCTTTCAACAGACGCTCGCGCCGCACATTCGGGAATCCGAGCTGTGCGCCTCGTGCCACACACTCATCACGGAAGCGCTCGGTCCTGATGGCCGCGTCATCGGTTCACTGCCGGAACAGATGAACTACCAGGAGTGGCGGCACAGCGCGTTTGCGGGTGAAAAGCGAAGCTGCCAGTCCTGCCACATGCCGATTGTCGATGGCCCCGTGCGTGTGGCCTCGGTCCTGGGTGAGTATCGAGGCAGCCTGTCCCAGCACGCGTTCGTCGGCGGCAACGCGTTCATGCTCCGGCTGATGAATCGTTTCCGAGCCGAACTCGGCGTGGACGCCACTTCAGCCGAACTCGAGGCCATGGCCAGGGCCACGGTCCGGCAGATCGAGACACAGACGGCGACGGTGACGATTGAGAACGCCGCGCAATCAAATGGGCAGCTCGCGCTCGATGTGTCGGTCAAGAATCTCACCGGCCACAAATTCCCGACCGGCTATCCGTCACGACGATCCTGGTTGCACGTCACGGTGCGCGGCACCGACGGCCGCGTGGTGTTCGAATCAGGCGCGCTGACACCGCGCGGTTCGATCGACGGCAACGATAACGACGTGAACGCCGCGACGTTCGAGCCGCATTACGAAGAAATCACGCGCGCCGATCAGGTGCAAATCTACGAGTCGATCCTGGGTTCACCGTCGGGCGCGCCGACCACGGGCTTGCTGCAGGCGACGCAGTACCTGAAAGACAATCGCCTGCTGCCGCGCGGCTTCGACAAGGCGACGGCCGCAGCGGAGATTGCGGTGTTCGGCAACGCCGCCGGCGATGCCGACTTTACCGCCGAGGGCGACCGTGTCCGCTACCGGATCGCCGTCAACGCCGCTGGCCCGCTGACCATCGAGGTCGAACTGCGGTATCAGCCAATTGGCTTCCGCTGGGCCCAGAATCTGGCCGGATACAACGCGGCCGAGCCGAAAGCCTTTCTCAATTACTACGACAGCGTCGCGCCATCGTCTTCGCTTGTGGCAGGACGAGCGACGCGTCGAATTCCCTGAGGCAAGGACGTCTCAATGAACCATCGGTGGATGAACTGGAGAACGGCGGCGCTCTGCGGCGCGGTGCTCCTCCACATCGGCGTCCTCAGCGGCGTCGCCTTGCGGGCACAGCAGACGCCGGTCGCGTCGCAGGCGCCGATTGGTGGGCTGCCGGCTAATCGCACCGGCGCCGACATTTATCGAGCCGCCTGCGTGTCCTGCCACGGTCCGGATGGACGCGGCATGCCCAAGCCCAGCGTCGGCTTCGACACGCCGCTCCCGGATTTCACGGACTGCTCGTTCACGACGGCCGAGGCGGATCCTGACTGGCACGCGGTGGTCTCTCGCGGCGGTCCGATTCGCGGGCTCGATCACCACATGCCGTCGTTTGGCGAGGCGCTGTCACCGGGCGACATCTCGCTCGCGATCGGCTACGTCCGAACGTTCTGCGCCGATCGCGCCAAATGGCCCCAGGGCGACCTGAACTTCCCGCGGGCGTTCTTCACAGAAAAAGCGTTCCCGGAGAATGAAACAGTGTGGACGACCGCGTTCACCGGTGGCGATGAGAGGAGCGTCGGCAACACGCTCGTCTACGAACACCGCATTGGCGCGCGCAGTCAGTTTGAAATCGCGGCGCCGCTCGATTTCCTGCAGGACGGATCGGGGCAGTGGACAAAAGGCATCGGCGACGTGGCCGTCGCGTTCAAACACGCGTTCTACGCCAGCATGAACACCGGCGCCATCTTCGCGGCCGGCGGCGAGGTCGCGTTTCCATCCGGCAACGAAGCCAAAGGGCTCGGCAACGGCTATTTCATCGGCGAAGTGTTCGGGATGTACGACCAGGCGCTGCCGCGCAACAGCTACCTCCAGATCCACGGCGGCTTCGAGGCGCCCTCGGACTCGACGCAGCCCAAAGAGGTGTATCTCCGAACGGCCATCGGCACGACGTTCAACTCCGATCACGGCCAGGGACGGTCCTGGTCGCCGCAGGTGGAAGTGCTTTTTGCCAGGCCCTTTGGCGAACCGGCCGAATGGGACATCGTTCCTCAGCTTCAAGTGTCGTTGTCCAAACTGCAGCACGTGCTGGTCGCCGGCGGCGTGCGCATCCCGGTCACCCAGCGCGAATCGCGCTCACCGCAGGTGGTTGTATATTTTCTATGGGACTGGTTCGACGGCAGCGTGTTCAGTTTCTGGAAGTAGACTGGATCCGGAGAGTCTGATGCCTGCCGACGCCCTGCCAACCGCTACCCTCACCTACAACGGTAAGTCGATCACGATGCCGGTCGTGACCGGCAGCGAGGCCGAATCGGCCGTTGACATCCAGAAATTGCGGGCCACGACGGGCCTCATCACCCTGGATCCCGGGCTTGGCAACACGGGCGCGTGCCGCAGCGCCATCACGTTCATCGACGGCGAAAAAGGCATCCTCCGCTACCGGGGCTATGACATCGCCGAACTAGCCGAGAAGAGCACGTTCCTCGAAGTCTCCTGGCTGCTGCTGCACGGCAATCTGCCGACGCCGGCCGAACTCCAGCAGTTCACCGCGGACGTCACCAAGCACACGCTGCTCAATGAAAGTTTTCGGCGATTCTTCGACGCGCTCCCCAAGGACGCGCACCCGATGCCCGTCTGCGCCGCCGCCGTGGCCGCGTTGGCGACCTTCTACCAGGGCGGCGATGGCAGTCCCACCAACACGCACGACACCGTCGTTCGTCTGATTGCCAAGATGCCGACGCTGGCCGCGCTCTCTTATAAGCACTCGATTGGCCAGCCGCTGATCTATCCGAACAACAAGCTCAGCTACGCGACGAACTTCCTGAACATGATGTTCGCCACGCCATGCGACGAGTTCGAAGTGGATCCGGTGCTCGCCAAGGCGCTGGACCTGCTGCTGATTCTTCATGCCGATCATGAACAAAACTGCTCCACCAGCACGGTGCGCGTGGTCGGCAGTTCACAGGCGAATCTCTTCGCGAGCATTTCGGCCGGCATCAGCGCGCTCTGGGGTCCGCTCCATGGCGGCGCCAACCAGCAGGTGATTGAAATGCTGGAGAAAATCGAAGCCGAGGGTGGCGACGCGCAGAAGTTCGTGGATCGCGCGAAAGACAAGAAGGACAACAGCCGCCTGATGGGCTTTGGCCACCGCGTCTACAAGAACTACGACCCGCGCGCGGCGATTCTCCGCAAGGCGTGCATCGATGTCCTGCAGCGCCTGAATCTACAGAGCCGCCAGCTCGACATCGCGATGAAACTCGAAGACATCGCGCTCAAGGACGAATACTTCATCAGCCACAAGCTGTACCCGAACGTCGACTTCTACTCCGGCATCATCTACAAGGCCCTCGGCATTCCGGTGAACATGTTCACCGTGATGTTTGCGATCGGCCGCATGCCGGGCTGGATCGCACAGTGGCTCGAAAGCCGCCAGGATCCCGACAACCGCATCGCGCGGCCCCGCCAGGTCTACACCGGCCCGACCCAGCGGAGCTACGTCGCGCTGGGGAAGCGCTAGGCCCGTCGTCTCGACCCGCGCCTGCTTCGCGATTGAACTAACCCCGCCAGGCCTTCGAAGACGACGCGCGGAAATCGCCGCTTCGTTCGCTCGGATTTCGGACTGACGCCGTCGCGCGACTGCGATACTTCTGGCTCAAGCCGCGCAGGTCGCGCTCGAAATCGCTCGCTGCCTTCGCGGCGATTTCAAGCCTTCATATGCGCGTCGCTTCGACACGGCCTGGCGGAGTTAGTTCAACCGCGAAGCAACCCGGCGCATCGTCTCCGTGACCGGCGCCCCCGTGGTCCTCCCGTCCGTCGTCACTCGCCTTCGCTCGGCCGCAACCTCGGAGCTTCGGCGGGCAGGTCCGAGGCGTAGCCGGCGGCCTTCAGACCGCCGGGCCGACGTTGCGTGATTGGGTTACCGGCATCAGGCCGTGTCGGAGTGGCGCGATGAGCGGCAGTATGAAACGCGCGCCGGAGCCCTTCGGCAATAAGCGTGGGGATGGGGGCCCCCACGCTGCACTGACGAATGACGTTTAGGTGTAGGCGCGCGTTTCGAGCGCCAAGCTCCGATCAGGCCGGATGCCGGTAACCCAATCACGCAACATCGATCGGCTGGCAGAATCCGTCGTTACTTGAGCTTCCTTGCGAGTTTGACGACGATGTCGTACTCGGCCTTGCTGACGGGTTGAATCGAGAGGCGGCTGCCCTTCCGGATCACCATCATCTTCTCGAGCCCCTTGGTGTGCTTCAGCGTTTCAAGAGGGAGCGTGGCGGGAAACCGTTCGACGAACGCGACGTCCACCATGTACCAGATCGGTTTTTCCGGGTCCGCCCCCGAATCGTAGTACTTGTGACCCTTCTTCCAGGCGTATTCGTCGGGATATCCGGCGCGCGCGATGCGCGCCAGACCGGTCACGCCGGACGGATCGGCGTTGGACGCATAGAACAGCACCGCGTCGCCCACTTGCATCTTGTCGCGCATGAAATTGCGCGCCTGGTAGTTGCGGACGCCTTCCCAGCTGGTTTGTTTGTCGCGCTTCAGATCATCGATCGTGTACGCCGCCGGTTCGCACTTCATCAGCCAGTAACGTCCCATGGCTAAATCATACGATGGTGCTGGAACCCGCGGCCCCATTGATGCTTTACTCAATCCGCATGCGATCCGTTATCGGGGCACTCATCCTGCTGACGGCGGCCGTCACGCTGCTCTCGCAGGAACCTGCGTTTCGCGCGAGCGTGCACACGGTCGCGGTCTACCCGCTGGTGTCGGGCGCCGACGGCCGCCTGGTGACCGATCTCACCCGCGACGATTTCATCGTGCTCGACAATGGCGCGCCGGCCAACGTGTCGGTGTTTTCGACTGATACCCAGCCGATCACGGCGGTGCTGATGCTCGACATGAGCGCCAGCATGGAGGACCGGCTGGTGCGCGTCAGAGACGCCGCGGTCGGTTTCGTCAACGCGATGAAGCCGACCGACCGGCTGCGCATTGGATCTTTCGGTTCGGAAACCGCACTGAGCCCGTGGCTTACGGCCGACAAGGCGATTCTCACCAGGATCCTGCGCGAGGAGTTGTGGCCCGGCGGCAGCACACCGCTCTGGAATGCCCTCGACGTGGCCATGAAATCCGTCGTCGGTGAAACGGGCCGCCGGACCATCGTCGTAGTCACCGATGGCGTGGATACTTCATCGGCAAGCCAGGCGGAGGTCGCGAAACGCGCGATTGGGGGCCTGTTCATGATTTATGCGATTGGACTCGAGGGCAAGGGCCTCAGCCCGAAGCTAACCGAACTCATCGCGCAGACCGGGGGCGGGCATTTCGATTTGCGCCGGCAGGACGACCTCGGCGCGGCGTTCACGCGGCTGCAGACGGAATTGCGACACCAGTATCTGGTCGGCTTTACGCCGGCCCAGCTTGACGGCCTCACGCACACGCTCGAGGTCAAAATGAACCGGCCTGGTCTCACTGTGCAGGCCGCTCGGCAGTTTGTGGCCCCGCTCGTGAAATGAACCGCGTCCGCCTGCTCACGGCCGCGATCATCGCGGCAGTTGTCATGCCTTACGACGTCAGCGCGGTACGCGAGTCCGCCGCGCCGATGACCTGTGACGTGGTGGTGCTCAGCACCGACGGCTTACCCATCTCCGGCGTGACCGGCAGCGACGTGGAAGTCCTGAGCGATGGCATCCGTGTGCCGGTCATGTCGTTCGCGCCCGCCTCGCCGGACGTGAAGATCATTGTGATGGTCGATCTCAGTACCAGCCAGCCGCTCAGACGCTATGAAGTGCAGGCCGGGCTGGTCAACCACTGGCTCCCATCGCTGCTGCCGGCTGACGCCGCACGCGTGGGCGTGGTCGGCGCACCACCGGTGTTCAGCATCTGGTTTGCGACCGATCGAACGATTGCGTCGGCCGTTCGCAGTGTGATTGAGCGCGCGGCGTCGGAGCCGTCGCCGATCTGGGATTCCGCGGACGCCGCTGTCCAGTCCCTCTCCGGCCTGCCCGGCACGAAAGTCGTGGTGCTGATCACCGACGGACGAGCCGGAGGCAACGCGCTTGGCGTCGAAGACCTTGCACGACACGCGATTGCCGCGGATGTCGCGATCGGCGTCGTCAGTGAGGGCGGCGAAGTATTTCTGCCCCAGAAGGATGATGCCGTCGTGCGCGTCCGCACCGACGCGTCGCTGAGGTGGCTGGCTGATGCGACCGGAGGGGTCTATGTGGAGGATGGCGCCGCACGACGCCTCGCCAGTCCAAGGCTCGACGCCCTCGCGTATGCCTTCGATCAGGTGAACAAGCCCAATCAGCCTGGCCCATCGCTGGTCAGCCTGATGAACGCGCTGCGCTCGCGCTATCGACTCACGTTCGACGCGGCGGCCGACGGCAAAACTCACGCACTCGACGTGCGCGTTCGCACACCGGGCGCGGTCGTCAGGGCCAAGCGCAGCTACGTCGCACGCTAACGCAACGTTAAATAGAAAATGCCGATGCCGTGCGTCGCGGTGACGAGCAATCGCTTCTCAGGCACGATTTCCAGATCGACGACAAGCGCTTCCGGGAGGCCGGTGCCGGCGCGTTGCCAGTGCGCCGAGTCTTTTCGCAACACCAGCACCCCGAAGTCCGTCGCGCCATACAGATCTCCCGCCACATCGTCGTAGGCGATCGTATTGATGGGCATGTCGCCAAGATCGAAATCCACATTGGAGAACGAAGCGGTCCTGGTCGCGGGGTTGTAGACCACACGAAAGACGTGTCCGGGCGTCGTCGGCGTCAAGACGTTGAAGCCGGAGAACGAGACGAACGCCACGTTCGGATCCGCACGATCGACGACGATGCGTGTGACGAATCGGCCCGGTGTGCCGTTGGTGTCGATGCGCACGAACTCCACAGCGGAAGCGGTGCCGTCGGCGCCTTTGGCAACAAAGAGCCGCCCAAAGCTCGTGGCCGCCCACAGCGTGCCGGCATCAGCCGGTGTCCGCTCGGCGGAGACGATTAGACCGCCCGTGCGATCCGTCCCATAGAAATCACTGGTGAGATCGCCGGGCTTGCGGCTCGCGGAGTCGGGTGTGCTGCCGGCCGCAAAGGGATACGCCACGCCGAGCGGAATCCAGTCGCCGCAGAACGCGCCGGCCGTGGACCCGGTCTGCTTACAGTTCGCTTCGAGAAACGCCTGCGGCCCGCCATTGCTCTGCGTGCGCCACACGTGTTGAAAGCCGGTGAATTGCGTGTCAGGTCTCACCTTGTCGAACGTGATGAACTGACGGCCCGTTGAGGCCGTCACCGTTTCCCGCTCGGCGGCCGCCGTGAACGGATCGGTCGTCCGCACCCAGAACGCGCTGTCCCCGTTGCGGAAGTTCGTGTAGAACGCGTTGCTCTGGAAGCTGGCGAACAGAATCGCCGCGTTGGTCGGATGAAAGCCCGACGCCGACGTGCCGTCACCCAACGGGAACAAGGTCTTCCACGTCAGCGTGCTGCCGCTGCCGTCCTGCCAGATGGTGCTGTTGTCCTGCAGGCCGCCAATTTGCCGCCGCAGCGGATCCTGCGGATCCACGGCGACGTTGTAGAACTGCAGCGTCTGCAGACCCTTGTTCATGAAATAAATCCGGTTCGGCACCGACGCGAGAATCGTCTGGCATGCGATCGTCGTGCCGCAGATCTGCGCGGCCCGGTTACGGATATCCACAAAAGCGCCGTCGTTCCTGATGAGACCGCCGTCAGAACCGGTGAACGCAATGTTGGGATCGCGGGGATGAAACACGATGGCCCGCACATCCACGTGGCTCTGGTTGCGCGTCGCCTGTCCGTCATCGCCGAAATTAGAAAAGCCGACGCCGGAATCCGTCGAACGAATCGTCGGCGCGCCGAAGTTGGCCTGTTGGACGCCGCCGACGATGACCGTGTCCGGCTGGCCGGGCGGCGTGGCGACAACGAGATCGTAGAAACATTGCGAACTGCACATGCGCCGGCTCGTGAAACCCGGCTGCGCCGTATTGTCCGACGACAAGGCGATCCACGCCGACGTATTCGCCACGGAAACGCCCGATCCGGTCACCAGCGCTGCGGCCGGCACATCCGCGTTGTCGAGCCGGTAGAACGCCTGCGTCGCCACCGCCTCGGTGCCGTTATAGACGTACATCCGCGTCTTGCCATTCTTGACGGTCAGATCGAACATCGCCAGATCGCGGAACCGCGCCAGGCCGACGATGGCGTAGACGGGTTTGAAGGAGGCGTCGCCATTCTCGAGCGATGGCGCTGACCGATGAATCGCGTTGTTCCAGGCCGTCGCATACACGATCTGCGGATTCTTCGGATCGAGCTTGACGTGGCGGACGCCGAACATCGTGTCGCCCACGCCCACGCCGAGGTTCGGATTAGGCGGCATCACCGCGTCGAGCGGCGGCACCCAGATGAGCGTCCACGACTCGCCGCGATTCGTCGTCTTATACAGGCCAACGCGCGGCTGCGGATAGCCGGTCGTCTGGACCTGCCCGCCGCGCACCGCCGTCATGCCGAGCATCGCGGTTGTCGTCGCCACGTACAGCGTCTGCGAATTGCCTGGTTCAAGGACCACGGTGCTGATGCCGCGCGTAGACGTGAAATCAATCGCGGAGGGTGACACCGCCGTGTCCACGATCATTGTCGGAATGCGCGACCAGCTGTCGCCACCGTCGGTCGATCGATAGAGCCCGGTGCCGGCGCCGGAATTGGCGGGCGTGTTGGTTTCGCCGGTGCCGACGTAGATCGTGTTGCCGAACCGATCGCTGGAATCGATCGTGAGCGTGCCGATGCTGTTCGTGCCGAGTCCCGTGCCGACCCATCGCCACTTCGGATCGCTCGTGTTCATCGCGTCGTCGGTCCGCCACACGCCGCCGCCGGCGGTGCCGACCCACAGGCGGCAACTACCGCCGAGAGTGCAACGCGGGGAAATGGCGAGCGTGGAGACTCGACCGGAAATGTTCCCAGACGCGTTGCCGCTGTTCCCAACCGTGGATGGGCCGAGGTTGCGCCAAGTCGATCCATCCTGGCCACCGCCGCGCTCAATGCCGGCGTACGCTTCGTACCGGCGCGCGCTCGCCTGCGCCACTTCGGGACTGCCAACGACGCCCGGGAAGGCCTGCTGAAACGCGAGCAGATCGTAGAAGCCGAGCGGCGAGAACTTACGATCGGCCTCTTCTTTTTCTTCTTTGTCCTTGTCTTGGTCGACGTCCGGCGCCGGCAGTCGCGGGACCGCCTTGCCGCTCAGAATGGTCTGCAAGCCCGACCCAATCGGCCTGGCCGGGCCACTACTTTGGGCAGCCAGTTGCTGGGGAACCTGCGAGAGCGTGACGGCGCCTGCGAGGCACCCGATTACGGCAAGGGCACGAAGGAGTCTCATTTGATGATGAGATCTTGGACCTTCTTGTCTCCTGGTTGCAACGTGATTGGCACGGCGGCCGGAACGAGCGCCGCGAGGAATGCGGGGTCGAATTGCTCGTCGCGATCGATGTCGGTGACCGCCGCGAGCAGGTATTTACCGGGCGGCAGCGTCGTCGGACCGGCGCCGGATAGGGTGAACTTGCCGTCCGTACCGGGACGGGTGGTCAGAATCCGGCGCGATCCGGACAGCCAGTACGCCTTGTCCTCTGGGAACACGATGATGGTGTGCTCCGAGACCGGGGCGCCAGTCGATCGTGTGATGCGGCCGGAGAGTTCCTGGAAGCGGTCGCTGTAGGTGACCACGACGCTCTGCGGCACTGTGTCGGCGGTGATATTAATCGGCAGATCGGTGACGTCGCGGCCATCGACAATGACGGATTCAAGCGCCCATGTCATCGTGTCGGTGTTCGGGCCGAAGCCCAGCGGACCGCCGATCACGTAGGGACCTGGCAACACGCTGCCTACCGTGAACGCTCCGGTCGCCGTCGTCACCTGAACGGCCGGTACCGTTGTGCCGGACGAAGGAGGTGCGACGCTCTTCATCGGGATTCGTCGGCCTGCCAGCGCGGGCGCGGCCGCAGCACCGCGGAACACAAGGCTGCCCTGAAACGACAGCAACGGCCGCATCGTGAGTTGCACGCCGAATACGTCACCGCCGGCGACTTCGACGACCGCTTGCCCGTATTGACCGGCGTTCGGCCCGAGCCCGGACGTTGTCACGGCGTACGTGCCCGGCGTGATGTTCGCAAAAACAAATCGTCCGTCCGGCAAAATGCGCGTCGAGGTGACGGTTCGCAGAGCATTCGCGCCGATCGTGGTGAGGGCCACACTGCCAGTCGTCACGGGCTGGCCGTCACTCGTCATGACTGCGCCCTCAACCTTGGCGGTTTGGACCATTTCCAACCTGAAGTCCACATTCGGACGTTCTTCGCCGATGCCCACGGCCACGGGCTGGGCCTCTGAGGCGCGCGTCGTGCCAGGGTAGAACACGGGTGCGTAGCGAGCAGTCGAGGGCACAACGGGCGCGGCCGTCGGCGGCGCATTTCCCCGCATCGCGGCGTCCACTTCCTCGACACTCAGAGCCCGTGCGTTCTGCGGTACGGAGAACCGCTGCGCCGACACGAGATACTCCCCGGGCTGCAAACCGAAGAACCGGTAACGGCCCCGATCATCGGCGGACACAGTACCCGCACCGACCAATATGCGCTCGCCACCCTGCATGCGCCACTGCTGCAGGGTTACTTGCACGGCGGTGTTGGACTGGCCTTTCTCGTCCACGACCACGCCCGTGATGGCGGCGCCCATGGGCATCCGGATCGCGACATTCGAAACCTTCTGCGCGTCGGCCAGCACGATGGGCGTGCCAGGCCGCGCGGGTCGGCGCGCGCCGGCGACGGTGCCCAGATAAGGCGGCTTGCTCACCCCAACGGTGTACCGATCCGCCGGCAACGCCGTAAACATGAACTTGCCCTCACTGTCAGTGGATGTGACTTTGACGACGCCCTTGCCCGTGCCGATGAGCACGACGTAGGCGTTTCGCACCGGTCTCGATCCATCGTCGTTCGTGACGGAGCCGCCGAGGGCGCCGGTGCCGACGATCGCCGGAGGCCCAGCCGGCGCGGGCTGGCGGGTGTCACGCGTCTGTGCCGGCGTTTGACGCGCTGACACCGAAAGTGTCGCGGTCGCGACGAACGCCGCCGCCATCGTGACTGCGAACAGCCATCGGCGCGTCATCGACGCACCTCGATCCGTACCGTGCCGGTATCTGGGACGGTGACGCGCTGGCCTCGCCGCGACAGCGCCTCGAGTTTCGTCGCCTCCTGCCAGTCGACGATCTCCATTCCCGTGACGATGACGGCAATGTAGTCACCGGCGGGGAAAGCATCAGCCGATGTCGTACCGTGATTCGAGATCGGCAGCGACCGGAAACGCCGGCGTGCCGCGGACGGCTCGGCCCAGAACTTGCGGTCAGCCGGAAGAATGAGCGCCCACGCATCGTCGTACGGCCGCGACCCCGGCAGTGGAGTGGTCGCGACCGTGAGCGTCGCCATCGGCGTATCAACATAGGTGATGACCACTCCAGCGACGTCCTTTTCGCCCACTTCGAACGGCAGGTCAGTGATGTCGGTCCCGCCGACGACGACCGACTTCAGCGTGGGGTATCCCGGCAACGCGTTGGACGAAATGATGTACTTGCCGGGAACCGCGCCGGGTACAACGAACGCGGCGTCCGGAGAGAATCTGCCGACCGCGCCCCCCATAATCACCGAAAACGGATCGAGCGTCGACGCGGGCTGCATAGAGACGCTCGCACGTTGGAGCATCTGCGCAGGTGGCGGCGGTGCGGCGCCAACCCACTCCACGCGGCCGCTGACGGTGGGTGACCGATTCAGCGAAATAACCAGCCCGGTGATGCCACCCTCAGAGACGGTAATAGGCTCGTTGGCCCAGAGTGGTGGAATGTCGGCGACGGGAATCGGGCCGGCTGAGGCCATGGAAGCCCCTGCGGGCGGCGGTGTCGCGCCGCGCGCGCCCACCAAGCCCATCGCTGCGCCCGATGGTCCGCCGGACCTCGCGCCGAAGTCGCGATACACCATCATGAATCGGTATTGGCCGGGCGGGACGGTCGTGAAATCGAAACGGCCATCGGCCTGCACGAGCATGGGCGGCAACGAAAACAGATTGGCGTTAGCCACGCCATCCGGCGCCGGAACAAGCGCCATCGATCCCGCCTGAATCGGCCCGGTGGCGCCGATGATCGTGCCGGACACACGCGCGGCCCGCACGAGTGGCAGATTGATGTCCACGCCGAGCCTGTCCTCTCCCGGCGCGAGCGTCACCTTCGTCGAGCGCGCCAGCGTAATCGCATTCGGATACAGCGTCGGCGCATACGTGCGCAACGTGTTGTCGAGCGAGACGACATCACTGCCGACCGACAACGCGCGCGCGGCCACGTTCAGTAATTGGAGCGGCTCCGATCCGAGCGTCGTCAGCAGCGTGCTGTCGAAGGGGATGATGTCCCGGCTGCACGCGCAGACCACGTAGTCACCCGGAGACAGGCGCGCCCGATACTGTCCGCGATCGTCACTGCGGATCTTGCCGGCGGCCGATAGCGTTTGGCTGCCGTTGTTGATCGTGCGGCGCAAGATGACGACGTCTGTGCCGACCACTGGATCGCCGGCTTCATCGCGCAGGGTGCCGGACAGACTGGCATCCTTGGCGAGTTTGAGTCGCAGATCGATGACGCGCTCGGCTTCGCCGAGGTCAACCAAGGCAGGGATGGATCCGGCCGACACGGAGTAACCGGATCGGTTCACCGTCAGCGTGTACCCGCCCGCCGGCAGGTTCGCAAAGAAGAACCGGCCTTGGGTATCGGTGCTGACCACTGGGACACTCGGCTGCTGCACGCCTCGACCGCCCGCGAGTGATCTCGTGATGAGGACCACTTGCACTTCAGAAACGGGCTTGCCGCCCGGGACATCCACGACCTGACCGGCAATGAACCCGGTTCCGACGAGAGCTTGTTGCGGCCCCTGACCGACTGCGCCCGGCCCGGCCCCGCGCCCGCCGCCCGCCTGTTGAACTTGACCCGCAGGCCACGCTGCCGCGCTGGCGGCGAACACGACAACGAGCAGAAGGAAACGAAGGGCGCTTCTCATGGATGCCAAGTATGACGCCTGATACCTCGGCGCCGGTCGTGCTGTTTACGTGTTTATTTCTTTCGTAGCCGGCGGGCTCTAGCCCGCCGGGCGCGGCGACCTAAAGGTCGCCGCCTACGTCTTGCTCTAATGCGGTGTGACTGAGTACTGATACCCCTCGGGCATCATGCCGGCGCGAATGGCAGCCGCCGATTTCACCAATCCCTCGCCGCCAAGTCCCCGATATCGGGCCAGGTTCTCGTAGAAATACGCCACCGACTCGCGCTCGCCCGAATTGAGCAAGTAGTTGCCCAGACGCGCATACAGTTCCGTGTCCCACGACGTCATCACATCGTCCGGCTTCAAGCCGTCGGTCGCTGCACGCATGTGCGACACGGCCAGGCGGCGATCGCCGGCGCGCAAGGCGATCAGCCCGCGCGTCACATGTGCGGAAAACTGATACGGCCCGTAACGTGGATCCGTCCTGAACTTTTCCGCCAGCGCCAGCGCCTCGTCGGCGAGTTTCCCGGCCCGAGCGAACGCCGCCTCATAGATCGCGCGATCCTTCTTCGCGTACTCGGTGTTTTCACCGTTGAAATATGCGCGGGTTGCCTGTTCCGGCAGCACTTCGAAGCGATCGGAATCCGACAGCTTCGCCAGCATGGCGTCGCTGAATCCTTGCTTATACACCACTTGCTCCCCGCGCTCGGTTAGTGGGCTCGACTTGGTCAGGATCGCCTGGCGCCGGTCTCGTTGCACGCGATCCAGCACACGCATTTTCCGGTAGTACTCGAATTGCTTCGTTGTGTCCGAGTCCGGATCGAGTGCGGCCGCCCGATCAAGATAGGACTCGCCGAGCGCGATGAAATCGAATCCAAGGTTGAGTTTCTGATCACCGACCATGCCGGGATTGCCGCCGGTGTTCATCGTCAGGTACTGGCCCGCCGCCCGCAGCATGGCCGCGTCGGTGGTTGCGGCCAACTTCGCCTTCGCGGCAGTTGCGAACGGCCCGTTCGCGACCTCGAGGCTGACTGACCGAACCACATTGAACATCGTCTCGTCGTCCGATCCCACGATGGCTTGCGCATACAACTGGCCGAGTGAGGCCGCCCACGGCGAGTAGTACGTGTTGCCGACCACCCTGGGCAACGGGCCCTTCGGATCCACTGCCATCGCGCGCAACCACATCTGTTCGGCGACCGGTTTTTCGGAAATTCGGAAGAACCACGCCGCTCGACCCAGAATCTTCGACGTCACGTCGGGCTTCTCCACATGCTTCATCCACAACGCCCGCGCTTTCGCATAGCCTTCAGGGTCGTACGCCTGTTTCATGGGCCACGCCGAGAAGTACTCGACGTCCGGGTGGTGCTCGATCATGTACAAAAGGTGCGGCCGCCTCGCGGCCACCATCGCGTTCCACCCCATCAATTTTTGGCCGTTCGCCGAGTAGAACAACAGCAAGCGCTGTCGCGCGTCCAAGTCCTCCGGATTCCTGGCAACTTGCGCCTCGGCCGCGGCCACCTGTTCCATCGTCATTGACCTGGCCGCTTCGTACTTGTCGACCTCGGCCTTCTGCTTCGCCAGCCGGTCCGCGATCTCAGGATTCGGACGCAGCGGCGGCACGGTTCGTTGACACGCCACGGCGAGGGCGATCGCCGTCGCGCACGCCATAGCAACACCGACCTTGCGCACGCGACTGGTGGCGAGTGTTGCCGCGCCACCGAGGACCCGATCGATCCGCGCGTCGAGCGACCCGCCGCCGGCCATGCCGACGCCCTGCCATTCGACACGGGCACCGCGCGCGCGCACGGCCTCCGCCATCGCCACAAGCAAGTTCGCGTACTGCTCGGCTCGCCCAGACGATGTGACGACGGCGTCGTCGCACGCCTGCTCGGCAGCCACCGCGAGCCGGCGCTCGAGCCACCACGCCAACGGATGGAACCAGAACACGCTGCGATTGACTGAGGCTACGACGTTGATCAGCGTGTCTCGTCTCCGCATGTGCTCGCGTTCGTGGAGCAGCACGGCGTCACGCGTCTCGACCGGCCACTTCGTCCAACCCGTCGGCAAAATCACGCGCGGAAACAGGACGCCGACGGTGACGGGCGTCGCAACGAGAGCAGATTCAAAGAGCGACGGCATTTCGGACAACGGCGTCGCCTCGGCCGCAAGACGCGTTGCGCGCCGCCAGCCAACGCCGAGACGCGTGAGCATCGCGAGCGATACGACGAGCCAGGTCAGAACGACCGACAAGGACCACGGAAACTGGGCTGACGCGGCTGGAGCGGCGGAGCGCGACACCGGCGCGGCGACGAGTGGAATCGGGGCGGCCGCCGTCTGTGCAATCGGCGTTCGACTCGATGTCGTTGTCGTACTCGGTGGCGGTGCAGGCGTATCAACCGTGCGTGTGACCGCCGGCCGCTCGGGGATCCAGACTGGAATGGCCGGCAGCCACTTTGGCATGACCGGCAACAAAAGCATTGTGATGACCACCGCCGTCCAAGCGGCGTGGCAGACGGCGCCGGCGCGGATCCGCAAGGCCACCAGCACGAGGCCGACGATGAGCGCGACAAGTGAGATGCGAACCGAGGTCTCTGCCAGGACCGCGACCACGTCGGCGGGATGGATGCTCATTTGCGTCCCTTCACCTTTCTCGCCAGCCTCTGAATCTCGGCCATCGAGAGAACTTTTTCGTCCACAAGTCCTGTCAGGAACTGTTCGGCCGATCCGGCCCAGAATCCGTTGATGAGCCGCTTCACGGCATCGGCGGCCACGCGCATGGACGGCACTTCGGTGCGATAGACAAAGACCTTGCCGTCCACGACGTGGCTCATCAACCCGCGCGCCTCGAGTCGCCGTAGCAGCGTGCGGATGCTGGAGTCGCTGAGCGGGTGCTTGGTGTGGAGGCCCTCGCGAATCTGCTCGGCCGTGGAGGGCCCTTTCGCGGACACAAAGTCCACGATCGCCCGTTGAAGACTGGTGAGCGGCTGCGCAGGATTGTTACGGCGTGTCACGTTACAGACTGTAACAGTACAACCCGCAGAAGTGCAAGTGCGTAACCTTCAGCACTTCATTACTTCATGTGATCGGGGACATGGATGCAGCGTGAGAGCGTTCTGCCTACGACGGGCACATCATGGCGTCGCGGTTCGACTGCACTTGCCCAGCTTTGGCGCGTTTCAGGAAGCCGGCGACCCCGCACAGCCCCGGCCAGGAGCTCCGCATCGAGTACGGCCGGATGAACACGCTCGAGTCGTTGATGGGCAGCGTGCCCACGTTGTCGTAGAACGCCTGCTGCTTGACGTCCTGGAACAAATACTGCTCGACGTTCGACAGGTAGAACGCGGTCAGAGTGCCGCCGTGCTCGCGCATGTAAGCACCGATGCCGCGCAGCGCCTTCGGACCGCCGAAGTCTCCGCTCACGGCCACGATCAGGTTCTTGTCGTGAAGCGCCTTGACCACCTTGAACTGATCTTCCGTCGCCATGAAGCTCTGCACCTTGCCCGTGTAATCGGTCGACCAACCCGTCAAATCCGCGAACGTCAGGTTGCTGCCGCCTCCGCCGCCACCCGTCGCCGTGCCGCGCGTCGCGATGGCCGGCCCAAACTGAATGAAGGACCCGATGACGTAATCCAGCTGTGCTTGCTCGTCTGCTGTGAATGTGAACTTGTGCGTCTTGACCAGATGATCCACCACGCGGTCGCGCGTCTTCGCGGCCAGGTCTCGGTCCGTCAGAACGCGGAAGTAAGCCTCCCACATCTTCTGAATCGGCGTCGTCGCATCCAGACCCTCCGGCCGCTGCCTGGCAAACAACATCGAAAGGAAATCAGCGCGATCCTTCGACAACTCGAACATCGCCTTGAACATCAGATGCTGCATCACCGCTTGACGACGGATGTCGATGATGAAGGCCATCGCCGGCTTGATCGCGGCGATGTAGCTGAAATTCTGTTCGGGACCCACGCCGATGTACACCCCGCCTGTCAGGCCCCGGGCCGCAATCTCCGTCATCAACTGCCCCACTTCGCCTTCGTTCGAGGTGAAGTTGTCGGCGATGCGGAAGTAGCCACCCGGCTCAGAGATGTCCGACGTAATCTGCCAGAACTCCGCATCGGAGAGCTTGGCCGGCAACGTGGCAGCAGCAACGGCACTCGCCTGCTGGCTGCTGGCGTCAACCTGAACCGGCGGCAACACGATCAGCGCGCCGGCAAATACCAGCGCGGCCGCGACGGCACCGCGAATCAATGTCCGTACATCAACCTGTGACATATATCCCTACCGCGTAAGGTCGACGGTTATCGCTCGCCACTTCTGCATTCTGAAGATCCCGACACTGAGCGCGCACCGGGTCATGTGGCCGAGCACGATGGCGATCCAGATGTGTGAGGCCTCGAGACCCACCGTGGCTTTCATGATCGCGCACAGACCGAGGGGCACGACGATTTGAGAGGCGATCGAAATGTAGAGCGGACTGCGCGTGTCGCCCGTGCCCTGCAGCGCGCCGGTGAAACACAACGCCACGGTCACGAACAGGCCGGACACCGCCAGGTAGCGCAGCAGATGCGCCCCCAGATCGAGGACCACCGGGTCCTTCATCCCGAACACCCATAACAAGTAATTCGGAAACAGCACGAACAGTGCGCCCACGCCCGCGGCCAAACTGAGGCCGATTCGGGACGCCACATAGACGCCGGCCATCACCCGTTCCGGTTTCCCCGCGCCCAGATTCTGCCCGGCAATCGTCGCCGCCGCGCCCATCAGGCCCACGGACGTCCAGGTGATCAACGAAAACAACTCGGTGTAGCCGACCGCGTACGCGGCTTGCGCCGCGGCGCTTTCGGGCAGCGACCCGATGTAGCGCAGCAGCAACACGCCGGCAATGTTCATCGCGATGCCCTGAAAGCCGGTCGGCAGGCCAAAGCGGAACAGCGCCCGGATGATCGTGAAATCCGGCGCCTTGCTCATGCCTGGCTCGAAGTGAATGACCGAATCCGGCCGCGTCATCCGCCAGACGCCAAACGCCGCCACAATCGTGCTGCTCGCGATCGTCCCCATCGCGGCGCCAATCGTGCCGAACCGCGGAATCAGGATCACATTAAAGATGACGGTGAGCGCCGTCATCATGATGCCCAGCCGGAGCGGCGTCTTCGAGTCACCGGCGGACCGGAACGCGCCGCTCAGCATGAAGAACATCATCATGCCCACGATCCCGGAGAGCATCAGCCGCAGAAACGGCAGCGCCTCGGCTTTCACCGCCGGCGCCGCGTTGATCAAATCCAGCAGGCTCGGCGCGGCGAACCACCCCATCGCCCCCAGCACGACGGACATGCCGGCCGCGGTCAGGAACGCCTGGTAGACAACGCGGTTGACCTTGTGCGGTTCGTTCGCGCCGGCAAATCGCGCCACGAGCACGCCCATGCCGCTGAACGCGGCACTCGCAAAGACGATGACCACCAGCACGATTTGCCAGCTGACACCAATCGCGGCATTGGCCGTGAATCCCACGAAGTGGCCGACCATCGCGTGATCGATGACGCCCTGCAATCCCGCAATCACGTTCTGCAGCATCGTCGGCCACGCGATCTTCCACACGGCCGGGCCGATGGGGCCTTCGACGAGCGATCGGTCGAAGGTTCTCTTGCGCGCGAGCGGTTCAGCCATGCAGGACGGTCGAGTGTAACAAACGCGGCGGGGTCACGATATTATCGACGCCATTCAGTTGGGAGGTCGCCGTGCTTCGCACGATGGGTCGTGATGCCGCTCTGGCCGTCCGGTTGCTCGCACGCAGTCCGGGATTCGCCGCCGTCGCGCTCGTGACTCTCGCGCTCGGCATCGGCGCGCCGACGGCGATTTTCTCGGTCGTCCATGCCGTGCTGCTCCGGCCGCTGACATACCCCGAGCCGGATCGCGTGGTCCGATTCCGCATCGAATCGAGCAGCTCTGCCGGACCCGTCTCTTTCGATGCCTTGCCGGCGACGATGGCGCTCAGTTGGGCAAGCCAATCCCACACGTTGTCGGAGATGGCCCTCTTCGACGATCGCGCGCTGACGCTGACCACCGGCGACGGTCCCGTTCGGCTCTCGGGCATTTCGGCTACGCCCAGTCTGTTCAGCGTGCTCCGCGTGATGCCGACGCACGGCCGTCCATTCAATCAGCAAACTCCGGACCCGCACGAAATCATCCTGAGCCACGGCACGTGGGCGCGCTACTTTGCCTCGAGTCCCGCCGTGATCGACTCGGTGGTGACGATGGACGGCGAGCCGTATCGCATCGTCGGCGTCATGCCGGCCGCATTCACATTTCCAGACACCGAGGCTGCGTTCTGGGTGCCACTACTGATCGGTTCCGGGGAGGGCCGCGGCATGCTAGTGCCCGCGATCGCCCGGCTGAGCAACGGCGCAACAGTTGAGTCGGTCGTGGCCGAGGGTCGGACCCAATTGGAGGACGACTCACGGTTCCCACAAACGTTGTCGGCCAATACCCTGCAGGATCAGATGGTCGGCGGCGTGCGCCAAGTCCTGTGGATTCTGCTCGCGGCTGTTGGTTTTGTACTCGTCATCGCCACGGCAAACATCGCGTTGCTCCTCATGACTCGCGGCGCCAATCGTGAGCGCGAGTTCTCGATCCGTCTGGCGCTCGGCGCCGGACGGGGACGTCTCGTTCGGCAGCTGTTCGCTGAGGGCTTAACGCTGGGCGCGATCGGTGGCATCGCCGGACTCGGTGTGGCGTGGCTCGGTCTCCAGCTGTTCCGCGGACTCGCACCAGCCGACATCCCGAGACTGCAGGACGCGTCACTGAACGGACAGGTCCTGACGTTTGCGATTGCCCTCACCGGGTTGACGAGCCTCGTGTTCGGGGTGCTTTCGGCCGGTCGCACACTCACGATCGATCCGATCCGGGCGCTGGGCGGCGCTGCCGCCGAATCCAGATTGGTCGTGACCGGCGGCATGCCGCGGCGCCGGCTCAAAGGCCTGGCGGCCGCGGAGTTGGCTTTGACGATGGTGCTGCTCCTGGGCGCGGGACTGCTGCTGCGATCGTTCACGCAACTGGTGCTGCTCGATCAGGGTTTCGAATCGCGCGGTGCCCTCGCCGCACAAATCAACCTGCCGCGGGCGCGCTATCCGGACCCGACGGCACGCATGGCATTTCTCGATCGCCTGCTGGAGTACCTGCACCAGATGCCTGGCGCGACGGTCGCGGGTATCACAACGACGATGCCGAACCGTCAGCCATCAGGACGATTCGGATTCAGTTCCTCGGCAGACGCTTTTCCTCCAGCTGATCCGTTCTCGATTCCCACAGCGGCGGTTCACATGGTGAGCGAGGACTTCATCGAAGCTGTTGGATTGCATCTGCGGGCGGGACGGACCTTTCGTGCCAGCGATGCGTCCGGCGCCGAACCCGTAGTGATCATTTCCGACCAGCTCGCGCAGAAACAGTTTCCTGGCCGGAATCCGATCGGGCAGTGGCTGTACTCCGGCACAGGCAATCGGCGCGTCGTCGGTGTCGTCAGCAATGTGCGGCCAGCGGCATCGGGCGAGGAGCCACAACCGACGGCCTACCTGCCGCTGCGCCAGAACACCGACGTGCTGCAGTGGTTCGGCACGATCACCATGGTCGTGCGCGGTTCACAACCACGGGACCTGGCGGCGCCGGCCCGGGCGATCGTCCTGTCGCTCGACAGCGCGATGCCGACCTTCAACGTGCGCGGACTCGACGACGAGGTGGCCGAACTCGTGGCCGGCCCCCGATTCGCGGCCTCCCTGCTCGCGCTCTTCGCCCTCGTCGCGCTGGTGATGGCGTCGGTCGGCGTTTATGGCGTGATGGCGTATTCGACGCGGCTGCGGACGCGCGAAATTGCGGTCCGCATGGCGCTGGGATCGACGCGCGCGCAGGTGCTGCGTCTGATTCTGCGGGATGGCGCGATGGTCGTGGGCGTCGGCCTGGCCGCGGGAACCATCGCGGCGCTGTGGCTGGCGCGAACGCTGACGGGACTTCTGCATGAAGTGACGCCGGCGGATCCGATCGCGCTCGCATCAGTCGCCGCCGTGCTCGCCCTGTCGGGACTCATCGCGGTACTGATCCCAGCGGCGCGGGCCACGCGCCTGAACGCGCTTGACGCGTTGCGCGAAGAGTAAGTGGTGCCATTCCATCCGTCTTCGTCCGACAAATTCACGTTCGGCCTGTGGACCGTTGGCAACCGCGGCGCCGATCCCTTTGGGCTGCCGACGCGACCTGTGCTCGATCCGATTGCCGCCGTGCGCAAGCTCGGCGAACTCGGTGCGTACGGCGTGAATCTGCACGACAACGATCTGGTGCCGATCGATGCCACCGCGGCCGACCGGGATCGGATCGTCCGAGATTTTGCCCACGCGGTCGCCGACGCCGGCCTGGTCGTGCCGATGGCCACGACCAATCTGTTCAGCGATCCGGTCTTCAAGGACGGCGCCTTCACCGCGCACGATCCCGCGGTGCGCGCGTATGCGCTGCAGAAGACGCTGGCCGCCATCGATCTCGGCGCCGAGCTCGGTGCGCGCACGTATGTGTTCTGGGGCGGGCGCGAGGGCGCGGAGGTGGACGCCGCAAAAGATCCGGTCGAGGCGATCAAACGGTTCCGCGACGCGCTCAACTTCTGTTGCGCGTATGTCCGCGACCGAAAGTACGACATGCGGTTCGCGCTGGAAGCCAAGCCGAACGAACCGCGTGGCGACCTGTATTTCCCGACGACGGCCAGCTATCTCGCATTCATCCCGACGCTCGATCATCCGGAGATGGTCGGCGTGAATCCCGAGGTGGCCCACGAGCACATGGCCGGCCTCAACTTCCTGCACGCTGTGGCCCAGGCGATCGAGGCGAAGAAGCTGTTTCACATCGATTTGAATGACCAGAAATTCGGCCGCTTCGATCAGGATCTCCGCTTTGGATCCGAGTCACTCAAGACGTTGTTCTTCGTGGTGAAACTGCTCGAAGAATCGGGCTACGACGGCCCGCGCCACTTCGATGCGCATGCGTATCGATCCGAGAACAGTGATGGCGTATGGGACTTCGCGCGCGGCTGCATGCGAACGTACCTCATCCTCAAAGACAAGGCGCGACAGTTCGCCGCGGACTCGGAGATCCAGGCGTTGTTAGCAGACATTCGGGCCGGTGAGTCGACGGATGCCGCGTTGCTCGGCCCCTACTCGTCCGACGCGGTCGCCCGCCTGCGCGCGCGTACGTTCAATCGCGCCCAACTGGCCTCGAAGCCGTTGTCATACGAACGCCTCGATCAATTGGTCGTGGATCTGCTACTCGGCGTGAGATAGGTCGTAGTCGGCGGCCTTCAGCCCGCCGAATTGTCCGGCGGGCTAAAGCCCGCCGGCTACGAGCAGCGCGCTCGCTTCGGCCTCCGCGTACCGCGCTCGAAGCTCCGTATAAACCGCGACGGCCTCTGCTTGCGGCTGAAATCGCCAGGTCGGTTCCGGCTCGGTCAGGCCCACGACCACTTCGTCCCACTCAACCGGCGCGCCGGATGCCATCCCGTCGGCGTGCCAGGCGCGAATCGCGGCGCCGAGCGCCGCCGAATTGCGCGCGCGTGAGCGCACGACCTCCGCGCCGAACACATCCGCCATCACCTGCAGGACTTGACGATTGCCGGCGGCGCCACCGGTCGCATACACCACCGCGGGGTCGCCGCCCATCCAGCGTGTGTGATTCGCCATCGCCATCATCTGGGCTTCAACAATCGCGCGCACGTTGGCGGGCGCATCCGCGGCATCGAGACCAATGCGGCGCACGCCAGGCGTCGCCACATGCGGCGTGATTTCGGGATCGAACCACGGCAGCATCATCGCGCCATGATTGCCAGGCGGACGCGATGCCAATGCCGCGGAAAACGCCGCCCAGTCAAATCCGTAGCTGTCGCGCACGCGCTCGCGCGCCAGCGATCCGTTCTTGAACACCGTCGTCCCCATGTAGTCGCCGGTCGGCGAAGCGGAGACGTAGCCGATTCCGTCAGCGTGGATGCGCAAGTCGCGCATCAAGCCGATCACGGTGTCGCTCGTACCGAGCGACACGGCCAGCCGGCCTTCGCGCACGAGTCCGCTGCCGATGAGGGAGCACGGATTGTCGCCGGACCACGCGATCACTCTGGCTTCCGGCAGGCTGTGGCGCTTGCGCCAGTACGAGCCGAGCGGACCGACGACGGTCCATGACGAAGCGATGCCTGGCAGACGGCTGGCCAGATCGGGCGCCGTCGCCGCGAGCGCGGCCGGCCACCAGGTCTTCGTGCGCAGATCCATCAGATTCATCCCGGACCCGTCGCCCGGATCGATCGGCGCGTCCGCGCCGGCGAGCAGCGACGCGAAGAACGACGAAATGAGATGAATGCGGCTGGTGGCCGCGTAGGCGCGTGGGTCGCGCGCGGCAAATGCGCGAATCTGCGGACCGGTGAAGCGCTCGAACGCGCGGGATCCGGTTCGCGCGGCCAGCGCCGCCGCGCCGCCGACGCCACGTTCGATCTCGCGGCATTCGACGGTCGTGCTCGAGTCCATCCAGACCGGCGACATCGCGCGCGAGAAACCGTCTGCCATCTGCACCGCGATCGGCTCGCTCGAATCAAGCGCAGACAGGCGCTCGAGCCCGCGCGCATTGAGATAGACGCTGCCATGCTGTTGCGCGGATCCCGACACGGCCGTGAGGCGAGCCATCTCCCGGGGATGCTCCGCGCAAAGGCGCGCCATCATCACGTCCAGCGCCTCCACCCACATCAACGGCGGTGCGCCGACCACCGCCGGATCGGCGCCACGAATCACGCCATGGCTGGTGCCGTAGGCCGGCAGCGCGGCATCGAACGTCATCGAGCTTTCGAACATGACAGTGCGGCGCTCGCCGTCGATCTCGATCAGCGTCGCGGTGAGGCTTTGGGTGCTGGCGTCAAGACCCAGGTACACGGACATCGCAGACCTCAGCGTACCGTGAGTTGGCCTCGCAGCCGGATGTCCTTCGAGGAGGCGCCGACCATGACCCGAAACACACCAGGCTCGACGACCCACTTCATATCGGCGTCGAGCATCCGCAATTCGTCCGGACCGATCGTGAACGTCACGTCGATGCGCTCACCCGGCTTCAACGTGACCCGCTGAAATCTCTTCAGTTCCATGACGGGTCGCGCGACCGACGCGAGCACATCGCGCAGGTAGAGCTGCACAACCTCGTCGCCCGCGCGCGTGCCGGTGTTCTGCACCGAGCATCGAATCGTCACGCGGCCCTTTCCGTCGGCCTCCGCCGGATCGATGGTGAGTCCGCTGTACTCGAACGTGGTGTAGCTCAGGCCGAACCCGAAGGGGAACAGCGCCATGCCGGTGAGATCGACGTAGTCGTCGCCGCGGCCGGTCGGCTTGTGGTTGTAATAGAGCGGCAACTGTCCTTCGGACACAGGGAACGTGATCGGCAATCGTCCGGCGGGATTGTAGAGACCAAACAACACGTCAGCCACCGCCTGCCCGCCTGCTTCGCCCGGATACCACGCGTCGATCACCGCGTTGACTTTGTCCAGCCACGGCATCGTCACCGCACTGCCGCCAATCAACACGACGACGGTCGGCTTGCCGGTCGCCGCCACGGCTTCGATCAGCTCGACCTGTCGGCCCGGCAAACCGAGTTTGGCGCGATCCCGAAATTCACCCTCTTCGAGGCCCGCGACGACGATAGCAACGGCGCAGGCTTTGGCGGCGGCGACAGCCGCATCAATCGCGGCGCGCGATGTGTCTATGATGCCGGCATTCCAAATGAGCTTCAGCCTGGCGTTGCCCGTCGTCTCGAAATACTCCAGGCGGATGCGGTGCGACGAACCTGGCTGGAACGAGACCGCCACGGTGCGCGTGTCGTACGAGCGCTTCTGCCAATTGTTGATGACCAACGTGTCATCCAGATACAGTCGATAGCCGTCATTGCCTTCGATGCCGATGCGCGTGACGCCGGAAGCGGGCACGGTCAGCGTGCCGCTCCAGCGCGCCGAATACCAATCGAACGGAATGCCGCGGCCCGGCGAGTTCAGCGTCCAGCGAAAGTCCATGCGCGCGTCCGTGCGTGTAAGACGGGCCTGGCCCTCGAGCCGCGGATTGTCGAAATACTCGCCGGCCAGACCACGAACAGGTTGCGCGGCCGGCCCGGATGACAGTTGCGCCGCGGGCACGACGTCATACTCGCGAATGGTCCGGCCTGGACCCGGCTCGTATCGCACGGTAGCGGCCGTCCCAATGGCCTGGCGAATCCCGTCCGCGATGGAGATCTTGTTGTTGCCGGGCCCGCTGTACCCGCCGAGCCGCGCCTCCTCCGCATCCACGCCGATGACGGCGATCGACGTCAGGCCGGCCGGGAGCGGGAGTACGCGCGCGTCGTTCTTGAGCAGAACGATCGACGCGTCCGCGGCGGCACGCGCAACGGCACGATTGGCAGTGCTGCCGTTTTCCGCCGCGGCGGCCGGCACATCGACGTACGGCTTTTCGAAGAGCCCGAGCTCGAACTTGGCGCGAAGCACGCGCGACACGGCCGCGTCGATCACGTCCGCAGGAATCAGACCGCGCTGAAACGCCGCCAGGTACGGCGCCTGCTGCCCGTACGACGACTGAAAGACCACATCCAGACCGGCATTAAGCGCGTGCTGAGTGGCCGTCGCCGTGCTCGCCTCAGTCTGGTGCAGCACCGTCGCACCGCTGGTACCGGACGCGTCAGAGATCACAAAGCCCTTGAACGCCCAATCACGCTTGAGGACGTCGGTCAGCAGATGCCGATTCTGCGTGGCCGGCGATCCGTCCACAGAGTTGTAGGCCGCCATCACCGACCGCGCACCGGCGCCAAGTGCGGCGACGAATGGCGGAAAGTATCGCTCGATCAGTTCACGTTCGCTGTGCGAGATCGGATAACTGTCGCGGCCGCCCTCGCCGACATTGGCGACGAAGTGTTTCGGTGTCGCCACAATGCCCGCGCCTTCAAGCGTTGACACGTACGCCGTGCCCATCGCCGACGACAGGTACGGATCTTCGCCGTAGGTCTCTTCCACGCGGCCCCATCGCACATCGTCCGCGATATTGATCACAGGTGACAGCACCTGGCGAATGCCGCGGCTCCGCGTCTCGCGCGCGATGACCGACGCGACCGCCGTCATCTGGGTTGTATCCCACGTCGCCGCCAAACCAATGGCCGCGGGAAACATCGTCGCGCCATCCCAGCCAAGGCCGTGGACCGCTTCCTCGAATGGAATGATCGGAATGCCGAGGCGCGTCTTCTCGACGAAGTATTGTTGAATGGCGTTGATGCGGGTCGCGTGTTCGCGGGCCGTCTTGGCGCCGCGAATTTGCAGACCGAAAATGCCGTGTGAATAGTCGTTGGCCGGATTGTCCAGATCGCCCGGGATCATGAACAGCTGCCAAAACTTTTCCTCGAGCGTCATGCGCCCCAGCAGGTCGCGGACACGCGCGTCGATCGGCAGCTCCGGCCGTTTATAGGACGGAGCGCCCTGATCCTGAACGACCAGGGCCGACGCGAACAGCAGTCCGACGATGACTCGCCACATCATGGGCGAGTGCATGATTACATCGAGCTACCCCACGCTTCCACCTCAATCACGCGGCTGTAGCCGTTCAGGGCACCGGTGATGAACACCCGAATCTTCGTCGTCGTAATAGGCGAGAACAGGAACTGACGCCAGACCTTGTTGTTGAGCGTCACGGCGCCGCCCGGCACCGCGACCCACGCCGAGCCGTTCCAGTACTGCACCTCGAACGCGCGCAGGCCCCAGTAACCGAACGTCATCGTCAGCGTGGGATCGAGGGGCGCGGTGTAGTTGTCCTGCATCGAGAAGACGTTGATTTCGTCGATCGACTTCGGGCCGTTGAACTGGATCTCAATCCAATCGGGCGACGCGTTCGGCGTGCCGTCGTTCCAGCCGCCGCCGGCGCCCCAGTTCAATCCCTTGCGGTCGCCATTGATCGCTCCCGCCGGCGAGTACGCAGCACTGGCCGTCGACGATGCGATCGCGATGGCGCCGTTGGACGCCAGCGCCATGTTCGCGCGGCCGGCGGGCTGATTGACCATGATGTGGACGCCGGCCGATGTCCCCGTCGCGCCCTGATTGTCCGTGGCGACGGCTGTGATCGTGTATGCCCCGCCCGGCATGCTGCTCCACGCAAAGCTGTACGGGCTCGTCGTGTCCGTGCCGATCGCGGATCCGTTCGCGTAGAACGTGACCGACGCGACCGTCCCGTCGCTGTCGCTCGCGTTCGCGGTCACGTTGACCGTCGCCGGCGCCGTGAACGCGGCGCCTTCAGCTGGGCCGGTGATCGTGATCGACGGCGAAACGTTCGGCGGTTTGATGAGAACGTGCACGCCCGTTGACGTGGTGGTGGCGCCCTCGTTGTCCGTCGCCACGGCCGTCAGCGTGTAGTTGTCCGGCGCCGTCGGCGCCCACACCACACTGAACGGACTCGTCGTGTCCGTGCCGATGAGCCCGCCATTCGCGAAGAAGGCAACCTGCTGAACAGTGCCGTCGCTGTCGCTGGCGGTGGCGTTCAGCGTCACGCTCGTCGGCAGATTGAATGCGGCGCTCTCGGCCGGAGTCGTGATCGACACATCCGGTCGCGCGTTACCACCGGCTGAAATGCCCCAGGCCTCGACTTCCATCATGCGGCTGTAGCCGTTCAGTGCCGCCGTGATGAAGACACGAATCTTCGTCGTCGTGATGGGCGCAAACACCACCTTGCGCCATACCAGGTTGTTATTCGCGATGACACCGCCGGGTACCGCCACCCACGTGGAGCCGTCCCAGTACTGCACCTCGAAGCCGCGCAGCCCCCAGTAGGCGAACGTCATCGTCGGCGTCGGATCGACTGGCGCCGTGTAGTTGTCCTGCATCGAGAACACGTTCACTTCTTCGATGAGCTTCAGCCCGGCGAAGTCCACTTCGAGCCAGTCAGGAGACGCGTTGGGCGTGCCGTCATTCCATCCGCCGCCGGCGCCCCACTGAAGACCCTTGCGATCGCCGTTGATGGTGCCGGACGCCGGATAGTTCGGGCTCATTACGGACGATGCGATGGCGACGCCGCGACTGGCCGTGAGCGCCACGTTCAGCCGGCCCGGAATCGGGCTGACGGTCGCATTCACGGCGATCGATCCGGTTGTCCCGGCTTCGTTGTCCGTAGCGACCGCCGAAAAGCTATGGCTGCCCAGCGGAGCATTCCAGGTCACGCTGTAAGGACTGGTGGTGTCCGTCCCAATCAACGTGCCGTCGGCATAGAACGCGACCTGCACGATGTAGCCGTCAGGATCCGACGCAGTCGCTTCAATCGTGACCACGGCCGGCGACGTGAACGTCGCGCCTTCCGTCGGGCTCGTGACCGCAACCGTCGGCGGCGTGTTGGCCAGCACCGTAATGTGAATCGGCGCCGACGTCGTGTTGGCAAATCGATCGTCGGTGGCCACGGCGGTCACCGTGTAGTTGCCGGGGCCGACGGCGTTCCAGGCAACGTTGTACGGACTCGTCGTGTCGACGCCAATTGGCGCGCCGTTCGCGTAGAACGTGACGTTCTGAATGCTCCCGTCGTCGTCGCTCGCGACGGCTTCAATCGTGATGTTGATGGGCGCCTTGTACGTGACGCCGTCGGCCGGGCCGGTGATCGAGACGTTCGGCGCGGTGTTCGGCAGCGCGTTGACTTCTGACGCGGCTCGAAACGCGTTCAATCGCCCACCGGACGCGACCTTGCCCGTCCACCGCGACGACTGATCGACATTGGCGATGAGCAAGGCCTTAATGGCCTCTGCAGACAGGGTCGGGTCCAGCTTGACCAGTAACGCCGCGACGCCGGCGACATGCGGCGTCGACATGCTCGTGCCGGACGAATAGTCGTAGTCGCCGCCGGGAACGGTGCTCAGGATGTCCTCGCCAGGCGCCGCAAGGTCCACCGAGGTCGCGCCGTAGTTGCTGAAGAACGACCGGCGATCGTTCGGCCCGGACGAGGCAACCGACACGATGCTGGACGAGGGATAGCTGGCGGGATCGAACGGCGTCACATCGTTGTCCGTGCCGTCATTGCCCGCGCCGAAGATGTTGACGATGCCGAGCGCGCCGGCGGCGTCAATCGCCGCCTGCAGCGCCGACGAGATTGGCGCGCCATCGCGCGGCGATCCCCAGCTGTTGCTGGACACGCGCACGTTCTCGCCACGCGACCGCATCGCCACGATGTAGTCAAAACACTCGATGGCGCCGGCGTCAGTGCCGGACCCCGAGGCGTCAAGGAACTTGCAGCTCAGGATCTTGGCGTTCCAGTTGACGCCAACGACACCGACGTTGTTATTGCCGACGGCGGCGATCGTACCGGACGTATGCGTACCGTGTCCCTGATCGTCAAAGGGATTGCTGTCGTGATTCACGGTGTCGATGCCGTAGACGTCATCGATGTACCCGTCACCGTCGTCGTCGATGCCGTTGCCGGGAATCTCGAGGGGATTGCGCCACATGTTCGCGGCGAGATCCGGATGCGTGTAATCCACGCCAGTGTCGATGCTGGCGACGATGACGCTGCCGTCGCCGGTGGTGAAATTGGTCCAGGCGGCCGGTGCCTGAATCTTGTCGAGGCCCCAGAGACTGCCGTCGAGCCAGTAAGGATCGTTCGGCGGCGCGCTCTGAATTGCGCGCCGGATGTAGTTGGGCTGCACGAGCGCCACGCCGGGCATCGCACGAAACGCGGCCATGGCGTCTTCAACGGAAAGGCCGGCGGGCAGGCGCAGATGATCGATGTCGAGGTTCGCGAAGCGGCGGAGCCGTGTGGCACGGCGCGCATTCAACATCGCCGTGCGCTGCGGTGCGCCGACGGTCCTGTCGAATTTCACGATCAACTCGCCCGCGGCGTAGTTGCCGGGATTCCCGGAAGAAGCGGTTTGCGGGCCTGCCTGTTGGCCACTTACCGTGGCCAACAACCACACCGCGATCAACGCCGACGCGACCGACCATTTCTTCATGGTTCGCCCCTGGTCCTGCGGTTACGCTTTTCGTGCGTCTGAACTGAAGTCTTAGCGAGAGATTCAGAGCAACCTGCGTGCCGAAAACCGATCGGCCCGTTCGTGGCCGAATTCCGATCGGGAACGATTTTGTAACGCCTTATTTGTCGGCGCGGCAACGCCGTTGGTTGGCGCGACGGTCTATTTGACGGCGGGAAACACCACGGGAAACACGATGTCGGTCGTGAAGATGCAGCGGTCGTTGTGGCCGCACTCCGAGACGATCTGGATCGCGTGTTTCGCGCCGAGCGTGTCATTCACATATTTCACGAACGCTTCGCCGCGCGCGCGACGCGTCGGACCCTGCGCCATCGCCGTACACGAACTGTCGAATCCCCCGAGCGGGAGCGTGTCTACTTGTCCCAGGAGGAACGTCGTCGGCCTGGACGCCAGCTGTTTCTTGAGTTGATCGTCGGTCATCTTCGCGGTGTAACTGGTCGCACGATTTTCGAGACCCGCGGGCCAGCGGTTGTAATTGGCGCAGTTCTTCGCCGTCGCGTCGTACGGTCCGTAGGTGAAGTTCGTGTGCGGCCCCGTCTCCAGCTTCCAGCCATCCTTGGCGCCAACCGGTTCGGCGTCGCCCTCAGCGGTGGGGCGCGTCGCATCCGGCCACGCATAGCTCGACGGATTCGCGACGACGTACGTCACCGGTACACCGAGCGTGTCGTGAACCTTATTGGCCATGGCATAGCGCGTGGCGTACTGACCGCCGGCGGAGTGGCCCGTCACGACAATCGCTTCCATGTTCGGAAAGACACTCTTCGTCGCCAACTTGCGAAGTAATTCATCGGCGACGTCAAAGGAAGACAGACCGGGATGGCTCTGCGAAATGCCGCCAGACCGCCAGCTGTCGCCACCGCTCGGCCACGCGATTTCGTTCGCCGCGAGCTTGTCGGTGGCGATCACCAGATGTGGCGCGATGACGATGGTGTTGTCGAGGGCGCCGGCGAGAAACGCCGCGGCCGTCGCAGTCGCAAAATAATGATCAGCGTTTCGATTCGTGCCGTGAACCATGATGAGCGCCCGCTTGATCGCGACGTTACGCGCGTCCAGCGGGTGCGTCGTGTACACCATCGTCCGTCCCGGCCCTCCGCCGAGCGTGACCCAGGCCGTGCAGGCATCGGTTGACGTGGTGCATGGCGCGGCCGGCGCCATCGGCGCGCGATCGGCAGGACCGCTGACGAACGCAAGCGCGGCAACGGCAATGACTGTCAGTCGCATGGCCATCCCTTACTTCATTAACTGCGCGAGCTTGGCCTGCACGGCTTCGCCCCAGATGTCGTAGCCCTTGGCGAGCGGATGCAGATTGTCCGGCCGGAATGCCTGCGGCAGGAATGTGCCGGTCTCATCGAGAAACTTCGGACCGATGTCCATGTAGAACACGTGCTTGTCGTCGTTTAATCTCGAGATGATCGCGTTGATCTCGGCGATCTTCGCGCGCACGGGATCGCCGGGCAGGCCGCGCGGAAAAATCGCGAGCAACAGAATCTTCGCATCCGGAAAATTGCGGCGCATTTCAAGGACGACGGCGCCGATGCCTTCGGCGATTTCAGGCGCGGTGTTGGGGCCGGTGTTATTGGTGCCGATCATCAGCATGATCGCTTTGGGCTGGAAGCCCTGGCCTTCGCCGTTGCGCAGGCCCCACAGCACGCCCTGCGTCGTGTCTCCGGCGATGCCGAAGTTGGCCGTTCGGATTCCGCCGAAATACTTCTCGAACATCTTCTTGTTGTCGTCGCCCTGCACCCACCAGTCGGTGATGGAGTCACCATCCAGCAGCAGATCGATGTTGCCGGCCCTCGCGATCTCGACGAAGCCCTCGTGTCTCGGGCCCATACGCTGCGTCGTCTGCGTGAACGTCGCGGCCGTGTTCAGGCGCGGCGGCTGCAGTGGCAGGAGCGTCGCGTACTTCTTCAGCAGCTCGGCTGCTGGAGTCTTGTTCGTCGCCACGAACTCTTTCAGAGCCTCATTGATTTGTGCGACTTCGCCGGCATCGGGCCGAAGCATGGCCACCTCCGGGGGCACGGGCGCCGAGGGGCCAATGACGACCGGCCCGCGGGCGGCCTGAGGGCCGCCGGCCGGAGTTTGGGCCAGAACTCCCGCAGCGAACACGACAGCCACGGCCGGGATAACGGCAAGGCGAAGTCTGAGTTTCATGATGGGTCACAGGTTACCGCAGTCGGAACCTGATGTGCCCGGGAATACCCAGTCCGTCCGTGGGAACTGGAAAGCCTGCGATTTTTGGGCCGAAATCCAGATCTCACGGCTCGGGCACGCATGTTGCTCGGGTCCAGCCCGGAGGCGTCATGGCGGGCAGTTGGCTACAGGAGTGCATCGCGGAGATGAACGGACTGGTGGGCCAGCCGATCAGGCCAGAGCATCAGGGCATTGCGGATCGCGCCCGCGGCTACTCGTTTGGCGTTGCCGGGTTCCTTCAGCACATTGAAGCGCCACCGGAACGCGACGACGTCGATCCGCGGTCCGTGATCCTGCACTACTGCGCGTTCATTCCACCGAAGATTTATCGTGCGCTGACGGGGCTGGACCGCTGGCACGACGATCTTGACGACTGGCGCGCCGATCATGACGGACCGGCGAACGTGGCGCTGATCGCGATCGAACAATCGCGCACCGCGTGGATCGCGATGGCCGAGCGCGGCCTCGCGCCGATTGCCGACGCCCAGCAGTTTGTGTCGGATCTCAGCCGCCTCGCCGACGATCTCGATCACCTCTTCCCGAATGCGCGCGCCTTCGTGCGGGCGCATCGTGCCGGTGAACTCAAGCGGCGGTGACTTCTCGCAGCATGATCAGGAGCATCCTGGTCTTTTCGGACGCATCAACGGCGTGAGGGACGTTCGCGGGCATGCGGACAATCGTGCCTGGCACCGCGGACAGGCCGACACCGCCGATCGTCAGTATCAGCGTGCCTTCGAGAACCATGACGAGCGCATCGAACGGAGACGTGTGCTCGGTCAACCCTTGTCCGGCGTCGAACGCGAACAGCGTCAGGCTACCGGCGCCGGTCTTGGCCAGGATCCGACTGGCAATGCCTTGGTCAGTTGGCGTGACCAGCGAACTGAGCGTGAGTGCTTCCGCAGGCGGCAACTGAGAAGGTGTGGCCATCCTTCTATTGTGCGCTCGATCGGCAGCCGATCGCGGCAGCACGACTAGCGGTCAGCCAGCTTCAGTCTGAACGCGGCCATTTCCTGGCCGTTTCTGACCAGCAGCACGTCGCCAATCAGCACAGGATGATTCCAGGTCTTGCCCTCGATCCCGGGAAGCCGCGCGAGCTCCGTGAACTTGTCGGCGGTGGCCGACACGAGCGCGAGCTCACCTTCCTCGGAGAGGACCAGCAATGCGTCCTGATCGGGCAAGAGCAGCATCTGCCCGGCGCCGTAGCGGCCGCCCTTCCACACGCGTTTGCCGTCGCTGAGATCGATACACGACAGGATGTTGCCGTCAAATCCAAACGCATGTCCCTTGTGCACGACAAAGTCGCTGAAGTACGGCTTGAGACCGTTCGTCGTCCAGCGCTCCTGTGCCGTCCATGCACCGGCGCGATGAGAGACGGCCAACCGGCGCACGCCGAGGCCGCCCATCATGCTGATGGAATTGACGAGCACGTCGCCCTCGGACGTGATGGCCGGCTGCACGATGGCACCGCCTGACCACTCGTGTTCCCACAGGACTTTCCCATCGGCGGGCGCCACGCTGGTCACGCCAAATGCGCTGAGTAGCAGCACCTGCGGCGTGCCATCAATCGTCGCGAGATGCGGCGAGCTGTAGCTGACCCCATGGACCGGGCCGAGCCATCGGCGACTGCCGGTCGCGCGGTCAAACCCGATCAACCGCCCCGCCGCAGCCACGATGACGATGTCGTCGACGACGAGCGGTGAACTGGTGAAAGCCCATGTGGGAAGCTTGACGTTCGCCTCGGTCGACGCGTTGCGCGTCCAGACGAGCGCGCCTGTGCGCGCGTCAAGGGCGTTGACAATCCCGGTCGCGCCAAACGTGAAGACACGGCCGTGACTGATGGTCGGCGTCGCGCGCGGACCGGCGCCGCCGTTCGATTCGTAAAACCGCACCGCATCGCGGTGCCGCCACACGACCTGGCCGTTCGTGCGGTTATAGCAGGAGACCAGTTCGTGATCGCCGCGCTGCTCCTGTGTGTAGATCAAATCGCCCTGCACGGCGAACGATGACCACCCCGGTCCAATCGGCTGGCGCCACAATGCGACCGGCGGATTCTTCACCCAGTCCGTCTCGATTCGCACGCCTGGCACCACGTCATCGCGCGTCGGTCCGCGAAAGCCTGGCCACTCGACTCGCGTGGCCTCGGGCTCGATCATGGCCGGCCGCGTCGTCGGGGAGGCTGGCTCGTTTGCCGCAAGCCGCGCGGGCGATGGCACTCCGGCCGCAGCCGATGCGGGCGTGGACGTGACGGCGGACGCGGCGGAATTCGGCGACGCCGGCGTCGTGGCTATTGGCGATGACACCGCGGCTGCTGTTGCGTCCGGCTCTGTTCCCGCTTTGGCGAGCAGCCGATCCTCCGCGGTCGGTGTCCATCGCCAGCGAAAATCGAAACCACCAGCGCCACGCACACCCTCAGTACGGATCAGCGTGAATGCGCCGCATGCCAGCAGAATGGCCGCAGCCAGTGACGCGCGGCGCGCGATGATCGACGCGCGCTCGCCCGCGACAGCGCCGACGACCAGCGCCAGGGCCAGCAGCGGAAGTGGAAGAACGTAGAGCAACCGTCCCTGCCCAGCGCCGGCAATCGATGGATCCACTACGAACGTCAGGGCCATCACTCCGGCCACCATCAGGACGATGGCGCCGATCCGCTCGAGCCACGGCGCTCGGCTGAAGAACAACCACCACACCAGCACCAGCGCACCACACGCAACCGCGCCGAGCAAACCAATGATCGCCTGGTCAGGTGCGACAATCGGAACGCCCAGAAACAGCAGGACCTCGAGCGACGCCAGAACCACACCGGGCCAGAGACGGAGGGGTCGGCGGACGGCAGCGTGGGCGGCAGTCATATCAGGCCTTCATACGCATGTCGATGGAGGTGTTGTTCCAGGACGTCCGTTTCTTCAACGTTCCCGGCCCTGTCCGGAGTCCGGACCGAAGCCGAAGCGGTCGCGTATGCGCTCCCGGAATCGCTCGCGCTCCTCCGGCGCCAGGCCGTCCCATCGCTCGCCCATTCGCTCCGCGAAACGCTCGCCGACACGATCGCCCACGCGATGGCGGACGCCCCAGTGACGACGGGAGCTGTGGCGTCCGAATCCGCCGAAGAGAATCCGGCACAACGCCAGGATGCCCAACGCCTGCCAGAAAGTAATCACGCGCCAGCCAAATAGACTCGGCAGCAGCCAGTTCCAGAGCGCCATCACCAACTGGCCGGCGATGAAGCCCACGAGCAACATGCCAAGGACCGCCAGCGGTGCGAACAGGAGCAATTTGCGTCTCATCATCATGGCCTCATCAGTCCGTCAAATCGTCATAGACCCGCTGCAATCGTTCGCGCAGTTGGCGGACGGCGTAGCGCTTGCGCGACAACAACGTGTTGATACTCACGCCAGTGTCGGCCGCCATCTCTTTGAAACTGCGCCCGTCCAGTTCATGTCCGACGAACACATCGCGTTGCTCGCTCGGCAAGTCGTCGATGGCCGTCGTCAACTCATCGAGCAGCACCTGACGGGCATAAAGCTCGTCGGGACCCGCATCGGGCGATGGCACCAGATCGTCAATCAGCAGCCGCTCGCCATCTCCCTCGTCATCGCGGGCCAGCTCTCGGTCGCCCCACAGCTCGGGTGTCTTCTTGCGGAACAGATCGGTGATGCGGTTGCGCGCGACGCGAAACAACCAACCGCTGACGTGCTCAATCGGCATCAACAACCGGTTGGCTTCGATCAATGCGGAGAACACGTCCTGCAGAATGTCTTCGGCATCACCCGGATCGGCCACCCGACGGCGAATGAAGTTCCGCAGTCGGGATCGCTCCTGGGCAAAGACGTCGGCGATCCGCTTGTCCTGGTCCCGCTCCACTCGCTCGTCGCTCCGTTCCGCGCGCGCGACCTGTTTGATCGCTGGAGACCCCTGCACCGCAACTGGACCTGGCGGACCCGCCGCGTCCTGCATCTAGGGATGTAGACGGATGAGAGGGCGTGGATATTGTAGAGTCTTGCCATCCCATGAGCGAGGACACGGCACCGGCATATACGGCTGATGAAGCGATCGCGCGCCTCAAAGCCGGCAACGATCGTTTTCTCCGCGGTGAAGCGCGCTTCCCGACGATTCAGAAGGAGGTGCTGGCCGACCTGGCCAAAGGACAGAGCCCCTACGCGACGATTCTGGGGTGCAGCGACTCGCGCGTACCGCCGGAACTGATTTTCGACGCGGGCTTCGGCGAACTGTTCATGATCCGTCTGGCGGGCAACGTGATTTCACCGGAAGTCATGGGCACGCTGCAGTACGCCGGTGTGCACCTGCGCACGCCGCTCTTCGTCGTGCTGGGTCACGAGGGTTGCGGCGCGGTGCAGGCGGCGCTGGCGGCCAGGCACGCCGCGCAACAGCCGAAGCGCATCGCGCAACTGCTCGAGAACATCATGCCGGGGCTGGCTGATCTTCCGTCCGGACTCGCACCAGACGCGGAGATGCACGCAGCGGTCGAGGCCAACGTGCGCTGGTCGATGCATCAAGTCCTCGAAACGCCCGAAGCGAAAGCCCGGGCCTCCGAAGGCGTAATGAAACTCGTCGGCGCCGTCTACGAACTCGAAACCGGGCGGGTCCGGTTTCTCGCGTAGAGATTACTCGACCCAGATCAACACCTGGAAGCCCGGCTTGCGATAGTCCACGACAATGCCGGGGCCATAGCGCGCCAGGTCTTCAGCCGTCAGACGGAATCGATCGGGCGCGAGGCCCAGGTGCGACAGCACGTTGATCGAACTGAACTGCATCAGCCACAACGGCACATCGGTCTTGACCAGTTCTTCCTCTTCGGCGTTCCAGTTCAGAACGTAGACCGTGCTGGCCCGACGGCCCTCGGGATGCACGCTCCGGTGAATGCGGACGTCCGCCTTCTGAAGATCGACAATCTCGAGGAGCGGCGGCCGGCCGGCGAATCGTTTGGCCACGGCTTCGAAATCAGGCTTGGTCTCAGCCTCGCCAACCGTGCGCCTTTCCAAATGGCGAAAGACGAAATACGCCCCAGTGCCGGCCAGCGCCGCAAATCCCACTGCCAGCACAACCACGCTGGCTATCGTGACCTTGACCCAGGTGCGCACCCGGGAACTATACGCGCGTTACTTGCCCTTGGGCGGGACCTTGGCGGCGTCGACATTGGCGTGTCCGCGCACGACACCGTCGACTTCACCGGCCATGTCGCCCTGCAAACGGCCTTTGACAATGGTCAGGGTGAAATGAAACAGCGGGCCGCCGGGTTGCTGCACGTCGAACGTCGCCTTGCCGGCGGTCACAACGCCCTTCTCGATCTTCCACTGCTGCTCGGGCGGACCTGCGGTGCCTTCGAGCGCTTTGCCTGTTTGCGTCAAGATGAACGTGGTCGGCCTGGGGTCGCCCTCCGTGCCATCCGGTCGCTGCATCTTGAACGTGCCTTCCCATTTGCCGCTAAAGCTGGTGGCCGGCGTCGGGGTGGCCGTCTGAGCGGACAAAGCGGGCGCAAGCGCGACCGCGGCAAATATGAGTGTGAACGCGAGGACTTTCTTCATGCTGACTCCTTAAACATTTCCGAGCTATTCCGATCGAAGAGCGACGACGGGGTTGACACGCGATGCGCGACGCGCCGGGATGTAACTCGCCAGCATCGCGACCGCCAGCATGACGAGCGACATGCCGGCAAACGCGACGGCATCGAAGCGCCCGACACCAAATAAGAGCGTCTGGATGTACCGGGTCATCGCGGCCGAGATCAGCGCGCCGGCGATCACGCCGATCAGCGCGACGAAGCCGCCCTGCCGAACGAACATCCAGCGGACGGAATTCGTCGGGGCGCCCAGAGCCATACGCACGCCGATTTCCCGCGCGCGCTGCGTGACGCTGTAGGCAATCACGCCGTACAGACCGACGGCGCCGAGGACCAGCGCAAGCACCGCGGCGATGCTCACCATGAGCATCGTGAACGACAGACCGGCCATCGCATTCGCCGCCAGCCGCTTCATCGTAAAGATGCGATACATCGGCGAGGTCGGAATGATCTCGCGGATGATGGCACGCACCTCCGGTTCAAGCTGGTCTGCACGCGACGATCTCATGACGTACGCCGGCGATCCGGCGACGGCCGGCAGATAGACCATCGGATCGGGAGATGCCTTCCGGAGGTCGTCCACGAGCACGTCCTCAACCACGCCAATCACGGTGAACCAGTTCGGTCCCGCGGCCGCCGGGCGAACTTGCTTGTCGATGGGATCCTCGCCGTGAAACAGCAGTTTGGCCGCCGACTCGCTGATGATCACGTTCGGCGTGCCCTGCTGCTCCTCGAGCCGGTCGAAGTACCGCCCCCGCCGCAACTCGATCCCCATCGTCTGGAAATACGCGCCGCCGGCACCAGCCACTCTCACGAGCGGCGCTTCGGCGCCGCTGGCCTCGAGCTGCTTCGTGGTGATGTTCTGACTCGACGCGCCTTCGTCCAGCGGAAGCGTGGTGATGTAGCCGACCGATTCCACGCCCGGCAGCGCCTTCAGGCGATCCATGAACATGTACTGAAACCGCGACATCGACGCCCGTTCACTCAAATCAGGACGATTGGCCGCGATCTGGAACGTGAAGATGTCCTTCGTGCTGTACCCGGCGTTCACGTGGCTGAGCTGCCAGAAACTGCGCATCAGCAGCGCTGACCCGACGAGCAGCACGAGCGCCGACGCGGTCTGCACGACCACCAGCACGTCCCGCGCAAACGTTCGACGGCCAACGATGCCGCGTCCGGCCTGCTGGATGCCGCCCAGACGCGATCCCGAGATTCGGAACGCGGGCCACAATCCGAATGCGCAGGCCGCCAGCGCCGAGAGGCCCGCCGTGAACAACAGAGCCGTCAGGTCCAGCTTTGCCCCATTGAGTCCCGGAATAGGTGCACCAGAAAAGCCGCCGGCGACCGCGTCCGGCGCCGCGCGCACCAGCATCGGGACGCCGGCCCAGGCGATCAACGCGCCGACAGCTCCGCCCGCGGCTGCCAGCAGCACGGCCTCCGTCACTTGCGAACGCACCAGATCGGCTCGTCCGGCTCCAAGCGCGCGACGCACCACCAGATCGCGGCGCCGGTTCTCCGCCCGCACCGTAAATAAGTTGGCGACGTTCGCGCACGCGATCAGAAACACGATGCCGACAGCGCCGAGCAAAATCCACAGGGCGGTCGAGATCGCTCCGACCAGATGCTCGCGCAGTGGCGTCACGATCGGCCGGTGCCGTTCCATGATCTTCACGTACGGCGCCGGACCGCCCAGTCGCTGCTGAACCCGGCGCGCAATCGGTTCGAGCTGTGCCACGAGCGCGGCATGGTCAGTTCCCGGCGCCAGGCGTGCAACCGCTTGCGGCCCAAAACCGCCGGCGGTGACCTGGGCGGGGCGGATGACCAGCGGTATCCAGAACGCCGTCCGCTCATCCGGGAAACGGAAGTCCGGCTTCATGACACCAATGACTTCACGGGTGCCGCCCGCAAAGCTGTAGCTTCGGCCGATGACCTTTTGATCGGAATTGAACCAGGACTGCCAGAGCCAATGACTGAGGACGACCACGTTGGCCGTGTCCTGCTCGTTCGGCAGCCGTCCGTGGAGGGGCTGCACACCCAGCGTCGTAAAGAACGATGGTGTTGCCTGTGTGAGGAAGAGCTGGTCGACGTGGTCGTCGGCCCGTGTCGTGGACGACCCGGTGCCGTACAGCCCGATGTCTTCGATGGCGCGGATGCTCTCCTTGTATTCGAAGTACAGCTCGTCCGGCACGCCGAATTCCGCCGGCTGATCAGTGCCGGGCGCCGTTCCGCCGACATGCACGAGCCGGTCAGCGTTCGGAAATGGCAGCGGCGCAAGAATCACGTCGTTGACGACGCTGAAGATCGCGGTATTCGCGCCGATGGGCAGTGCGAGGGTGGCGACGACGATGAGGGTGAAGCCCGGCGCGCGGGTCAGGCTGCGCGCGGCGTGAGTGAAATCGCGAAACCAGGTTTCGAGCACGCGAATACTTACGACGTGGAGGGCCAGCCGGTTCCGATCCGGACGCCGCTTGACTGTATTTGCTTCACAGTGTACTTTGTATTGCAAAGCCATGCGGATCCTGCGAGCGGCCCACCTCGGTATGTGCTTCGGCGTGCGCGACGCGATCGCCCTGGCCACCGAGCACGCGGACGCCGGCCCCCTCACGATCCTGGGCGATTTGGTCCACAACCCCACCGTTCTGGGCGCCCTGGAAGCGAAAGGTATCGCCATCGCACAGGACGTTTCAGATGTCAGGACACCGACGCTGATGGTGACGGCCCACGGCACATCCCAACGGACCCTTGACCGAACCCGCGCCCTGGGTCTGACCGTGGTCGAAGCCACCTGCCCGCTTGTCCACGTCGCTCATCGCGCCGTCACCACCCTCGCGCGCGCCGGCTATCACGTCGTCATCGTCGGCCAACGCGCGCACGTGGAGGTGCGGGGCCTGACCGGCGACCTGGATCCGGCCGATTTCGACGTCGTGCTCGATGAGCCTGATGTGCTGGCGCTCGGTTCGCACCCGCGCATTGGCGTGGCAGCGCAGACGACGCAGCCGCTGCAGAAGGTGCGGCAGTTGGTGAACCTGATCCGGCAGCGATTCGCCGAGTCGGAGGTACGGTTTATCGACACGGTGTGCAAACCGACGAAGGATCGGCAATCGGCGGCCATTGAGATGGCGCGCGAAGCCGATGTCGTCATCGTCATCGGCGGCCAGTCGAGCAACAACACGAAAGAACTCGTCAAGACGTGCGCGCGCTATTGCGCGCGCGTGCATCACGTGCAAACGGCTGAAGACGTCCGCCCTGAATGGTTCGAGGCGGCGGAAATTGTGGGGCTGACGGCCGGCACGTCAACGCCGGATGCCGTGATCGATCGCGTGGAAGCGCGGCTCCGCCAATGTGAGGCTGCGTGCCAGACCAGACCATGACCACTCACCTCTCGGAGCGTGCGCGTTGGGCGATCGTGGCGGCGTTCGCGATCGCGATGGCCTGGGTCGAATCGGCCAGCGTGTTTTACATCCGCGCGCTGGTGGACCGGATCGAGCCGTACCAGGCACAGCCCCTGCCTCTCAATGACGCGCTCGGCAACGTGGAATTGTGGCGCGAGGGCGCCACGATGATTATGATTGCGATGGTCGGGATGCTCGCCGGACGCACGTGGCGGCGCCGCGTGGGCTACGCCGCGGTGGCATTCGGCGTCTGGGACATCTTCTATTACGTCTTTCTGCGCCTGATCTCGGGATGGCCGAAGACGTTGCTCGACTGGGACATCCTGTTTCTGCTGCCGCTTCCCTGGTGGGGACCCGTACTTGCGCCGGTCAGCATCGCGCTGGTGATGATCGTGTGGGGGACGCTCGTCACGCAGAACGATGGAGTTGAGACCGACACGCGCTGGACGTGGACGCTCGCGGCCGCCGGCATCATGATCGCGCTCGCGGTGTTCATGAGTGACGCCTGGCGGGCGTTGCCGCATGGGCGGGACGCGATCCTCCAGGTGTTGCCGACCACGTTCAACTGGCCGCTATTCTGCCTGGCGCTGTTGCTCATGTCGTCGCCGGCACTTTACGTGGTGTCACGGCGCAGGGCGAAGTGACGCGAGTCGCGCAATCGCCTCAGTCGAGCGCGATAACTAGCCGAACAGATCTCCGTTCAAGTACTTGAGGCCGGTATCGGCCGCGACTGTCGCGACGACCTTACCTGCGCCGATCTCACGCGCAAGGTCGATGGCGGCGGCAATGTTGAGCGCGCTCGACGTGCCGACCAGCAGGCCTTCTTCGCGCGCCAGACGTCGCGCCAAGTCACGCGCATCTTCTTCCTTGATCGTGCGCGCCTCGTGCGGCGGCATATGCTGGATGTGCGGCGGAATGCCGCCCGTGCCAATGCCTTCGACGCGATGCGCGCCGATCGGCCCGCCGGTCATCGCCGGCGAACTGGCCGGTTCGAGCGCGACGATGCGAGCGCTACTGCCACCAGCGCGAAGGGCGCGTGCCACGCCGGCCAACATGCCGCCCGCACCGACCGCGCCGCAGAAGACATCGATGCGGCCAACCTGCTCGATCAATTCGCGACCGATTTCCGAGTAGCCGTCGAGTGAGTCGGTGTTGTTGAACTGATCGGTCCAGAACGTGTTGGGCTCAGCCGCGAGGACTGCAATCTGTTTGCGGAACTCTGCGAACAGCGCGGGCGTCACCTTGCCGCCTTCGCTCGGCACCACCCGTAACTCCGCGCCAAACGCGCGCATCGTCCTCAGCTTCTCTTCGGAGAACGCGTCCGACGACAGAAGAATAAGTTTGTAGCCCTTGACCGCGCAGACCATGCCGAGCGACGAGCCTGTGCTGCCGCCGGTGAATTCGACGACGCGCATGCCGGGCTTGAGCGTGCCACGGCGTTCAGCGCCTTCGATCATCGCGAGCGCCATGCGGTCCTTATAGGAGCCGGTCGGATTGAAGAACTCGAGCTTGACGAGCACCTCGGCGGCGCCGGGCGGCACCACCTTGCTCAAGCGCACGACCGGCGTGCGGCCGATCGCGCGCAGAGCAGACGTGGACACGGCCGGCGCCTGGAAGGCCGGAAGCATTTCGCGGATCTGATCGGCGTGTCGGGCCTCATGGCCGCCGAGAAAAGCGACCCACTGCCGGAACGTGTACGGTCCGAAGCGCGGGTGCGGCGCAATGGGCTCACTGAACGGGTACGCATCGCTTTCGCGGACCGCCTTGGCGACGTCGGCGCGAACGGCCTCCAACATCGTCCACGCTTCGTCGGCGGTGATGCCGCCTTTCGGTTCAGAGGCTTCAGACGTTTTGAACCGCTGGCTGCGGTCGGACAACTTCGCGATCTGGACCGGATCGATCGCAGAAACAGATGGCGCGCCTGAGCTCTCGCTCGCCGATGCCTTTGCGGCGGTCAACGCCTCGACGAGCCGGCCGGCGATCCGGCGCTCGACGATGGCGAGATGTTCGAGGACTTCGGCGACGGACCAGCGATCGGGCCCGGGCCGCCGATCGCGATGCACGGCCGGGATGGAGTCCATCGCCGCGCGCAGTACCGCGCGATTCTGGTCCAGATGCTGCAGGAGTTCGTCAGAAGGAGAAGACATCCCGCAAAGATACCAAACAGCGCAGGTCGCCAAGCGAGATGGACGCCGACGCGGGGGCCCGGCTCAAACAGGTGCGATCAGTGACAGGTGTTCGGCCGTCGCGCCCTTCACGGCGCCGACCGGGATCGCACGATCGAACGTCGCCAACGTTCCCTTCATCGTCTTCGCGAGACCGAGAAGATACACGTCGGTGATCTGTGCATGGCCGCGCGCGGCCCCCAGTGCGAACACGGAGGCATCACGCAACGACGGTATGGTGCCCCAATAGTGATGATGGCCACTGGCGCAGAACTTACGCAGTTGATCGACGGCCGTAGCCGGCCGTATCGCGTCGGGCTGGTACTTGGGGTGGGAAATGACGCGCACGAAACCACTCTCCGTCATCGCACAGGTTGCCCAGCCATGACGCCGATGGTCGGCAAACCAATCGTGCGCCAAATCGTGGTGTACATGGTCGGGGTCGAATAGTGCGACCAGCACGTTGACGTCAAGCAAGGCCACGCGTGCCATGGCTCTCGGGCTTACGCGTCGTCGCGCAGATCGTTGACGAGTTTCATGGTCGGTTTCGGGGCGCCGGTCGGACGCCGCGCCAGCAGCGGCACCCCGTTCCGGACGCGGACGGACCGCGGGGCTTCGAGCGCTCTGCGCGCGAGCTCGGACACGATCTTGCCCGCGGTCGAATTGCGAGCCGCCGCCAGTTCCTTGGCGGCCTGAAGCACGTCGGCATCGATGTCGAGAGTCGTTCGCATCCAGAAAATCATCACGCATCACGCATCTGATGTCAACCCACGACGAACCCGCCGGAAGCGGCCGCGGCGCCGCGAGCCACGTTCGGCGGCGAGTCGGTCGTCGGCCGCCCCATTCGGTTGCGAGATTAAACTACAAAGTGGTTTAATGGCCGGCATGAGCCATCTTGGCGAACTCGAACAACTGATCCTCTTCGCGGTCACTGCGCTGAAAGACGACGCCTACGGCGGAGCCATCCGCGCGCACATCGAGGAGCGAAGCGGCCGCATCGTGTCGTCGGGAGCGATCAGCACGACACTCGGTCGGCTCGAAGAGCGGCAGCTGGTCGTCGGGCGCGCCGGCACGCCCGTGCCGGGCCGCGCGGGTCGCCCGCGCAAGTACTACGCGCTGACACCCGCGGGCGCGCGTGACCTGCAGGAGAGCTACACGACGATTCGCGCAATGGCCGGCGGATTGTCGCAGCGTCTTAACGCGCTCGCGGAGGGGAATTGACGCCGCACCGATCGCGCATCGGACGAATCCTCGCGACCCTGTTCATCCGCGGCGCCGAAGCACCCTACATTCTGCGCGACCTCGACGACTCCGTGAGTCATGACGTGGAACGCGGCCTTCCGCCAGCCGAAATACGCCGCCGCGATCTCAGAAATATTCTGGCGTCGGCAGGCAGCCTGTGGGCACAGTCCCTTGGCCCGTCGGCTTGGCGCCCGTCCTGGGTCGATGTCCGGCTCGGACTCCGCACGATCATCCGCACGCCCGGGCTCACCATCGTCGCCGTCTGCGCACTCGCCATCGGCATCCCGGTCGGCTTGGCGCCGATGCATGCGGTCGATGCGCTCGAACGACCGCTGCCGGGCGATCCCGATGGTCGCATCCGCACGCTCTGTTACTGGCGCGACACGGTCCACGAACAGGCCACTGCGGGCGACTACTTCCTCTGGCGGACTTCCCTTCAGTCGTTCGGCACGCTCGCGGCTTACCGGCCGACAACCGTCAACCTCGACGTTTCCGAGGGCGGAGGGCGTCTCTCGGTACCAGGCATCGAAACCACCGCGTCGACGTTCGACATCCTGCGCACGCCCGCGATGAAGGGCCGCGTTCTACGGGCCGACGACGAGAAGCCCGGCGCACCGGGCGTGGTCGTCATCGGACACGACCTGTGGCGCGCGCAGTTCGGGGGCGACCCGGATGTCGTCGGCCGTTCTGTTCAGATCGGCGGCGCGTCGTTCTCGATCGTCGGCGTCATGCCGGCGGCATTTAGGTTTCCGACGTCGCACCAACTTTGGATGCCTCTGCACATGTCAGACGATGGCGGGACAAGTCCGCACACCGGCGCTCCCCTCGTCGTGTTCGGCAAACTTAAGGACGGCGTGACACCCGACGCCGCCCAGGCCGAGCTTCAGACGCTCACGCGTTCGGTGGCAACCACGAATGCCGAGGCGTTCGAGAGGCTTCGCGCCACAGTTCTTCCTGCCTGGCACCTCACCTTCTATTTCCCCTCCGGCGGATTGCGTGCGCTACCGGAGTTCTCTTTCATCCAGGTGTTGATGCTGGTGCCGCTCTTGATCGCGTGCGTCAACGTCGGACTTCTGATCCTCGCGCAGACCTCAACGCGTGCATCGGAGTTCGCCGTGCGGACGGCATTGGGGGCCAGCCGCAGCCGCATCCTCACGCAGGTTTTTGTTGAATTCTTGGTACTCGCGGTTTTGGCCGCGGGCGCTGGACTGCTGATCCTCAACTGGCTTCCCGGTCGCCTGCTGACGGTGATGGGCATCACGCTCCCGTACTGGATCGATACGGGGTTGAATACCGCCACCGTCATTCGCGGGCTGGTTTTGGCTGCGGGTTGCGCCGTGATCGCTGGCGTCGTGCCTGTTATCCGCATGACGGGCCGCTCGATCGATGTGAACATCAAGCGCACGAAGGCGAGCCGGTCGGGCACTCGCCTCGGCGGCACCGGAAGGCTGTCGAGCGCGCTGATCGTGATCGATGTTGCCGTCGCCGTCGTGGCCATCGGCGTCGCCGGAGGCCTCTGGGGCAAAGTGCAGGCCACGAAAGCAAATCAGTCCATCGACGGAATTCGGGCCGAGGAAATCCTGTCAGCCACGCTCGACGTTCCGTCCACGCAGCGGCAACAGGTGGCCCAGGCGCAAACTGCGCTCATCGACAAGCTTCGCGGCGAGCCCGATGTGCGCGCCGTCACGTTCGCGACCGCATTGCCACGGATGGATCATCCCGTCCGCCTGATGGAAATTGACGCGAGTGCTGCCGAGTCGAGGGGTCCGTTCAAAGTGCGCACCGCCCGGATCGCGATCGACTTCTTCGACGCTTTGGAGCAACCTCTGGTCGCCGGGCGCGGTTTCGATTTCCGCGATCTCGGCAAGGACGCCAGCACCATCATCGTTAACACGACGTTCGCGCAGCGCGCCTTCGGTTCGATCAATCCGATCGGCCGGCGCGTGCGCCAGATTACGGCGGACGGGGCGCCGGTCGGAGGCTGGCTCGAAATCGTCGGCGTCGTCGGGCACATGGGCGTTCACACGCTGACGCCGTCGCAAGACGACGGCATGTATCTGCCTTTGGCCGCGGGTGACGTCAACCCGGTGCGGCTGGCCATCTGGGTGCGCGGAGACCCGGCGGTCCTCGTGCCGCGAGTGCATGTGTTGGCGAGAGCTGTCGATCCCAATGCGGCCATCGCGATGCCTATTCCGCTCGATGAGATGTTCGAGGGCGATTGGCAGCTCCTCCGCGCCTTCGTCGTGGGGGCCGCCGTGCTCGTGGGCGTCCTGCTCAGCCTGGCCGCGTCAGCGCTGTACGCCATCCTGTCGTTGGTCGTATCGCAACGGACGCGTGAGATCGGTATTCGCGTGGCGCTCGGCGCCAATCAATGGACCATCGCCCGTCAGGTCGCGAAACGAGCCGTCATGCAGGTCGGCCTGGGCGTGCTGATCGGCCTGCCGTTCGCGGGAATGTTGTGTTACGAATTCCTCGAGCTGACCGGATCGGGCGCATCCGTCCCAGGCGCGGTCGCAATGGCATCGGCGCTTGGCTTGTCGGTCATGGTGTTGGTATCACTCGCCGCGTGCACGGTGCCGACACTGCGCGCCTTGCGGATCGCGCCGATGGACGCGTTGCGCAAGGATTAGGATTACCAGTGTTCCATCCACCCGGCCAGTTGGAGCTCACGCAGTTTCGTGCGGGCGTGATGCCTCGCCGTGCGTTCATCCGTAAACTCCATCGTGACTAGCGGCTTGTCATTTCTCAGGTACTGCACCGTCCAGGCTTCGGGGGTTTCAGCCAGGACGGCGTCGACGTGCGCGTGACGGCGTCGCGCACGCCAGAGATGCGTGAGTTGCCCAGCCTTCACAGTTGGCCGCACCATCGCATTCCAATCATTGACGTGCTCGCGTGCCGACACGACGCCAGCGCCGAGCGCGCTGGCCGAATATGACACGTCAGATTGTTCCCTACTCCACTGAGCGGAGGCGTTGGCGAAACCAAATCGCCAGGGCTTCGACGGCCATTTTGCCTTCGGCCACGGCGAGGGTCGTGGCCACGAGTTCGTCCGGCGTCGCCAGGAACTCCTGCCCGTTTGATTCGACGAAGACGATCGCGGCGAAGACCGCAACCCTCTTGTTGCCGTCGAAAAACGGATGGTTCAGCGCCAGCGAGTGCATGAGCGCCGCGGCTTTGTCGGCCATATCGGGATACAAATCTTCCCCGCCAAACGTAACCGACGGCCTCGCCAGCGCGCTTTCGAGCGCCCCGCGATCGCGCAGGCCGGTACCGCCGCCATATTGCCGCACTTGCTGCGCGTGGAGCGCCAGCACCTGGCCGATCGAGAGGTATTCGACCGTCACTTCGCCAGTTCTTCAAACGCTTTGTCGTACTTGGCGAGCACCTTCCGCGCGCGCGCCCGAAGCCGCGCAGTGACCTGTCCGCCCTCGATGTAGCGCACGCCGGTCCGGACGACAATGGCGCCGGTCTGCGGGTGCACCGACACGTCGACCGAGTCGCCCTTCTTGAGCTTGAACCGCTCGACGACGTCCTTCGGGAGCGTGACGGCCAACGACGATCCGGTCTGGACAATCTTGCGAGTCATATCAGTATTATATCAGTATTTATTGCCGCGACCTACCCAGCATTCCCATGGGGCAGTCGACCTGCGAAGTGGCGGTCGCTTGGATTGGAGAAATTGGCGAAGGCGGATGTCCGCCTTCGCAAGGCTCGCTTGCCTAGCCGAAGCTCACGCTTCGGCGGTAGCTCACGTGAGCGAAGGCTGGCTGGGAGACAGGGATTCGTGCCGAGCGCGGCGAGCCGAAGCGAGCCGGTCGAAGCCTGAATCGGCCTGCCAGCCAACGAACGAAGCGTGAGCGAGTGAGTTGGCTGGCTCTTAGGGACGCATTTCGCAACTGGCTTATCAGTGCGGCGTGATCCTCTGCCGTACAACACCTCGTCCGGTAGGCTGTTTCTAACTCGCCTCTTCAATTAACTGAAAACCTGACGTCGCGACGGACAACATCTTTTGCCGAAGTCCCCACGCTCATCGTCAGCACGTACTCGCCTAGTTTGAGGGTAGCTGAGGGCAGGACGAACTTGTATTCGGCGCTTTTGACGTTTGGTTCCAAGTCCTGCAAAGTCAGGTCGTCGGCCTGCTCAAAGACAACCCGGTCATTAAGATCGCGGATCGTGACTCGAACCGACGCCGCGTTGGCTCGTTTGCCTCCGGCACTAAACACACGCACATATACGGTTGGCCGCTGCCCCTGCGTCACGGTCCGGCTGGTGGTCGGCACGATGGGGACCTGGGTGGACAACAACTCTCGCGGAATCGCGCGAGAGTTTTCGGTTGCCCAGAGCACCGCAGAGACCGACAGGAGGGCCTTTCTAAAGTCTGGTATGACCACGTCCGTATAGACACTGCCACTGCGGTCGCGGGTCTTGCTGTGAACCGAAGCCCGAATGTTGTAGCGACCGGGTTTGAGCGACGTCGACAAGAGCAAATCGATCGCGAAGTCGGCATCCCTATTAGCGGAGGTAGGCACGTCGGCGGTCTGTCGGCGCACCTCGATTTCGCGCCGGCCCTCGCCGTCGAAAATACGCAGTTCGCTCTCGAGCACGTCACCCGGGGCGAATCCATCAGCGCGCGGCACGACCACTCCAAGGGCAAAACCGACCGCGGCAAAACCTGGGCGTGAGGCATCGGGACCAATCGGCATGGCGATTAGGCGGAGTCGCTCGTCGCTCATCGGAATGATCCCAGACATCGCAACCGACGTCGCGGCGGCTGTCGCTTCCCCGGTCTCCCGAGCGACCGACTTCAGCGTCGGGTTGTAGTACGACACCTCCGAGGGCTCGACGGTGACGTCCTTCCGATTAACCTGAATCTGCACCCGCTGGAAGCGGCCGTCCAATGTGGGCGCGCCGGCTTCATATCCGACGATGTAGTGGAGGCTCAACTCGGCAAAGATCGTCGGTACGGACGCGCGCGGACTGTTCGTATTGACAATTGCATGTCCTCCGGTCGCCCGCGCGATCTCCATTAGAAAATCTGACGCGGCGAAGGCTGGAGTGACGACCGTGCCGTCTCGCATTAGTCTGGGAGCTTGCAGTCCGATGTTGTGGATGGGATAAACAGGGATGCGCGCCAGATTAGCCTCGTCGAGCAGCAAGGACACGCGCTGATGAAGGGTCAACTGCTCGTCGGTTTCTCCGGCGCTCTGCGACGACGGATTTCCAGGAAGGGGCGCTCTCGTGGGCGTGTAGCTTCCCTTGGTTAGGTTCCCGGTGATCCACAAGATCGCGCTTCGCTTGTCCGGAACCGTCTTGAGGAAACCGATCGCCGCGGACAGGGTGTTGAGTCGGTACCTAGTGCCAAGTGGGCCAGGCACACTGATGTCGTGAAATCGTTCAATCGCGTCGCGAATCCGGGCGCGGTCTGACGTGAAATCCTGGGGCTGCCGGTTGTCGCCGGTGAAGACCACAGCCACCAGGTCCTTCGGACCCAGCGCGTCGACAATGTTACCGGCAATGGCCTTTGTCTCTCGCACCGTCCAAGGGTCGCCACTGACCGCTCCGAGGGCGACGTCGTCCAGGATCAGGACAAATAATCTGGGGTTCTCTAGTTCATTCGTGGCAACGTCAGGCGCGACGTCGCGCATCCACGGCGCGGACGGCACCAGCGGACCTTCCGCGTCCTCTGCCACGACCGCATCTATCCTGCGACTTACTCCGTTGACGAGGACGGTGAAATCGTCGGTCTTGAGATCGCGGACGGGTCGTCGGTTCTTGTCGAGTACGCGAACAATGACGCGCGTGATGTTCGTCCCGCCCTTGAACTGGGGCAACTCCTGCGCGTGATCGCCTCGAGTCGACACCAACACCGCAAGCAGGCCAATGGCCACGAAACGGCCAAACGCGAGCGCGCTGTGAGGGAAACGACCACCAGGGACGTGCATCAATCGACGCATCATGCCCTCCAGGCTAACAGCCCTAGCATACGACAAGCGCCTAGCAACGGAAGACCTGAATGCGCCGGCAGTTCCACGGCGAGACGAACAAGTGGTCACGCGAAGTGACGAGCCTCGAAGTGCCGCCGACGCGCTTCCTGCCGCCGGCGGCCCTTCAGGCCATGCAAACCCTGAGTCGGATTCGTGGATTGCCCGACTACTGCTCGATACAAGGATAGACTGGAGGCAGGCAATTAAAGCTAAAGTCGAAAGGATCTTCTTCTACCGGGTCAACACAGTCGAAAGCTTCCAGTTGCAGATATGGCCACGGAATGCCGTACACGTACGAGTAGTACTCGCAAGTCAGCATAGCTCTGTCCAGCGCATCCTCCCCGCACGTAGCGCCGGCTTGGCAGGAGGCGTGGTTGAACTCCATGAACGGGCAGTCAGGGTTGACCCAAAACGCAGGACTCCCCGACGAACATCCCGACTCCTCCGCCGCCGCGACTTCAACCGGGGAGGCCAGAGCACTTACAACCACGCAGAAAACCGCGAACGCAAAATTACGCCACACTCGCATAATCGCACCTCTGTTTGCTTGCGTTGCCAAATCACTTACGGTTGTCAGACACCAAACGCTCGATCTCTTTGGTAATCGTTTCGACCTTCCGAACGCCAGTCCACCGCGACGCGACTCTCAAGTCATCGGAATCTACAAATGTCCCGATAAATACCGTGGGCGTTCCTTTTATCTCCCATGGCTTCGACGCATCTGCGACTTCTATAATTCGCCTGCGACCGTCAGGAAGACAGCCGTTGAATCTCGACTTGTCCAGTCCTGCTGCGTCAGCGTGACGTTGAAAGCTCGCATCATCTAGATTGGATTGGTTCGCAAACAGCAGATCATGCATCTCCCAGAACTTCCCTTGCCTACCCGCACACTCGGCAGCTGCAGCGGCAGGGATCGCCCTAGGATGCTGCGGCAACGGCCGGTGCGAATAGAAGAGCCGCATCTTGCCGGTCAACACGAGTTCCTTCTCGATCGCAGGCAGGCTCTCTCGCGTGAATTGACCGCACGCTGGACATTCAAAATCCTCAAATACGATCATCCCGACCGGCGCAAGGGGATTTCCACGAGTCCATAGCCCTACGGTACTGACCGGAGACTTCGGCACCGGTGGCTCGACGCGCTCTTTGGCGGCCGGCCGCGTCGGTCCAGTTCGAGCGGAAGCGACCATCTTCGTCAAGGCCACGCTGGCAGTTGCAATCACCAAGCACACAGCCAGCATGTCCAAAATTTTCTTCAGTCGTCCATCGCCAAGACTTGGGGTCATGAAGCCACCAGTGCCGAGACCGACATGTCATTCGCACGCCAACCGATGACAACTGCGATGACGATTAATGCAACAGCACCACCGACGTCGATCGCTGTTTTGAGTCGATTCACTGTGGCCATTCGCTGTGTCCGTCCATCTCATGAACGGTCAAAGCCATGGCGTCGTACCCGAACGGCCATGAACCTGACCGACGAACCGTGAAATCAACCGTTGGTGAGCCTACGCTCGGCCGCTCGCCATGGCTAGGCAAGAACTGATGGAAGAACTGATGTAAGAATCGACGGCTGAACTGACGGAAAAACTGATGTAGAAACTGTCACGCGCGCTTATTTCGTCGGCTGCTCCTCGGCCATGAGCCGGATTACATCGCCAACGATTTGTCGATGACCGATGAATACCTGTCTGGTGCAGAACGTCGGCACCGGGGTAGGCTGGCCATCTTCTACTAGTTGTCCACTCCGTACGAGGAATCGCTTGAGGGATCGCTGCTCGGCGAAATCGAGCAGATCGTTTGGCTCGACGTCTCGCCGCAGTGCGTTGTAGATCGCGGAGAGTGCGCGGGCAAATGCCACGACGTCATGCGGGTAGAGCCTCGCAACCCGACACCACGTGCGCAACGTACTTCCAGCGGCGCCGGCAGCCCCGCTCAAATCAGCCAGGATGCGGACACCGTTCGGACCACGAGCCGCCTTCACGATCACCACAGCGAGACGATGCGGCCGAGGCTCACCGGCGACATTGGACTGCGCCGCTCTTCCGACCGTCACTATGTTCCGCTCCCATCGATTGGCAGGCAGGCAGGCAGGCCCCGCCTCGGCAAACAGTTGCCGAGACCCAGACGAGTCTGGCAAAAGGAGTGCGGCCTGCGCATCCGTACAAGTACGGAATCGGCAGATAAATCTGGTGCACTGGTCAGACTGGCAGGCATCTGCATCCGATCGGTGTGGCGTCTTCCGGGGGCCAGCGCGGCTAACGGCACGTTGGCCCGTGTGTCGGCCCTCGCGCTGGCCCTTTGCGCTGGCCCACGTCCGCCGAGTAAAGCCCAAAGTACAAGCGAATTTCTGCGTGACTGGGCGCGGTACTTCGGGACATCCAGGGTCGTGGGCCAAGGGGGAGCGACCCCGTTTTTTCACCGTTTCGCCGCGCCCAGGCGCGGCTCCACGGTGGCCCGTGGGGTCGCTCCCCCTTGGCAAGAATGATTGACG
>Ga0315912_10000445_pt1 | contig 79147 bp, 46 predicted proteins | sample VfabasoilMG_FD_204469 | JGI IMG/M metagenome (GOLD analysis project Ga0315912, IMG submission 204469) | Garden soil microbial communities collected in Santa Monica, California, United States - V. faba soil | ecosystem: Environmental > Terrestrial > Soil > Garden | place: USA: California... | reverse complement strand
CGATCTTTTCGCATCGCCGCACGACGACGAAAAGATCGCGCGCTGAAGCGCGCTCCTACGGGTGCTCCCGACGCCACGGGGCGAATCGCGCGGATCCCGGTCTGGAATCCTCGCCCGGCTAGTACCGGTACAACCGCCTCGTCGCGTCCAGCGCAAGGTCCACGGCGATGCGCATCGCGTCCGCCTCGGGGATACGGTGTTCGGCCACCCAGCGCGCGAGCACGTGGCAGTCCAGACGACGCTGAAGGTCGTGGCGGGCTGGCAGCGCAAGCAGGCCGCCGCCATCGTCGATCGGCGCGGCGCACGCGCGCAACGCGGGGTGTTCCAGCATCCAGGCCCGGAAGCGCAGGGCGACGGCGGGATCGTCCAGCGCATGGCCGGGCGCCGCGAGCGCGACGGCGGCGTTCGCGTCGGCGAGCGCGCTGAACTCGTCCAGGTCGCGCAAGGCCGGAACCTGCAGCACGAGGGTCAGGCGCGCGTCGTTGCCGTGCTGCTCCAGCAGCGGCGCGAGCGCCAGCGCGCGCGCGCGTCCGCGGGCGCCGGTGCGCAGCTGCGTCACCAGCCCGTCGTCGAGGCTCATGCGCACCATTTCGGTCAGCATCTGGGCCCGGAACCGCTCGGCGCCCTCGGCGTCGAATCTCCCTTCCAGCACCTGCTCGAACAGCCGCTCGATGTCCGTCGTCGATTGCGTCGCGGCGTTCAACGTGGCCGACACCAGGTCCACCGTCGTGCAGCCGAGCGCGGCGAACTGCGTGCGCCTCGCCCGATGGGCATCCAGGTACCCGCGCCAGGACTGCACGTCGGTGCCGGCCTGCTCGCCCAGGCGCGTGAGCGCGGCCGCGAACTGGCGATGCTCCGGATCGATCGAGGCGTCGGGGTTGTACACGCAGCGCACGCGGCCGCGCCAGGCGTCGTCCTGCAGGGTTTCGTAGGGGCGCAGGCTGTCGGTCGCCGCCGCCGCGCAGCCCAGGGTTTCGATGCGCAGCCGCGTCATCAGCGCGCGGGGCCGGAAATCGGGACGCGTGAGGGCGTCGGCGACGGTGTCGTAGATCGCGTCCGCGGTGTCCGGCGCGAGCGCGTCGACGATCCCGAACACGTCGGCGAGTACCGCGTCGATGCGCATCGCGACGGTGGTCCCGCGCCAGTCCGGATACCGGGCCGCGAACGCGCGCCAGATGGCGCGCGGATCCGCATGCGGGCTGCCGATCCCCCTTTCCCCGGCGCCAGCCGTGCCGCTGGAGCGCTGCAGGGCGCGCACGAGTTCGCGTTCGGGCGACAACACGGCTGATACCGGATCGGCGAACGGCTGGTCGGACGCGAGCCTCGCCGCATCGTGCAGCCCGAATGGGCTCGCCAAGGGCTGGCGGCACGCACCCTCGTAGAGCCGGCGCGCGATGGCTCGGGACTCGGCATCGGCGGGCAGCAGCCGCTCGGCGTGCAGGTGCATGGGCGTACTCATCGCGATTCTCGCCGATCGGGGTGGCCTCCCGATTATTGCGCGCCGGACCCCTTGCGGTCGCGCCTCGCGTAGGGCTTGACCCCGGAGGAACCCGAGCCGCGTTCAAGGCCATACCTACCCGCCGCAGGAGTCCCCCAATGGTCACCCACCGTCTCGCCCTCGCGATCAGCACCGCCTTGCTCGTCACGCTCGCGGGCTGCGCATCGCGCGTCGCCCAGGATGCACCGCCCGAACCCGTGCGTGATGGATATGCACGGGCCAACGCGCCCAGCGTCCCCGGGTCCGGAAAGGACCTTGACGGTCCCGTGCCCGCCGCGTCGGGTGCCAGGCCCTTGCCGCAGGTCGCTGCGGCGACGGTGGGGGACACGCGCCGGCAGTCGGTACCCCTCGCCACGCCGATGCGGGAAGACCTGGCCCCCGCAAAGCAGGAGACGCGGGCGCAATCGACGGTGGCCGCCAGCAGCGCGCTCGCGACGGCGCCGTCGACGCCGCCGCCCGGCATCGTCACGCTCGCCCCGGTGGGCCAGCTCGCGGCGATCGCCGGCAAGCCGGCGGAGGTGCAGCCGGCCGATGCGGCGGACCGCGAGCGCTACCGGCACGCCGACGACAACGGCGTCGTGCGCACGGCCGAATCGCCCGTATCCACGTTCTCGATCGACGTGGACACCGGCAGCTACAGCAATGCGCGCCGCATGCTCGTGCAGGGCCGCCTGCCGCCGGCCGATGCGGTGCGCGCCGAGGAGTTCCTGAACTACTTCGACTACGGCTACGCGCCGCCCGCGTCGCCCGCCGTGCCGTTCAGCGTGACCACCGAGCTCGCGCCCGCGCCATGGAACGCGAAGCGGCAGCTGCTGATGGTGGGGATCCAGGGCTACGAGCCCGCACGCAGCCAGATCCCGGCGTCGAACCTGGTGTTCCTGATCGACACCTCGGGTTCGATGCAGAGCGCGGACAAGATCGAGCTGCTCAAGACCTCGTTCCGCCGCATGGTGCACGAACTGCGCGCGCAGGACCGCGTCTCGATCGTGGTCTACGCCGGCAGCGCCGGGCTCGTGCTGCCGCCCACGCCCGGCGACCAGCACGAGCGCATCCACGCCGCGCTCGACCAGCTTCAGGCCGGCGGATCCACGAACGGCTCGGCCGGCATCGAACTCGCCTACGCGACGGCGCGCGAGGCCTACATCGCGCGCGGCGTGAACCGCGTCATCCTGGCCACCGACGGCGACTTCAACGTGGGCACGGTCGGCATCGAGGCGTTGAAGTCGCTGGTCGCCGACAAGCGCCGCTCGGGCATCGCGCTCACCACGCTGGGTTTCGGACAGGGCAACTACAACGACGAACTGGCCGAGCAGCTCGCCGACGTGGGCAACGGCAACCACTTCTACATCGACACGGCCGACGAGGGTCGCAAGGTGCTGGTCGACGAACTCGGCGCCACCACGATGACCATCGCGAAGGACGTGAAGATCCAGGTCGAGTTCAATCCCGCGCAGGTCGCCGAGTACCGGTTGATCGGTTACGAGAACCGTGCGCTCCGGCGCGAGGACTTCAACAACGACGCGGTGGATGCCGGGGAAATCGGTGCCGGCCACGACGTGACCGCGCTGTACGAGTTGACCCTGGCGGGTTCCGACGCCTTGGCATCGGACCCCCTGCGCTACGGCACCTCATCGACGCCGGCGGCCGGCAGTTCGGAAGAACTGGCGTTCCTGCGCCTGCGCTACAAGCGTCCCGACGAGGACCACAGCCGCCTGCTCGAACGCCCGGTGCTGCGCCGGCAGATCGCAGCAGCCCCGAGCAGCCGCCTCGCGTTCGCCGCCTCCGTGGCCGCGTTCGCCGATGCCCTGCGCGGCGGCAAGCACCTGTCCGGCTTCGGACTCGATCGCATCGCCCTGCTCGCCCGCGCGCACCTCACCGACGACCGCAACGGCTACCGCACCGAGTTCGTCACGCTGGTCGATCGGGCAGCGGCGCTGCAGACACCGGCAACGGCGCAGCGCTAGCCGTCAGGGTCGAGTCACGGGCCGGAGCGCCAGGCACGTGCGGCGGAACCCGTCCGGGTTCCGCCGCAACGTTGCGCGAGAGGGCGGAGGAACCCCTGCGGGTTCCGCCCTATGGCTCGTGGGTCATCGCGTGCGAGGGGAAGCGGCGTCTCAGGGCTCCACGAGCCGACCGTAGGACTCGGGGCGGCGGTCGCGATAGAACTGCCACACGTTGCGCACCTCGCGGATCTGGTCGAGGTCGAGTTCCGCGGTGACCAGTTCGCTCTGCTCGCGCGAACCGGTGGCGAGGAAGCGACCACGCGGGTCGCAGAAGTAGCTCTGGCCGTAGAACTCGCCGATGTTCCACGGCGCCTCGGTGCCGACGCGGTTGATCGCGCCGACGAAGTACGCGTTCGCCACCGCGTGCGCGGGCTGCTCGAGCTTCCACAGGTATTCCGACAGGCCCGCGACCGTGGCGGATGGATTGAACACGATTTCCGCCCCGTTCAACCCCAGCGCACGCGCGCCCTCGGGGAAGTGGCGGTCGTAGCAGATGTAGACCCCGATCTTCGCGTAGGCCGTGTCGAACACCGGATAGCCGAGGTTGCCCGGGCGGAAATAGAACTTCTCCCAGAAACCCGGCGCGCAATGGGGGATGTGGTGCTTGCGGTACTTGCCGAGGTAGGTGCCATCGGCGTCGATCACCGCGGCGGTGTTGTAGTAGACGCCGGTGGTGTCCTCCTCGTAGATCGGCACCACGATCACCATGCGGTGCTTCTTCGCCTGTTCCTGCATCAGCCGCACGGTGGGACCGTCGGGGATGCGCTCGACCGAATCGAACCAGCGCGGGCTCTGCTCGGCGCAGAAGTACGGACCGGTGAAGATCTCCTGCATGCACAGGATCTGCACGCCTTCGCGCCCCGCCTGCTCGACGTAGGTCATGGTCTTGTCGATATGCGCCGTGCGGATGGTGTCCAGCGACTCCTGCGCGCCGCAGGCCATGGAGGTCTGGATCAGTCCGCATTTCACGAGCTTGGGCATGGCACCGTCCTGGGTCGTCGGGAACGGGGAAATAGTAGCGAGGATCGCCCGGCGATTTCAGTGCGCGGCACACCCGGCGTAGGGTGCGTCTCGGACGCACCAACCGCGAGAGAGCATGAGGATGGTGCGTCCGAGACGCACCCGACGCGTCAGATCTCGTCCGCCGGCCTCGGATGCGCGAACAGGAAGCCCTGGCCGAACTCGCAGCCCAGCCGCAGCAGGGCATCGCGCTGCGCGGTGGTCTCGATGCCCTCCGCGATCGCCTCGATGCCGAGGGACCGGGCGAGCGCGAGGATGGCGCGCACGATCGGCGCGCTGCCGCCGATGTCGCCCGGGCGCAGGTCGGCGATGAAGGAGCGGTCGATCTTGAGCGCGTGGATCGGGAACCGGTGCAGGTAGCTGAGCGAGGAGTAGCCGGTGCCGAAGTCGTCGATCTGCGCGAACACGCCGGCATCGCGCAGGCGCTGCAGCGTCCGCCGCGCGAGATCGGGGTTCTCGAACAGCACGCCCTCGGTGACCTCGATGCGCAAGTGGCTCGGGTCGATGCCGCGGCTGCGCACCAGGCCCAGGATGAACTGGTCGAGGTCGGGGTTGCGGAAGTGCCGCGCCGAGACGTTGATGCACACGTAGTTCGTGCCGTGCAGCAGTGGTGGCGCGAGCCGCATGGCGCGCTCGAACACCTGGCGGTCGATCTGCTCCACCAGGCCGCTGTCCTCGGCCACGGCGAGGAAGTCGCCCGGCAGCAGCAGCCCGCGCTGCGGGTGCTTCCAGCGCAGCAGCGTCTCGTAGCCCACCGGTCCGCTGTCCATCAGGCGCACGATGGGCTGGAAGTACGGCTCGAACTCCTGGCGCTGCAGCGCGCGCCGGAGGTCGCCCTCGAGGTCGAGCAGGCGCAGCGCCTCGCGGTGCAGCGTCTCGTCGAAGATCTCGAAGCGCGAGCGGCCGTTCGCCTTCGCGCGGTACATCGCGACGTCGGCGTCGCGCAGCAGTTCCTCGGCGGACTGGTACCGCGGATCGGCATAGGCGATGCCGATGCTGGCGGAGGTGAACAGGTCCAGGCCGGCGACCTGGATCGGCTCGAGCAGGGACTGGATGATGCGCTGCGCGACGTGCGCGGCCTGCTCGTTGTTGCGCAGGTCGTCCAGCAGCACGGCGAACTCGTCGCCGCCCAGGCGAGCGACCACGTCGGGTTCGCGCACCGCGCTCGACAACCGCGCACCCGCCTCCTTCAGCAGTTCGTCGCCGGTGAGATGCCCCATCGAATCGTTGACGATCTTGAAGCGGTCGAGGTCGAGGAACAGCACCGCGAAGCGCCGGCTGCGGTCGCGCCGGTAGCGCGCGAGCGCACGCCCCAGCCGGTCGAGCAGGTACGCACGGTTCGGCAGGCCGGTGAGGCCGTCGTGCATGGCCTCGTACTTCAGCTTCTGTTCGATCTGCTCGCGCACCGCGATCTGGTCGCGCAGTTCGCGGTTCGCATCGGCGAGTTCGCTGGTGCGCTCGCCCACGCGCCGCTCGAGGTCGGCGTAGGCCACGCGCAGCGACTCCTGCGCGCGCTTTCGTTCGAGACCGCTGGCGATGTGGTAGGACACGAACTGCAGCAGTTCCTGGTCGCGTTCGGAGTACCCCACGTCGGGGCTGTAGCTCTGCAGCACCAGCGCGCCGACCGTGCGCTCCGAGCAGATCAGGGGCACGCCGAGCCAGCATTCCGCGCGCGAGCCGATGCTGCTCACCTCGCCGATGCGGTTCAGCCGGTCGATCTCGCCGCGGTCGGCGAGCAGCGGCTGTCCGGTGCGGAGCACGTACTCGGTCAGGCCGCGCTTGAGCTTGCGTCGCGTGATGCCGACGTCGCGCTCGTCCACCGCGTAGGGGAAGTCGAGTTCGGTCTGGTCGTCGGAGAGCAGCCCGATCAGGAAGTTGCGCGCGTAGAGCAGTCCGCCGACGATCTCGTGCACGGCGGCGTAGAACTCGTTCAGGCTCTCGGTCGTGTTCGCCAGCTCCGCGATGCGGAACAGGGCGGCCTGCAGGCGCTCGCTGCGCTGGCGTTCGCGGATCTCGGCTGTGAGGTCCCGGTTCGATTCGGCCAGCTCGCGCGTGCGCTGCTCCACCCGCCGTTCCATCTCCTCCTGCGCCTGCTTGCGGTTCAGCGCGGTGAGGATGTGCTGGGCCACGTAGCTCAGCAGCGCGCGGTCGGAATCCGAGTAGCGCTCGGCCTTGTCGTAGCTCTGCACCACGATCGCGCCGCGCACCTCGCCCTCGTTCACCAGCGGCACGCCGAGCCAGTCCTCGCTGTCGGGGCCGAAGTACGGGTCCTTGGCCACGCCCAGGCGCTCGCGGATGTGCTCGCTCGGGCCCATCAGCGGCCGCCCGTAGCGGATCAGTGCCGCGGTCAGGCTGTTGGGGATCTCCGACTCGACGAACTCCTGCTCCGGCGGCGGCACTTCCTGGTCCTGGGTATCGGCGAAATAGATGAACCTCAGCGTGCCGCGCGCCGGATCGCACAGCACGATGTAGAAGTTCTCCGCGTACATCAGTTCGCCGACGATCTGGTGCAGTTCGCGCAGCATCTCGGGCATGTCGAGTTCGCTGCTCGCGAGGTCCGCGATCGCGTACAGCGAGCGCTGGAGGCGCTCCGCGCGTTCGAGCCGGCGCAGGCTCACGCGCAACCGGCGCAGTTCCAGCTGGCCGGAGAGCCAGTGCGTGACCAGGTCCAGGAATCCCTCCCACTTGGCACCGGACGGTCGAGGCAGGCCTTGCGGCGGCAGCTGCACGACGATCGCGGCGAGACCGGGGCGACGCACCGGCAGGGGTTCGGCCCACAGGCGGCCGTCGCTGCTGTCGGCCGAGACGCGCAGCACGATGGCGCGCCGGGCCAGGTCCTCGTCGGCCCAGGCGCGCGCGGCGACCGGCGTGCAGCGCAGCTCGACGCCGCGCGGATTCGTGGGCAGGGGTGTGTACCGCAGGGCGAGCGCGGCGACGCCGAAGTGCTCACGCGCGTGGCGCGCGATCACCGGCATGCCGGCCTCGGGGCCGGTCACCAGGATCAGTGCACGCGAGAGTTCGTCCAGTCCACCCTGGGCGGATACTCCCGCCAGCGGATAGGAAGGCTCGATCGCTTCCCGGCCTGCTTTCACGTCGCCGCCTCTGCCACCGCCACTGATCGGCGCATCGCCCTTGCAACTATACACCTGAGGTCCCTCGCGTCCCTCGCCGCCGCCGATACGCGCAAGCGCATCGGACGCATCGCGGATCGGGTGCCCGCCGGGGACTTGCCCGATCCGGATTCAACCCCATGGACCCGTCTGGCGCGTTGAATCTTGCAAGGCGTGCGTGAAACTGGCGGGCGGGACCCCGTTCCCCTACCCTCCAGCGCCATGCCTGAGACCGACAGCGACGAAACGCTGATGGCCGCGTATGCGCGCGGCGATTCGCGCGCATTCGAGACCCTGTACCGGCGCCACAACGGCATGCTGTACCGATACTTCGTCCGCGGCATGAAGGATCGCGCCCAGGCCGAGGAGCTGTACCAGGAATGCTGGAGCCGGGTGATCGTCGCCCGCGAGCGCTACCGACCGGACGCCAAGTTCACCACCTACCTGATGCAGATCGCGCACAACCTCCTGATCGACCACTATCGCCGCGACCGGCACACGCTCGGCGGCGAGGCGGGCCAGCACGCGCTGGATGCGCTCAGCGCGCCCGACTCCGAGGCACCGGAGCGCGTGCTCTCGGATTTCGAGCAGGCCCGGCGCATGGAACGTGCGCTGCAGGAACTGCCCGACGACCAGCGCGAGGCGTTCCTGATGCGGGTGGAGACGGAGATGGGCGTGGAGGAGATCGCCGCGGCCACGGGAGTGGGCCATGAAACGGCGAAATCGCGGCTGCGTTACGCCTTCGCCAAACTGCGCGCGAGCCTGCGCCCATGAGCACGCGCGACGAGCGCGAACCGGTGCCCGAGGACGTGCGTGCGGCCTACGGGAAGCTGCCGACGCTGCGTCCCCCGCCGGCATTGGATGAACGCGTCCTGGCCCAGGCGCGCGCCGCCGCGACGACCGCCGCGGTCCGCAAGCCACGCGCGCCCTGGATCATCCCGTTCGCGACGGCCGCCAGCGCCGTGCTCGCGATCGGACTGGGTTGGCGATTGAGCCGCGAACAGGGCGAGCAGGCGTTCGCGCCCGCGGTGACGGCACCCGCGCCGACGATCGAGACGCAACAGCGCGACGTCGTTCCCGCCGACGCTGCCGGGGAGACGCCGGCCGCCGACCCGGACGGACCGTCGCGCGTTGGCGCTGCCCGTGGACAGGAGCCGGTTGCGGCGCCGGCCGAGGCCCGGCCCGGAAGCAAGGATCGCGGTGCCGCATCCGACGACGCGCCGACGGCCACGCAATCCGCGCCCGTGCCCGACCGCATCGCGCCGACGCCTGCGCAGCCGCCACCTGCCGCCGCACCGGCGAAGCCGGCGCCCATCGTGCATCCCCCGGAGCCGTTTCCCCAGGCCGAGGTCGCGACCGAATCGGCGGCGATGTCGGACTTGGAGGACGAACGCAAGGCCCAGGACGCGACAGCACCCGTCCAGGCCGACTTCGGCCGTTCCGACGCGCCCGCGGCTCCCGCGCCACAGGCAGCCGTAGCCGAGCGCCAGCGGGAATCCGCCGGCCGCGAGAATGCCCAGTTCGACAAGCGGGAGGCCAGCGGTCTCGCTGGTGCGCGCACCGAGCCCGAATCGCGCGTGCGCGACCAGGCGCGGGCGGCAGGCAAGACCCGGGATGCACCGGCGACGCGTGTCGCGTCCGAGGCACCGCCTGCCGACCTCGCGGCCCCACGCGCGCAACCGGCGTCCCCGGCCGCCGCACCCGCTCGCGTGCCCGCGGCCGCGACCCCCGCGCCATTCCCCTCGGACGGCGCGCCGTCGCGCCTCGTGCTTTCCGACCTCGATCGGAAGGAACCGGAGCGCTGGCTCGCGGGCGTCCGTCGCCTGTTCGAGCGCGGTCAGCGCGACGATGCCCGGCGGGAACTGCGGGACTGGTCGGCTCGCCATCCGGCGCTGCGCGTGCCCGACGACCTCAAGCCCTTGCTCGAGTGAGCGTCGGGAGCGGGACGCTGTACCGACTCCTGGCACCGGCGCGGCACGCCTCGGAGGTGAAGCACAGCCGGTTCGTCGCCATCGCGGTGCCGATCGACGGCATCGACCAGGCCATGGCAGCGATCGGCGAACACGCCGATCCCGCGGCAAGCCACAATTGCTGGGCGTATCGCCTGGGCGATCTCTATCGTTCCTCCGACGACGGGGAGCCGGGTGGGACCGCAGGTCGTCCGATCCTCCAGGCCATCGACGGGCAACGCGTGGATCGCGTCGTGGTGCTCGTGATCCGCTACTTCGGCGGCATCAAGCTGGGCGCGGGCGGACTCGTGCGCGCCTATGGCGGCTGCGCGGCTTCGTGCTTGAGAGCGGCAAATAAAATACATATAGAACAGCATATTAGATTGCATATTTCATGTGATTTCTCGTACACGAGTCAAGTCCACGCCCGACTCCTCGCCTGTGGCGGCAGCAAGCGGTCGGAGCAGTACACGGCCGCCGGGCTCGAACTCGACGTACAGGTCCCGGCCGCGCAGTACCCGGGATTCGCCGGGCAGTTGGCCGAGCTTTCCCGTGGCACCATCCGCATCACAGAGGTTGACGCTTGAACGCACCCGATCCGCAGGTCCCGGTCACCCGCCGCATCCAGCCCTTGCTGGCGCTGCGTCCGTTCGTGCTGCGCTACAAGGGCCTGCTGGCGGGCTGGATCGGGGCGTTGCTGGCGTCCTCGGCGGCCTCGCTGGTGTTGCCCTACGCCGTGCGGCAGATGATCGACCACGGGTTCTCCGCCGAGAACCTCGCGACCATCGACCGCTACTTCCTCGGCCTGCTCGGCGTCGCGCTCGTGCTCGCCCTCGCGACCGCCCTGCGCTACTCCTTCGTGAGCTGGCTCGGCGAGCGCGTCGTGGCCGATGTGCGCCAGAAGCTCTATGCGCACCTGCTCAGGCTCGACCTGGGCTTCTTCGAGACCACGCGGACGGGCGAACTGCAGTCCCGCCTGGGTACCGATACCGAACTGATCCAGACGGTGGTCGGCAGCTCGGCCTCGGTCGCCGTGCGCAGCGTGGTCACGCTGATCGGCGCCACGATCCTGCTCGTGCTCACCAGTCCCCGGCTGGCGGGCATGGCGGGCCTGGTGATCCCGATCGTCGTCGCGCCGATGCTGATCTTCGGACGGCGCGTGCGGAAGCTCTCGCGGACCAGCCAGGATCGGATCGCGGACATCGGGGCGCAGGCGACCGAAACCCTCTCGGCCATCCACACCGTGCAGGCCTATGTGCGCGAGGCGCACGAGTCCGCGCGCTACGACGCGGGCCTCGAGCGCGTGCTCGCCACCGCGAAGCGGCGCATCCGCACGCGCGCCCTGCTGACCTCGTTCGTGATCATGCTGGTGTTCGGCGCGGTGACGGTGGTGCTCTGGACCGGCGCGCGCTCGGTGATCTCCGGCGCGCTCTCGGCCGGCGTGCTGGTGCAGTTCATGCTCTATGCGGTGATGGCCGCGGGCTCGTTCGGCGCGCTGGTCGAGGTGCTCGGCGAGGTCCAGCGCGCAGCGGGCGCCATGGAGCGCATCGAGGAACTGCTGTCCACGCGCGCGGCGATCCGCGACCCGGAATATCCGGCCTCCGTGGTGGTGCCCCTGCGGGGCGCGATCCGCTTCGAGCAGGTCGGCTTCCACTACCCCTCGCGCCCGAACACCCCCGCGCTCGAACGGTTCGACCTGGACCTGCGACCGGGCGAAAGCGTCGCCCTGGTCGGCCCCTCGGGCGCCGGCAAGACCACCGTGCTGCAACTGCTGCTGCGCTACTACGACCCGCAGCAGGGCCGCATCCTGCTCGACGGCCATGCCCTGCCCGCGCTGCCGCTCTCGCTGATCCGCGAGCACATGGCGCTGGTGTCGCAGGACCCCGTCATCTTCGGCGCGAGCGCGTTCGACAACATCCGCTACGCGAACCCCGACGCGGACTTCCCCGCGGTCGAGGCCGCCGCGCGCGCCGCCGAGGCGCACGAGTTCATCACCGCCCTGCCCGAGGGCTACGACACCTACCTGGGCGAACGCGGCGTGCGACTGTCCGGCGGACAGCAGCAGCGCATCGCGATCGCGCGCGCGCTGCTGAAGGACGCACCCATCCTGCTGCTGGACGAGGCCACCAGCGCGCTCGATGCGCAGAGCGAGGCGCTGATCCAGCAGGCCCTGCAGCGGTTGATGAAGGGCCGCACGACGCTCGTGATCGCGCACCGCCTGGCCACCGTGCAGCGCGCCGATCGCATCGTGGTGGTCGACCACGGGCGGATCGTGGCGTCGGGGAAGCATGCGGACCTGGTCGCGCAGGGCGGGTTGTACGCGGAGCTGGCGCGGTTGCAGTTCGCGGCCTGAGCAGAGACGCTCGCAGGCGCCTGCATCCCTTTGTAGGAGCGCGCTTCAACGCGCGAACTTTTCAGTCCGCCGAGCCGTGGCCACAGGGCGAAAAGATCGCGCGCTGAGGCGCGCTCCTACAAGGACCTCGAGCGTCTCGGCGGGAACTCAGCAGTTCTCGTACTTCCAGTTGCGCGACTTGCCCTCGGCCAGCCACTCGATGGCCTGCTTGATCCGCCGGGCACGCGTGTCGCTGCGCCTGGCCTCGGTGATCCACTCGATGTACTCGCGGCGGTGGCTGGGCGCGAACGCGGTGAACTGGTTCGCGGCCTTGCGGCTGCGCTTGAGCGCGGCGGCGAGGTCGTCGGGAACCGGGAGTTCGGGGCGCGCCTTGCGCGCGCCGGTGCGCGGCGCCGCCACGCCTTCCTCGTTGAGCTTCATCGCGGCCTTCACGTAGCCGACCAGCACCTTCTTCGCGGGCAGGTCGGCGACGCTCGCGATGCGGCCGAACTGCCCCATCGCGCGCTCGGCGGCCTCGTCGCCCTTCACGATCAGTGCGCCCTTCCAGAAGCCGAACGTGCAGTGCTGCTTGAACGAGGCCATCGCGCACAGCATGCCCTTGTACATGAAGTGCGGCATGCTCCACTTCAGCGTCTCGTCGACCTCCGGGCAGGCCGTGTGCACGATGGTGCGCAGGTGCGTGAGGATGGGCTTGGCGAAATCGGCGGAGTTCGCGATGTACGCGTCGATGCGTGAGTCCCGGGATCCCATCACCTGCTCCGACCGTGGCATCGCGCCCGACTTCCGGCCGCGCTCGACGCGCTGCCAGGACCTGCCCAAGGAATCCCCGGAGCGGGATCATACTCCGCCGCCATGGGGCCGCCAGCGACGATGCGCACGAAATCCGACGTCGATCCGGGGACGAGAACGGGCGTTCCCGAAGCGCGCAAGGATCGATCCGCGCCTGCGCGCCCGGCAGGTCCTGGGCGCGGCGCCGCGCGCGACCGAGTGATCAGGGTGGAGCCGGGCCTTCCACCTTGCGCGCCTGCCAGGCGTCGAGCAGCGCGCGCGCCCGGTTGCTCGCCGGATCCATCTGCCGATCGTGATCGGGCGTCTTGGCGGTGAGTTCGATCACGTAGCCGTCGGGATCGCGGAAGTAGATCGAACGGATGAAGCCGTGGTCGGAGATGCCGCGCGTCTCGATCCCCTGCTCGCGTCCCTGCGCGAACTTCGAGAGCAGCGTCGCCTCGTCCACTTCGAGCGCGATGTGCAGGTCGAAGTCGTGCTGCGCCTTGAACTCGAACGGCATGTCCGGCGCCTCGAAGAACGCGAGGTAGGAACCATCCCCGAGGCGGTAGAACGTGTGCAGCGTCTGCGTCGCGCGCCCGCTCTTGGTCTCGTTGATCTCGAGCGTGCCCGAGAGCGGCAGGCCGAGGAAGCCCTCGTAGAACCGCCGCGTCTGTTCGGAATCCCGGCAGCGATAGGCGTTGTGGTGCAGGCCTCGGATGCTCATGGTCGTCTCCGGGTCGATGGCGGCCGGTGCGGGGTATCCGCACCGGCGACGCCGTCACAGCCCGACGTAGCTGCCGCCCTGGAACGGGGCCACGAAGTGCGTGTAGAAGCCCTGGTTCGATTCCGCCCAGGTCGGACGCGCCTTCACGCGCTCGATCCAGCGCGCGACGTTCGGATACGCCGTGAAGTCGAGCTTCACCACCTCGCCCACCGTCATCAGCGCCGCGCCGAAATGATCGGCGATGGTGAAGTCGTCGCCGCACAGGTACGCCTGGTCGGCGCCGAGCAGGCGCTCGTCCAGGATCTTCAGCCAGGCATTCGCCTTGTCGCGGCCCCAGTCCACGGTGATCGAATGCGCGGTGGGATCGGGGCGCTTGTGGTGCGGGAAGATCTGCGGGTACACGAGCCCGTAGCCGTAGTCGCGGTAGAAGCCGGTGTTGAACCAGTCCATGCGCTCGTTCACGCGGGCGCGCGCCTTGGCGGCCTTCGGATACAGCGGCGAATCGGCCTTGTCGGCCAGGTACTTCAGGATCGCCGAGCTCTCGCTCAGGATGAAGCCGTCGTCCTCGAGCACGGGCACGGCGCGGCTGGGGTTGATCGAGGCGAACTCCGGCGTCAGGTGCTGGCCGGTGAACAGGTCGACGAGTTCGAACTCGCACGGCAACCGCGATTCGGAGATGAACGCGGCGACCGGTCGGCTCACCGTTGAGACGGGATGGTAGTAGAGCTTCATCGACATGGCGGGTACTCCAGGCAGCGACCGGGGCCGAGGATTATCCGCGTTGCGGCGGTCCTTGGAAACGCCGGCGGCCCGCGCTCAGGCCGCCGCCGCGCTGAGCGGGATGTCGATGCGCGCGAGGCAGCCGCGGCCGTCGCTGCGGTTGACCAGCCTCAGCTGCCCGCCGTGCGCCTCGACGATCTGCGTGGCGATCGCGAGACCGATGCCCGAGCCGCCGGGCTTGGTGGTGAAGAACGGCACGAACAGGTTCTCGCTCGCCGGCAGGCCGGGGCCGTCGTCCTCGACCTCGATCGAGAGCGTCGTCGCCGACGTGCGCCAGCGTACGCGCACGCCGCCGCGTTCGGGCAGCGCGGCCTCGACCGCGTTCTTCACCAGGTTGATCAGGGCCTGCTCGATCTGGTCGCCGTCGGCAAGCACGGCGATCTCCGGGCCCGGCTGCACCTCCACCGCGAGACGCTGCTCGAGGCGGGCCACCCGAGCCACCATCGGCGCGATCGGGAACTCGCGCTTGTGCGGCGGCGGCAGGCGCGCGAGCGAGGTGTAGCCGACCATGAAGCGCGTCAGCGCCTCGGCGCGCTCGCCGATCACGGTGAGGCCGCGTTCGGCGTCCTCGCGCCAGTCCTCGAACGCGATGCCGCGGCCGAGCAGCGCGCTCAGCGTGCCGGCCATGGAACGGATCGGCGCGAGCGAGTTGTTGAGTTCGTGCCCGAGCACGCGGATCAGGCGCTGCCAGGCCTGGCGTTCCTCCTCGCGCAGGGCGCGCGAGAGGTCGGAGATCGCGACCAGCTGGTGCGGCCGCCCGCCCTCGCGGAACTCCGCGCGGCGCACCTCGAAAGAGCCCGAGCCGCTGGGGAAGGTCTGCTTGAGGGTGACCGATCGCGCCACCGACAGGCACTGCATCAGGCCCAGTTCCTCCGCGCTGCGCCCTTGCGCCTGGTCGGCTCGGCAGGCGAGCAGGCGCGCGCCGGCGGGATTGATCAGGCGCAGGCGCAGCGCATCGTCGAAGGCGAAGATCGCGATGTCGATGTTGCCCAGCACCTTGCCGAGCAGCGCGGCCGTCTCCTCGACCTTGAGCCGCTGCTCGCGCAGCGTCTGGCTGAGCGTGTTGACCTCCCAGATCACCTCGCCCACCGCGTCGCCACGCTGCGCGCGCGTGCCGCGCAGGCTGAAGTCGCCCTCGCGCAGGGCCTCGAGCAGGTTCGACAGCGTGTACAGCGGGAACACCACGCGGTTGCGCAGGCGCGCCGCGAGCGCGAGCGTGAGCAGCAGGATGGGCACGAACACGCTCATCCAGATCGCGGGCTCGACCTGCAGGCGCTTGAGCGCGATCGCGAGTCCGAGCAGTCCGGGCGCCCCGACCAGGACCCCGTACCAGAACACCCGCGTCTCGAACGGTATGCGCGCGTGTCGGCTGGGTCTGGCGGGCATCAGCTGTCGGTCCGGATCCCGAACTTCTCCAGTCTGCGGTACAGCGCCGTGCGGCTCAAGCCCAGGGCGTCGGCTGCACGCTGCATGTTGCCCGAATGCTTCTCCAGCGCGCGCCGCACCAGGCGCTCCTCGACCTCGTCCAGGGTCAGGCCCTCGAAGCCGCTGCTCGCTTGCGCCGCGACCGAGCCGCCCGCCTCGCCCGGCGTCGCCGGTCCTGCCGGCGCCGGGTGCGGCGCGAGGCTGAACGCGAGGTCGGCGAGTTCGTCCTCGTTGCTCATCAGCACCGCGCGCTCGATCACGTGCTGCAGTTCGCGCACGTTGCCCGGCCAGCCGTAGGCGAGCAGCGCCCGCTCGGCCGCGCCGGTGAGCTTAAGCCCGGGCTTGCCGTAGCGGTGCGCCGCGCGCGCGAGGAACCGGCGCGCCATCGGCACGATGTCCTCGGCGCGTGCGCTCAGGGTGGGCAGGCGGATCTCCACCGTGTTCAGGCGGAACAGCAGGTCCTTGCGGAAGTGACCCTTGGCCACGTCGGTGGCGAGGTCGGCGTTCGTGGCCGAGACGATGCGCACGTCGGCCTTGAGCGTGCGCGAGGAACCCAGGCGCTCGAACTCGCCGTCCTCGAGCACGCGCAGCAGCTTGGGTTGCTGCGAGATCGGGATGTTGCCGACCTCGTCCAGGAACAGCGTGCCGCCCTCGGCCACCTCGAAGCGGCCCACGCGGTCGGACTTCGCGTCGGTGAACGCGCCGCGCACGTGCCCGAACAGCTCGCTCTCGAACACGCTTTCCGCGATGCCGCCCATGTTGACCTTGATCAGCGGCTTCTCGCGGCGCTTCGAGTTGCGGTGCAGCAGGTCGGCGACCACGCCCTTGCCGGTGCCGTTCTCGCCCAGCACCAGCACGTTCGCATCGGACGGCGCGACGCGGCGGATCATCTCGAGCACCGAGGCCATGGCGCGCGATTCGGCGATGAACTCGCCCTCGCCCGTGCCGCGCAGCAGCTCGTTCTCGCGGCTCAGCAGGCGTTCGCGCTGGCGCGCCGCGCCGAGCGCCACCTGGTTCTGCAGCACGCTGAGCAGGCGCCGGTTGTCCCAGGGCTTCTCGATGAAGTCGCCGGCGCCTCGGCGCATGGCCTCGACCGCGAGGTCGATGGTGCCCCAGGCCGTCATCGCCACGATCGGCAGGTCGGCATCGAGCGCGCGCAGGCGCTCGATCAGGTCCAGTCCTTCGCGTCCCGAGGTGGTGTCGCGCGTGTAGTTGAGGTCCACGAGCGCGGCACCGAAGGTCTCGGCGCCCACGGCGGCGAGCGCCGCCTCGGGACTGGTGACGGCCTTGGCGAGCAGGCCTTCGGCCTTGAGCAGGAAGCGCAGCGCCTCGAGCACGTCGCGCTGGTCGTCGGCGATCAGGATGGGGAGGGGCGTGGAAGACAAGGTGAAGGTCCGTCGGTGCTACTTGAGCCAGCCGTCGTACAGCTCGGCCACGCGCTGCCCGTACTTCGCGTACTCGGGGTTGTGGGTGACCTGGATGATGGTCGCGCCCTCGTCGTTCAACTGCTTGAGCAGGTCCATGATGATCTTGCCCTGGCTCGAATGGAGCGCGCCGGTGGGCTCGTCGGCGAGCAGCAGCGCGGGACGCGAGATCACGGCGCGGGCGACGGCGACGAGCTGCTGCTGGCCGCCGGAGAGTTGCGCGGGATAGAGGTCCTTCTTGCCCACGATCTGGAAGCGGTCGAGGATGTCGGCGACGCGCGCCTTGCGCTCGCCCGCGGCGATGTCGCGGTAGCTGAGCGGCAGGTCGAGGTTCTCGGCCACCGTCAGGTCGTCGATCAGGTGGTAGTGCTGGAAGATGAAGCCGATCTTCTCGCGCTGCAGGGCTTGGCGCTGCTTGGGGTTGACCTTGTGCACGGCGATGTCGTCGAGGAAGTACTCGCCCTCGAAATCCGCATCCATCATGCCCAGCACGTTCAACAGCGAGCTCTTGCCCGAACCGGAGGGCCCCATGATGCTGACGAACTGCCCCTTCGCCACCTCGAGGTTCACGTTGCGCAGCACCCAGCTGCGGCCGCCTGCGAGGGGATAGGAGCGTTGCACGTTGATCAATCGGATGGTCATGTTCTCAGCCTGTCCAGGAAGGGGAATCCAATGGGCGTGGCGGCGGCCACGCGAACGACCCATGGTCGTCGAATCGATCGCACGGGCGCAATGGCGTCAGTCGTGGCGCAGCGCCTCCGAGGGCGAGACGCGCAGTGCGATGCGCAGGCCCGGCAGGCTGGCGAGCACGGCGCCGATCGCGAGCACGGCCACGGCGAGCAGGTAGGGGCCCGGCGCGTGCGCCTCCACGCCATGGAGCTGGCTCGCGAGCAGGCGCACGGCGCCCGAGGCCACGGCGAGGCCGAGCACGGTGCCGAGCACGCCCAGGCTCAGGCCCTGGCGCAGCAGCAGGCGCGCGACGTCGCCCTGCCCTGCGCCCAGCGCCACGCGCACGCCGACTTCGCGCGTGCGCTCGCGTGCCAGCTGCGCGACCAGCGCACCGAGTCCCAGGAACGCCAGCAGCATCGCGAGCGCCGAGTAGCCGCCCAGCAGCACGCCGAGCAGGCGCTGGCCGAGCCGGCCGCCTTCGGCGTATTGGGCCAGCGTGCGCTCGCCGTGCACGGCGACGCGAGCGTCGATCTCGCGGACCAGCCCGCGCAGGGGCGCCAGCGCCGTGCCCGTATCGCCGCGCGCGCGCGCCACCAGGTAGAGCGAGGTCATCGCATAGGCCGCCTGGGCCGAGGGGAGGTACACCTGCGGCATGCTCGGACGACCGACGCCGTAGTTCTCGATGTGGCGCGCGACGCCGATCACGCGCACGCGCCGGGCATCCGGCCCCGTGTCGTGCCCCAGGATCAGCAGGCGGCCGATCGCGTCCTCGCCTGGCCAGGCGCTCGCCGCCAGTCGTTCGTCGACGATCGCGACGGGCTCGCGCCCCGCACCATCGTCGGGCGCGAAGTCGCGACCGCGCAGCAGCGGCACGCCCAGGGTGGCAAGGAAGCCGTCGGACACCGTGTTGATGTCGGCCGAGGGGAAACGGCCCATGCCCGGCGAAGGGGCACCGTCGGCGAGATACGCGTTCTGCGCATTGTTCGGACCCAGGGGGATCACCGAGGACAGCGCGACCGACGCCAGCCCCGGCAGCGCACGCGCGCGCTCGAGCAGCGCTTCGTGGAAGGCGTGCGCGGATTCGGGGCTCCGGTAGGCGGATTCGGGCAGCAGCAGGCGCGCCGTGGCGACCTGTTCCACGTCGTAGCCGAGCGCGGTCGCGCGCAGGCGGGCCAGGGTTTCGCCCATCAGCACGGCGCCGACCAGCAGCACGGCGCTCAGGCCGAACTGGCCGAGCACGAGCGAGGCGCGCAGGCCGTCTCGCGAGACCGGGGACGTGGCACCCCTCGCCGAGTGGCCGATGCGCGCCGACCGCAGCGCCGGGGCGAGACCGCACAGCAGCGCGGCGAGTAGCGCGAGCACGACACCGAACGCGAGCACGGTGCCGTCGACCCCGACCTGCGACAGCCGCGGCAGGTTCGGCGCGTAGGTGCGCAGCAGCGTCGCCGTGGCGAGATCCGCGACCGCGATGCCGAGCGCGGCACCGGCGCAGGCGACGAGCAGGCTCTCGACCAGGCCCTGCCGGACCAGGCGCGCGCGGCCCGCGCCGAGCGCGGAGCGGATCGCCCACTCCTGGCGTCGCGCGAGCGCACGCAGGAGCAGCAGGCCCGAAACGTTCACGCAGCTCAGCAGGAACACGCACACGGCCGCGCCGAACACCAGCGCGAGGGGCACGCGCAAGTCGCCGAAAAGCTGGCGTTCGAGCGAGGTCACGCGCACGCCGCTGGCGACGTAGGACTGGGGATGCTCGCGCTGCAGCTCGCGCTGGATCGCGTCGAACTCCGCGCGCACCGCCTCGATGCCGACGCCCGGCGCGAGTCGGCCGATCGCGTACAGCCCCGGGTGGGCGCTGCGTTCTGAAAGGAAATCCGCGTCACGCTCGATCGCGATGGGGCGCCAGAACTCGGTCCGGGCCGAGGGGAACTCGAAGCCGGCATCCACCACGCCCACGACGGTGTAGCTCTCGCCGTCGAGCACCAGGGTGCGGCCGGTCGCCGGCTCGCCCGGCCCGAACGCGCGCTCGGCGAGACGCGCACTGACGAGCACCGTCGGTGCCGCCCCGGCGCGGTCGTCCTCGGCCATGAGATCGCGCCCGGCGGTCGGGCGCACGCCGAAGGCACCGAGATAGTCGTGCGTGACCAGGGCACCGACCACGCGCTCGGCGCCGTCGGGCGCCGGACGCAGGCCGCTCACCGGCATCGCCGCGGCGAGCCTGTCGAGCGTGCGCGTGCGCGCCTGCCAGTCGCGCAGGCCGAGGTAGGAGACCGAGATGTCGCGATCGCCGTGCCCGATCTCGTTCAGCACCACCAGGCGCTCCTGCCCGGCAATCGGCAACGGCTGCAACAGGCTCTTCCACAGCACCGTGAATGCCGCGCTGCCCGTGGCGATGCCGAGCGCGAGGATGACGACCGCGAGCGCGAGTGCGCGTGGCCGGATCAGCAGGCTCGCCAGCGCGTCGCGCCAACCGGCACGCCAGGCGCCCGGGCTTCGGTTCCGCGCAATGGTCATGGGTGGGGTCTCCTTGTCACTTGATCATTCCTGCCGCAACGCCTGGCTCGGCGCGATCCGCATGGCGCGCCGCAGCGGCGCGACGCAGGCGGAAGCGGCCATCGCCAGCATCAGCAGCGCGACGGCGAGTCCGCTGGCGGGGTCGAACGGCCCGATGCCGAACAGTTCCGAGCGCAATGCCAGCGCCCAGGCCGCGCTCGCGAACGCGCCCAGCACCAGCCCCGCGACCAGCGGCATGCGCAACTGTCGCAGCAGCCACTGCAGGACGCGCGTATCGGCGGCGCCGAGCGCGCGCTGCACGCCGATCGCATGCGTGTGCGAGGCCACCGACTGCGCGACCACGGCATAGACGCCCAACCCGCACAGGGTGAGCGCCGCGATCGCGAACGCCGAGAACAGGGCGAGCGCGATGCGTCGGCGCGCCAGCGTATCGGCCACGCGATCGGCCATCGAGCGCTCCTGGAACAGCGCGACGCCCGGATCGATCGCGCGCGAGGCGGCGCGCACGGCCGCGTAGGTGTCCGCTTCGGGCAGCGAGGAGCGCAGCACGAGACCGACCGAGCGGAAGCCCACCTGGGCCTGCGCGAGGAACGCCTGCGCGGATACCGGCCGATCGAGGCCGCTGCTGGTGTGGAAGTCGCCGACGATGCCGACGATCTCGCTCCAGGGCTGGTCCTCGTTGCGGCCGCCGAGTTGGATGCGCGAACCGACCGCGTTGCCGTCGGGGAAGTACAGCTGCGCGGCGCGTTCGTTGATCAGCGCCACGCGCGGGGTATCGACGCGATCGCTGTCGAGGAACGTGCGACCGGCGAGCAGAGGTACGCGCAGGGCCTGGAAATAGACGGGCGACACCGCGATGCGGTCGACGTCCGGCGCCTCGTTGCCCGGGATCGCCAGGTGCTGGCGATGGAAGCCGGCTCGATCGAAGCCCGCACCCATCGGCAGCTGCGAGGTCAGCGCGGGCGACGAGATCCCCGGCGTGTCCCGCAGTCGCGCGAGCAGTGCGTCCTGGTAGGCGACCACCGCGGCGTCTTCCGCGTAACGCTGGCCACCCACGTCCAGCGCAAGCGTGAACACGCCGCTCGGATCGAAACCGGGATCCGTGTCGAGCAGGCTGTCGAAGCTGCGCCCGATCAGCACCGCACCGAACGACAGGGCGCACGCCAGCGCGAGCTGAAGCGCGACCGACACCGCCCGCGCCCGGCGCCCGTGGCGCGTGGTGCCCGTGCGAGCACCCGCATGCAGGTCGCGCGAGGGATCCACGCGCGCCGCGCCCAGCAGGGGCGCGAGCGAGGCGGCCGTGGCCACGAGCGCGCAGCATCCGATCGCGACCGCGAGCGTGCCCGCATCCACGCGCAGGTCGGAGATGCGCGGCAGGTCCAGCCAGCCCGACCGCGCGAGCGCCTCCGCGGCGAGCTTCGCGAGCACGATGCCGACGGTTCCGCCGATCGCCACCAGCGTCGCGGTCTCGACCAGCAGCATGCGCCGCAGGCGCGCGCCGCCCATGCCCAGGCTCGCGCGCAAGGCGAACTCGGCGCGACGACCCTGCACGCGCAGCAGCAGCAGGTTGCCGACGTTCACGCAGACCACGAGCAGCAGCAGCAGGACGGCGCCGAAGACGAGCCAGATCGTGCCCGAGACGGGACCAACGACGCGCTCCTGCGCCGGCGCCGCGACCAGCGCCATGCCCGGCGGGTAGTCCGCCGCGTACGCCGCGCGCAGCGCGGAAGCCTGCTGCGAGAGTTCCGCCCGCGCGGAATCGAGGCTCGCGCCGGGCGCGAGGCGCGCGATCATCCGCAGGTGGTTGCAGGTGCGGCACGCGTGCGGCAGCGAGGGGCCGTAGCGTAGGGGCACCCAGATGTCGGGCGCGTTCGCGCGCGCGTCGAACAGGTCGGCACGGAACGTGGCGGGCAGCACGCCCACGACCGTGCGGGGAATCCCGCCGAGCATCACGCTGCGCCCGACGATGCCCGGGTCCGCCCCGAACATGGACTGCCACAGGCCGTGTCCCAGGATGATCACGCGCGGCGCGTCGGGCTGGTCCTCCTCCGGTCGGAAGTCGCGACCCAGCGCGACGCGCACGCCGAGCGTGGCGAAGAAGCCGTGCGTGATGCGGAAGCCCGTGAGATAGCGCGCCGTGTCCTCGTGCGCGAGCGTGGCCTGGGCATCGGCATAGGCCGCGACGCGCTCGAAGCTGCTGGTCCCGGTGCGGACCTGCTCGATGGTCGGGAAGTTGATGGTCAGCGGGGCGAGGTCGGCTTCGCTGTCGCGCTGCGCGATGGTGACCAGGCGCTCGGGGTCGTCGTACGGCAGTGCGCGCAGCACCACGGCGTCCAGCACCGCGTACATCACCGTGGCCGCGCCGATACCCAGCCCGAGCGTGACGATCACGGTCAGGCCGAACAGCGGCTTGCGCAGCACCGCGCGCATCGCGTGGCGCAGGTCCTCGATCCAGGTGCTCGACATGGTCGTGCCGCTCCCGGCTCAGTCGTTGCGCAGCGATGCGATGGGATCGGCGCGCAATGCACCGCGCGTGGGCCACCAGATCGCGAGCGAGGCGCCGGCGAGCAGGCAGGCGAGCGCGAGCAGCAGGGTGCGCGGATTGGCGCCCGAGGTCGCGAACAACAGGCCGTCGAGCTGGTGGCCGAGCGACATGCTCGCCAGCGCACCGATCGCCGCACCGATCCCGGCCCAGGCATAGCCGCGCCGCAGGAACAGCGCGTAGACCTGCACGCGGTCCGCGCCCAGCGCCATGCGCAGGCCGATCTCGCGGCGACGGGCGCGCACGGTATGCGAAATCAGCGCGTACAGGCCCGACAGGCACAGCACCATCGCGACCGACGCGAGCGCCGTCGCCGCGAGCGCCAGCAGCCTGGGCGTGGCGAGCACGCCGGAAAGCTGCTCGGCGAGGGTGCGCGTGCCGTACATGGGCAGGCCGGGATCCAGCGCGCGCACGGTTTCCTGGATCGCGTCCAGCGCGACCCGCGCCTGGCCACCGCGCGCGTATGCGACCACGGTATAGAAGCCGAAGTCGCTCGCGGCGATCGGTGTGTAGAACATCGGCGCATCGACCTCGTCGAGGCTCACCAGCTTGGTGTTCGCCACCACGCCGATGATCTCGAGCGGGCCGCGCGTCGTGTACAGGTTGCCGCCGACCGCGCTGCGTCCGCGGAAATGCCGCTCGGCGAGCGCCGCATTGACCACGATGCGCGGCGGCGCGCCTTCGACCTCGTCCGAGGCGTTGAACACGCGACCGGCCAGGAGCGGGATCGACAGGGTCTGGAAATAGCCCGCGCTCACCGCGTTGAAGTACGCGTGCTCGGTCGTTTCGGTGCGGTCCTTCGGCGGCGTGAGCGCGTAGGAGCGCGACATCGAATTCGAGTTCACCGGCACGATGTTCGCCAGCGCCACGGCGTCGAGGTCCCCGCGCGCGGCGAGTCGCTCGAGCAGTTCCGCGCGGAACGCCGCGCGCCGTGGCGGTTCGTAGCCCTGCATCGCCACGTCGACGCGCGCCACGGCCATGCCTTCGATGCGGAAGCCCGGATCGACCGAGGCCAGGTGCCGGAAGGACGCGTACAGTGCGCCGCCCCCGACCATCAGCACCACGGCGAGCGCCGACTGCAGCACGACCAGGCCGATGCGCACGCGGTCGCGCTCCGCGCCGAGGGTCTGCGTGCCCTGCCCCTTGAGTTCGGTGCCGGCGTCCACGCGGCCCGTGCGGCGCAGCGGCACCCAGGCCGAGGCGACGACCGCGACCGCGGAGAAGGCGAGCGCGGCGGCCCCGACGCGCACGGTGTAGACGTCCTCGATCAGCCTGGCCGGCACCACGAACGAGGCCAGGTCCCAGGCGGCGAGCAAGCGCAGCAGCAGGTCGGCCACGAGCAGGCCGAGCACCGCCCCGACCAGGCCGGTCAGGACCAGCCCGCCGAGCAGCTCGCCGCGCAACGCGCGCGCGCTCGCGCCCAGGCCGAGCCTGACCGCGAGCTCGTGCCGACGATCCTCCAGGCGCACCAGCACCAGTCCCGCGACGTTCGCGCAGGTCACGAGCAGGATCAGCGCCACGCCCAGCGCGAGCGTGGTCGCGATCCGCCGCGTCTGCTCGGTTCCGTAGGCATCCACCGCGGCGTCGCGCGCGGGCAGCAGCACCGGCAGCGGGTCCTGTTCGTCCAGCGGCTGGCTCGCGCGCAGCGTCTGCGCGCGTGCCTCCAGCTCCGCGGCCGCCTGCGCGAGCGTGGCGCCGGGCGCGAGCCGCATCACGCACTCGAGCCACCAAAAGCCGCGCTGGGTGAGCGCTCGGTCCTTGCCCATGCCCGTCAGCACGAAGCGGTTCGCCGCGAGCGGCAGCCACAGGTCGGCCTCCGCTTCGAGGTCCATGCCGTGGAAGCCGCGCGGCAGCACGCCCACGATGGTGACCGGCTGCCCATTGACGAGCACCTGGGACCCGATCGCGGCGTCCGACCCGCCCAGGGCGTCCCGCAGGTAGCGCTCGCTCACCACCGCGACGGCGCCGTCGCCGGTCTCGTCGCTGGCCTGCAGCAGCCGCCCCCGGCCCGGCTCGAGCCCGAGCAGGTCGAAGTAGTTGCCTGCCACCAGCGCGGCGCTGCGACGCTCGGCGTAGGCGTTGCCCACGCGCGCATGCACGCTGTTGCCGCTGCTGTACGGCGCGTAGCCCGCGACCGTGCGCGCGTCCCGCGCGAGATCGGCGAGGAACGGGTATGAACTGGTGTTGCGCTGCCCCGCCTCGCGCCCCGCCCCGAACACGCGCACGAGCGCATCGGGCTCCGCCACCTCGAGCGAGCGGAACAAGGCCGCGTCCACGACGGCGAAGGTGGCGATGTTGATGCCCAGCGCCAGCGCCAGCAGCCCGAGCACGCTGGCCAGCCAACCGGGACGCGCGCCGACATCGCGCTTGAACTGCTGGACGCCGTCTCGCAGCCACATGGTCATGTCTCCTCCGTGTCGATGATCGGGCGGACTTGCACGGCGCTCACTCGCTGCGCAGCGCCGCCATCGGCGGCACCGAGAGCGCGCGCCGCGCAGGCGCGGCCAGGGCGAGCGCGAATGCGAGCGCGACCAGGGCGACGATGCCCAGCAGCGCAAGCGGATCATTCCCGTCGGGCAGCGCGAGCTGGCGCGCGAGCAGCGGGCCGGCGGTCACCGCGACCAGCAGCCCCGCCGCGAGCCCCGCGAGCGCGGGCATGCCGCTGGATCGCAGCAGGTCGCCCAGCACGTGCCCCGCGGATGCGCCCAAGGCCGAGCGCACGCCGAACTCGCGCGTGCGTCGCGCGACGTGGAACGCGACCATCCCGTGTACCCCGGCGCCGGCGAGCAGCAGCGCGAGCAGCGCGAACGCACCGGTGACGAGCGCGAGGCCCCGCTCGGTGCGCGTGGCGGAGGCGACGCGCTCGGACAGCGTCGCGAGGTCGAACACGGGCAGGTCGGGGTCGATGCCGCGCGTCAGGCCGCGCAACGGCGCCACCAGCGCCTGCGCGTCGCCCGAGGTGCGCAGGACGACCGCGTTCTCCGGATAGCTGAACTGCCAGATCGACAGGTACACGACCGGTGCCGGTGCCTCGCCGACGCGCTCGATCGGCACGTCGCCCACGATGCCCACGACCTCGGCATGGTCGTTCTCGTCGCCCCATCCCACCGACAGCCGGATGCGCGCACCGAGGGCGTCGCCGGCGGGCCAGTACTGTCGCGCCGCCGCCTCGCTGATCCAGGCGACGCGCGGTGCGTTCGACCGATCCGTTTCGGCGACCGTACGGCCCTGGCGCAGCGGTATCCCCAGCGCCTCGAACGCCTGGCCGCTGACCATGTTCATGGTCACGGCCAGCGGCGGCTCGCCCTCGGCGAGCGGCCGCCCGGCGACGGTCATGCCGACATGGTCGCAGCCACCGGACAGGGGCAGGCAGTTCACCGCGCCGGCGAAACGCACGCCCGGCAGCGCGCGGGCGTCGCCGACCGCACGTTCGAAGATGCGCGTGGCCTCCCCTTCGGCATTGCGCGAATTCGGAACCTGGATGGCTCCGGCGAGCGCACCCTCGGGTTCGAAACCGAGTGGTGCCGAGAGCACGCGCTGCGCGCCGCGCACGGCAAGCATGGCGCCGGCCAGCATCAGCACGGCAAGACCCGTCTGCAGGGCGATGGAGCCCTGGCGCCAGTAGCCCAGGCGCGCGCCGCTCGACTGCACCGGCGCCAGCGCCGCCTGCGGCGACAACCGGCTGAGCCGCGACGCGGCGACGAGGCCCACCACGAGCGAGGCGGCGAGCGCCATGCCGCAGGTGGCGACCGTGGAACCGAGGCCGGGCGTGCCCTGCGCGAGGTGCGCCGCGGCCTCGGGCTGCAGCAGGCCGATCAGCGCCGATGCGACGAGTTGGCCCACCAGCAGGCCCAGCCCCGCCGTCGCGAGGCCGAGCAGGGTCGATTCGAGCATCTGCGCACGCACGATCGCGGCACGGTCCGCGCCGAGCGCGAGGCGCACGCCCTGCTCGCGCCGCCGCTCGATGCCGGCCGCGACCGCGAGGTGCGTCGCGTTGAGGATCGCGAGCAGCAGCAGCGCGGCCACCGCGGCCTGCAGCAGCAGGAGGCTTCTTGCCAGCGCCGGATTGCGGCGCAGTTCCATCCAGCCACTCGCGGCCACGTGCAGCTCGCCCGCGCCGAACACCTCGACCAGGGCCACCTGGGCGGCCGCGGCGCGCGCGCCCGATTCCAGCACGCCGTCCTGCGCCGACTCGCTCGTGCGCGCGACCACGCGATGCCAGAACGAGGTCTTGCCCTTCAGGCGATTCGCGAAGGTGAGCTTCGGGGCGCTCGACATCGGCACCCACAGCTCCGCGCGTTCGGACAATCCGGTGAAGCCGCCGCCGGCGACGCCGACGACGGTGAACACGCGGTCGTTCAACCGCACCGTGCGCCCCACGGCCGCCGCGGTCGAGCCGAACTCGCGCCGCGCCAGCGCCTCGCTCGCCACCGCCAGGTCGGGGGCATCGGCGCGATCATCCGCCTCCTGCAGCGCGCGTCCCGCGCTCGCGGGCACGCCGAGCAGTGCGAAGTAGTTGCCCGAGACGATCTCCACCCGTGCACGCGCGGCCGCCTCCACGCCACCGAGGTTCACGTGGATCGGATTGGGCGTGTAGGCCGCGGTCTCCAGGCGACCGCGCGTACCGTCGACGAACGCGCGCCACAACGGGTAGGACCACGCGGCGACCGCCTTCGAGTCGCCACCGGATTGCCGGTACTCCAGTTGCAGCACGACAAGCGATCCGGGATCCGAGATCGCGGGCGCGGCGCTCGCGAGCCGGCCGGCCGCGCCCAGGATGGCCGCGTTCGCGGCGACGCCGAGCGCGAGCGTGAACACGATCGCGATCCGATGCGCGGGACGGCGCACGATCCCCCGCGACACGCGCGCCAGGTCCTGCATCCAGGTCCGCATTCCCATGGTCAACTCCTAGTCGTTGCGCAGGGCGTCGGAGGGCGCGATGCGCAGCGCCGCGCTCGCCGGCACCATGCTGGCGAGTGCGGCGACCAGCGCCAGCAGGCCCGAGGCCAGCGCGATCGCGACCGGGTCTCGCGCGGAGACCATGTGCAGGCTGCCCTGCAGCAATGGCGCCACGGCCACGTACAGCACCAGGCCGCAGGCGGCACCGCCCGCCACCAGCGCGAGCGACCGCCGCATCAGCAGCACCAGCACCGACCGCGCGCGCGCACCGAGCGCGACGCGCACGCCGATTTCGTTGCGCCGGAGCGCGACCTCGTGCGCGACGATGCCCGCGATGCCGGCCAGCGTCAGCACCAGCGCGCACAGCGCGAGCATGAGCGCCACGCCGAGCGTGAATCGCTGCGTGGCGAGCAGGCGATCGGCGACCACGGCCAGCGGTTCGGCATCGAACGGCACCGCGTCGGGCTCGACCGCCCAGATCGCCCGCTGCAGCGCGGGGATCGCGGCACCGGCGTCGCCCTCCACCCGCGCGACCAGGGTGAGGTCGGCGAAGGGCAGTTGGGCGAGCGCGGCGTGGATCGCGGGCTGCGGCTCCTGCGCCACGCCATCGCTGCGCACGTTGCCCACCACGCCCACGATCTCGCGCTGACGGCCCCAGAACGAGATCCGCTTGCCCACCGGATCGACGCCGGGGAAGTACTGCCGCGCCGCACTCTCGTTGATCACCACCACGTCGGGCGCACCGGCGCGATCGCTCTCCAGGAGTTCGCGCCCCGAACGCAGCGGCACGCCGAGCAGCGCGAAATAGCCCGGCGATACCGGTCGCATCTGCCACTCGTCGGGCGCGCCGGCAGCGCGCTGTGCCTGCCCCTCCACTTCCACGCGCGTGGTCCAGCCCTCCGCCAGCGGTGGCTGCATCGAGAGCGCGGCGTCACGCACGCCGGGCACCGCGGCGACCGACTCCAGCAGCCGGCGGTTCAACTCCACGACCTGCGGCCACTTCGGGTACTCGGTCTGCGCGGGCGTGGGGTACTTGCTGCCCGGCACCTTGATCGCGATCGTGGCGACGGAATCCGCCCGCAGCCCGAGTTCGACGCCCGACAGCGCGAGATAGCCGCGCACCAGCACGCTGGTGGCGAGCAGCATGCACAGCGACAGCGCGACCTGGAGCGCGACGAGGCCGTGTCGGGCATGGCGCCCCTGGCCGCCGCTGAGCACGCCGCGCCCGACCCGGCCGAGCGCGCGCATGGGCGAGGCGCGCGAGGCCACGAGCCCCGGACCGACGCTGGCGGCGACGGCGGTGAACACACTGAGCACGAACATGAACACGAGCACCGCGCCGTCGACGCGCCAGCTGTCGACATCGAGCGCGGGCACGGGATTGAGCACGGTGAGCAGTTCGAGCGTGCCCACGCAGAGTGCGACACCCAGTGCGCCGCCGAGCAGTCCCAGGATGAGCGTCTCGCTCGCCACCTGCGCGGCCAGGCGCCGGCGTTGCGCACCCAGGCTCGAGCGCAGGGCCAGCTCGGCCTCGCGCGCACCGGTGCGCGCGAGCAGCAGGCCCGCCGCGTTGCTGCAGGTCATCAGCAGCAGCAGTCCCACCGTCGCCGCGAGTAGCCACAGGGGCCGTGCCAGGTCGCGCACGAAGTAGGCGTGCATGCCCACGACCGTCGTGCTGCGACCCTTGTTCGTGTCCGGGTACTCCCGTTCCAGCGCGCCCGCGATCGCCGCCATCTCCACGCCGGCGGCCTGCCGCGTGGCACCAGGCGCGAGCCGGCCCACCACGACCAGCGAATGGACGCCGCGTTCGGCCTGGAATCGCTGCATCGAGGGCACGAGCGGACGCCAGACGTCCGCCTTCAGCGCCCAACCGTTCGCCGGCGGCAGGATGCCGATCACCGCATGCGGCTTGCCATCGAGCTCGATGGTGCGCCCCACCACCGCGGCATCGCCGCCGTAGCGACGCAACCAGTAGGCGTACCCGAGCATCGCGACCGGCGCCGCGCCGGCCCGATCGTCCTCGGCCGAGAACAGGCGGCCATGCAGCGGCACCAGGCCGAGCACCGATGCGAGCCCGTGGTCCACGTCCAAGCCGCGTGCCCGTTCGGGCTCGGCGCCCTCGGCGCGTGCGCTGAACGAGCTCCGCTGGTACGCCGACAGCGCCGCGTAGGTCTTCGAGCGCGCGCGCCAGTCCTGCCAGTCGAGGTACGACGCGCCGCCGTAGGGTTCGTTGTTCGCGAGATCCGTCTCCCAGACGTAGGTCAATCGATCCGGCTCCAGGTACGGCAGCGGCTGCAGCAGCAGTGGGCGCAGCACGCCGACCATCGCACCGGCGGCGCCCAGGCCCAACGCCAGTATTCCCACGATGAGCAGGTTCGGGCCGGGCTTGCGCATCACCTGGCGCACGCCCGAGCCGAGGTCGGCGCGAAAGCGCATCAAGGCCAGCACGAGGCGCTGCGGGGGTGAGGCGGACGTGCGCGGCATCGACATGACCGAATCTCCTGAGGGGGACGACCGCTATTCGTTGCGCAGGGCCTGGCTGGGCTGGACCGCGGCCGCGCGCAGGGCCGGCCCCAGTGCCGCGATGGCGACCGCGACGGCCAGCGCCACGGCCGCACCCGCCAGCGCCACGACATCGCTCGCGCCGATGCCGAACAGCAGGTCCGACAGTCCCTGCGCGGCCGCGAGCGCGAGCACGGCGCCGATCGCGACGCCGAGGCCCGCCAGGCGCAGCGCGCGACGCGTGACGGTGGCGACCACCGATCCGCGCGTGGCGCCCAGCGCCAGGCGCACGCCGATCTCGCGACGCCGCTGCGCCACGTACAGCGCGAGCAGGCCGTAGAGTCCGGTGCCGGCCAGCAACAGGCCGACGCAGCCGAGCGCGGTAGCGACCACCCCGGCGATCCGCTGCGGCAGCACCGACACCTGGGCGGCTTCGGAAAGCGCGCGCACGTCGAGCGCCGGCAGGTTCGGATCGAGCGCGGTCAGTTCCTTGCGCAGCAGGGCGCCGAGCGCGGCCGGTGGCATCGCCGTCCGCACCATCAGGTTCAGGGACTGGCGCGGCCACTGCGACAGCGCCACGTAGAGGAAGGGCACCGGGCGCTCGCTCAGGCTGCCGTACTTGCCGTCGGGCGTGAGCCCGACCACGCGCAGCGTGCGCCAGTCCTCCCCGAATCCGAGCTGGAAGCTGCGGCCGATGGGATCGAGATCGCCGAACAGCTGGCGCGCGAAGGTGGCGTTGATCACCGCCACGTCCTCGCCGCCGGCGACGTCGCGCTCGTTGAAATCGCGGCCGCGCGCGAGCGGGATGCCGAGCGTGCGGAAGTACCCGGACGCGACCGGGTTCACCTCGGGGTCCAGCAACTGGTCGGGGCGATCGGACAGCCGCGCCGCGCCCAGTCCCATGCGGCTCAAGGTCAACGGCAGCACGCCCCCGACACTCGCGGACTCGACGCCTGGCAGGGTGCGCACGCGTTCGAGCAGTCCGCGCACGAGCGTGGCGACGTGGGCATCGTCGTAGCCCGCCGGCTGGAGGTCGAGGTCGGCGTAGTTCACGCCGGCGACGCGAAATCCGGGATCCACTTCCGCCGCGCGCCCGAGCGAACGCAGGAACAGGCCTGCGGCGACCAGCAGCACGAGCGTGACGGCGATCTGCACCACCACCAGCGCATCGCGCGTGCGGGTGCGCTGGCGCGTATCGGTGGCGCCGCCGGGCGACAGTTGCGCGCGCGGGTCCCGGAGCGACAGGCGCAGGGCCGGCAGCAGCGCGAACACCAGCGCCGCGGCCACGCTGATGGCGAGCGTGAAGCCGTAGACCGCGGGGTCGAACGGCACCGAGAGATCGAGCGGATACGGCGCGGGGATGGGAATCAGCCGCAGCAGGTCGCGCGCCCAGGCCGCCAGCACGAGGCCGGCGACGCCGGACAGCGCGGCGAGCACCAGCCCTTCCGCGAACAGTTGCCGCACGACCCGCGCGCGGGAGGCGCCGAGCGCCGCGCGCAGGGCCAGCTCGCCGCCGCGCGCTTCGCCGCGCGCCAGCATCATGCCCGCCACGTTCACGCAGGCGAGCACCAGCAGCAGGCCCACGAGCACGAACATCACCGTCGCGAACATCTGCACCGCGCCGCGCGCGGCGGCGGGCAGCGGCTTGAGCGGCGCGATCCCGAGCGACATCTCGCGATGGCTGTCGGGGTACGCCGCAGCCAAGCGGCCGGCGAGCGCGTCGAGTTGCAGTTGCGCCTGCTCGGGCGTCGCGCCCGGGGCGAGCCGGCCGCCGGCGAGCAGCCAGCGCGCATTGCGCGCGGTGACCAGGTCGCGCCACTGGCTGTTCACCAGTCCCGCGGACGCGAGCGGCACGTACACGTCGGGCACGATGCCGGCGAGGTTTCCGCGGAACGCCGGCGCGGTCACGCCCAGGACCTGGAACGACTGGCCATTGAGCGAGACCGTGGCACCGAGCACGCGCGCATCGCCCGCGTACAGCCGCTTCCAGGCCGCATCCGAGAGCACCACGCCCGGCTGCGCGAGCAGCGCATCGCGATCGCCGCGCCCGAACAGCCGCCCGCCGCCCGAGGCGACGCCGAGCGCCTCGAAGTAGTCCTCCGACACCACGAACCCGAGCACGCGCGTGGCCTCGGCGCTGCGTCGCAGGTTCAACGGCGCGATCGCGTAGCCATAGACGCGGTCCAGCGCCGGCACCTGCGTGCGCACGTCGTCGATGTCCGGCGCGGCGAAGGTGTCGAAGCGCTCGTTGCGCGAGCCGCGCCCCAGGTCGACCTGGCGTGCGCTGTCCGAGACCCCGGGCAGGTCGCTGATCAGCAGGCGGTTGAGCACGCCGAACAGAACCGTGTTCGCCGCGATGCCGAGCGCGAGCGAGAGCACGGCCGCGATCAGGAAGCTCGGGCGGTGCAGGAGCTGGCGCAGGCCGTAACGGAGGTCGTCTAGGAAGGTACGCATGTCGGTTCCCTGGCGGTCGATGCCGTTCCGATGTAGGGGGTGGGGTTCATTCCTGGCGCAGCGCGACGAGGGGATCGACGCGCGCGGCACGCCTCGCCGGCAGCCACACCGCGACGAAGCCGGCGAGCAGCACCAGGGACGCGCCGGCGAGGTAGGACACCGGATCGCGCGCGCTGACGCCGTACAGCACCGCCTCGAGCACGCCGCCTAGGGCCAGCGCGAGCAGCAGGCCCGCCGCGGCACCCGCCGTTACCTGGCCGAAGCCCTGGCGCAACAGCATGCGCCCGGCACGGCGCGGGTCGAGCCCGAGCGCGAGCCTCAGGCCGATCTCGGCGCGGCGCTGCTCGAGCGAATACGCGACCACGCCGAACACGCCCTGCAGGCCGAGCAGCAGCGCGACGAGGCCGAAGCCCGCCACCATCTGCAACTGGAAGCGGTCGCGGCCGAGCGCTCGCGTGACGCGGTCGTCGAGGGTGTAGACCGAGGCGAGCGCGACGCCGGGCACGACCGCGCCCACCGCCGACTGCAGCACGTCGAGGCGCTGGCGCGGATCGCCGGTCACGCGTGCCACCAGTTCACCGAAGCGGATCCAGTCGTCCTCGCGCTGCAGGTACGGGGCGTAGACGGCGGCCTGGTCGCGCGCGCGCAGGCTGGTCGAACGCAGGTCCTCGACCACGCCCACGATCGTCATCCAGCTCGGACGCGTCGCATCGCCGTTCGTCTCGCCGGGCTTCCACGCGACGCGCATGCCGATCGGTTCGCGTCCGCCCAGGTGCCGATCGACGAAGGCCCGGTTCACCCAGGCGACGCGCTCGGCACCGGTGGCGTCCGCCGACGCCGGCGCGCGCCCGCGCGAGACCACGAGCCCCAGCGCCTCGAACACCTCGCCGTGGAAGGGTCGGTAACGTGCGCCTCGACTCTCATCGGGCGCCAGACCATCGACCAGCAGGCTGTGCCCGACACCGCGGGCGCCGAGCACTTGCGCGGTAATGAATCCGGCCGATTCCACGCCAGGCGTCGCCTGAAGCCGGTCGACGATCGCCGTGACGGCCGTGCTCTGCGGACCGGGCTTGCTGTAGCCCGACTCGGGCAACGCGAGGCTGCCGCCGATCGCGCCACCGGGCTCGAAGCCCAGCGGCACCTGTGCCAGCGCGGAAAAGCTCCGCAGCAGCAGCATGGCGCCGATCAGCAGCACGGCCGCCAGCGCCACCTCCAGCACGACGAAGGCCCCGAGGCTGCGGGTCGAGATGCCCGATCCGAGCGTGCGCCCGTGCGCAGGCGCTGGCGCCAGGGCGCGACGGCGCGCGGCGAGCGCCGGCCACGCGGCGAAGGCGAGCACGCTCGCGAGCGTCAGCAGCACGGCCACGCCGATCGCGCGCGCGTCGATTCCGGCACGCGACAGGCCGGGCAGGCCCTCGGGCGCGAGCGTGCGCAACAGGTCGAAACCGGCCACCGACACCAGTACGCCCAGTGCGCCGCCGATCAGTCCGAGCACGGCGCCTTCGGCCAGCAACTGGCCCAGGATGCGCCCGCCGCGGGCGCCCAGCGCATGGCGCACCGCCAGTTCGCGCGAACGCCCGTGCAGGCGCACCGAGAGCAACGCACCGACGTTTACCGAGGCGAGCGCGAGCACGAGCGCGGCCGCAGCGAGCACCAGCGCGAGGCCCCGGCGCACGCCGGACGACAGCATCTGCAGCAGCGGCGTCGCGTCGAGCTGCTTGTCGTCGCTCAGGGCGCCCTGCTGCACGAGGCGCGCACTCACGGCCGCGAGCTCCGCGCGCGCGGCCTCGATCGACGTTCCCTCCGAGACGCGCGCGATGAGCTCGAAGTTGTTCGAGCCCGACGAGGTCGGTGCCCAGGGCGCGAACGGCGGCGCCGGCACGTACAGGGCGGTGCGCGCATCGATCAGGTCGGCGCTCGCGGGGGCGACGCCGACCACGGTCGCGGTCACGCCGGACAGGCGCAAGCTGCGCCCGACGATCGCGGGGTCGGACTGGAATTCGTCGCGCCACAGGCGCTCGGCGAGCACCACGACGGGCGGCGCGCCCACCTCGTCGTCGCGCGGCTCCAGCAGGCGTCCGCGCAACGGCGGCACGGCGACGGCGCGGAAGTACTGCGATTCGGTCAATGCCGCCGAGAGGTGCCGCGGGGTCTCGCCGCGATCGAGGTCGAGCGCCCAGCCGAAGGCGACCACGGAGAAGCCGTCGAAGCCGCGCAACTCGCGCCTGAGCGCGATCGCGTTGGGCAGCGCGAGGCTCGCCCCGTCCGCCCCCTGCCGGTGCACCAGCACGAGTCGATCGGATCCCGGCACCGGCAGCGGCTTCCACAGCGCCGCGTCGGCGAGCGCGAACACGGCCGTCACCGCGGCGACGCCGAGCGCGATCGTGCCGCACACGGCGAGCGCGAGCCCGGGGCGGCGCACGACCTGCCTGAGGCCGAGGCGGAAGTCCTGGATCCAGCGGTTCATCATGTCGTGCTCGCGTCCGTCACTCGTAGCGCAGGGCCTGGATCGGCGCCACGGTCAGCGCGCGGCGCGCGGGCACCGTGGAGGCGACGAAGCCGACGATCCCGAACAGGAGCACCGAGCCCACGAAGGTCGTCGGGTCGAACGTGCCCACGCCGTACAGGAAGTTGCCGAGCAGGCGCGCGAACCCGAACGCGAGCAGCAGGCCCAGCGAAAGTCCGATGCCGATCTGGCGCGAGCCCTGCGCCCACACCATGCCCAGGATGCTGCGGTCGCTCGCGCCGAGCGCGCGCCGCACGCCGATCTCGCGCGTGCGCTGGCCCACCGCATAGGACAGCACCGCGTACAGGCCCGCGGCCGAGAGCACGACGGCGAACAGGCCGAACAGCCCGAACAGGCGCGCGAGCAGGATATGGTCGAAGGCGGCGATCGTGATCCAGTCGTCCAGCGTGCGCAGGAAGTACACGGGCTGCGAGGCGTCGACCGACTGCACGGCATTGCGCACGGCATCGTCGAGCGCGTGCGGCTCGCCCTGCGTCTTCACCGCGAAGCTCACGAAGCGCGTGGGACGCTGCGCGAACGGCAGGTACGAGGCCTCGAGGTTGTCGTTCAGGTCGTCGCCGTCGTGCACCACGTTGCCGACCACGCCGATCACCGTGCGCCACGCCTCCTTCTCGTCCTTCTGCGACCCCAGGCGCACGCGCTTGCCGATCGGGTCGCCGTCGGGGAACAGGCGTTCGACCGCGCGCTGGTTCAGCACGATCACGGGATCGGCGCCGGCGAGGTCGCGGCTGTCGTAGGTCCGTCCACGCAGGAGCGGGATGGAGAGCATCCCGAAGAAACTCGGCGAGGTGGAGTACTCGGCGATCTCGGCCGCCTTGTTGTCCTCGACCGGTGCGGCACCCTCCACGCGCACGATGTTGCCGCCGCCGAACGTCATCGGCAGGCTGCTCGTGATCGTCGCCGCCTTCACGCCGGGAATTTCCGCCAGCCGCCGCTCGAGCTGCTCGGTGAACGTGATGGTCTGCGATTCCTGCGGGTACTGCGCCTCGAACAGCGCGACGCGTCCGGAGAGCACGTTGCGCGTGTCCGCCCCCGTCTCGATCCCCTGCGCCGCGATCGAACTGCGCACGGTCAGTCCCGCGCACACCAGCAGCACCACGCACAGCGCGATCTCGGCGGTCACCAGGATGCGGCCCAGCCGGCCCATGCCCCCGATGCCGCCCTGCCCGCCCTCGCGCATCACCTGCGCGGAGCTGGCCGAGGCGGTGCGCATGGCGGGGATCAGGCCCGCGAGCAGCGCGGCGACGAGCGCGATGCCTCCGGCGAACGCGAGCGACCAGATGTCGATGCTCATGTGCGTCGTCCAGCGCGGTGGCGGATCCTCCGAGGACGCGATCATCGCCATGGTCAACTCGCCGCCCCACTGCGCGAGCACGTAGCCGATGAGCGCCGCGACCAGGGAGATCGCCACGGCCTCGCTCAGCACCAGCGCCACGAGGTGCCGGCGCGACGCGCCGAGCGCGGTGCGCACGGCCGTCTCGCGCGCATGCGCGATGGAACGCGCGAGCAGCAGGTTCGCCACGTTCGCGCAGGCGATCAGCAGCACGAAGCACACGGCGACGAACATGGTGGTGAGGATGGAACGCGTCTGCGGACCCACGGCCCGCTGTGCATAGTCGTAGGCGCGCGCGCTGTCGCCGCGCATCGAGCCCGGCTGCTCGCTGCTCAGGCGCTTGGCGATGGATTCCATCTCGCTGTTCGCCGTGCTCATCGCGACGCCGGCCTTGAGCCGCGCGACCACGTCGAAGTACGACCCCTGGCCGCGCGGCACCTTGCCCGGATCGAGCGTGGCGGCGACCCACAGCTTGCTCGCGCGCGGGAAGGTGAAGTCGGCCGGCGCCACGCCGACGATGGTGGCCGCGCGTCCGTTCACCTGGATGGCCTTGCCCACCACGGCCGGATCGCGCGCGTAGCGCTGTTCCCACAGCGCATCGCCCAGCACCACTTCCTGCGGCGCGCCCGGCGCGTTCGCCCCGTCGCTGAACGTGCGCCCGAGCGCGGGCTCCACGCGCAGGGTCCTGAACAGGTTCGCCGTCGCGATGGCGCCGTCGTAGCGCTCGGGCCGATGGTCGCCGCTCAGGTTCACCGTGCCTTCGTAGTAGCCGGCGAAGGATTCGAACGAGGTCTGCGCCTGGGCCAGGTCCAGGAACTCGTGCAGCTGCGGCGAGAGGCGCGAGCGCGGATTGTCCGAGCGCGCGAGGTGCACGTACGCCAGGTTCTCGCCCTCGGGGTACGGCAGCGGCCGCAGCATGAAGGCCTGCACCGCGCCGAACATGAACATGACCAGTCCGAGCCCCACCGCGAGGATCGCCACCGTCGTGCAGGTGAACCAGGGTGTACGCGCGAGGGAGCGCAGCGCGTACCGCACGTTGCCGGCAATCAGGCTCATGTCGATGACTCCAGGGACTCGTGGAAGGGAGACTCATTCATGGCGGAGCGCCACCATGGGTTCGATCGCGAGCGCGCGACGCGTGGGCAGCCAGATCGCGCCCAGTCCGACCAGCGCGATCGTGCAGCCGACCGCGGCGAAGGTGAGCGGATCCCACGCGGGTACGCCGAACAGCAGGCCTTCGAGCAGGCGCGTGCCGGCCATCGCGCCGGCGAGGCCGAGCGCGAGCCCGGTCGCCACCACGACGCCCGAATCGGCCAGCACCAGCTCGCGAATGCGCCGGGGCGTCGCGCCCAGCGCGAGGCGCAGGCCGAGTTCGCGCGTGCGCGATCCCAGTGCGCTCGCGAGCGCGCCGTAGAGTCCGGCACCGGCCAGCAGCGCGGCGAGCGCGGCGAAGGCGCCGGTCAGGTACGCGAACAACCGCGCCTGCGCATACGACGTGCTGAGCCGGTCGGCCAGGGTTCGCGGCCGCAGCAGCGGCAGGTCGGGCTCGAGTTCGTGCACCGCGCGCGAGATTGCGGGCAGCAGCGCGAGCGGATCGCCGCTCGTGCGCACCAGCATGGTCATGCTGCCCAGCCTGAACAGCGCATAGGGGATGTAGAGGATGGGCCGGTCCTGCTCGCGCAGGCTGCGCTGGCGGGAGTTCGCGACCACGCCGACCACCGGCGTGCCGCCGCGCTCCGAATCCAGGTTCAGGATGCGGCGCCCGATCGGATCCAGCCCCGGCCAGAACATCTGCGCCATGGCACGGTTCACCACCACGCCGGGCATCGCGTCGCCGGCCTCCTGCGTACGTCCCTGCAGCAGCGGCACGCCGAGCGTCTCGAGGTATCCGGGCGTGGTGACCACGACCTCGACGTTCGACTCCGCGCCCTTGGGTGCCCCGGGTTCGGCCACCTCGATGGACGTGCGCATGCCGCCGTTCTGCACCGGCACCGAGTTCGCCCACGCCGCCCGTTCCACGCCCGGCAGCGCGCGCACGCGCGTCGCGAGGCGCTCGAGCGTCGCCTCGTACTGGTCCTTGGGCACGCCGTGTCGGCCCAGATCCGCGCCGAAGGTGAGCCCGCCCTCGACCACGTAGCCCGGCGCCACGCGCACGGTGTTCTCGAACGCGCGCAGCAGCAGTCCGGCCGCCACCAGGATCACGGCCGAGAGCCCGATCTGCAGCGCAACGAGCGCGCCGCGCCAGGAACGTCGCAGGGCGCCGCGCACGGCGGCCTGCGCGTTGCCCTTGAGCACGGGCGCGACGTCGATGCGCACGGCGCGCCAGGCCGGCAGCAGGCCCGCGGCGAACACCGCGAGGATGGCGCTGCCCACGGCCGCCGCGAGCACGCGCGGATCGAGCACCGCGTGCGCGGGATCGAGCGGCAGCACGATCCCGGCCGGCGCTTCCGCCGCGATCCAGACCAGCAGCGCGCGCGCCACGAGCAGTCCGGCGGCGACGCCGACCAGCGCGAGCACGACGCATTCCGCCATCAGCTGCCGCACCACGCGCAGGCGCGAGGCGCCCAGGCCGATGCGCACCGCGAGTTCCTGTGCGCGTTCCTCCCCGCGCGCGGCGAGCAGGCCCGCGACGTTCGCGCAGGCCAGCAGCAGCAGCAGTGCGACCACGCCCGACAGCAGCGCGGCATTGCGCCGGATGCCCTCGCCGGCATAGGGATCCACGGCCGCCGTGCGCGCCTCGATCAACCGATGCCAGTTGCCCTGGCCCTGCTGTTCCTTGCCCGTCGAGGCGGCGTCGAGCCGCGCGGAGTACGCGTCCATCTCGGCCTGGGCCGAGGCCAGCGTGCGTCCCGGCGCGAGGCGCACGACGAAGTCCAGCCACGAGAATCCGCGATTCGTCCGGTGCTGCTCGCCGCCGTCCTCGGGCGAGGCGACGCCCGACATCGTCATCGGCAACCACAGGTCCACGGGACTGTCGAGGTTGAGCGAGGCGAAGCCCGGCGCCGCGACGCCGACCACGGTGAACGGCGAGCGGTTGATCTGGATCTCGCGCCCCAGCACGTCGGGCGAGGAGTCGAACGTCGTCCGCCAGTAGTCGTGCCCGAGCACGACGACGGGATGGCCGCCGAACTTGCGGTCATCGTCGGGGCCGAGCAGGCGTCCGAGCGCGGGCCGGACGCCGAGCAGGGGGAAGAAGGTCCCTGTCGCCAGCCCGCCGCGTGCGCGCACGGGCTCGGTGCCCGCCAGGCTCACGTGCACCGGCAGCCAGTCGCTGAACGCCGCCACGTCCGCGATGCCCGGCCTCGCGGCCGCCAGGTCGGCGTACTGCGGATAGGACCCGTTGCTCGCCACCGACGCCTCGCGCGATTCGGCGATGAACACCCGCGCGAGCGCGTCCTGGTCCGCCACCGGCAGCGGACGGAACAGCGCCGCATCCGCCAGCGTGAACATGGCCGTGTTCGCGCCGATGCCGAGCGCGAGGATGAGCGCGATCAGCGCGTACAGCACCGGACGCATCGCGATCTGGCGCAGCGCGTAGCGGAGGTCGTGCAGGCCCGTCCTCATCCGCGCCTGCCCCTCATTCGTGCCGGAGCGCGATCATCGGATCGACCGCGAGCGCGCGCCGCGTGGGCACGAACGTCGCCACCGTGGCCGCGACCAGGATGGTGCCGACCACCAGGAAGAACGTGCCTACGCCCACGCTGCCGCCGTCGGGGTTCTGGCTGCCCAGCAGCAGCGCCCACGGCACGCCGAGCACCAGGCCCACGACCAGGCCGACGCCGACCTGCCAGGCGCTGCGGCCCGCGATCGTGCGCGTGACGTCGCGCGCGGAGGCGCCCACCGCGCGGCGCAGGCCGATCTCGCGCGTGCGCTGGGTCACCGTGAAGGAGAGTACGCCGTAGATGCCGGCGCCGGCGAGCAGCAGGCCGAGCGCGCCGAAGCCGACGAAGATCTGCGCGAGGATGGTCTGCCCCACCCTGCCCTTCTCAATCACGCGCTCGAAGGTGCGCACCCAGTAGACCGGCGTGTTGGGATCCTCCGCGCGCACCGCGGCCGCGAACTGCGGCGCGAACGCGAGCGGCGGCGTGCCCAGGCGGACAGCGAAGCTCACGAACCGCTCGGGCGACTGGCGTATCGGCACCAGCACGAGCGGCCGGCGCGTGTCGTCCACGTCCTCGACGTGCAGCGGACCGGTCACGCCCACGATCGTGCGCCAGGGGCTGCCGGCATCGCCCGGATCGAGGCGCACGCGCTTGCCCAGCGCGTCGCCGCCGCCGAGCAGGCGGTCGACGAAGCGCTGGTCCACGACGACCACCTTGGCACTGTCGGCCTGGTCGCGCGCATCGAACCAGCGACCCGCGACGAGCGGCACGCCGTAGGTCGCCGCGAACTGGTCGTCGACCGCACCCGAGTACGCATAGGTCGGCGCCTCAGTTTCCGGCGCCCCCTCGGGTCTCACCATGGTGCCATCGCCGAGGTCGCCGGGCAGGATGCCGGCGTAGCTCACCGCCTCGACGCCGGGTTCGGCGCGCAGGCGCGCCGCGACGCGCTCGAACAGCGCGAGCTGGTCCTTCGCCTCGGGATAGGCCTCGGGGAACAACGCCACGCGCCCGGTGAGGATGCGCGCGGGGTCCTCGCGCGTGCCCAGGTCGAAGTTCATCAGTTCGCGCAGGGTCTGGCCCAGTACCACGGCGCCGGACAGCAGCACCACGCACAGGGCGATCTCGCCCACCACCAGCCCGCGCGAGAAGCGCGCGAAGCCGCCACCGGGCGCCCCGCGCTCGCCGTCGCGCATCTGCGCGTTCAGTCCCTGGCTGCGCGCGCGCCACGCGGGCGCCAGCCCCGACACCAGCGCGGTCAGCACGGCCGCGACCGCGGCGTAGGCGACCATGCGGCCATCGACGTGCGGATCGAAGAAGTAGTTCGGCGACTCCTCGGCCGCGGCGAACATGGCCATTACCCACTGGCAGCCCAGCTGCGCCAGCCACAGGCCCAGGCCGGTGGCGATCACGCTCAGAGCGAGGCTTTCGGCCAGCGCATTCAGCGTCAGGCGCCAGCGTCCCGCGCCGAGCGCGGAACGCACCGCGAGCTCGCGCTGACGCGACAGCGTCTGCACCAGCTGCAGGTTCGCCACGTTCGCGCACGCGAGCATCAGCACGAAGGCGCCTGCGCCGAACATCAGCCACAGGTAGGCGCGGGTGTGCGCGTTCACGTAGCGCTGGGCGATCGACTGCAGGCTCGGCGCGAGCCCGCGCATCTGATCGGGGTTCTCGCGCTGCGCGTCGGCGAAGCGACCTTCGAACTCGGCGCGCGCGCTCGCGAGCGTCGCGCCGGCCTTGAGCCGCCCGATCGCCTCGTAGCTGCGATCGCCGGAGGTCGCCCCCTCGAGCCTCGCGCTCATCCACACCTGGTTGCGCTCGGGAAAGCCGAATCCGGGCGGCATCACGCCGATCACCGTCGCCGGGCGCGCGTTCGCGTACACCGTGCTCCCGATCACCTCGGCCTTGGCGCCGAACCGGTCGCGCCAGACGTCGTGGGAGAGCACCACGGTGTCCGCCGCACCGGGCGCGTTGTCGGCCGCGACGAATCCCCGCCCGAGCGCGGGCGCCACGCCGAGCAGTCCGAACAGCTCGTGCGTGACGAAGGCGCCGTCGTAGCGGACCGGCCCGCTGGCATCCCTCAGGTTGATGGTCCCGGAGGTGAACGCGCCGGTCGCCTCGAACTGCGTGCTCGAGCTGCGCAGTTCCTGCATGCGGTTGCCCGGGACGTACTGCACGTCGGAGGGGTTGTCGTCGCGCGCGTAGCTGAACGCGACCAGGCGTTCGACGTCGGGGAACGGCATGGGCTTGAGCACGAAGGCATCGAGCAGGGCGAGCATCATCAGGAACGAGCCCAGGCCGCAGGTCAGCACCAGCAGCGAGAGCGCGCTCGTCGCCGGGCGCTGGAACAGCCGGCGCACGGCATCGCGCAGTTCGAAGCGGATCGCGAGCGTGGCCATCCTCATTCCTCCCTCAAGGCAACCAGGGGATCGACCCGGCTCGCGCGCAGCGCCGGCGCGAGCGTGGCGAGCGCGGCCGTGGCCGCGAGCAGCGCCGCGACCGAGGCCAGGATCGCGGGCTCGAACGGACGCACCTCGTACAGCAGGTCGCCCGCGAGGCGACCGAGCACCAGCGCGAGCAGCGTGCCAATCGCCATGCCACCCGCCGCCAGCCTCAGCCCGCCGACCAGCACCTGCCGCACGAGCAGCGCGCGCGGTGCGCCCAGCGCCATGCGCACGCCGAACTCGCGCGTGCGCAGCGCCACCGAGTACGCGATCACGCCGTAGACGCCCACGGCCGCGAGCAGCAGCGCGAGCGCGGCGAACGCGCCGACCAGCGTGGCGACCACGCGCGAGCCGCGCTGCGAATCGGCCACCAGGGTCTCCATCGTGCGCAGGTTCGAGAGCGCCAGGGCGGGATCGAGCGTGGCGATCTCGCGCCGCACCGCGGGCAGCAGCGCGTTCGGCTCGACCGCGCCGCGCAGCACGACGGTGAAGCTGCCGCCGGGCCGCTGGCCGAGCGAGAGGTACACCGCGGGCGTCTGCGCCTGGTCCACGCCGAAGAAGCGCACGTCGTCGGCGACACCGACGATCTGCCACCACGTGCGCTGGTCGGCCGGACCCGTCCCGATCCGCCGACCCACCGGATCCTCGCCGCCGAAATGGGTGCGCGCGAACGCGCTGTTCACGATCACGACCGGTGCCGCGGCCACGTTGTCGGCGTCGCCGAACGCGCGTCCGCGCGCGATGCGGATGCCCATCGCCTCGAAGTACTGGGACGAGACCTTGCTGTACCAGGCACGCGGTCGGCGGTCGCCATCGCCTTCCGGTGCGCCCTCGACCGCGAACGTGCTGTCGGTGCCGTCGCCGCTCAGCGGCAGGGTCGAGGTCAGCGCCACCTGGGCGACGCCGGGGATCGCGCGCAGGCGTTCGAGCAGCGCGCCGTGGAAGGCGCGCGAGGCCTCGCCGTCGGGATAGCGCGCCGCCGGCAGGCCCAGGTTCCAGGTCAGCAGGCGCTCGGTACGGAAGCCCAGGTCCACCGCGGAGAGCTTGCGCAGGCTCTCCAGGAACAGCCCGCCCGCCATGCACAGCGCGAGCGCAAGCGCGAAGTTCAGCATCACCAGGAGGCTGCGCGCGCGGTGTGCACCCGGACCCACGGTGCTGCCGCGCTCGCCGGACCGGAGCGTGGTGGCCACCGCACCGCGCGTCCCCACGAGCAGGGGCAGCGTGCCGAACACGGCGGTCGCGAGCAGGCCCGCGGCGAGCGAATAGACGAGCACGCGCGCATCCAGGCGCAAGGGCGCGGCGTCGGTGACGCCGTCGGGCAGGGTGCCGGCGAGCCAGCCGATGCTCGCCGCCGCGAGCGTCACGCCGATCGCCGCACCGCCGATCCCCAGGAGCGCGCTCTCGCTCAGGAGCTGGCGCGCGAGGTGCCGGCGCTGGGCGCCGAGCGCGGCGCGCACGGCGAACTCCCGTCCGCGGCCGCTGGCGCGCGCGAGCAGCAGGTTCGCGAGGTTCGCGCAGGCGATCAGCAGCACGAGCAGGGTCGCCGCCATCAGCGCGAGCAGCTGGCTGCGCACCGGCCCCGCGACCGCTTCCTGCAGCGGCTGCACGTAGGCGCCCAGGTCCGCGTTCGTGGCCGGGTATGCGCTCGCGAGGCGCGCCGTGACCTGCGAGAACTCCGCCTGCGCCTGCTCGATCGAGCGATCGGCGGCGAGCCGTCCGATCACGCGCAGGTAGAAACCGCCGCGATCCCCGCCCTTCGCCTGCAGGGGCCGCCAGAGGCTGCGGTTCGGCAGCAGCGGTTCGCTGAAGTCCTTGGGCATCACGCCGACGACCGCGTAGGGCTTGCCATCGAGCGTGAGGCTCAGGTGCGCGAGGTCGGTGTTGCCGCCGAGCGCGCGTTCCCAGTACGCGTGGCTGACCACGACCACGCTCGGGCCATTGGGCACGTCGTCCTCGGCGCGCAACACGCGACCGAGCACGGGCGCGACGCCCAGCACGTCGAACATCTGGTGCTCGACCGCGGCACCCAGCACCTGTTCGGGATCGCCGCTGCCGGTGACGGTGGGATTCCATCCGACATAGGCGGCCAGGTGCGCGACCGTGGAGAGTCCGCTGCGCCAGTCGCGCACGTCGTCGGCGTTCGTCCATTCCGTGCGCGGCATCTCGCGCTTGGTGGCGTCGGTCCACAGCGCGACCAGGCGGTCGGGCTGCGGGAACGGCAGGCCGCGCAGCAGCACCGCATCCACGGCGCTGAAGATCGCGGTGTTCGCGCCGATGCCGAGCGCGAGCGTGGCGAGCGCGACCACGGAGAAGGCAGGCGTGCGGCACAGGCCGCGGAACGCGCGCTTGAGGTCCAGCCACCAGTCCGCCATCGGTCGCCTCTCCGGAATTCGGGCCGAGCGACACCGTCCGGACCGGGGATTCCCGGCCCGCCGGCACCCGTGCCACTCACTCGTAACGCAATGCCACGATCGGATTCGTGCCCGCCGCGCGCCTTGCCGGCAGCCAGCACGCGAACAGCGCGACGGCGGCGAGCACGACCGCGACGACCACGAAGGTCAGCGGATCGCGCGCACCGACGCCGTACAACTGCGATTCCACGTAACGCGAGAGCGCGAGCGCACCCGCGAGGCCGAGCAGCAGCCCGAGCGTCGCGATGCGCGCACCCTGGCCGAGCACCAGCGAAAGAATGTCGGAGCGCTGCGCGCCGATCGCCATGCGCACGCCGAGTTCGCCCGTGCGCTGCGCCACGGTGAACGCGAGCACGCCGTAGATGCCGATCGCCGAGAGCACGAGCGCGACGCCCGCGAACACGCCCAGCAGCAGCGTGGTGCCGCGTCGTCCCTGCAGCGAGCTGGCGATGCGCTCGTCCAGCGTGCGTACGTCGTAGATCGGCTGCTCGGCATCCACGCGCAGGATCGAGGAGCGCACGGCCTGCGTGAGCGCGCCGGTGGGCAGCGCGCTCTTGAGCGCGAAGTAGCCCTGGCCCGCGAAGAACGGGAACTGGCGATAGTCGAAGTACACCGCTTCCTTGGTGACGTCGTCGGTGAGCCCGTTCACCTTCACGGTGCCGACCACGCCGACGATGGTCCAGTACACGGGTTCCTCGTCGGTGCCGCCCTGCGCCAGGCGCTTGCCGACGGCATCGCCCTTGGGAAAGTACTTGCGCTGCAGGACCTCGTCGATCACGACGACCTTCGCCCCTTCCCGCGTGTCGCCGGACTGGAACCCGCGACCGGTGATCAGGGGAATGCCCAGGGTCTTGAAGTAGTCCGCGTCGACCACGCGCTGGTAGCCGTGCGGGCCTGGCGTGCCTTGCGGGGGCGTGAAGCCCTCGATGCCGTACGACGCCGTGCCCGAGTTGCCGCCGAACGGCAGGTTGGTCACGAAACCCGCGTGCTCGACGCCGGGCAGCGCGCGCAGTTCCGCCAGGGCCCGGTCGAGGAAACGTTCCGCATCGGGCGGCGTCTTGTACTTCGCGCGCGGCAGGTCCAGGCGCGCGGTGGAGACGCCCTCGCCGACGAATCCGGTCTGCTGAGCCTGGGCGCCGAGCAGGCTGCGGATCATGAGCCCCGCGCCGATCAGCAGGGCCACGGCGAGCGCCATCTGCGCCACCACGAGCACGTTGCGCGTGGCCGCCGCCGTGCGCCCGCCGGTGTTGCCGCGTCCGCCTTCCTTGAGCGATTCGTAGGGCTTGGCGCCGAGCTGCGAGAGTGCGGGCACGACGCCGAACGCGAGCCCGATCAGCACCGAGATCGCGAGCGCGAAGGCGAGCACGCCGCCATCGATGTCCACCTGGCTGCTGAGCTGGTTCTGCGCCAGGCCGAGCACGGCGAGCAGCTTCAGGCCGCCGAACGCGACCAGGATGCCCAGGGCGCCACCGGCGAGCGCGAGCATCAGCGATTCGATCAGCAGCTGGCGCGCGATGCGCATGCGGCCCGCGCCGAGCGCGGTACGTACCGACAGCTCCTTCTGGCGGCCCGAGGCGCGCGTGAGCACGAGGTTCGCGACGTTCGCGCAGGCGATCAGCAGCACGAAGCCCACCACGGCCTGCAGCAGCCAGAGCACCGTGCGGGTGTCTCCCACCCACTGGTCGCGCAGCGCGCGCGCCCGACCGAGGAAATTGCCCTGGCGATAGAACTGCACGTCGGCTTCGCTCGCGCCGGCCGCGGCGGCGAAGCGGTCGGCGTTGCGCTGCACGATCGCGTCCATCTGCGCGTTCAACTGCTCGATCGTCGCGCCGGGCGCGAGCCGGCCGATCGACTCGGAGAACTCGTTGCCGCGTTCGTCGTCGGTCATCTGCTCGGGCCTGAACGCGAACGGCACCCACACCTGCACGTCGCGGTTGGGGAACGCGAAGCCCTCGGGCATCACGCCGATCACCTTGAACGGCAGGCCGTTGAGGCGCACGTCCTTGTCCACCATGCCCGGGTCGGCGCCGAACTTGTCGCGCCAGGTCGCGTGGCTCAGCACGACCACCTGGTCGGCCCCGACGACGGCATCGGCGTCGGTGAACGCGCGACCCAGCGTGGGCTGCGCGCGCAGCGTGGTGAACAGCGACGGCGTGGCCTTGAGCCCGACCAGCCGCTCCGGCGCCCCCGACGCGGCGAGGTTGAAGCTCTGTCCGTAGCCGGTGTAGAGCGCGAGGTCGGCGAGCGCCGGCGCCTGCGTCTTGCGATCCAGATAGTCGGGGATGGACGTGCCGGCATACGGCAGGCCCATCTTGGGATACGAGTTGTACACCTGCACCAGGCGCTCGCCGTCGTCGTACGGCAGCGGCTTGAGCAGCATGCCGTTGATGACGCTGAAGATCGCCGCGTTCGCGCCGATGCCGAGCGCGAGCGTGAACACGATCGCAAGCACGAAGCCCGGGCGCGAGGCCAGCGAGCGGAACGAGTAGCGGAGGTCCTGGATCAGCGTGTCCATGGAGGTTCCTGTTGCAGCTGCTGAAGCCTGAAGTGCGTGCATTCCCTCGGGAGGCCCCCTCTCCCCAGCGGGGAGAGGGTCGGGGTGAGGGGGTGGCCCCAGTCCATCAGCCAGATGCAGCTTTCTGAAGAAGCATCGAGAGGAAGTCGCAACCCCCTCACCCTGCCCTCTCCCCACGGGGGAGAGGGGTAAAGCGCGTCGATCGGCGGATTACGCCGGCGTGGCGGCCGGCTTCCGGACCAGGCGCGCGTCCTCTTCCTTGCGCAACCGATGCATGGTCTCTTCGTCCACCACGCGGCCGTCGAACATGAAGATCTTGCGATCGGCGAATTCCGCGTAGCGCGGGTCATGGGTGACCATGCAGATGGTCGAGCCGGCCTTGTGCAGTTCGTCCAGCAGCTGCATCACGGCCTCGCCGTTCTTCGAGTCCAGGTTGCCGGTGGGTTCGTCGGCGAGCAGGATGGAGGGCTTGCCGACCAGTGCGCGGGCGACGGCGACGCGCTGCTGCTGGCCGCCGGAGAGCTGCGCGGGATAGTGCTTGAGGCGATGTGCCATGCCCACGCGCTCGAGCGCCTCGAGCACGCGGTCCTTGCGCTCGGCCTTGCCCATGCCGTCGCGATAGGTGAGCGGCAGCTCGACGTTCTCGAACACGGTCAGGTCGCCGATCAGGTTGAACGCCTGGAAGATGAAGCCGATCTCGCGGTTGCGGATGCGCGCGCGCTCGCTCGCGTTGATGTTCTGCACCGGCGTCTTGTTCAGGATGTAGGTGCCGTCCGTTGGCGTGTCGAGCAGGCCGAGGATGGAGAGCAGCGTGGACTTGCCGCAACCCGACGGTCCGGAGATCGACACGTACTCGCCCTTGAGGATGTCGAAGTGCACGCCCGAGAGCGCATGGGTCTCGACTTCGTCGGTGTAGAACACCTTGGTGATGCCGGAGAGGTGGATCAGGGAGTTCTCGGGGGGCATGGCGGACTCTCGCAAGTGGGGAACTGGATTGGATTGGATTCTGCGCGGAACGCCCGGAACCATGCGCTCGATGTCCGGTCACCTCACCGCAATGCAAACGGCGTGCCACGGGAAAGTGGCGTTCTGCTTCAACACCTTGTAGCGCGAGTTCGCACCTTCGGTTCCCCCTGTCGCCCGGAATCGTGCGGCCGTCGCACGAAATCGAACGGAATCGCCGCCCGACGTCGCCGGGGTCGACGGCCGGCGCGCCACCCGTGGCGTCCACGTGCGCTGCGGCGGCGCTCCGTCCCCACCCGCTACACTCGCGACGCTTCAGCCGCGCGGCCCGGATGGCGCAGGCGTTCGCTGCCCATGAGTCCCCTTTGAGCGAAACCGCAGCCACACCAGGTGAGCGCCCGCCCGTGTCCCAGCCGGCACCGGAATCCAACACCCTGGCCTGGCGCCACGAACTCGACCTGCTGCGCCTGATCGCGGTCACCGGCGTGCTCGTCTACCACTGCGTGCCCGACCAACCCGGGTACTTCCTCAGGCTCGGTCTTCCACAGGCCTGGGCCGGTTGGGCGGCGAACGCAATACAGGCCGGCAAGTACGGCGTCGACGTGTTCTTCTGCCTGAGCGCCTACCTGATCACCGACCTGCTCATGCGCGAACGGCGCGTGCGGGGATCGGTGGACTACGGCGCATTCATTGTGCGCAGGACGCTGCGGATCTGGCCGCTCTACTTCTTCTACCTGGCCGTGCTCGCCGTCGCGCTGCCCTGGCTGCTGCCCGGCGCCTCCACCGGGACGATGCCCTGGCGCGGGTTCCTCACCTTCACGCTCAACTGGGACATCGTCCGCCATGGATTCCCGGGCAGTCCGGGCGACCACCTGTGGTCGGTCTCGATCGAGGAGCAGTTCTACCTGGCCTGGCCGCTGCTGCTGGCCGCGATCGGCTGGCATCGGCGCGCGATGTTGCTGCTCGGCGCATCGCTGCTCGCGGTCGCGTGCCTGGCACGGGCCTACCTGATCGCGGGCGGGGCCGTGCATCCCGCGATCTGGTGCAACACGCTCGCGCGACTGGACCCCATCGCGCTCGGCGCGATGGCCGCCGTCATGCTGCAGGCTCGCGTACCGGTGCTCGCCACGTGGGCACGGCTGGGCCTCGTGGCGATGTCGCTGTTCGGGCTCGTGTACGCCGCCCGCATGGGTGCCGATGCGGGCCCGGCCGCGCACCTGTCCTATCCGCTGGTGGCACTGTCCTCGCTCGGGCTGCTGTTCGCATTCCTCGGAATGCCCAAGGCCGATGCGCCCTGGCTCGGCCTGCCGCGCTTCCTGGGCCGCATCTCGTACGGCATCTACGTCTACAGCTACCTCGCCACGGTCGTGGCGATGCGCCTGGTGCAACCCCGGTCGGTGTCGGCGGGCCTGCTGCTCTCGTTTTTCGCCACGGCGGGCGTGGCGACCGTATCGTGGTACGCGATCGAGCTGCCGTTCCTGAAGCTGAAGGCGCGCTTTGCGCGGGGTGCGCCGTCGTTGGCAGCACCCGCGCCGTGAGCACCGCGCGCGATCAGTTCAGCTTGATGCGGTCGTGCTGGTCCCAGGTCGAGGTATCCGAGAGGATCACCTTGTCGCCCTCCTTCAGGCCCTGCGTGATCTCCACCACGCTGACCGAGGCGCGGCCGAGCTTGACCGGCACGCGGCGCGCCAGTCGGCCCTCGGGGTCGAGCTTGAACAGGGTCACGCTGCTGCCGGGCTGGCCGAACGCCGGGCGGCCGACGTAGAGCACGCTGGGCAGGCGCTCCAGTTCCACCACGCCGTCGACGCTGAGGTCGGGTCGTGCGCCTTCGGGCAGCGCGTCGTCGAAGTCCACGTCCACCTGCACCGTGCCGTTGGTGACCGCGGGATCGATGCGCACGACGTGGCCCTTGATCACGCCGTTCGCGCCGCTGCGCGTGTCCACGCGCACGAGCTGGTCGATGCGCACGTCCTTGGCCTGGGTCTCGGCGATCTGCAGTTCCGCGCGCAGCACGTCGGGCTTCGCCACGCGCGCGAGGTTCGCACCTGCGGCGAGCTGCTGTCCTTCCTGCACCGGCACCTGCTGCAGCACGCCGGCGATGCCGGCGCGCACCTTCAGCGCGTCGCTGCGGCTCTTGCGCAGTTTCAGCGTGTTCTCGAGCTGGTCCAGGCGCGCGCGCTCGGCGGCGAGCTGGGCCTTCATGTTCTCGTCCAGCTTCGCGAGGCGGTCGTTCTCGATCTGCAGGCGTTCCTTGAGCTGGTCGGCGCGCAGTTCGGATTCGCGGAACTGCAGCGCCGATACGATGCCCTTGCGGTTGAGGTCGCCCTCGGCCTCGGCGCGCAGGCGCGCGGCCTCGGCGTCGGACTTCACGCTCGCGAGGTTCGCGCGCTGGTCCAGCACCTGGCTCTCCAGCGCGACGCGCCGGGCGGTGTAGTCCGCACGCGCCGCGGCGACCTGCGCCTCGGCGGCGAGCCGCTGGTCGTCGACGTCGGGATTGGAGAGCTCGAGGATGATGGTGTCGGGCTCGACCGTCGCGCCGGGCTTGACCACGATGCGCTCGACGCGCACCGGCGTCTCGGCCGCGATCCAGCGGATCTCCTTGGGCACCAGGGTGCCGGGACCGCGCACTTCGCGCAGCATTTCTCCGCGCTTGACGGTGTCGAGCCAGACCTGGCCGCGTTCGACGGTGGGCGCCGCGGGCTCGAGCCGGGTCAGTCCGAGCGTGCCCAGGCCCACGACCAGCACCGCGGCGACGGTGATCGCGATCTGTTTGCGACGCTTGCGTACGAGTAGATCGGTGCGTTGTATGTCCATGCCAGCGCCATAGCAATGAGCGTGCCATGCCGGAATCGGCCGTGGAACAGCGCGTTGCGCGGCCGGCTCGGCGGAATCGTCAACTGCCTGCGTGCGGTTTCGATGCCTGCGCGTCCGGAATCGAACGATCGTCCGCCAAGGCATCGGCGATGCCCGATTCGCGTCGAGCACTCCGCGACAGGGCCTCGCGCAGTACCGGTCCGGTCGCGAGCAGGGCCAGTTCCGTGCGCTGGCGACTCATCGCCGTATACAGCCACTCGCGCGTGAGCAGCGCGAGCGGGGACGACGGCACCACCAGCAGCACGCGCGCGTACTCCGATCCCTGCGCCTTGTGCACGGTCATCGCGAACGCCGGCTCCCAGGGCGGCAGCAGGCCCAGTTCGAGCCGGCGCCAGCGCCCGTCCGCGCCGGGGACCAGGGCGTGGTCGGCAACGGCGCCGACGGCATCGCCCCAGGCCAGCACGACGTCGCCGTTCGCCAGCCCGCTGGCGACGTCGTTGCGCGTCACGAGCAGCGGCGTGCCGCGCCTGGGCGCGACGCCGCGCGCGGTCGCGAGGCCGATGCGGCGCATCAACCGTTCGTTCCACTGCGCGGCGCCATAGGGCCCCTCGCGCACGGCGGTCAGCACGCGCGCCTGCGCCGAGGCCTGCCAGGCCACGTCGGGCGTTTGCGCGTCCACGATGCCCGCGAACCACGACGAGGCGAGCGCGAGCGCCTGGGCATCGTCGCCATCGGGCAGCCGGCGCACGCCGATTGCGGCGCGCAAGGCTTCGTCCAGCGCTTCATGGGATGCCGCGTGCAGGGCGTCCAGGACGGCCGGGAAGCCCATTCGGGCATCGCTGCGATGGTGGCCGCGCAGCACCCGCACGCAGTCCGACACCGAACCGGGCGCAGCACCCGCACCGGCGTCGGATCGGCCTCGCCGCAATTGCGCCAGTTCATGCAGCACGCTGCCGACCTCGACCGAGGCCAGCTGGTCGGGGTCGCCCAGCAGCACGAGCATGGCGTGCGGTGGGAGCGCATCGAGCGTGCGCGCGAACAGCGGCAGGTCGACCATGGAGGCCTCGTCCACGACCAGCAGTCCGCAATCGAGCGGGAGCTCGCGGTCGTGACGCACGCGATCGGTTCCCGGAACCGCGCCGATCAGCGCGTGCAGCGTCGTCGCCCGCGACGCGGCGCCTTCGCGCGCGCCGGCGGGCGACGGCAGCGCCGAGGCCAGCGATTCCCCCAATCGAGCCGCGGCCTTGCCCGTGGGTGCGGCCAGGCGCACGCGCGCGGGATCGACCCGACCGCAGGCCACGAGGGCCGCGATCAGATGGCGCACGGTATGCGTCTTGCCACTGCCCGGCCCGCCCAGCAGCACCAGCAGGTCTCGATCGAGCGCGTGCGCCACTGCCGCGTGCTGGTCGGGATCCAGCGCCGCGCCCGCGATCGCTGCGCGCGCCGCGTCCGATGCCTCCCGGTCCAGCGCACGCACGCGTGCGGCGCGCAGGCGCAGGTCGTCGCACACGCGCGTCTCGTACGCGTGGTAACGGCGCAGGTAGAGCCGGTCGTGCGCATCGAGCACGAGCGGCCTGCCGGGTTCGCCGCTGCCGACGGCACGCCACGCACGCAAGTCGGCCCGTGCGTGGTCGAGGCGTGCGTCGCTCCACTGCCAGTCGTCCGCGGCGCTCGCGAGGCGCAGCGCACCGTGACCGTCGGCGACGGCCGCGCTCGCCCGCTCGGCCAGGGCGAGCATGTCGTCGGAGGCCCCGGGAAACAGGCGCGACAACTCCCGCACCAGCATCCGGTCGAGCGCACGCACGCCCGACGGCTCGTCCTGCGGGCGGGTTCCGCGGGCGCTCATGGCGGCGCTCCGGCGAGCAGGGATTCGACCGCGTCCAGCAAGTCGGACTCGGGCTGGAGGTGGACGATGCCGTGCCCGGTGCCGGTCGCGAGCCCGCGCACGAACAGGTACACCACGCCGCCGAAGCTCGCCGCGGCGGCGGCGCCGAATCCGCGCAGCCAGCGGCGCAGCGCGAGCGCGTAGAGGACCGCCTGGAGGTCGTAGCCGCGTTCGCGCACCTGCACCGACAACGCGTCGGGATGATAGTCGTGCGGATCGCCGAGCCGGTCCGTCTTGTAGTCGAGCACGTACCAGGCGCCCTGGAACTCGAACACGAGGTCGAGGTAGCCGCGCATCCATCCGTCCAGCCGCTCCGGACGCTCGCGCAGCGCCGCGGCGGTGGGCGCATGCGTGGCCGCGGCGGCGAGCACGTCCGCCAGGCGCGACACCTCCGCGCCCGCGAGCGGCAGCAGGAACGGGACTTCGCGCGCGACGCGTGCCTGCGGCAGCGCGGCGAGCGCGCAGCCCGGCACGGGTTCGCAGGTCCGCGTGCGTTCCGCCAGGTCCACGAGGGTCGGCAGCTCGCCTGCGGTGATGCGATGGCGATCGGCGAGCGCGAGCAGGCTTTCGCGTTCGATCGCGTGTGCGCGCCGGGTGAAGTCGAGGTGCTCCATCAGGTCGTGGAAGCAGCGGCCGAACGCGGCACCACCCGCGCCTTCGCGTTCCGCGGCCTCGTCGCCGGCGCCCGGCCGGATCCGCTGCTCGTCGGTTTCGCCCAGACGCTTGAGCGCGCTGTAGCTCCAGGTCGGGATGGCGCCCGGCGGCATGCGCGGTGATCCCGTCGACACGTCCGGCCCGCCCCCGAGCGCATCGACGACGGTCGCCGTGCGCGTGCTCGCCCCGCGGCGCGGCGCCTCGGGCAGGTCCAGCAGGCGCACGGCACCGTCGGCGGCGAATGGTCCGTCGAGGCGTTCGAGACGCGCGGCGCAGGCATCGGCATCGAGCGCTTCGTATTCTTGTGGTCCCAACCCGGCGAACAGGACCTGGGTGAGGCCCGCCTCGTAGCCGTGCTTGACGCGCGCGTGTACCGCGTAGGTCCGATGCTTCGCGCGCGTCATCGCCACGTATGCCACGCGAACGCGCTCCGCGCGCGCCTCGAGCGCGGCCAGCCGTCGATGCTCCTCGATGCGATCCGAGCCCAGGTCGAGGAAAGCCACGCCCTCGCCGTCGTGGAAGAACGGCGTCGATTCGGATCGTGCTCCCGCCGGGACGTGCCACGCCAGGGGCAGGAACACGATGCCGAACTCCAACCCCTTGCTGGCGTGCTCGGTCATCACCCGCACGCGCGCGTCCCCGGCGAGGGAGCGCTCGGCGTCGGATTCGTCGAGCAGCACCGTGCGTGCGCGCTGGCCGGCGAACCAGGCCAGCAGCGCGGCCGGATCCCCGGCTCCGGCCGGCGCCGCGACCAGCCGCTCCGCCAGCTGCCGCAGGTCGGTCAGGCGACGCTTGCCGTCGCGGCGCGCAAGCAGGCGCGGCGCCAGCTCGGCGACCAGCGGCGCGAGCACCGCACCCACGCCGTGCCGCAGCCACTGTTCGTGCCAGCGGCGCGTGCGCGCCAGCGCCTCGGGGAATCGACCCTCGGCCTCGCCCTGGAGCCTGGCCAGGGTCCAGTCCCATCCCGGCGTGGCGAGCGCGGCGCGCAGGCGGCCGCGATCGTCGGGCCTGGCGATGGCATCGAGCACGCAGTAGAGGTCGCCGGCCGCGTCGCCGCGGAAGACGCTGCGTCGCGACGCTCGATCGACCGCGATGCCGTGCTGCTCGAGCAGCTCCGCCACCGCCGCCACGTCGCGGTTGCGCGGCACCAGCACGGCGATGTCGTCGGCGACCACGCGGCGCGCGCCCGCGCGTCCGGCGTCGTCCGATGCGATGCACACGCCGGGATCCTCGAGCAGGCGCACGATCTCGGCCACCGTCGCGTGCAGCGCCCGATCGAGCGCGCGCTCGCGCGACTGCACCTCGGGCGTACGGTCTCGCCAGAGCACCACGCCGGCGCGAACGTGGTCGTGCAGCACGCGCATCCCGGAGCGGACCGATGCGGCCACGGGCGTGTAGCGCACGAAATCGAGTCCGAACGGCGCGTCGGCGAACAGCGCGTTCACCGCGGCCACGGCGCACGGCTCGGAGCGGTGGTTGACCGTCAGGGTCGAGGTCGACCCGCGCGCGTCCCGCACGGCCTCGCGATAGGTGTGCACGTCGCCGCCGCGGAACCGGTAGATGGCCTGCTTGGGATCGCCCACCAGCACCATGGCGCGCGCGGCGATGGCATCGGCACCGACGTCGCGCCCGTCGCCCGGATCGAGGTAGATCCGCCGCAGGATGCGGTACTGGCGCGGATCGGTGTCCTGGCATTCGTCGACCAGGGCCAGGGGCCAGCGCTCCGCGACCAGGCCTGCGAGCCGGTCGCCGCCGGGCGCGCGCAACAGCAGGTCGAGGCGTTCGAGCGCGTCCTCGTAGCGCTGCTCGCCGCGTGCGAGCGCGCGCGCCGCCACCAGACCGCGGATCTCCCGTTCGAGCGCGCCGCGCTCGCGGGCGGCGCGCAGCAGCGCCCATCGATGGTCAGCGGACACGAGCGCGGCGACCGCCTCGAACAGCGGATGCGCGGGTGCGTCCTCGCCGCGGCGCACCGCACTGTCGACGCGACGCCGCGCCAGGCCCGGCGTACCCAGCAGTTCGGCCTCGCCGGGCAGCGGCGCCTCGGGGTCGGCAGCCGCGAGCCAGCGCTCGATCGCCGCGCGCGCGTCCTCGACCTGTGCATCGCCATAGCCCTCGGCTCCGCCCTTGAGCACCTGCCGCGCCCCACGCGCCCGCGCCGCGTGCAGCACGGCCAGCGCCTGGGGGAACTCGCGCCACGCGACCGCCAGCGCCTCGGCGGCCGCGCGACGCCCGGCCTGCGCGATCGCCAGTCCGGCATCGAGCTCGCGCGGCAGGCGTTCGGCCCAGCTGCGTTCGAACAGCGGCGCCACTGCATCGCGCACGCTGTCGGGAGACGGATGGCGGGCAAGCCAGGGCCCGCCCTTCGGACCAGTCACGCCGCGACGCCACAGGTCGGCGGCGGCCTCGTCGATCAGCTCCCGGCCATCCACCATGCGCCGCGGCGTGGCGACCCAACCGCTGGCGAGCGGCTGTTCGGCCAGCACCCGACCGGCGAAGGCGTGGATCGTGCTGATGGCGTGGCGTTCATAGCGCTGGCCCGCATCGCGCAACCGGGCCAGTGCCGACTCGCGTGCGGGTGCGTCGGTGCGCCAGTCCGCCAGCAGGGCGTCGATGCCACCCGCATCCGCGGGCGACTCGGGGTCGCGTCGCCCCTCCAGCAGCGCCTGCGCGTGGTCCAGCGCCTGGCGCACGCGTCGCACGAGGTCGCGCGTCGCCGCGTCGGTGAACGTCACCACGAGGATCCGTTCGGGATCGAGCGCGCGCACGAGCACGGCCTCGAGGTACAGGCGCGTCAGTGCGTGGGTCTTGCCCGTCCCGGCGCTGGCTTCGATCACGTGGATGCCGTGCCGGGGCAGCGTCGTCGCGTCGAGTGCGCGGTTCATCGGCGTGCGCCCTTGCGCGTCGCCGCGATGCGCGGTCCGTGCAGGTCCAGCGCGAGCGCGTCGAAGGGCGGTGCGAGCGGATCGGGCCAGTCGCGCACGTAGGTCGCGATCTCCGTCGATTCGCGCTCGCCACGCTCCCAGGACGTCTCGCCGCCGCGGCCGCCCGCCTCGCCGCCGGTCCAGGTCCTGCGCGCTCGGATCATCGCCAGGTCTGGAGCCTCGCCCTTCGCGATCGCGGCCGCGTAGGCCGAGGCCGACTCGGGAAACAGCGGCAAGGCCTCGCCGCGCGCGCGCAACGCGATCTCCGCGGCCGTCGCGAGGGCGCGATCGGCGGCATCGTCTAGGCTCAGCTGCCAGGTGACGAGATCCCGCTCCCAGCCGATCACGACCACGTCCTCGATCGCGATCCCGCTCGCGCGCAGGGCGAGCGACTCGAGCCACGCCTGCAGCAGCCGGCGTCCGTTCGGTCGCCCGGTCCCCAGCCGTACCAGGCGCGATCCATGGACGCCGGCCAGCCAGCCCTCGACCGTCGTGCCACCGACGCGGAACGCGACGCGCATGCGCGCATCGGCGGGCAGCCCCGCCACCTGCCGCTGCCATTCCTCGCGCAGGGCCCAGGCCCTGTCCGCGACCAGCATCGCCTGCGCCTGCCCTGCGGCGCCCGCCGGCATGCCACCCTCCCGCACCAACTGTCGGGCGACCTCGACGGTGCTGCCGCATCGATCCCGCTGGAGCCAATCGAAGGCCCGCTGCGTCCACGACGCGCGCGGCAACGGATCGAGTTCCCCGCGCTCGACCCACGCATCGATCCCCGCATCGATCGCACGCACGCCGGCGCGGCGCAGCCAATGACGCGCGGGGTGCACGAGTGTCCCCAGCCACGCCTCCAGCGACCAGGCATCGCCCTCGCTCGCGTCGTCCTCCACGTCCGCGAATCGCGGCAAGGGCAGCGGATGCGCGAGCGCGTGCGCGGCCGCGCGCCAGTGCGACGCGACCGGGGCCTGCCCCGCGTCCAGCGCGTAGGGTGAGCCCGGGTGCGTGCGCCACCAGGCCGGTCGTTCCCCGGCCGGGTCATGCCCCAGCCATTCCAGCAGGCCGGTCAGCAGCGGCGATGGATCGAGCACCAGCCCCGTATCGGGATCGAGCGCGCTGTAGCTCAGGTGCAGTCGGTCTCGCGCCGACAGGATCGCTTCCAGGAACGCCTGTCGGTCGTCGTCGGGCAGGTTGCGTTCGCCGGGCCGGGGCTCGGGCACGCAGTCCAGCGGTTGCGGCCGGTCGGTGCGCGGGAATACGCCCTGCGCCAGGCCCAGCACCGCGACGATGCGGAATGGGACGCCGCGCAACGGCACCATGCCGGTGACGGCAACCGCTCCGCGCGCGTCGGAGGCGCCGGCGGCAGCCAGACGCGCATCGATCAGGTCCGCGAGCACCTCGTGCGACAGCGGCAGGTCGCCGGCCCCCACGGCATCGCGCGCCAGGGACTGCAGCGCGGACTGCAGCAGGTCCCGACCCGCCTCGCAGGCGCCGTCGCCGGCGTCGGCGAACAGGCCGTCGTATGCGGCCAGCACCACGCGCGACCATTGCGCGGCGGTGCGCGGCCGCGTGAGCTGCGCTCGGAGTTCCGCCACCTGCCCGATCAGCTCGAGGACCTGGCCCAGGGCCTGCGCGGCTTCGCCCTCGATCCCGGCATACGGCGCCACGCCTTCGATCGCGAGCGCGCCCTCGCCATGGGCGTAGCCGATGAGCAGTCGTCGCGAGGCGAATGCCAGCGTGCCCGACTCGTCCGGCACGCCGGCATGCGCCACGAGGTCCTCCGCGCCCAGCCCCCAGCGCAGGCCCGCGTCGCGCAGCGCATCGAAGGCGGCATGCACCTCCGATTCGGCCAGCGCGAGGCGCGCCCGCGCCTCGGCCCGTCCGGCGAGCGCGCGCAGCCAGGGCAGCGTGATGCGCGTCTCTGGCAGGCCGAGCAGGTCCAGGAGGCAGGCGAGCGGCCCGGCCTCGTCGCGAACGCCCCGGTCCAGCACGCGATGCTCGATCCGGTGGCTCGGCCATTCGTGGCGGAACACGGCATCGAAGAGGGGCGCGTACTGCGAGGGATCGGGGACCATGACGACGACGTCGGACAGTTGCAGCGTGCGATCGCGGTCGAACGCCGCGACCAGCACGTCGCGCAGCACCTCGACCTCGCGCCATCGACCCGCGACGGCATGCACGAGCAGTGTTTCGTCGTCGTCCGGCGCGAACGATCCGCGCGGCTCGGCGTCGTCGTCGTGCAAGGCCCGCTGCACGCGCGCCAGGCGGCCGTCACCGGTGGGTTGCTGCGAGAGGTCGCGCACGTCGGGCGCGCGGTCCGAACCGAGCGTCATCCGCAGGACGCCGCGCGCGAGTCGCGAAAGCCGCGCCGGATAGGACGGAACCGCGTCGGCATCGGGTCCGGGTCCGTCGTCGTCCAGCCGCAGGCGTGCATCGGGCAGGTAGACGATGACGGGCAGGCGCGACGACAGCGCCTCGAACACCTGCCATTGCGGCCCGGGCATCAGCGGCAGGCCGACCAGGTGCACGGCTTCGGGCAGCGCGCCGGCGCGGCCCTGGGCGATGTGCCGGGCCAGCCGTGCCAGCAGCTCCCCGCGGTGCGGCAAGGTCGCGTCGCGTCGCATGCGTCGCCACAGGCGCCCCTGCCACGGCAACTGCTCGGGTCGCGCGGCGCGCTCCCAGCCGCGCAGCAGGTCCGGCCAGTGGCTGAGATAGCGGTCGAATCGGCGCGACACCTGGTCGGCCAGCGCCAGGCGCGCACGCGCATCCGCATCGCCCACGAGCGCGTGCAGTTCGGGGACGGTTTCAAGCCCGTCGCGGTCGAACAACGACAGCAGCTTCAGCACCATGGCGCCTGGCGCTTCGGGGTCGGACTCGGGCACGTTCCCGAGCACGTCCCGCGCCAGGCCCCACAGGTACCGCCCCGGCAGCTCGAAGCGCAGGCCGAACGCGATCCCCGACCGTCGCGCCCAGGTCCGCTCCAGCCAGTTCGCCAGTCCCATGCCGGGCACCAGGATGGTCGGCGGCAGCGCGGGCCCAGGGCCCGCCAGCGTGGTCGTGAGCGTCGCCAGGGCGTCCGCGAGCCGCTCCATCCGATTGGAGTGAACAAACGTGATGCCGCTGTCCGACATGGGGCTCCGGTGCTGGAATAGGCGTGCTGGAACGCGGGGAGGCGCGGGGTGGCCCGGGTGTCCTGCGCTGCAATGCAGCACCAGGGCGGACCTAGTCGCGCTAACCTGCGCGGCTGTAGTCTCATCGTTCGCGACGTCGCGGGGAAGTCGCTTGAAGCCGATCCTGCTCGCTGAAGCTTCGCAGACGCGCCGACGGGCGCTCTCCGCGTTGCTCGCGCAGAAGGGATATGCGGTCACCGCGCTCGCGAACCTCGACGAGGCCTACGCGGTGCTCAAGCGCCTGGGCAGCAGCACCACGAGCTTCGCCGCCGTGCTGCTGGGCTGGCCCGAGTATGCCGACGGCGTGGCCGAGGACGTGTTCGGACTGCTGCACGGCGACCAGTACGAACACCTGCCCGTGCTCGTGCTCGCCGACAGCAGCACGCCCGCGGCGGTGAACTGGCGCATGACGCGACCGGGCACGGCGCTGCTGCTGTGGACCGACTACCACGAGGCACCCGACGCGCTGCACCAGCTGCTCACGCCGTTCGTCTCCGCGCAGGCCAGTTCGCTCGAACAGCAGGGCGACGCCATGCGCGTGCTGCTGGTGGACGACTCGGCCACCGTGCGCCTGGCGTTCTCCAAGCTGATGACCAAGCAGGGCTACGTGGTGGAGAGCGCGAGCAGCGTGGCCGAGGGCCTGGAGCGCGCGCGTTCGCAGCCGTTCGAGATCGCGATCGTCGACTACTTCATGCCCGAGGCGAACGGCACCGCGCTGATCGCGGAGCTGCGCCGCGACCCCACGCTGCAGCACGTGCTGAGCGCCATGCTCACCGGCACCTATTCCGACACCGTGATCCAGGAGTCGCTGGCCTCGGGCGCGGTGGAATGCCTGTTCAAGAGCGAGGCCAAGGAGCTGTTCCTCGCGCGCCTGGGCTCGCTCTCGCGCACGGTGCGCGACCGCAAGGCGATCGACAACGAGCGCCGGCGCCTGGAGAGCATCTTGAACTCGGTCGGCGACGGCGTGTTCGGCGTCGACGGCAAGGGCGTGATCCAGTTCGTCAATCCCGCGGCCGTGGACATCCTGGGCTACGGCGCGGCCGAGGACCTGGTCGGCCGCGGCGCGCACGAGACCTTCCACTACGCCTTCGAGGACGGCACCCAGATGCCGCGCTCGGCCTGCTTCCTGAGCCAGGCCTACGCGAACGGCAACCAGGTGCCGGCCTGGCAGACCATCTTCTGGACCGCGGCGAAGCGCGCGGTGCCCGTGGAATGCACGGTGTACCCCATGCGCATCGACGGCGCGCGCGAGGGTTCGGTCGTGGCCTTCCGCGACATTTCCTCGCGCCGCATGCTGGAAGAGGAACTGCGCTGGCAGGCCGAGCACGATGCGCTCACCAAGCTGCACAACCGCGCCTGGTTCGAGGTGCAGCTCGAGCAGGAGATCGCGCGGCTCAAGCGCACCGAGCAGACCTCGGTGCTGCTGTTCATCGACGTGGACCGCTTCAAGTACATCAACGACACCGCCGGCCACGGCGCCGGCGACCAGCTGCTGCAGGAAGTGAGCCAGCGCCTGAAGTCGCGCCTGCGCGGATCGGACCACCTGGCGCGCATGGGCGGCGACGAGTACGCGGTGATCCTGCGCAACGTGCACGCCGACGACGTCACCATGCTCGCCGACGGCTTCCGCAAGGCGCTCACCTCGGGCGCGTTCAGCTATGGCGGCAAGAGCTACCGCATCACCGTCAGCATCGGCGCGGCGCGCCTGGACCAGGAGACGGCGTCGGTCAGCGAGGCCATGGCCGCGGCCGACATCGCCTGCCACGTGGCCAAGAACGAGGGCCGCAACCAGACGCAGCTGTACAGCCCCGACAGCGCGCAGCGCGCGGCCATGGACATGGACCTGGGCTGGTCCGCGCGGCTCGAGGAGGCGCTGCGCGGCGACCGCTTCGTGCTGTGCTTCCAGCCCATCATCCCGCTCGCCGGCATCGAGTACGACCGCCAGAACGGGAATATCGATGGCGGCGACGTGCTGGAGCGCCAGCTCAAGCGCAATCCGGGCACGCCGCTGTGCTACGAGGTGCTGCTGCGCCTGCGCGACGCGCACGGGGAACTGATCACGCCCAGCGCCTTCCTGCCCACGGCCGAGCGTTTCGGCCTGATGGCCGAGATCGACCGCTGGGTGATCGACCGCGCGTTCCGCACCGCGCGCGAGCACCGCGCGCATCCGGCCACCTTCGCGATCAACCTGTCCGCGCAGTCGCTCGCCAGCCACGACCTCGCGAACTTCGTCACCGACCGCCTGGTGAAGTACGGCGTCGATCCCAGGAGCATCGTGTTCGAGGTGACCGAGTCGCGCGCGATCACCGACCTCGCCGGCATGCAGCGCCTGATCCACGAGCTGCGCTCGCACGGCTGCCGCATCGCGGTGGACGACTTCGGCACCGGCTTCTCCACCTTCGCCTACCTCAAGCAGCTCGAGGCCGACTACCTCAAGATCGACGGCTCCCTGATCCAGGGCCTGCCGGACGATCCGCTCGACCGGGCCGTGGTCTCCTCGCTCACCGCGATCGCGCGCGCCGCGAACAAGCGCACCGTGGCCGAGTGCGTGGAGCGTCCCGAGGTGCTGCTCGCGCTGCGCGAGTGCGGCGTGGATTTCGCGCAGGGCAACACCATCGGCGCGCCGCGCACCACGCTGCTGACCAACCTGAACCTGCCCGAGCTCAGCCAGCCGACGCAGCCACCGACCCAGGCCGTGCTCTCGCCCCATCCACCGGTCGCGAAGGCCGCCGTCGTACCCGCGTCCGCCGAAGCCCCAGGCGCGCCGCCGCTGACCGACAACGAGATCCTGGCGGCGATCGCCGCACGTCGTTGAGCGCGGCGTGGCCGGCCGCGCGTCCGCGCGATCGGGCTAGACTTCGGCCGTGAGCGCGGTCCCGAGCTACTACTGGCACGACTACGAAACCACCGGTGCCGACACGCGCCGCGACCGCCCGCTGCAGTTCGCCGGCCAGCGCACGAACGAGGCGTTCGAGCCGATCGGCGAGCCGACGGTGGCCTATTGCCGGCCGCCGCGCGATCGCCTGCCGCACCCCGATGCCTGCCTGATCACCGGCATCACGCCCCAGCTCGCCGAGCGCGAAGGCCTGGTCGAGGCCGAGTTCACGCGTGTGGTGCACGAGCAGCTCGCCGAGCCCGGGACCTGCGGCGTTGGCTACAACAGCATCCGCTTCGACGACGAGTTCACCCGCAACCTGTTGTACCGCAACTTCCACGAGCCCTACGCGCGCGAATGGCAGCGCGGCAACTCGCGCTGGGACCTGATCGATGCGCTGCGCATGGCCTATGCGCTGCGTCCCTCCGGCGTCGAGTGGCCCCGTCGCGACGACGGCTCGCCGAGCTTCCGCCTCGAGGACCTGGCCGAGGCGAACCACGTACGCGAGGGCGCCGCGCACGACGCGCTGTCCGACGTGCGCGCCACGATCGGAATGGCCCGGCGCCTGCGCGCTGCGCAGCCGCAGCTGGTCGGGTACCTGCTGGCGCTGCGCGACAAGCGCAAGGCACTCGCCCTGCTCGACTGGCAGCAGGTCACGCCGCTGCTGCACAGTTCCTCGCGCATCCCCGCCGCGCGGGGCGCCACCACCCTCGTCGCCCCGCTCGCCGCGCATCCGGCGCAGTCGAACGCGGTGATCGTGTTCGACCTCATGCAGGACCCCGAGCCCCTGCTGCAGCTCGACTACGAGCAGATCGCCGAGCGCCTGTACACGCCCCGGCGCGACCTGCCGGAGGGCGAGCAGCGCGTGGCGCTGAAGCTGGTCCGCGCGAACCATGCGCCCGCGCTGGCGCCGATGTCCGTGCTCCGCGGCGTGGACCTGGCGCGCATCGGGCTGGACCCCGACCTGTGCCTGGCGCGCGCCGAGGTGCTGCGCGCGCATGCGCCCCTGCTGCGCGCGAAGCTGCACCTGGTGTACGCCGATCGCCCGCCCGGCGAGCCCGAGGACGCCGACCTCGCCATGATCTCCGGCGGCCTGCCCCCGGATCGCGAGGCAGGCCTGCGCGAACGCGTGCGCCGCGCCGCGCCGGCAGAGCTCGTGGCGTACACGGACCGCTTCTCCGAACCGCGCTACCGCGAACTGCTGTTCCGCTACCGTGCACGCAACTGGCCCGAGACGCTGTCGCCGGACGAGCGCGAGCGCTGGCGCGAACACTGCCGCGCCCGCATCGAACGATCGCACGTCGGCGGCGGGCTCGGCATCGACGACTACCGTGCGCGCATCGCCGAACTGCGCGCCACCCACGGCGAACCCGGCCGCGCCTGGGCGATACTGGACGCCCTGACCGACTGGGGCGACACCCTCGCCAGCGAACCCGACCATGGCTGATCCGTACTTCTCCCCCGCCACGTTCAAGTTCCTGCGGGAACTCTCGAGCCACAACGACCGCACCTGGTTCGCCGCGAACAAGGCGCGCTACGAACGGGACGTGCGCGATCCGTTCCTCGCCCTGCTCTCGGCGCTGGACGCGCCGGTCGCGAAGGTCTCGGGCCGCTACCGGGTCGATGCCAGGCCCTCCGGCGGCTCCCTGTTCCGCATCCATCGCGACGCGCGCTTCAGCCACGACAAGTCGCCGTACAAGACCTGGGCCGGCGCGCGCGTGTTCCACGAGCAGCGGCGCGAATGCCAGTGTCCGGTGTTCTACATCCACGTGCAGCCCGGGCATTGCTTCGTCGCCGCCGGCGTGTGGCATCCCGAGCCCGACGCGCTCAAGCGCATTCGCGCGTTCCTGCTCGACAACCCCAAGGCCTGGATCGCGGCGACGCGATCACCGGCATTCCTCAAGCGCTACGCGCTCGGTGGCGAGTCGCTGACGCGGCCGCCACGCGGCATCGATCCCACGCACCCGCTCGCGGACGACCTCAAGCGCAAGGACTTCGTCGCGTCCTGCGACTTCACCGAGGCCGACTTCTGCGCGCGCTCGGCCCCGCGCGAGATCGCGAAGGCCATCGCCGGCCTCGCGCCGCTGGTCGACTACCTGTGCTCGGCGCTGGATCTCGAGTTCTGATGCCGACCACGCGCGACCCCGCTCCAGCCCGCGCAGGACCTCCGTGACGGCACTGCCGTACGCGCGCCTGTCCGCGTTCTACTTCGCGTACTACGCCGCGATGGGCGCGTTCGTGCCCTACTGGAGCCTGTACCTCGACGCGCGCGGCATCGCGCCGGGCGCCATCGGCGTGCTCATGGGACTGTGGTACGCGACGCGCGTGTTCGCGCCCAGCCTGTGGGGCCTGGGCGTGGCGCGCGCGTCCCGGCCCGTGCGCTGGCTGCAGGCCGGATGCGTGGCGACGGCCCTCGCCTTCCTGGTCTTCCTGGCACCGCTGCCGGTACCGGGCATCGCGCTGGTCATGCTCGTCTTCTGCGCGCTGTTCAACGCGGTCATGCCCCAGTTCGAATCGCTCACGCTCTCGCACCTGTCCGAACGCAGCGAACGCTACGGCGGCATCCGCGTCTGGGGTTCGGTGGGTTTCATCGTGGTCGTGGTCGCGCTCGGGCGGCTGCTGGACCATCGTCCCCCGGGTGAACTGCCGTACTGGATGGCGCCGCTGTTCCTGCTGCTGGCATGCGCGAGCTTCGGCATCGACTACGGCAGGCCGCCCGCGCGCGAAGCGCCCGAGCCCGACTTCTGGCCGCTGGTGTTCCGGCGCGAGGTCATCGTGTTCCTGCTGCTCGCGTTCCTGATGCAGGTCTCGTTCGGCCCGTACTACACGTACTTCTCGCTGTTCCTCCAGCAGAACGGCTACCAGCCGTCCATGCTCGGCGTGTTCTGGGCCCTGGGCGTGATCATCGAGATCGTCGTGTTCGCGTATTCGGCGCGCCTGCTGAACTGGATACCGGCGCGCCGCATGATCCTGATCGCGCTCGCACTCGCCGCCGTGCGCTGGCTGGTCACCGCGCTGCTGCCCACGAGCCTTCCCATGATGGTGCTCGCGCAGCTCACGCACGCGATCACGTTCGGCGGCTTCTTCGCCGCCTGCATGAAGCTCATGTCGGAGTACTTCCCCGGCCGGAGCGGAGGGCATGGCCAGGGCCTGTTCTACGGGTTCTCGTCGGGCCTCGGGGGCGTCGCAGGCGCGCTGCTCGCGAGCGGGGCGTGGCAGCTGTCCGGCGGGCGGCTCGCCTTCATCCTCGCCGCGGTGGCGGCGCTGGTCGGCGTGCGCCTGGCGTACTGGGAGTTCGGTGCCGAACTGCGCGCACTCGCCTCGGCGCCGCAACGCCCCGATTCCTGACCTCGAGGTAGGGCCCCGGCCCCTGTGATGCGCTGCGCAACGGACGGCGGAACCCGGGTTCCGCCCCGCGTGCAGGTGTCAGGCGCGATCGAACGGGAAGGCGACGACGTCGCCGATTCCATCGGTGTGGAGCATCGCCATCAGCAGGCGTTCGATCCCGAGCGCGACGCCGGCGCAATCGGGCAGTCCGTGATCGAGCGCGGAAAGCAGGCGGTCGTCGATGGGCGGCTCGACCGCACCACGCCCCCGTCGCACCAGGTGGTCGCTCGCGAAGCGCGTCGCCTGTTCCTGCGCATCCGCGAGCTCGTGGTAGCCGTTCGCGAGCTCGATCGGCCCGAGATACGCCTCGAATCGTTCCGCCACGGCCGGGTGCGGCTGGTGGCGGATGCGCGCGAGCGCGCATTGCGTGGGCGGGAAGTCGTAGACCAGCAGAAGTTCGTCCGGCGGAAGCGCCGGTTCGATCCGATGCGTGAGCACGAGGTTCAACCAGTCGTCGCGCGAGAGTCCATCGGTGCATACGCCGAAATCGGACAGCACATCGTGCAGGTCGCTCGACGTGGCCGCGAATGGATCGACGCCGGCGTGGGTCAGGAACAGGTCGCGGTAGCTCAGCGTGCGCGGCATCGGGTGCCGGTCCACGAGCGCGAGCGCCCCGACCACCAGCTCCGCCACCTCGTCCATGAGCCGTCGATGGTCCCAGCCCACGCGGTACCACTCCAGCATCGTGAACTCGGGATTGTGGCGACGCCCGCATTCGCCGTTGCGGAACACGCGGCCCAGTTCGTAGCAGTCGCCGATGCCGGCTGCGAGCAGGCGCTTGAGCGGGAACTCGGGCGAGGTGCGCAGCCAGCGCGTGCGGGCGCCGGCGTCCGCATGGCCGGTGAACCCGGCGCGGAAGGATTCGATGTTCGGATCGGTGTTGCCGGCCGCCGAGAGCATCGGCGTCTCGACCTCGAGCACGCCGCGCGCGTGGAAGAAGTCGCGCAGCCACCGGTACAGGTCGGCACGCAGTTCGAGCGCACGACGGGACGCGCTCGGACGCCAGCCGCTCACGCGGCGCCGTGCTCGCGCAACAACGCGAGGAAGGCGTCCTCGTCCAGCACGCGCACGCCCAGCTCGGCGGCCTTCGCGAGCTTGGATCCGGCCTCGCTGCCCGCGACCACGAAGCTGGTCTTCTTCGACACGCTGCCCGCGACCTTGGCGCCAAGCGCCTCGAGCCTGTCCTTCGCGTCGTCGCGCGTCAGCGCGACCAGGGTGCCGGTCAACACCACCGTCATCCCCTCCAGCGGCGCCGCGGTGGCCTCCACGTCCGCCGTGCGTTCGAGCACCTGCCGCACCGAGTCCGCGCAGCGCGCCAACAGGGCCCGGCCCTCCGCGTCCTGCAGGAAGTCCACCAGCGATCCCGCCACCTCGGCAGGCAGCCCAGCCTCGATCCACTGCGCCAGCGACGGCCGCGCCACGTCGTCGAGCCCGGGCGCGACGGCGGCGACCTGTTCGCTGCGCTTGCCCGTGAGCCTGGGGATCTCCATGTCCGCGAGCACGCGCGCCGTGCCCAGCGCCGCGCGCAGTTTCGGCGTCGGCGCATGGCTGTCCTCGAGCACGATGCCGCGCGCGAGCAGCGCGTCCACCACCTGCTGGTTGCCCGGTTGCCGGAAGAAGTGGTCGATCGCGCGTGCGACCTCGCCGCCGACGTCGGGCACGGCCTTGAGCACCGGCCAGGGTGCGTGCCGGATCAGCGCGATGTCGCCGAACCAGGTCGCCAGCGCCTTCGCGGTGCTCTCGCCCACGTGCGTGATGCCGAGCGCGTACAGGAACCGCGCCAGGGTCGTCCGCCGGCTGTGCCCGATCGCGTCGAGGAGGTTTTCGGCCCACTTCGTCGCCACCTTGCCGCCCTTCACGGTCTCGGGCGTGGTGCCGTCGCGTTCGTCCGCGCGCCGCTTCATCTCGAGCAGGTCGTCGAGTGTGAGCCGATACAGGTCGGCCACCGAGGCCACGAAACCGAAGTCGCTCAGTCCCTCGATCAGCCGTTCGCCCAGCCCCTCGATGTCCATGGCGCGCCGCGAGGAGAAATGGAACAGGGCCTGCACGCGCTGGGCGCCGCAGGCCAGGCCGCCGATGCAGCGCGCGACCGCCTCGCCCTCCTCGCGTTCGATCTGCGCGCCGCACACCGGGCAGCGCTCGGGCATGCGCCACGGCATCGTGCCGGCCGGCCGGTGCTCGAGTACCACGCCGGCCACCTCGGGGATCACGTCGCCGGCGCGCCGCACGATCACGGTGTCGCCCACGCGCACGTCCAGGCGCGCGACCTGGTCGGCGTTGTGCAGGGTCGCGTTGCTGACCGTGACGCCGCCCACGAACACCGGCCTGAGCTTCGCCGCCGGCGTCGCGGCGCCGGTGCGGCCGATGTTGATGATGATGTCCTCGACCGTGGTGGTCTGCTCCTGCGCGGGGAACTTGTGCGCGACCGCCCAGCGCGGCGTGCGTCCGACGAAGCCGAGTTCGCGCTGCGCGGCGAGGTCGTCGAGCTTGTAGACCACGCCGTCGATGTCGAACGGCAGCGCATCGCGCCTCGCGCCGATGCGCCGGTAGTAGTCGAGGCAGCCGTCGACGCCGTCCGCGGTCTCGGCCAGCGAGCTCACCGGCAGGCCCCAGTCGCGCAGTTTCGCGAGCAGCGCCGAATGCCGCGCCGGCAGCGCGGCGCGGGCGCCGGAGACCACGCCCACGGCGTAGGCGAAGAAGGCGAGCGGACGCGTCGCGGTGATCGAGGGTTCGAGCTGGCGCAGCGACCCCGCGGCGCCGTTGCGCGGGTTCACCATCGGCTTGATGCGACCCTCCGAGGCGCGCGCGCGCTCGTTGTAGCGCTCGAAGTCCGCGCGCGGCATGTACACCTCGCCGCGCACCTCGAGCAGTTCGGGCACGTCGTCGCCGCGCAGGCGCAGCGGGATCGAGCGGACGGTGCGCAGGTTCGCCGTGACGTCCTCGCCCGTCTCGCCGTCGCCGCGCGTCGCGCCGCGCACGAAGCGGCCGTGCTCGTAGCGCAGGGTGATCGCGAGGCCATCGAACTTGGGCTCGACCGAGAACAGCAGGGGCGCGCCATCGGCATCCGCGTCGAGTCGTTCGCGGATGCGGCGCACGAAGTCGCCCACTTCCTCATCGCTGAAGGCGTTGCCCAGCGACAGCATGGGGATCTCGTGCCTGACTTCGGCGAAGCCGCCGGAGGGGCGCGCGCCCACGCGGCGGGTGGGCGAATCGTCCGTGGCGAGCCCGGGGTGCGCCGCCTCGAGCGCCTCGAGCTCGCGCATCATCCGGTCGTACTCGGCATCCGTCACCTTCGGCGCATCGAGCACGTGGTAGCGGTAGTTGTGCTCTTCCAGCGCCGCGCGCAGGCGCTCGGCCTGTTCACGCGGATCCGCTGCGGATTCACCTGGGTTCATCTCGACGACACCGTGCGCGGGACCCTGCGCATTATCTTTCAGGCGCTAGCGCGGCGCCTTGATCACGTTCTTGTCGCGCTGCCGGTCGTAGGAGCGCAGCTCGTCGCGGATGTGCTGGATGGTCTGTCGGCCCAGGGCGTTGTGCTGCGCATCCAGCACCTGGCCGTCGAGCAGTTCGGCGAAGCGCTGCGCGGCGGCGAGCATGGCGTCCCAGGCGTCGAGCGCGGGCACCGGTCCGGGCAGCGTCATGAAGAAGCACACGCCGGGCGTGCGGAGCTCGCCGATCGCGGCCATGTCGAACGCGCCGGGCTTGAGCATGTTCGCCACGCTGAACAGCGGCTGTCGTTCGTCGCGCCCGTCCAGCATGCGATGGAAGATCTCGCGGTCGCCATAGGCCAGGCCGGCCTTCTCCGCGGCCACGACCAGCTCCGGACCCCCGATGGTGCCGCCGTCGCGCGCCGCGACGAACAGCGTGATCACGCGCTCGAACACGCCCTCGGGACGGAATCCCACGGCCTCGACCGGTGCGGGTTCGGGATCGGGATCGAGCGACGGACCACCGCGACGGCCCGCCATGACCTGGCCCATGCGATCGAGTTCGCTGCGCCAGTCCTCGGGCAGATCGGGCGCCGGTGCGCCGGGTTCGCCGATGGTGGGCTCCACGCGGCCGCTTTCCCGGCGCGACACGCGCGAGCCCTGGCCCGGCCTGCGCTGGCCGCCCAGGTACATGATGATCAGCAGGATCGCGCCGGCGGCGGCGATGATCAGGCGCAGGACGTTGGCGTCGCTCATGGGCGCGAATGATAGCCCGAGTGCGCTGAACGGCTCATGCCGCGCCCGCGAGTTTCGCGGCCTCGGCCAGGTCGACCTGCACCAGGCGCGAGACGCCGGCTTCGCGCATGGTCACGCCGCAGAGCTGGCGCGTGGCTTCCATGGTGGTCTTGTTGTGGGTGACCACGATGAACTGCACGTGCTCGGTCATCTCGGTGACCATCTGGCAGAAGCGCCCGACGTTCGCCTCGTCCAGCGGCGCATCCACCTCGTCCAGCAGGCAGAACGGCGCCGGGTTGAGCCGGAAGATCGCGAACACCAGCGAGACCGCGGTGAGCGCCTTCTCGCCGCCCGACAGCAGCGAGATGTGCGCGACGCGCTTGCCCGGCGGGCGCGCCATGATCGCCACGCCGGTGTCGAGCAGGTCGTCGCCGATCAGTTCCAGGTACGCGTGGCCGCCGCCGAACAGGCGCGGGAACAGTTCGCCCAGGCCCGTGTTGACGCGGTCGAAGGTCTCCTTGAAGCGCGTGCGCGTCTCCTTGTCGATCTTCTTGATCGCCGTTTCCAGCGTCTCGAGCGCGTCGGTGAGGTCCTGGAACTGCGCATCGAGGTAGTTCTTGCGTTCCGACTGCTCGCCATACTGCTGGATCGCGGCGAGGTTCACCGGCTCGAGGCGGCGGATCTTCGCGTGCAGGTCCTCCAGGCGCGACTGCCAGTCCGGCGCCGTGGCGCCCTCGGGCAGGCCGATCTTCAGCGCCTCGATCTCGAAACCGAGCGCGACGATATCCTCGACCAGCGCCTCGGTGCGCAGGCGCGTGCCCTGCTCCGCCAGGCGCGCCTGCGAGAGCGCCTCGCGCGCCTCCGTCAGCACCGCCTCGATCCGGTGGCGAGCGGCCTCGAGTTCCCGTCCACTGAGCTCCGACGCCTCGAGCGCCGAGCGCGCCTCGACCAGGGATTTGTCGGCGAGCAGGCGCTGGTCGAGGTACGTGGTGCGCTGCGCCTCGAACAGCGCGAGCGGCTCGCCGCCCGTGGCCAGCTGCGTCGCGATCTCGCCCTGGCGCGACTGCAGCGTCACGCGCTGCGCCTCGAGCCGGGCCAGGCCCTGCTGCAGCGATCCGAGCGCGGACCGCTTGGATTCCAGTTCCAGCGCGAGCCGGTGCAGCGCGTCCTGCGCGTCGCGCGCCTCCATGCGTGCCTCCTCGCGCCGCTCCAGCAGCACGCGGCGCTCTCCATCGAGGCGCACGCGCTGCTGTTCCTGCTCGCCCATGCGCGTCACGGCCTCCTCCAGCCGCGTGCGCGATTCGCGCGCCTGGCCGTCGGCGTCGTTGCGCTGGATCTCCAGTTCCTCGCTCTCCTGCGTGATGCGGCGCAGGCGCGCCTCGGCCGCCTCGATGCGGCCCTGCTGGCTCTGCAGCTGCCCCGCCAGCTCCGATCCGCGCCGATGCGCGACGTAGAGCTCGCGCTGCGCGTCGTCGCGCAGCTGCTCGGCGGTCAGGCGCGCGGTCTTGAGGTCGGCGACCTGGGCTTCGGTCTGCGCGATCTGGCGCACCAGCGCCTCGCGCTCGGCCACGAGCGCGTGCAGCTCGCGCTCGCGCGCGAGCACGCCGATCTGCGCCTGGTTGCCGCGCACGATACGGATCCAGCCCGGACCCAGCCACTCGCCCGACGGCGTCACCACCGACTCGCCGCCGCCCAGGCGGCCGGCGATCGCGAGCGCCTGCTCCAGCGTATCGGCCGTGCGCACGCGCGCCAGCCACGATTGCACCGAGGCGGGCCCGCGCACCTGTGCGGCGAGCGTGCCGAGCGCACCGGTGCCGCCGTCGGCATCGGAGAACATGCCCAGGCTCACGTCGGTGACGCCGGCGAGGTCCGCGGCATGGTCGTACGGTTGACCGGACACCACGCCGTCCAGGAGGCCGGTCAGCACGGTCTCGACCGCGCGCTCCCAGCCGTCCGCGACGTCGAGCACTTCGCCGACACGCTTCGCGCCGGCCAGGCCGAGCGCCGCGATGCGGTCCTTGACCGCACCCTTCTCCTGCCCGAGCGCCGCGTGCTGCAGCGCTTCCATCGAGGCGATGCGGCCGCGCAGCGCCTCGAACTGGCCGCGTAACCTGGTCAACTCGCCCTCGACCCGGCGCCGATCGGCTTCGGTCGACTCCAGTGCCGCCTTGCGCTCGGCGAGCACGTTCCCCAGGCGTTCGATCTCGGCACGCTGGCGATTGCCCTCGGCCTCGAGTTCGCTCGCGTCGGAGCTCAGCCGCGCGGTATCGGCCTGGCTGCGTTCGGTGGCGAGCGCCGCGAGGCGCTTGCCGGTCTCGTTCGAGCGCTTGTCGAGGTAGTCGAGCTTGGTGCGCTCCACTTCCGCGGCACGGCTCGCCTCCGCACTCGCCTTCGCGTACGCGTCCCATTGCTGCTGCCACTGGCCCAGCGCCTGCTCGGCGAGCTGCGCCTGCGCCTGAGCCTGCTCGGCGGCGGCACCGCGCGCGGCCAGGTCGGGTTCGGACTGCGCGAGCGCGGCCTGCAGCTCGGCGAGGCGGGACTGGTCGGCCTGCGTGTGCTGGTCGATCTCGGCGAGCGCGGATTCGGTCTCGCCGCGCGCGCGCTCCAGCCGTGCCGCGAGTTCCTTGTTGTGCTGGATCTGCTGCTCGATGCGCGCGAGCTCCGCGCCCACCTGGTACACCTCGCGCTGCGCGAGGTTGCAGCGTTCGACCACCTCGGCATGCGCGACGCGGTGCGTCTCCAGTCCCGATTCGACGTGGCGCTGGTCGGCGACGTGCGCCTCGAGCGCGAGTTCCTGCGCACGCACGGCCTCGCTCGCGCCGCCCAGTTCCGCCTCGCGCGCGACCAGTTCCAGGCCCTTGAGCTCGGCTTCCACGCGCACGGCCTCGGCCTGGAGCTTCTGGTAGCGCTCGGCCTGCTTCGCCTGGCGGTTCAGCAGTTCCAGCTGCTTGTCCACCTCCTCGCGCACGTCGCTCAGGCGCGCGAGGTTCTCGCGCGTGGACTTGATGCGGGATTCGGTCTCCTTGCGCCGCTCCTTGTACTTGGAGATGCCGGCGGCTTCCTCGAGGTGCACGCGCAGGTCCTCGGGCCGCGCTTCCACGATCTGCGAGATCATGCCCTGCTCGATGATCGAGTAGCTGCGCGCGCCCAGCCCCGTGCCCAGGAACACGTCGACGATGTCGCGCCGGCGGCAGCGGCTGCCGTTCAGGAAATAGGCGGAGATCGCGTCGCGGCTCACCGTGCGCTTGACCGAGATCTCGCTGAAGCGCGCGTACTCGCCGCCGATGGTGCCTTCGCTGTTGTCGAAGATCAGCTCCACCGTGGCCGCGCCCACGGGCTTGCGCGTGCCCGAGCCCGAGAAGATCACGTCGGTGATGTTCTCGCCGCGCAGCCGGCTGGCCGCGCTCTCGCCCATCACCCATTTGATGGCATCGATGATGTTGGACTTGCCGCAGCCGTTGGGGCCGACGATGCCCGTGAGGTTGGTCGGCAGGTGCAGCACGGTGGGGTCCACGAAGGACTTGAACCCGGAAAGCTTGATCGTGGTCAGGCGCATTGCCGATTCGATGCTCAGGCTGGGGCAGGCGCTCGTTGCGGGGCGCGGGAACATCCGCTACCTTCGCGCGCCGCTCGGGGAATGACAGACAGGAGGATTCGTCGTGGCCACCCAGCCCCAGAAGACGCTGGATACGTTCCCGAATCCGCAAACAGGGCGCGATTATACCATCCGCATGCGCATCCCCGAGTTCAGCTGCCTGTGCCCCAAGACCGGCCAGCCGGACTTCGCCACGCTCGAACTCGAGTACGTGCCCGACCGCACCTGCGTGGAGCTGAAGAGCCTCAAGCTCTACATCTGGAGCTTCCGCGACGAGGGCCACTTCCACGAGGACGTGACCAACCGCATCCTCGACGACCTGGTGCGCGCGACCAAGCCGCGCTTCATGCGCCTGACCGGCGTGTACAACGTGCGCGGCGGCATCTACACCACCGTGGTGGCGGAACATCGCAAGAAGGGCTGGAAACCGGCGCCTGCGATTCAGTTGCCCTGACCGGACGCAACTCGACCTACCCCGCGCTCAGGCGACCTCGGCCTTGATAGCGAGCGCGTGGATGTCGGTCTGCATCATGCCGCCGAGTGCGGCGTAGACCAGTCGATGGCGCGCGAGCGGCGCCTTGCCCTCGAACGCGGATGAAGCGATCTCCACGCTGAAGTGCCCGCGCCCGTCGCGCGCGCCCTCGTGGCCGACGTGCTTCGCGCTGTCGTCGGTGATCTCCAGGCGGGTGGGCGCGAGCGCGGCGGTCAGCAGGTCGCGCATGGCGCGCACGCGCGCGGCCTGGCGATCCGCATGCCCGCTCATGGGAACACCTTGAGGAACGGACGCACCTCGACGCTGGCCCAGGCGCCGGCATGCAGGTACGGATCGTCCATCGCCCACGCTTGGGCCGCCGCCAGCGAGTCGAACTGCGCGACGATCAGGCTTCCCGTGAAACCCGCATCGCCCGGATCGGGCGAATCCACCGCCGGCAGCGGGCCGACGAGCAGCAGCCTGTCCTGCGCCTTGAGCACGTCCACGCGCGCGAGGTGCGCGGGTCGGTTCGCGCGGCGCAGCGGCAGCGCGTCGGGCGCGTCGGTACCGAGGATCATGTAGTGCACGGGCTGCTCCGAGCGGAAGTGCGAACGGTCGCGGCGAGTCTACCGAACGACGGGGACGTCCCATCAGGCTGAACCGCAGGCGTCACGCGTGGCCCGCAGTACTGGACATGGTTGCGCGATTCACCTAGGCTTCGTCCGTCACGTCGGCACCGCGCAGACACGAGGGGTATGCGCGAGGCTCCGCCGGCCTGAGGCAATACCGGCCGTTTCCCGGGATACGACCGCCGCCCGCGCGAACCCCGCGCCCGCGGCTCTCGATCGAATGTTCGTCGCTCGCGCAGTCGCCGGCAGGGTCCGGGCGTCGCGCGACGCCCGACGCAACGCATTCCCGGCAGCGGATCTGGCAGCGACGCACCCATCCCGAGACGGGATCGACACCCGACCTGAGCGCATGAGCGCAATGCCACACAACGCATGAGTACCGAGCCCGCGGCGGCCCTGGCCGCAACGGAAGGCGTGTTCCCGCCGCAGCCCCAGCAGGCCGAGCTCAAGCTCGCCGTGGTGCGCGGGCAGCCGTACCTCGAGATGCCGCAGGACCTCTACATCCCGCCCGATGCGCTGGAGGTGTTCCTCGACGCGTTCGAGGGGCCGCTCGACCTGCTGCTGTACCTGATCCGGCGCCAGAACCTCGAGATCCTCGACATTCCCATCGCCGAGATCACGCGGCAGTACATGTCGTACATCGATCTCATGGGCGAGATCCGGCTCGAACTCGCGGCCGAGTACCTGGTCATGGCCGCGATCCTGGCCGAGATCAAGTCGCGCCTGCTGCTGCCGCGCCCGCCGGAGATGGAGGGCCAGGAACTGGACCCGCGCGCGGACCTGGTGCGCCGGCTGCAGGAATACGAGCGCTACAAGAAGGCGGCCGAGGACATCGACGCCCTCACCCGGCTCGAGCGCGACACCATGGTGGTGCGCGCCGAGGCCGGCGAGCACAAGATGGTGCGCCTGCCGCCGCCGGTGGACCTGCGCGAGCTGCTGCGCGCGCTGCGCGACGTGCTGGTGCGCGCCGACCTGCACGGGCGCCACAACGTCTCGCGCGAGACGCTCTCGGTGCGCGCGCGCATGGGCGACGTGCTCAAGGCGCTCGAGGATCGCCAGTTCCATCCGTTCGAATCGCTGTTCACGGTCGAGGAAGGCCGGCTCGGCGTCGTGGTCACCTTCCTCGCGATCCTGGAACTGGCCAAGGAGCACCTGCTCGACATCGTCCAGGCCGAACCCCTGCAGCCGATCTACCTGAAGACCCTGGCCGCCGCCTGACCCATGAGGCTTATGGAATCCGCACACGTCAAACGCATCGTCGAGGCCGCCCTGTTCGCCTCGACCCAGCCGATCTCGCTGGCACAGCTCAACGCCCTGTTCGAGGACGGCGAGCCGATCGCCACCGAGGCGGTGGCCGAAGCGCTCGCCGAGATCGATCGCGATTACGCCGAGCGCAGCATCGAACTGGTCGAGGTGGGCTCGGGCTTCCGTTTCCAGGTGCGCCCGGCCATGTTCCCGCACGTGGCGAAGCTGTGGACCGAGCGGCAGACGCGCTACTCGCGCGCGCTGCTCGAGACGCTGGCGCTGATCGCGTACCGGCAGCCGATCACGCGCAACGAGATCGAGCAGATCCGCGGCGTCGCGGTCTCCACGAACATCGTGCGCACGCTGGAGGAACGCGAGTGGGTGCGCGTCGTGGGTCACCGCGACGTGCCGGGCAAACCCGCGCTCTACGGCACCACGCGCCAGTTCCTCGACTACTTCAGCCTCAAGAGCCTCGACCAGCTGCCGCCGCTGTCCGAACTGCGCGACCTCGACGACCTGGCACCCGAACTCGCCCTGGGCGAGCCCGGGCCGCTGGTCGAGGCGCCCGAGTTCGACCAGGGCGATGCACCCGCCCCGTCGCAGGACGATGACGCCATCGCGGCCGACTCCCCGACCGCCGATCCGATTCCCGATACCGACCCCGTGGGCGATACCGTCGCCCCGCACGAGAACGAAGCATGACCAGCAAGGAAAACACCCGCGGCAAGCTGTCCCTGAACCGCGAAGCGCGCGCCACCTCGACCGTGGAGGAGCGCCTGCAGAAGGTGCTCGCGAACGCGGGGCTGGGATCGCGCCGCGCGTTGGACGAGCGCATCGCCGCCGGCGAGATCCGCATCAACGGCACCGTCGCCGAGACCGGACAGTCGGTGCGCGCGGGTGACCGCGTGGAGCTGGACGGCAAGGCCTTCATGGCCGTGCCCACCGCGCCCGAAGAGGCCGAAGTGCTGCTGTACCACAAGCCCACGGGCGAGGTGACCACGCACGACGATCCCGAGGGCCGGCCCACGGTGTTCGAGAAGCTGCCGCCGCTCAAGGGCGCGCGCTGGGTCTCCATCGGCCGCCTGGACATCAACACCACGGGCCTGCTGCTGGTCACCACCGACGGCGAACTCGCGAACGCGATGATGCATCCGAGCTCCGAGCTCGAACGCGAATACGTGTGCCGCGTGCACGGCAAGATGAACGACGAGGTGCTCGACCGGCTGCGTGCCGGCGTGGTGCTCGAGGACGGTCCGGCGAAGTTCGACCAGTTGCACGTGATCAGCCTGGGCGACATGCACTCGTGGTTCCGCGTGGTGCTGCACGAAGGCCGCAACCGCGAGGTGCGCCGCATCTTCGAGGCACTGGACCTGCAGGTGAGCCGGCTCAAGCGCATCCGCTACGGCTCGATCGAGCTGCCGCGCAACCTGCGCCGCGGCCATGTCGAACCGCTGACGGCCGACCAGGTCAAGGCCCTGCGCGTTTCGTTGAACCTGCCGCCCGCCTCCGAGACGCTCACGCTCGAGCCGGTGATCGGCGTGCGTCGCGCGACGAAACCGGCGGCGTTCCGGCCCACCGAACGCGGCGCGACCGGCTGGCAGCACGGCGCCGGCGACGAGGCGCGAGAACTGCGCGCGTTCGATCGCGTACGCGACGAACCGTCGCGACCCGGGTACGCGAAGCACAAGCGCCCGCGCAAGAAGGATCCCAACGCACCGCAGCGACCGCGCGGTCCGTCGGCGGCACCGGGCACCGGCGCCCAGCGTCGCGGCGGTGCGGGTGGCCAGGGCCAGGCCGTGCGCCGCACGCGCAATGCCGAAGCCCAGCGCGCCTGGAACTCGGACAATCCCGCGGAATTCCGCTCGTGGCTCGCGAGCCAGCAGGAAGGTGGCCCCAGTCGCGGCCAGGGACCCGGGCCGGCCGCACGCGGCAATGGTCCTCCGGGACGCCCTGGAGGCCCGGGTCGAGGACCCGCCGGTCCAGGCCGTGGACCTGCTGGACCCGGACGCGGACCCGGTGCCGGACGTGGTCCGGGCGCTGGCCGTGGCCCAGGCGCAGGCCGGGGCCCGAACGCGAATCCCGGCAACGGACCTGCCCGGGGCAATGGCCCAGGCCGGGGTCCGGGCGGTCCCGGACGACGCGGACCCGATTCGGGCGGCGCGGTGCGCTTTCCCTCCGACCACGGCAACGTGGCACCGGGTCGCGGCAACGCGGGTCCCGGTCGTGGCAACGCGGGTCCGCGACCCGGCCAGGGTCGTGGCAGGCGCGGCCCGCGCTGATCGGCAGACAGCGCGCGCCCTGCAAACGAAAACGGCGCCCGAGGGCGCCGTTTTCATGTACGCGGCATCCGCCCAGAGGCGGTGCCGGATTCCGGTCAGTCGAGCTTGAGCGCCTTCTTGTCGCCGGCGCGGCGCTTCGCTTCTTTCGCGCTGTACTCCGACTCGCAGCCGTCGCGATTGACCATCACGCACTCGAGGTACTCGGACGCTTCCACCAGCGCGGCGCGGATGGCCTTGCCCGTCGGGGTGTTGTTCTCCTGCGACAACGCACCGCCGAAGCCGCCCTTGTACACGCCCACGCCGACGCCGCCACCCTTGGCGGTGCCCTCGATCGAGCGCGAATACGACACTTCACCCGTCGTGGCATCCACCACGCGCAGGTCGATCGCGAGGTAGGCCTTGGACGACTTGCCACCCACCGCCACGCCGCCGAAGCTGATCAGGCCGCCGGTGCTCGCGGTGTTCTCCTCGTACGCCGTCACGGTGCCGAAGATGAGGTACTGCGCGCCGGTCAGCTTGCCGATCTTCGCGCCGGTGCCGGCCGAGACGCGTCCCGAGGCCGCCAGGTTCTGCTCCTCCAGCACCGCCTCGATCTTGCTGCGCTCGATCACGCGGAACGCGCCCGAGGACGAGAGCTCGTT